>Ga0156176_1168_pt1 | contig 60007 bp, 63 predicted proteins | sample RifCSPlowO2_12_FD_107829 | JGI IMG/M metagenome (GOLD analysis project Ga0156176, IMG submission 107829) | Betaproteobacteria bacterium RIFCSPLOWO2_12_FULL_62_58
ACCGAGCAGCTCGAAGCGTCGCCGGATCGCCTCCGCCAGATTGCGCGGCGTCGCGGCCTCCCTGGCCAGCGCGGCGCGCAGGATGTTGCGGGCTTCGTCCTCCATCGAGCGCTGGTGGTGGGCGGCACGCACCCGCAGCCGCGCCTTGGTTTGCTCATCGAGCTTGCGGATCGTGATGCTCGGCACAAGTCACCCCCCAAGTGCAATCAATGATTGCATTGTATGCACTCGTGCGCCTTGAGTCAATGAAGGAGGAAGGGTGTTAAAGGCAGTGACTGGTGGGACGTGACTGATGGCGCGTGACGCGGCCGCCGATTACGCGACGACGACGGTAAGCTTTCCTTCCGCGCGGCGCCGGGGCGCTTCCTTGATCACGATCTGCACATCCCAGCCCAAACTGGTCAGACAGTCGATCAGCCTCCGCTCCGAAAAGCCCCGGAACCGGCCGCGGAGCATCGCCGAAACTTTGGGTTGTGTAAGTCCCAGCACCTTGGCGGCCTCGACTTGGGTAAGACCCCGCCGCCTGATGATCTCCGCGATCTTGGAGATAAGCTGGGCCTTCACCAGCATTTCGTCCGCGTCCGCATACCCGAGATCGGCGTATACGTTGCCGCTCCCCGCGTAAATAGGGATACGTTCACTTACTTTGTGTTTGCCCATCTCTCAGCTCCTTGGCACGCCTGGCGGCCACTTTCAGTCGCTCCCGTATCAAATCCATGTCCGGCTTCGGGGTGGCGATGCCGGATTTCGATTTCTTCTGGAAAACGTGCAAGACATACACGCTTTCCTCGAACCGAACCGTATACACGGCGCGAAACGTGTTTCCACGCGAGTCTTCGACAACCTCGAGCACACCCGCTGAGCCGAATCCCTGCAACGGCTTCGCCTGTTCATGCCTCCCTCCGATTTGCGCCAGATAGAGAGCATAGCCAAAAACATCAATGACCTCCTCCGGTAATGCCTTGAGATCCTTCTTCGAGCTCCCGATCCATTCCAGGGGCTTCGGCTGGCGGGATGCCGGGTCCATGCTGCAATTATACCTGATTTAGGATAAGCGCCCGAGTCATAGGGGCGGGCCGAAAATCAAGGAGGAAGGAGGAAGGAAAAGCGTCAATGATGAATGCGGAATGATGAACGGCAAGGCGGGGAACGGGAGGTCGACAGTTGAGGTGTTGACTGGTGGGCGGTGCCCACCCTACGACTCTGCTCGGCGGGTTCGAGCAGCCGGACGTTCATCGCGTGCGATATTTGGCGAGTACGTCCTCAAGGGGGATCGCGCGTATCTGGCCTTTCCGGTACGCCGCAAGGCGATCCTGCGCTTCCGCCGCCCACGCGGCATCGATGTTTTCGTCCGGACGGTCCAGCTCGTTCAGCAGGCCCTCGACCAGTTCCAGTTGCTCCGCCGGGGACAGCGTTTTCGCTTGTTCAAGAAGCTCTTCGGTTGACATGGTGGTTTCTCCGAATCATCGATTCGCATTGTGCATCATACCCCGCCCTTGCGCCGCTGCTGCATGTACTGACGAAGCGAGCCGAATCGAACGCGCAACCGCCGTATAGAAGCGCCGGTTTCTCTCGATGGTGCCATCGTTTTCATGTCTGCTGTCATAATGTAACAATTAATGAGGGCTTTACCAGCTTGTTTCTGAAATATCACTAGAAAGGAGCGTGCGCCATGACGTAGTGATCCATCACAGGAGACTCGTCAGTCACGTACCTATCGGCGTCGCCGGCACCGCTACGAGTATCGCTGGGTGCTGCGTGACTGGAAAAATTTGCCGCTTTTGGGCGCGCCCCTACTGCTCGATCGTCATTTGGCGGACGGGCGCCGCGCCATTGCACGCTTTCATTCGGACAGCGAAATCACGCTGCGCAGCACGGCACCGTGCTGGTACCGGAAGGTCTATGATCGCCAGCTGTGCACCTTCAATGACAAACAGCTTCGCCTCTGGCTCGCCGACGCGGGCTACGATCCTGTTTTTGAAGCCAACCACCGCCACCGCGCCAACTGGTCATGGTGGTAGGTGTGTCCGCGCCTCGTCGAAGATCTGCTGCAACGTCGCGTTGTAGATGTCGTTGCGCTCGACCCAGCGCGTGAGATGCACCGGCGCGGTAATGGGTGAATGATGAATGATGCGGCGGATGGGCGATGGGTGATGGGTGGGGTGTGACTAATACGGCGTGACTGGTGGGGCGTGACTGGAGAGGCGTGACGTGGTGAGGCGTGACTGGAGAGGCGTGACGTGGTGAGGCGTGACTGGAGAGGCGTGACGTGGTGAGGCGTGACGCGTTGCTGGTATCCCGGTGCCGATCAGAGTTCCCTGGGCGGGGTGGTGCTGGCGCCGGTAGTGGGCAAGTGCAAAAACAACAACAGGCTTTGACGCAGGTCAAAGCGTATGCGCCCGGGCTGGATCAAATTGCTCGAGTCTGAAGGCCCCGAGACCGCTCATCCGGTGTTGCCCCGCTCTTCGGCGCTCACCAGGGAAGTCGATCACGCGAGGCTTATCCCCTCTTTTTCACGATGGAAGGAGATCTGTCATGGTTAAAGAAACTCTGCGTCGGGAAGATCAACGGAGATATTCGCTATCCCAGCATGAGCTTGAGAGGAGATGGAAGGCCGTCCGTGAGCGAATGGCCGCCAGAGGAATTAGCCACCTTGTCGTTCAGAGTCAACAGCGATTCGTCGGCGGCTACTTACGCTGGTTCACCGATTTGCCGGGGATGAATTACCACATCACCGCGGTGTTTCCGCTGGACGAGGATATGACGATCATCGCGCACGGCGCGCCGGCGCCGGCACCGCCCGCCACGCCACCGGAATGGGCCTTGAGAGGCGTCAAAGAGCGGATCAATACGCCGGCGTTCCCGAATGTCTGCTGGGAGGATGCCTGGGATGCGGACAAGGCCGTGGCAGTCATCACGCGCAAGAAGCCGAATACGGTCGGCCTGGTGGGGCTGGGGAACATGTCGGCGGCGCTGTATGAAAATCTGAAGAAGGGATTGCAGGGCGTGAATGTCGTCAATGCGACCGACCTCGTGGATGAGGTCCGAATGGTAAAGAGTGAAGAAGAGATCAAGCTTCACCGGGAGGCGGCATACCTGCACGAGATGAGCTATGGCGTTGCCAAGCAGGCGATTTGGCCGGGCGGGCGGCCCACACTATGGGCAGGGCAGTTGGGGCAACACCCGTGTCCGCCGGACCTTCAGGGAAGGCGACATCATCAATATCCTGATCGAGTCAAGCGCGGCAGGCGGGTATTGGTACGACTTGCGAAGGTTCATCTGTATCGGCAGCGCTCCGAACGAACTCCAGGACGCCCATGCGATCGTCAAGGAGGCGCGGAATATTCTGGCGGCCAACCTCAAGCCCGGGCTGGTGCCGGGTGTCGCCCTCGAAGCAAGTGACCAGTTCCTGAAAAGCAGGGGATGCCCGCCCGAGTCCCGCGTGGCAGGACATGGCCAGGGACTGGATCTCGTGGAAAGACCGGTGGTTCGCCCGGAAGAGACTGCCAGACTCCAGGCGGGTATGGTGATCTCGTTGCATCCCACGGCGAAGACGAAGCACGCGGCGGCGTCCCTCGCGGACACCTACGTCATCGGGGAATCAGGCGCCGTTCCCCTGTACGGAAATCTGTTCGACGACAACGAACTCTTCGTCGTGAGCTGATTGGTGACCGGTGGTGCGTGACTGGTGAGGCGTGACTGGTGAGGCGTGACTGGAAAGGCGTGACTGGAAAGGCGTGACTGGTGGGGCGTGACGTGGTGAGGCGTGACAGATACGGCGGGAGATCGGGGGGGCGGGGGGGCGATAGATCCCTGGAGAGCGGGAGGGCGTGAGGTCGACAGTCGAGCTGTTGACTGGTGGGCGGGGCCCACCACACGACTATTTTCCTCTGCCGACCTTGCAGGTCGCAGCCTCTTCGCGAATCACCCGCCGCAGCGTGTCCTCCAGGCTTTCGCGCTCGATGGCCTGCCTCAGCGCCTCGTTGATCAGCGTCTGTTAGCCGCGAGCGCCGGCGCGCGCCTTGAAGAACTCCACCACCGCCGCGTCGAGATACATGGTGAGGCGCTTTTTGCCGCGCGGCACGACCTTGCCGGCGACGCGTGTGACGCCGTGCCCCATCATCTCAGCCGTGACTTGAGGAATGTCGGACAAGTCGATATCCGCATCGCGCATTGCCTTGAGGCGCGGCCAGTCGGATTTCGAAACCGCCCGCTTATCGAGCTTTGCATAATTGGCTAACAGTCGTAATAGGCCGATGTCATTCCCGTGGCAACGGGAAAGCGCTACTCGATTTCGGAGAATTCGACTATCCTTAATAGCGGTAGCAAACTAGCGGTAGCAAAGCGTCGAAGAGCCTCAACCGATTTTCAGGGAGGAGAACATGCCCCTGCTCACCCGTTGTGTGATTGCCGCTGCCGCCGCATTCGCGTTCGCGACGCTCGCCTGGGCCCAGGCTTGGCCCGTCAAGCCGATTCGGCTGGTCGTCAATTACCCCGCCGGCGGGACGACCGACCTGATGGCCCGCGCCTTCGCGCCGCAGCTGGCCGAGACGCTGGGCCAGCTGGTGGTGATCGAAAACCGCGGCGGCGCGGCCGGCAACATCGGTCTCGAGGTGGTGGCCAAGTCCGCCGCGGACGGCTACACCTTGCTCGCTACGTCCGGCAGCCCCATCGTCGTCGGTCCGCACCTGTACAAGCTCGGCGTCGATGTGGCCAGGGACCTGGTGCCGATCACCCCGTTGGCGCGCATCCTGACGTTGCTGGTGGTGCGTCCGGGCTTGCCGGTGCGCAGCGTCGCCGAGCTGATTGCCTACGCCCGGGCCAATCCCGGCAAGCTCAATTACGGATCCGTGGGAAGCGGCAGCACCCTGCACATACACGCCGAAAAGATGTTGCGCGCGGCGAAACTTCAGGCCACCCACATTCCGTACAAGGGCGCGGCGCAAATGGTCACGGCCCTGCTTAGCGACCAGGTCGATTTCGCGTTCGACTCGGGCCTGACGATCCAGCATATCAAGGCCGGCAAGCTGCGTGTGCTCGCGGTGGCGAGCGCCGGGCGTTCGCCGATCTTCCCTGACACGCCGACCATGATTGAATCGGGGCTGGAAGTTAATGATGCGCTGTTCGGCGTGTACGCGCCGACCGGTACGCCGCGCGAGATCGTCACGCGCCTGAACCGCGAGATCGGCCGCATCATGCAGACTGCCGAGGCGCGCGCTGTGCTCGCCACTTTTGCGGCCGAGGCGTTCACTGCTTCGCCCGAGGAGTTCGCGGAGATACAGCGTCGCGACCGCGAGCGCTACGGGGTGTTCATACGCGAGGCCAACATCCGCGCCGATTGAACGGGCGTGCGGCCGCGGTGGTTATTTTCGTGGATCGTGGATCGTGGATAGGGATTGACAGTCCCCGGCGAACGCGTTGCTTCAAGGTTGCGTTTTGGCATCTTGGCCTCTGGCCCGCCCGCGCTTGCCATACGATCCAGTGCACCCGCCGCTCGACCCGGCGTTGACACGTTCGATTTGTGCGTAGCGGTCGGTGCCGGACACCATTTTCACTGGGCCGTCAGGGTCGAAGACGAGTTTCTCGGGCCGCTCCTGTTACGCCGCCCGCTGCAACTCATAGCCGCGGATCAGCACGTCCGCCGGCAGGTCGAGGCCCGCCGCGAGCCGCCGGATCATGTCCAGGGTCAACGGGCGCACGCGGTTCAGCACTTCGGCCACCCGCGCGCGCGAGCCTATGTAAGGTTCGAGGTCCTTGCGCGTAAGCTCGCGCGCTTCCATGATGTGCCGCAGGAAGTCGATCGGATCGGGGGCTTCGATCGCGTAGTGCTTGCGCTCGTAGGCCTCGATGAGAAGGGTGAGCACTTCGAGCCGGTCGGCCTCGGGCGTGCCCTGCGGCGCATCCCAGAGCGCTTCGGCCTGCTTGAGCGCGGTCTGGTATTCGCGCTTGGATCGAATCGGACGCAGTTCCATGGTTGCACCTCAGATCGTACGGGCATCGATCCTGTCGTACTCGCGGTGCGTGCCGATGAACCGGATGAACATCATGCCCCGGTTGTAATGCACGGCGGCGACGAGACGGTAGTCGTTGCCCTTGATGTTGAAAACAACGCGGTTGTTCGCGATGAAGCTTGCGTTGCGGTAAGCGGCCTTGATATCGGCAGGCCTGCGCCAATCGGCGCGGCTGGCATCCGCATACCACGATCGCAGCGGGATTTCGGCGTCGGGGTGTCTGTCCCAGAAATTCCGCAAAGTGCCCAGCGCGATGAGCCGCATCGAGATACTCTAGCACGCTCCCATAATGGGAGCAAGCGGTCGCTTTACATTTTACTCAATACGTTGAGTATTTTTACTCAAGACCCGGAGCAAGAGCAACTCGAAGATTCCCGACTGCCCGCGAATGACATATCGCTCATCCCCACCCCGGCCCCCCATCTAAGGGGTAGGGAACATCGCGGATAAGACCGGAGTCGCGGTGCGCAATGCGCCCTGCCACTGCTGCAAAGATGAAGGCGGAAGGAGGAAGGAGGAGGCGGGACGCAGGAGGATAAATCGTGTATCGAAGCCTGGGTAAATCTAGCGAGCCGGGCCGAGGCGCCCGACGAACGGCAGCTTCAACGCCGGGGAGAACGGATCGACCCCGAGCGACAGGCCGAGCACGTTGATCTCCAGACCCTCGATGCCGCTCGCCAGCACGCCGAGCAGGCCGTAGAGCGACACCTGAAAGCCGCTGCCGCTGGGCGCCGCCGCCACCAGCCTGTCGCGGAGATAGTCTTTGCCGATCGCGGTCGGCGGCAGGTCGATCGCGAGTTCAGGCACCGCGCGGCCGACCCAGGCGGTAAAGGTGTTGGAATTGGGTCCCGGCCAGACCGTGTATTCCCCGCCGTAAGGATAGTCGCGGGCGGCCTTGCCGATGCGTTCGATCAGCGCGTCAACGCCGTCTCCGCGCTTATCGGCCAGCAGCTCGGGCGCATTTCCGAACCAGCGCTCATCGGGCACGCGTTCCCGGATCACTACCGCCGAATCGTTCGAGCGCAATCGCCAGCCGATGAGTTCGTAGGTCGTATAAGCCCTGGCGCCGGTCGGCTTGACTGCGATCCAGGTGTGGATGCCGATATAGCCGCGCCAACCCCAGGTGCGGGCGCCGTAAACCTGGACGACGGCCTCCGAGGTGGCGGCCGGATCGGGCGCCAGGCCGACCGGCTCGCGACTCGCGGTGCGCCAATCCTGCGCCACTGCATTGGCGCCCGGTGCGACCGCGAGCGCCATGATGCAGAAGGATAAGCAGAAAAGCCGGATGCGGCGGTGTATTTTCATGTCCTGTTGTTCGGCAAGCAATAGCGCGCAGAGTTCCGGCGGGCATGGGTATTGGATCACTGGGGCGGCACAGCGCAACCCGCTTACAGGGGGTTGGTGTAATTCGCGATACGCGAACCGGGACAACGCGCGCAGCGTCATTCCGCTACCAAACTGCTGCGCCCGGATCGCCTTGCCTTGTACATCAGATCATCCGCGCGGCGGACGAGCGTGTCCGCATCTTCCTCGCCCTCGAACTGGCACACCCCAAAGCTGCAGGTGACCCGGGCGACAGTGTCGAAGCTCGCGGTGGCGATGCTCGTCCGCAGGCGTTCCGCCAAGGTGACGGCCTTCCGCAGACTGGTGTTGGGAGTGATGATGAGAAATTCCTCTCCCCCGTAGCGAGCAAGCCGGTCGAGGCCGCGCAGCTCCTCGCGCACGAGTTCCGAGATGGCGACCAGGACGCGGTCACCGGCCGCGTGACCGTGGTCGTCGTTGATCTCCTTGAAATGATCGACGTCAAACATGATCACCGACAGCGGGTCTCCATAGCGCCGCACCCGATGGATCTCGGTTTCGAGAAAGTCGTAAAGCGATCTCCGGGTATAGGCGTTGGTGAGGAGATCGCGATCCGCCATTCCACGCAATTTTTCCTCGAAGCGTTTGCGCTCGGTAACGTCATGATTGACGCTGATCGCGCCGACGATGCCGCCTTGTTCATCGCGGATCGGCATTGCCGAGTTAAGGATGATTTTGCGGGCGCCATCAAAGCATTCGATTTCCACTTCCTCGTCGATCGAGATCTCTCCGCTGCGGATGGCGCGCGCGGCGGCCCATTCTTCCGCCTCGACACGTCTGCCGTTGGCGACCCACCAGCCCTTGTATTCGCCTAACTGGTCGACCCCGACGTAGCGCGCGCCACCCCAGATGCGCTGGCCGGCGAGATTGCCGTAGAGGATTTTGCCGGCTTTATCCATGAACCAGACACCCACCGGCAGCATGTCGACGACTTTCTGCAGCACATCGATGCGATCGAGAAGCGACATGGAAAGGCCCCTCCTTCAGTCCTTGGTTCTGACGAGAACGGCTTCGACCGCTTCCAAGGGCACGACCGCGTCGAAGAACTCCTTTCCGGCAACAGCGCCCAATTGCACCAGCTTGCCGGTGACATTGTGGACGGTGCCGGTGATCTCCTGACCGGAGCGCACGCGCACCGTCACCCGCTTGTCCTTTTGCGCGGCCAACACCGTTTCGACCGAGTCGGTCGCCGCAATCCGAAGTTCGGCGCTGGCCGCCGGAACGGCGGTGCCGGCGAGCGCTGCGCCGAGCAAGAACACCGGAATCATATTTCGCATGTTGGTTTTCTCCCGTTGTGAAATTGCGATCGGTTCAGAGCTATCGCTCTGCGATTTCTCCAGTCCGCTTGAGGTTGACGCAGCAATATCGTGCGCTTCGCGGGCCGCCTTCGCAAGCCGCGGGAACCGTGCCCGCTCGTCACCCAAAACCCGGGCGCCGCGGAAATATGGTTACAATTGCGGCTGTCATATCCACCCATCAATCCGCGGAGCGCATCATGACTCAATCACAGGAAGGCAGTCTCAGCCCGGAGACTGTCCTTCAGGAAATGAAAAAAAACGGCGTCACGCACGTGGTCTGGCTGCCCGACAGCGAGACCAACTGGCTGTATCTGCTGATGAAGGCCGACCCGTCGCTTACGCTTGTTGCGGTAGCCCGTGAAGGGCTGGCATTTTCCGCCGCTGCCGGAATATCCGCGGGCGGAAAAACACCCGCCATCCTCGTCCAGAATACCGGCTTGATGGAATCAGGGGACTCGCTTCGGGGTTGGGCGCTGGGGCTGAACATCCCGGTGGTGCTCATCGTCGGTTACCGCGGTTGGACGCGTCACGGCGTCACGCAGGATACCGCCGCCACCTACACCGAACGATTCCTTAATGCCTTCGGCATCAATTACTACCTGGTCGAAAACAACGCTGACGCGTCGCGCATCTCGGTGGCATTTGAAGAGGCGAAGAAGACGAAGAAACCGGTCGCCGTGCTTGTCGGCGATGAATACCACGGCTTCAACCGGTAGGAGACGCGCCATGTTCGAAACGGCGGAAATGTTCAAGATTTTCCAGAAATACCGCGGCGACGCCGTCGTGGTTCCGGGCCGGGGCGGCCGTCACTGGATTCATATCAGCACGAAGCCCAACCGGGATGTCCCTCTGGGCGACCCCGCCATGGGCGGCCACGCATCGTTTGCCCTGGGTCTCGCGCTGGCGCGCCCGCAGAACAAGGTGGTCGTCTTCGATTCCGAAGGCGACTTGCTGATGGGACTGGGGGTGCTGGCGACCGTCGGGGAGCAGCAGCCGAAAAACTTCTATCACTTCATGCTCGACAACGAATGCTACGCCACTACCGGGGGGCAGCCCGTCCCCAACGCCAGGAACGTTGCCTACGACGTCATTGCGCGTGGAGCCGGTTATCCGCGCGCCTTCGCTTTTGACAACCTCGAAAGCTTCGCCATCAACATCGAGGCGATACTGACCCAGCCCGGCCCGGTATTCGTCGCGATGAAGGTTCTTCCCGAGGTGGAGAACAAGCCCATCGGCCAGCGCAAGCGATGGCAGACCCGCACCCGGGAGCAAGTGCTGAAGGACCTGCGGCAAGAGTTGGGTATCACCAACTAAACTTGTCCCGGCTTCCCGGAAAAGCTTGCATGCGCCGGCCTGGACCCGTGCCGTATTTCGCCAACCGTTGGGAGGATGCTATGAAAGTGGTGCTCCACAGGCATGTCCTCGCGCGCTGTGTGCTCGGCGCATGTTTCGCCGCGGCAGTCTCGGGCGCATACGCGCAACAGAATTATCCAACGCGTCCGGTGCGGCTGATCGTGCCGCTCGCGCCGGGCGGGCCGAGCGACATTCTGGCGCGCACGATGGCCCAGAAAATGACCGAGGGGCTCAAGCAAACGGTCGTGGTGGATAACCGGACGGGCGCGGGCGGGACCATCGGCACCGACATCGCCGCCAAGTCTCCTGCCGATGGCTACACCATGCTGTTGATCGGCGTGGCCACCCTCACCATCAACGCCAGCTTGTATCCGAAGCTGCCTTACGACACGCTGAAGGATCTCACGCCGGTGACGATACTTGCCGCCGCGCCGTATATGCTGACGGTCCATCCCTCGCTGCCCGTGAAGACGGCGAAGCAGCTTATCGCGCTGGCCAAAGCGCGGCCGAAGGAGCTCAACTATGCCTCGGGCGGCACCGGCACGGGACCGCAAATGGCGATGGAGCTCGTGATATTGCAGACCGGCATGAGCATGACGCATATCCCGTACAAGGGCACGGGCCCCGCGCTCACCGAGATGATCGCGGGACAGGTGCAGGTGGGAATGTTCAACATGATCGCCGCGCTCCCGGTCGTGCAGTCCGGAAGGCTGCGGGCCCTTTCCGTCAGCGGGGCGCGGCGCTCCAGCAAAGTTCCGGATATTCCCACCCTGGCCGAGGACGGCATCCGGGGATTCGAAGATCCGGTCGGCCACATGATCGTGGTGCCGGCGGCGACGCCCAAGAACATCGTCGCCCGGCTGCACCAGGAAATGATCAAGGCGCTGCAGTCGGCGGACGTGAAGTCGCGTCTCGAGCAGGAAGGCGCCGAGATCATCGGCAATACGCCGGAGCAGGCCGCGGCCATCGTTCGGACCGAGATCGAGAAATGGGCGAAGGTCATACGCGAAACCGGAATCCGCGCGAACTAGGCAAGCCGAGCGCCGCGAGCTGTTGTCGGCGCCTATCTTTTCGGCGCGGCCGACCAGGAATCGCGCAGCGTCACCGCGCGGTTGAAAACGGGCGCGCCGGGCTTCGAATCGCGCAGATCGGCAACGAAGTAACCGTGGCGCTCGAACTGGAAGCGCTCTTCGAGCTTCGCGTTCTTCACAGCCGGCTCGAGTCGCGCCGTGATGATCTTCTTTGAATCGGGATTCAGGTCTTCCAGAAAGTCCCGCTCTGCGCCCGGATTCGGAACCTTGAATAAGCGGTCGTAGAGCCGCACTTCGGCGGTGCAGGCGTGTCTTGCCGATATCCAGTGGATGTTGCCTTTGACCTTGACCTTGTCCGCGCCCGGCGTGCCTGATTTGGTGTCGGGGGCGTATTCGCAGTGCACGGCGGTGACATTGCCCCGCGCGTCCTTTTCGCATCCGGTGCACTTGACGACGTAGCCGTAGCGCAGGCGCACGCTGTTGCCCGGGAACAGGCGAAAGTAGCCTTTGGGCGGAGTTTCCGTGAAGTCTTCGCGCTCGATCCACAGTTCATTCGAGAACGGCACCACGCGCTTGCCCAGTTCGGGTTTTTGCGGATGGTTGGGCGCGTGGCATTCCTCCTCCTGGTTCTCGGGGTAGTTGTCGATCACGAGCTTCACCGGGTCGAGCACCGCGATGCGCCGCTCGGCGCGCTGGTTCAAGTCCTCGCGCACGCAGTCTTCGAGGACGGAATAGTCGATCCACGAATCGGCTTTGGAGACGCCGATGCGCTCGGCGAAGAGGTGAAAGCTCTCGGGCGTGTAGCCGCGGCGCCGCGCGCCGACCAGCGTCGGCATGCGCGGGTCGTCCCAGCCGTCGACGTGCTTCTCCTCCACGAGCTGGATCAGCTTTCTCTTGGAGAGCACCACATAGGTGAGGTTGAGCCGCGCAAACTCGATCTGCTGTGGCAACGGCCGCTGCAACTGACCGCCTTCCGCGAGCCGTTCGTTGAACCAGTCGTAGAGCGGGCGATGATCCTCGAACTCCAGCGTGCAGATCGAGTGCGTGATGTTCTCCAGCGCGTCCGACACGCCGTGCGCCCAGTCATACGTCGGATAGATGCACCACTTATCTCCGGTGCGGTGGTGCGCCGCATGCCGGATGCGGTACATCGCCGGATCGCGAAGATTGATATTGGGCGAAGCCATGTCGATCTTCGCGCGCAGCACGTGTGCGCCGTCCGCGTGCGTGCCGCCGCGCATTTCGCGCAACAGGCGCAGGTTCTCCGCGGCGGGACGGTCGCGGTACGGGCTGTTCTTGCCGATCTCGGCAAACGAGCCGCGGTTAGCCCGCATCTCTTCCGCGCTCTGGCTGTCCACGTATGCGAGTCCGCGCTCGATCAGGTTCTCCGCAAAACCGTAGAGATGTTCGAAATAATCCGACGCGTAGTAAAGATGCCCGCCCCAGTCGAAGCCGAGCCATCTCACCGCATCGAGTATGGAATCGACGTACTCCTGCTCTTCTTTTTCCGGATTCGTGTCGTCGAAGCGCAGGTGGCAGAAGCCGCCGTAGTCGCGCGCCAACCCGAAGTTGAGACAGATCGACTTGGCGTGCCCGATGTGCAGGTAGCCGTTGGGTTCCGGGGGAAAGCGCGTGCGGATTTTGGCCGGGTCGGGCGGGGCGCCGGCATGCGTCGCAGCCGGACCGGGTTTGCCGCCCCAGGTGCGCGCGGCATGCTTGCCGGCCGCGAGGTCGGTTTCGATGATGCTGCGAATGAAATTCGACGCGGACGGCGCCTGCGGCGCGGGTTTTTTTGATTTGATGGTCGAGGTGTCGGACATCGGGCTTTCCGGTAAAGCGCTATTTTAGCCCACGTCGTGAACCGGCCCAGGGGCCTGCGCGCGCTCGACCATGCCGTAGTCGCGCACGACGCTGGCAACGCGGATGCGGTATTCGGCGAAAATCTCCTCGCGCCCGCGCCGCTGCGCGTCGCGGTGGGCCGGGTGGCCGCGCCAGCGCGCGACCGCCGCCTCATCGCGCCAGAATGACAGCGACAGGATCTTGCCTTCGTGATAGAGGCTCGCGAAACGCTCGACCGAAATGAAGCCGTCGATCTTTTCCAGTTCGGCGCGGAGCTGTTGCGCTGTCGCGAGATAGTCCTTTTCACGGCCGGGTTTAGGCTGTACTTCGAAGATCACGGCATACATTGGCGGGCTCCGTAGCGAGGGGAATACTGGGCGAAATGGATCGCGGGCGACTCGCGATCCCGTTTTCATGGCATTCTTCCTGTTTGCCGTCCAGCGCCGCATTGTGCCCGGAGACGGCCGCCGGACGGATTGGTTTTGCTAACCGGGCTGGTCGGTTATTCTATACCTCCCGCATGAAAGCCTTAACCTGCCGCGTCCTCAAATCGCTCGCCGACGGCGAATTCCATTCCGGACAAACGCTGGGGTGCGCGCTCGGCATGTCGCGCGGGAGCGTGTGGCACGCGATGCGCGAACTCGACGCGGCGGGGCTCGAAATTTACAGGGTGCGCGGCCGCGGTTATCGGCTCCCGCAGCCGCTGTCGCTGCTCGACCGGGTGGAAGTGGAGCGCCATCTGGGACGCCACGCCGCGCGCTTTACGCTGGAAATCGCTGACAGCGTCGGCTCGACCAACACGCTGCTCGTGCGGCGCGCCGAAATCGGCGCGCCGAGCGCAACTGTAATCGCCGCCGAATGGCAGTCAGGTGGACGCGGCAGGCAGGGACGCGCCTGGCACGCCGGCATCGGCGGGGCGCTCACGTTTTCGCTGCTGTGGCGGTTTGCCCAAGGCGCGAGCGCTCTGGCGGGTTTGAGCCTGGCCGTGGGCGTGGCGCTCGCGCGCGCCATTGAGAAACTCGGCGTCGCCGATGCGGGCCTCAAGTGGCCCAACGATGTGCTGTGGCGGGGGCAAAAGCTCGCCGGCATCCTGATCGAGACGCAGGGCGATGCGCTGGGGCCCAGCCTGGCCGTGATCGGCGTCGGCGTCAACGTGCGTCTGTCGGACGCGGTGCGCAGCCGCATCGACCAGGAAGTGACGGACTTGGAGAGCGCCTGCGGCAGGACGCTCGACCGCAACGAGGTGCTTGCGCTGTTGCTGGTGGAGTTGAGTACTATGCTCGACACATTCACGCGCGAGGGGTTCGCGCCGCTGCGCGGCGAGTGGCAGCGCCGCCACGCGCATCAGGACCGGCGGGTGACGCTAATCTTGCCCGATGCGCAGCGTGAAAGCGGCATGGCGCGTGGCGTCGCGGAGGACGGTGCGCTGCTCGTGGAGACGCGAGCCGGCATGCGGCGCTACCACAGCGGCGAAATAAGCTTGCGGTCCACAAGACCGGCAAAGGGTGATGAGTGATGAGTGATGAGTGTACCCCCATTACCCGATTACCATGACCGAATGCGAATCTTAGCCATAGACGCCGGCAATACCCGCATCAAATGGGGTTGGTTTGACGGCCAACGCTGGGTTCAACAATCGTGGATACCCAGCGCGGAAGCCGGCAAGCTGGGGCCGGCGCTGGCGGCGCTACCGCTGCCCGACAGAATCGTCATATCCAACGTCGCCGGCGGCGCCGTGCGGGAGCTGATCGCTACGGCGCTCAAGCCACTTCGCGTGGAGCCGCAGTGGATCAAGAGCGAGGCACAGCGGTGCGGCGTCAGAAGCAGTTACGGCGATCCGGCGCAACTCGGTTCGGACCGCTGGGCGGCATTGATCGGCGCATGGCACCTGTTTCACGGCCCGTGTGCGGTCGTCAACGCCGGCACCACCCTGACCGTCGATGCGCTGTCCGGCGAGGGCGTGTTTCTGGGGGGATTCATCGTGGCCGGGGTCGACCTCATGCGCGCCGCGCTCGCGCGCGACACCGCGCAGCTCAAGCTCCAGCCAGGACGGTTCACGTATTTCCCCGATTGCACCGCGGACGCCATCATGAGCGGCGCCATCAACGCGCTCGCGGGCAGCATCGAGCGCATGCTGCGTTTCATGGCGGAAACCGGGCAGATCGCGCCGCTCATCGTGCTCTCGGGCGGCGCAGCCGCTTTCCTCGAGCCGCAGCTTAACGCGCGCGTCGAGGTCGTGGATAATCTGGTATTGGAAGGACTGGTATGCATCGCCCTCGACAGAAGCGGTGAACAAGTGAACGAGTGAACGCGTGAACGCGTGAACCCCCTCACCCGAGCCCGACCCCCTCGCCCGCTACGCAGGCTCTCCCCCGGCAGTCCGGGGAGAGGGTGCTTGTTTAGTCACCCGTTCACCCGTTCACTCGTTCACGGGTTTCACGTATGAGAGCCTTTTTCCTCTTGCTGGTACTGGCGAACGTCGCGTTCTTCGCTTATGCCGTGATGGGACGGCAGCAGAGCGGCGCGGACAACCAGATTCCGCTGCTGGAGATCAGCCCGGAAAAAATCCGGCTGATCAAGTCCACCGGCGGTGCCGCTGCGGCGAAACCGAAACCGTCCAACGCGCCGGCAGGCACGGTTTCGGCTGCGCCCGCCGCATGCCTGGAGTGGGGCGTGTTTGCGGGTCCCGACGTGGCGCGAGCGGATGCGGCGCTCGCCCGGCTGGAGCTGCCCCAGACGCTGGTGCAGCGCGCGGTCGCTGATGCGGGCGGCTACTGGGTCTATATCCCGCCGCTCAAGACCAAGGCCGATGTCGACAAGAAGCTTGGCGAGCTGAAAGCCCTCGGCGTCACGGAGTTCTTCGTGGTGCAGGACGCCACCCCGTGGCGCAACGCGATCTCGCTCGGCATTTTCAGGACCGAGGAGGCAGCCAGGGGTTTCCTCGATGCGCTGCGCGGCAAAGGCATGCAGTCGGCGGTCGCCGAGCGGCGCGAGAACTTTCTCAGGCAGATCGCCTACTACGTGCGCGAGCCGACTGAAGCGATCGTGGCGAAGCTCGCCGAGCTGCAACGCGAATTTCCCGGCACCCAGATCAAGGCCGTGGCCTGCCCGCCGGCGGACGCCGCAAAAGGTTGAACTGCGTGAATGAGTGGATGAGACCCGTTCACCCGTTCACTCGTTCACTCCTTCACCCGGACGACGGGCCCTGCTTGCGCACGCGGTTGATGAGGGCGGTGGTCGAGCGCGGGTGTTCGAAGGGGATCGAATGCGCGGCACCACCCCAGCCCAAGACTTCCTTGGCGCCGACGATGGCCTCGGGTTTCCAGTCGCCGCCCTTTACCAGCACGTCGGGCCTGAGCGCCAGGATCAGATTGAGCGGCGTATCCTCCTCGAACCATGTCACGACATCGACTGCCGAGAGTGCGGCGACCACGGCCAGCCGGTCATCGAGCGTGTTAATGGGGCGATCCGGACCTTTGCCGAGGCGCTTCACCGAAGTGTCGGAATTGAGCGCGACGATGAGGCTTGCGCCGAGTGAGCGCGCCTGCGCGAGATAAGTGACGTGGCCGCGGTGGAGGATGTCGAACACGCCGTTGGTGAACACCAGCGGCCGCGCGAGCCGCGCGACGCGCGCGGGAAGCTCATGGGGAGCGCAAATCTTGTGCTCGAATGACGGGGCCGGATGCATCCACGCTCGGCGGTAGGTCAGGTTAGTGGTAAGCAGTGAGCGGTAAGCAGTAAGCGGCAAACCGTATGAGATCGCCGGTTATTCGCCATCTTGCATTTAGCTGCTCACCGCTTACCGCTCGCCGCTCACGCTAGTCGAGGTACTCGAAGATCCGCACCACCTTCTGCACGCCGCCGGTGGTGCGTGCGATCTCGGTGGCTTCGTTCGCTTCCTGCCGTTTCACCAGACCCAACAGGTAGACCACGTTGTTCTCAGTGACGACCTTGACGTGGAGCGGATTGAATTTCTGCGCGTCGACAAACCGCGCCTTGACCTTGGAGGTGAGATAGGAATCGTTGGCGCGCGCCGACAGCGAGCTGTTGCCGGCGACCTGAAGCTCGTTATGCACGCCGCGCACGTTTTCCACCGCGCGCGCAATTTTCTCGGCTTCGGCTTTGGCCGCGGCGTCGGCGACTTCGCCGGTGAGCAGCACCATCCGGTTGTAGCTGGTGGCGTTGAGGTGTGCGTCTTTGACTTTCCCGCCGATACGGTTCAGCGTCTTGAACTCGATGCCCTCGTCTTCGGCGAGGGTGCCGACCGTGCGCCGGTCTTCGGCGACCATCACCCCGGTGGCGGCAGCGCCGCCGACGATGACGGGTACGCAGCCGTTGATCAAGGGAAGGGCAAGCAACAATACAGCAAGGATGTGGCGCATTTTATTCAACTCCCAATAATAAACAATCGATGGCGTCGCACAGGCAGTGCAACGCGAGCAGGTGTACTTCCTGGATGCGCGCGGTACTGGTCGCGGGAACGCAGATGTGGATGTCGGAAGGCTTCAGAACTTCGCCGATCCTGCCGCCGCCCCTGCCGGTCAGCGCGACTACGCTCATCTGACCCTCATGCGCGGCCTCGATCGCCGTTACCACGTTGCGCGAATTGCCGCTGGTTGATATGGCGAGCAGCAGGTCCCTGGCGTGACCGAGGGCGCGCACCTGCTTCGAGAACACTTGTTCGAAGCCGTAGTCATTGGCGATCGAGGTCAGCGTCGAGGTGTCGGTGGTGAGCGCGATTGCGGCAAGCCCGGGGCGCTCCATTTCGAACCGGTTCAGCAGTTCCGCCGAGAAATGCTGCGAGTCCGCGGCCGAGCCGCCATTGCCGCAGGCGAGTATTTTTCCGTCGTGCTTCAGACATTGCACCATGCGTTCTGCGGCGGCCGCAATCGGCCCCGCCAGCGCGTCCATGCTTTGCAGTTTGAGGTGCGCGCTTTCGGAAAAGTTCTCGCTGATCCGGCTAATCAGGTCCATGTGGCGTATCGCGAAAGATTGGGCCGTATTCTACAGAGTGGGAAGCTCATTCTCCAAATGCGTTCCTGACCCACTCGATCTGCGGCGGCTCGCCGCGGACGAGCACCGCATCAAAGCGGCACGGCGGCGTGCCGCGGCGGCGGGCGAGATAGTGGCGTGCCGCGGTGATGAGCCGCTTGCGTTTCGCCGCGGTAATGCTTTCCCGGGCGCCGCCGAAAGCGTCCGACCTGCGCTGGCGCACTTCGACGAATACCAGGGTGTCGCCGTCGTGCGCGACGAGATCGATTTCGCCGAAGCGGCAGCGGTAATTGCGCTTGACGATGGTGAGGCCCTGGGCCCGCAGGAAGTCGGCAGCGAGCGATTCGGCGGCTTCGCCCCGGCGGTTCATTGCTGGCCGGCAAAGATCAGCAGTTTGCCTTCGGCAAACTGCGCACTCGTGAGTTCGCGCGCGAACTGCTGATCGCGGCCGAGACTCAGGCGCCCGGTCACGCCGTCAAGCGCGCCGCCGCCGTGGCCCTCGAGCAGCGCCTGCATGATACGGAACGCGTCAATGCCGAGCGCGTAGAGCCGTTCGAGGTCGAGCGCATCGCGGAACTCCTGGCGCGGATACACCATCACCGCCGGATGATCGGGTTGCAGCAGCCATGGCATATCGAGGAACCGGATGTCGGCGAGATCGAAGCCGGCGAGCGGTCCGGCGTTGCCGGGGTGGATCTGCGAAGTGGCGTAAAGCGGCAGGGAGCCGAGATAGGGGCGCGCGAGCCGCGCCCGCTGGAAATCGAGCGCGAGGAATGCCATGTCGGCAAGGCCGAGACCGATCGCCTGCTTGATGCGGGTGAGGCCGGCCGGGTCGGTGCTGAACTCATATGCCGCGACATGCTTGCCGCCGAGCCGGGTGAACTCGTCGACAAACGCCTGATGGATGCGGCGCAGCAGCGGCGTATCACCCGTGATGGTGAACGCGTTGAGCCGGCCTTCCTTGACGGCAAGTTGCGCGACCTGGCGTGCTTCGGCTTCGACGTGCAGGCTCAGCATATAGAGATTCGGCGGTACGGGGACCGCGCCGTCCGGAACATTGAGCGCAAGGGTGGGCACCCGGACGGCGTTGCTGGCTGCGAGCGCGGAGACGCCGTTACGCGTAAGCGGCCCCACGACGAAGCGCGCGCCCGCAGCAAGTGCCTGGTTGTAGCCAGCCACGATGTTCCGATCGTCGTCGGTGACGGAGTAGATCCGGATCGGTAGCGGTGCTCTGCCTTGGGTCTTGGCCGCCGTCAGAAAACCCAGCTTGACCGCTTCGGCGGGACGGGCGAAAACGCTCGAGTTGACCGGGAGCAGCAGCGCGATGTGCGGAATCATGGCGGGTTCGCCGCGGTCCGCCGCCGAGGTCGGAGCGGCCTCGCTGGCAAACGCGGCTGCGCCCCCGTATAGTATGGCCGCAAGCGACCACGCAAACAGCCAACGATGGAGCACGCGGCAGCACATCGCAACACCGACGGGGAAACAAAGGGAACATTATATGTAGTCGCCACCCCGATTGGAAATCTGCGCGACATCAGTCTGCGGGCACTCGATGTACTGAAAAGCGTCGCGGTCATCGCCGCTGAAGACACGCGGGTCACGGTGAAACTGCTCAACCACTTTGGCATCGCGACGAAACTCACCGCGCTGCACGAGCACAACGAGAAGCGCGCCGTGCCGCAGATCCTGGCGCTGCTCGCGCAAGGCAAATCGGTGGCGCTCGTGAGCGATGCCGGCACGCCGGCGGTTTCCGACCCCGGCACGCAGCTGGTCGCCGCCGCGCGCGCCGCGGGCCATGCGGTGACGCCGGTTCCGGGCGCCAATGCGGCGGTCGCGGCACTGTCGGTAGCCGGGCTCGCCGCGCCACATTTTCTGTTCTACGGTTTCCTGCCGCAGCGCGCCGGCGAACGCCGGCGCGAGCTCGCGCGGCTTGCCCCCTATCCGTTTGCACTGGTTTTTTTTGAGGCGCCGCACCGAATTACCGAAAGCCTTGCTGATATGCGCTGCGCCTTCGGCGCAGCGCGCCGCATCGTCATCGCGCGCGAACTGACCAAGTTGTTCGAAACCATCCATGCCTGCCCGCTGGCTGAGGCCGCGGACTGGCTCGATCGTGACGAAAACCAGCGCAAGGGCGAATTCGTGCTGATCGTCGAGGGTGCGACGCCAAGCGCCGCGAGTGACGACGAGGCGCAGCGCACGCTTTCGATCCTGCTCGCCGAATTACCGCTCAAGCAGGCGGTTGCCCTGGCGACGAAGATTACCGGCGGAAAAAAGAATGAGCTGTATGAGCTTGCGCTCGAGTTGAAGGGCAAGCGGTCAGCGGTGAGCGGTTAGCGGTAAGAAGACGAGTCATACTTTAGACCGTTTACCGTTTACCGCTTACCGTTTACCCTCTTAGGCATGAACAAGATCACCATCACCCGCCCCGACGACTGGCATCTGCATCTGCGCGACGGGGAGCATATGCGCGCGGTGCTTCCCGATACCGTGCGGCGTTTCGCGCGCGCGATCGTGATGCCCAACCTGAAGCCGCCGGTCACCACCGCTGCACTGGCGTCGCAATACCGTGAACGAATCCGTGTGGCGCTGCCCGCGGGCGCCGGGTTCGAGCCGTTGATGACGCTCTACCTCACCGATAACACGCGGCCGGAGGAGATTGCCAAGGCAAGACAAAGCGGCATAGTACATGCCGTCAAGTACTACCCGGCGGGTGCCACCACCCATTCCGATTCGGGCGTGACCGATCTCGCGTGCTGCTACGGCGTGTTGGAGGCGATGGAGGCGTGGGGCATGCCGCTCCTGGTGCACGGCGAGGTCACCGATCCCGGTGTCGACGTGTTCGACCGCGAAAAAGTCTTTCTCGAACGGGTGCTCGCGCCGCTCGTCGGGCGTTTCACGAAGCTGCGCGTGGTGGTCGAGCACATCACCACGCGCGAGGCCGTACGCTTCGTGCTGGCGACACCGGCACGAGTGGCAGCCACCATTACCGCCCACCACCTGCTGCTCAATCGCAATGCGCTGTTCGCGGGCGGCGTGCGTCCGCACCATTACTGCCTGCCGGTGTTGAAACGCGAGGAGCACCGTCAGGCGCTGATCGAGGCGGCAATGAGCGGCAATCCGAAGTTCTTCCTCGGCACCGACAGCGCCCCGCACGCGCGCCACACCAAGGAAACCGACTGTGGCTGCGCCGGCATTTACACCGCGCACGCCGGCATCGAGCTCTACGCGGAGGCGTTCGCGGCCGCCGGCGCGCTCGACCGCCTCGAGGGTTTCGCCAGCCGCTTCGGCGCCGATTTTTACCGGTTGCCGTACAACCGCGGTAGCGTTACGCTGGCGCAAGACGGATGGGGCGTGCCGGACGAAATCGCCTTCGGCGGCGATAAGTTGGTGCCGTTTCGCGCTGGCGCGACCATCGGCTGGAAAATCGTGTAAGCCCGGGGTTGCAGCCGGACGTTATAACATCGCATGGACACCCAGGCAGGCACGATACCCGCGACCGATTCTTCGCACTACTTGCGGCTGCCGTTGCCGCGAGGCGACCTCTGGATTTTCGGCTACGGCTCGCTGATGTGGGACCCCGGTTTCCCCTACGTGCAATGGGCGCCGGCATTGATCTACGGTTATCACCGCGCGCTGTGCATCTCATCGAACCGCTGGCGGGGAACGCCCGAGCGTCCCGGACTGGTGCTGGGGTTGGACCGCGGCGGCGCCTGCCGCGGTATCGCGTTCCTGGTGGCGCGCGCAGACGCCGGCCCTGCTTTGGAAGCCCTGTGGGCGCGCGAGATGCGGCGCCGTGTTTACCGGCCGCAGTTGCTGCGCGCCCGGCTTCCGGGCAAAGAAGTGCAAGTGCTCGCTTTTGTCGCCGATCCGAAGCATGCCAGCTACGCCGGACACCTCTCGATCGAGCAAACCGCCGAGCGCATAGCCAACTGTCGCGGGGCACGTGGCCCCAATCTTGATTACTTGATCCGCACCGTCGAGCACCTGTCCGAACTCGGGGTGCGCGACCACAATCTGCTGCGCGTGCTCGCCGCAGCGCGCGCCTCGGAAAGTGGAAAACCCTGACGGCGCAAGAGCGCCGCACGGTCCATTGAAACGACCGGGCCGGCGTTACCTCCTTTCCTGGCCGCTGCTGTTCCGACAAACGAAGCCCCGCATTGCACGGGGCTTCTTTACGTCATTGCGTGACGGTGTAATTCAGGCGCCGTAGTTGCGGCGCAATCATGGCACAATTGGGTTTATGAGTATAGGCTCACTGCGCTATCCGCCTCCTGGTGCCGCAGGCTTCCGGCGCCCGTAATAACAATCGACTCGAGAAACTCAAGATCAGGGAAAAGCGGGGATGGTCGGCTCGAAACCGCCCGACACCGCTTCCGGGTGGCGCCGGGCGACGCGTTCAGAAATCTCCTGCACGCGGCGCATCGGCACATCCACCATCATCAGCACCCTGCCCTGCTCGATATCTGGATGGAAGGCTTTGAGCTTGGAGTTCGGTACAGCGCTTGCGGCCATGCTCGATACCCAGGCGCCGAATAAGGCGCCGAGCAGTGCAGCGATCAACACGGTCACCAGCTGCAGAGATACACCGGCGGGAGGAAACAGTAGCACCAGCAACCCGCCGAGGGTGCCGGCGACGCCCCCGATCGCGATGCCGAGCTGGGCGCCGTGAACGACGTCCGTTTTTTGCAAGACGGTAGCTTCCGGAAGATCGGGCGGCAGTGTGCCGCGGCGGGCGAGAAAATGAACCCGCCGCTCCTCGATGCGCGCCAGCAACATCTCGTCCAGCATTTTCCGGGCGCTGTCGACATCCGGCAGCATGAAATACAGTCTGCGTCGCATAAGCATGGTTTTCTCCTCCTTTTATCCGACCGCGTTGCATACGGACCTTAAATTAGAGCGCTTCCGGCGCCGGGTAGTTTCACAAACAACGCAATTCGCTGTCTGCGTCATGGGCTCGTGCCGCCGTCGGAACCGACGCCATAGTGTTAAACTACCACTGAAGCTGGCCAGACAGTCGCTGCGTGCCTTGCGGCACGGAGAGGAAAGTCCGGGCTCCATAGGGTAGGGTGACGGCTAATCACCGTCCGCCGTGAGGCGAGGAACAGGGCCACAGAGACGAGTCCGCCGATGGCCCGCGCTACGGACTTCGCCGCCGCAAGGCGGCAAGGTCTCGAAAAAGTGGGTAGGGTGCGGCGACGTTCCCTCCTGCAAGGCGCGAGACTCGGCGGGGTGAAACGCGGCAACCTCCACCCGGAGCAACACCAAATAGGCAAGCGATGACGTGACCCGCCGAGCTTGCGGGTAGGTGGCTTGAGCCCCGGAGCAATCCGGGGCCTAGAGGAATGGCTGTCAGGGGCCGCAAGGCTCCCCACAGAACCCGGCTTACCGGCCAGCTTCTTTCTTTTTTTATTTTTCCTGTTGCGTTAGCGCAACACGGCGCTTGTCAGCTAATTTCCTGATCCGTAAGCCCAAAAAGACTTAAAGTATTACTTTCGCTTTAATTCTTATCGCGCTGTTTTTAGAGCTTAATTAACATTGCATGAAAAGCTCAAAATACATGTGAATGATCGCTCATAAGTCTTTGTCATATAAACAGAAAACGCTAGTCTCTCGCTTGACCCCTTGACCTATTTTCAATATAGTGGGTAAAAGTGGTGAATAGTGGGAGAAACTCCATTGCTCCAAAGGAGGACTCGCTATTTCCCACGGATTAAGGGGGATTCGTGTTTCGCGGCATTGCGCAACTGAATCTGGACAGCAAAGGGAGGCTGGCCGTGCCGGCCCGTCACCGCGATTTGCTGCTCGAGCGCTGCGGCGGACACCTGGTCGTCACGGCCGATGCCGACCGCTGCCTGCTCATCTACCCACTGCCCGATTGGGAACTCATTCAGCAGAAGCTTGAAGGTCTGTCGAATCTCGATCCGCGCGTGCGTGAACTGCAGCGCCGTCTGATCGGTTTTGCAGTGGACGTCGACATGGACGGCGCGGGTCGCGTGCTGATCTCCCCTGCGTTGCGTCAATTCGCCCAGCTCGAAAAAAACGTGGTGCTCGTCGGGCAGGGCAGGAAGTTTGAGCTGTGGAACAAGGACAGCTGGGAGCATTTGATCGAAGGGGCAGGCGGGTTCGGCGCGGCTGGGCTTCCGCCCGAACTGGAGGGTTTCTCTTTGTGAGCCTGGGCTCACATACCGCGGTCCTGTTGGAGCAGGCAGTAGACAGTTTGAATGTGCGCACGGACGGAACTTACGTGGACTGCACGTTCGGACGCGGTGGGCACAGCCGGCTGATCCTGGGGCGGCTCGGCGCGCGCGGGCGCCTGATCGCATTGGATCGCGATCCGGATGCGGTCAAGACGGGAGGAGAAATCGGTGATGAGCGTTTCACGATACTGCATGGCACCTTCGGGCGGCTCACCGAACTGTTGGCGGGGGCGCACGTCGCGCGGGTCGATGGCATTTTGCTCGACCTCGGTGTGTCCTCCCCGCAGCTCGACGACGCGGCGCGCGGCTTCAGCTTCCGCGTCGATGCCCCGCTCGACATGCGCATGGACACGACCCGCGGCATCACCGGGGCGCTATGGCTGGCAAGCGCGACCGAGTCCGAAATCCGGGAGGTGATAAGAAACTATGGCGAAGAACGGTTTGCTAAACAGATTGCAGCAGCGATTGTTGCGGCTCGAGCGTGGGGACCTGTTGGCACCACGCGCCAACTTGCCGCGCTCGTGGCAGAAGCCGTTCCCGCGCGCGAGCCACGCCAGGATCCGGCGACGCGTACGTTTCAAGCTATACGGATTCACGTCAATCAGGAGCTTGAGGAGTTGTCGCTAGTACTGCCGCAATGCATCGAGTTGCTGGCGCCTGAAGGACGCCTGGTGGTCATCAGCTTCCATTCGCTCGAAGACCGCATCGTCAAGCGCTTTATGCGCAAACAGGCAACGGGCGACCGTCTGCCGCCACGGCTGCCCATCAGGGCGCGCGACATCGCGGCGCCGCGCCTCAAGTTGATCGGTCGTGCCCAGCGCCCCGGTGCAGCCGAGATTGCAGCCAACCCCCGCGCGCGCAGCGCCGTGATGCGCGTGGCGGAGCGCCTTGGAAACCCGCAGGTCGCCCGCAAGGGAGAACCCGCATGATGGTCCGGTTGAATCTGGCGCTGCTCGCGATACTGATCGGTTGCGCACTGGCCCTCGTCACTTCCCAGCACCAGGCGCGCAAGCTCTATGTCGAGCTGCAAAAGGAGCAGGAACTCGCGAAACAGCTTGACGTCGAGTGGGGTCAGTTGCAGCTCGAGCAGGGCACGTGGGCGATGCACGGGCGCGTCGAGAAAATCGCCGTCGAGCAGCTCAACATGCGCGTGCCGCCGCCTTCCCGCATCCAGGTCGTGCCCGCGGCCGCACCCGAGGCAAATCCGTGAGTCCGGCTGCGCAGTCCCTGTTTTCGCTTCAACTTCCGGCGTGGCGTTCGCGGCTGCTGCTGATCGGGCTGCTCACGTGGTTTGTGGCGCTTGCGGGGCGCGCTCTCTACCTGCAGGGGCTGCACAACGATTTCCTGCAACGCAAGGGTGAATCGCGTTACTCGCGCGTGATCGAGATCAGCGCGACCCGTGGCATGATCGTCGACCGCAACAAGGAACCGCTTGCGATATCGACACCGGTCGAATCGGTGGCGGCGAGCCCGGCCGACATCGAGATCACGCCCGAGCAGACGTTGCAGCTCGCGAACCTGCTGGAAATGAACGTTGGCGAGGTCAGAAAGAAGTTTGCCGATCTCAAGCGCGAGTTTATCTATCTCAAGCGCCAGTTGCCGCCGGAGCAGGCCGCGAAAGTGATCGAGCTCGGCATTCCGGGGGTGTTTCTGCAGCGCGAGTATCGCCGCTACTACCCGGCCGGTGAAGTGATGGCGCACATCATCGGTTTCACCGGCGTCGATGATAACGGTCAGGAGGCGCTGGAACTCGCATTCGACGATACGCTCGCCGGCAAACCGGGGAGCCGCCGCGTGATCAAGGACCGCCTCGGTCACATCATCGAGGACGTCGAAAGCATCCAGCAGCCCCAGAACGGCAGGATGCTCACGCTTGCGATCGACACCAAGATCCAGCACGTTACGTTCCGCGAATTGAAGAAAGCGGTCGCCGAGCACCGTGCCAGGGCCGGCGGCATTATCGTGCTCGATGCCGTCACCGGCGAAGTGCTGGCGATGGCGAATCTTCCTTCGTACAACCCCAACAACCGCGGGAAGTTCGATCCGAAACGCACGCGCAACCGAGCGGTGACCGATCTGTTCGAACCGGGTTCGACGCTGAAACCGTTCACCGCTGCGGCCGCGCTCGAGGCGGGCGCGGTCACGCCGGAGTCGGTGATCCAGACGGCGCCGGGGCAAATGACGATCGGCAACCGCACGATCCACGACGCGCATCCGCAGGGCGCGTTGACGGTGGCGCAGGTGATCCAGAAGTCGTCGAATATCGGCGCCGCGAAGATCGCGTTGGCGCTGCCTTCGGCGACGCTGTGGGGTGTGTTGCACCGCGTCGGTTTCGGCATGCCGCCGAACTCGGGGTTCCCGGGCGAAGTGTCCGGCAGGCTGCGCGCTTATTCGACCTGGCGGCCTATCGAGCAGGCGACGCTGTCATACGGTCACGGCATCTCGGTCTCGCTGCTGCAACTTGCGCGCGCCTACGGCATTTTCGCGACCGACGGGGACTTGAAGCCGGTGACGCTCATCAAGCGCGACGCGCCGGCGGAAGGCACGCGCGTGATCTCGCCGGCCACGGCGCAAGCGGTGCGCCGGATGCTGGAAATGGCGGTACAGCCGGGCGGCACTGCGCCGCGTTCGCAGGTCATGGGCTATCGCGTTGCGGGCAAGACCGGCACTGCGCGCAAGATCGAAGGCAAGGGGTACGCCTCGAACAAGTATGTCTCGGCGTTTGTGGGGTTCGCGCCGATATCGTCTCCGCGATTGATCGTGGCCGTGATGATCGATGAGCCCACCGCCGGTCAGTACTACGGCGGCGCAGTCGCTGCGCCGGTGTTCAGCCGGGTGATGGCCGAAGCGCTGCGGGTCCTGGCGGTGCCGCCGGATGCGCCGGTCAACAATGTCGTGCTGCCTCCTGCCACTGTGCCCGAGATCAGGGAGGAAGTGTGAGGGCAGGATCGAGGATCGAGGATTGAGGAACAACTTCGCGACGCTTGCGCGCTTCAGCTTGAGCGCGATCGATGATCTCGGCGTGAAACGACTGGTCACGGACAGCCGGCGTATCGGGCCAGGCGACACGTTCGTCGCCTATCCTGGCGAAGCGCGCGACGGACGCGACTACATCGCTCAGGCGCTTGCCAATGGGGCCGCTTCGGTGCTGTGGGAAAACCGCGACTACGCCTGGAATCCGGCGTGGCGCATCCCCAACCTCGGTGTTGCAGATCTCCGCCGGTGCGCCGGCGAGATCGCAAGCCATGTCTACGGCCGGCCGAGCGCCAAACTATGGGTGATTGGCGTCACCGGCACCAATGGGAAGACTTCGTGCAGCCACTGGATCGCGCAGTCTCTCACGCGCACGGGCCGCAAATGCGCGGTGATCGGCATGCTCGGCAGCGGTTTTCCCGGCGCACTGGAGACAACGCTGAACACCACGCCTGACGCGGTGTGGCTGCATGGCGCGCTCGATGAATTCGTCCGGGGCGGCGCCCGTGCGGTGAGCATGGAAGTTTCCTCGCACGGCATCGAGCAACACCGGCTCGCCGGAATCGAACTCGACGTCGCGCTGCTGACCAACGTCTCGCGCGACCACCTCGACTATCACGGCACGATGCGTCGTTACCGCGCGGCGAAGGCCCGGCTCTTCCGCTGGTCTTCGCTCAAGTACGCGGTACTCAATCTCGACGACAAATTCGGCGCCGACATGGTTTCCCGCGTGCGGCGTTCGAATACGGGCGTGGTGGGATATGGCTTCACCCGCGTCCGGTCGCCGCGCGCGAGCGGCAGCCGCATGCTGCGTGTGCAGGGCCGCAATCTGCGCGTCGGCGCCGATGGTTTGGCGTTCGACGTATCCACGCCGTGGGGCTCGGCGTCCCTGAAGAGTCATCTTATCGGCCGCTTCAATGCCGCCAACCTGCTGGGGTCGCTCGCAGCCCTGCTGGCGAGTGACATCAGCCTTGAGAATTCGGTGAGGGCGTTGCAGCGCGTGAAAGCGGTACCCGGGCGCACCGAGCGCTATGGCGGCGGCAGCCGGCCGCTGGTGGTGGTGGATTATGCGCACACCCCGGACGCCCTCGAGAATGTGCTGCTCGCGCTGCGCGAGATGATCTCCCCTCGCGCCTCACGCCCCATTCTTTTCAATACCCCCTTGAGGGGTACGCCCCATGAACCGCAACTGATTTGCGTATTCGGCTGCGGCGGGGAACGCGACCGCGGGAAACGTCCGCTGATGGGAGCGATCGCCGCCGCCCTCGCCGATCACGTGATCATCACCAGCGACAATCCGCGCAGCGAGCATCCGGATGCGATCGTCGCTGACATCGCGAAAGGCCTGCGCGGGGCGCGCGCCGCGATCGAACCGGACCGCGCACGGGCGATTCGACTCGCAGTGAGCATGACGCGCCGCGGCGACATCGTGCTGGTGGCCGGCAAGGGACACGAGCAGCACCAGGAAATCGGCGGTATCAAACATGTTTTCAGCGATGCCGCGGTGGTGACAGCGGCGCTGCGGGGAAGCCGGGGTTAGCGCGATGCCGATGATGTCTTTGTCCGCGGCTGCGACGGCGACGGAGGCCGAGCTGCGCGGGCCCGATTTGGCATTCGACAGCGTTGGTACCGACACGCGCACGCTTGCCCCGCGCGCCCTGTTCGTGGCGCTGAAAGGCGACCGGTTCGACGGTCACAAGTTTGTCGCCGAGGCTCAAGCCGCCGGCGCGGTCGCGGCCATGGTCGAGGATTCAGGATCCAGGATTCAGGATTCAGGGCTCGCGCTGCCGCTGCTTGTCGTCGCAAACACGCGCCTTGCGCTCGGGCGGCTCGCGGCCTGTTGGCGCAGCAGGTTCACGATGCCGCTGGTCGCGCTTACCGGCAGCAGCGGTAAAACCACGGTGAAGGAAATGCTCGCGGGGATCCTGCGCGAAGCTTGCGCCGCTCAATCCTCAATCGTCGATGCTGAATCCTGCGTTCTGGCCACGCGCGGCAACCTCAACAACGACATCGGTGTGCCGCTCATGCTGCTGGAGCTGAAGCCCAATCACCGTTTCGCGGTGATCGAGATGGGCATGAATCACGCTGGCGAAATCCGCTATCTGACGCGGCTCGCCGCGCCCGATGTAGCGCTCGTCAACAACGCCGGACGCGCCCATATGGCGTTCTTCGCGTCCGAAGAAGCGATCGCCCGCGCCAAGGGCGAACTCTACGAGGATCTCAAGGCGAAGGGCACGGCGGTAATCAACGCCGATGAGCGCTTTGCGCCGCTGTGGCGCGAGCTTGCGGCAGGCAGGAAGCAGATCGATTTCGGGATCGACCGTGAGGCCACGGTGACCGCCACCTACGCGCTGCGCTATCTCGAAAGCGAGATCGTGGTGAAAATGCCCCGTGGCGAGGCCGGCGCAACGCTCAAGGCGCCCGGACTGCACAACGTGAAGAACGCGCTCGCGGCGGCAGCGGCGGCGACGGCGCTCGACATCGGGCCGCAGGCGGTTACCGCGGGCCTTGCGCGCTTTACCGGGATGGAGGGCCGGTTGCAGAAAAAGCCGGGCCTGAACGGCGCAACGCTGATCGATGACACCTACAACGCCAATCCCGAATCAGTGCGGGCGGCGATCGCGGTCCTCGCCCAAGCGCCGGGTCGCAAGCTGCTGGTGATGGGCGATATGGGCGAACTCGGAGCGGACGCACCGCGGCTGCACGCGGAGATGGGGGAGGCAGCGCGCGTCGCCGGGATCGACCACCTCCTGACGCTGGGCGAGGTGTCGGCGCATGCGGCGCGGGCATTCGGCAGCGCGGCGCGGCATTTTTCACGCATCGAGGACCTGCTCGCTGAGATCGAGAACCTCCTCGAACCCGGAATCACGGCGCTGGTCAAGGGGTCGCGTTTCATGCAGATGGAGCGGGTAGTCAAGGCGTTCGCCGTGGAAAGAGAGGCGACAGGCGAGAGGCGAGAGGCGAAAAACCCATGAGCCAACTGCCGTTTCGCGCCTTTCGCCTTTCTCCTCTCTCCTCTCGCGCGAACGGGAGTGAGCGATGCTGCTAGAGCTCGCCCAATGGCTGGCGAAGGACATCCGCGCGTTCAACGTGTTCAACTACATCACGCTGCGCGCGGTGCTCGCCTGCCTCACCGCGCTGGTGATTTCGTTCGTCATTGGACCGGCGATGATCCGGAAGTTGACCGCATACAAGATCGGTCAGGCGGTGCGCGATGACGGTCCGCAGTCGCACCTCATCAAGGCCGGAACGCCGACCATGGGCGGGGCGCTGATCCTGGTTTCAATCACCATCACGACGCTGCTGTGGGCCGACCTCGAAAACCGGTTCGTCTGGATCGTGGTGTGGGTGACGCTCGCCTTCGGCGCGATCGGCTGGATCGACGACTACCGTAAAGTGGTCAAGCGCGACCCGAAGGGGTTGTCGGCCAGGGCCAAGTTTTCCTGGCAATCGGTGATCGGGGTCGCCGCCGCCTGCTATATCGCGTTCTCGACCGACCTGCCGGCGCAAACGGCGTTCATCGTGCCGTTTTTCAAGCAGATCGCATATCCGCTCGGCGCGTTTGGTTTCGTCGTGATGACGTATCTGGTAATCGTAGGCTCGAGCAACGCAGTGAACCTGACCGACGGGCTTGACGGTCTGGCGATCATGCCCACGGTGATGGTGGGAGGCGCGCTCGGCGTGTTCGCCTACGTCGCGGGAAATGCGGTGTTTTCGAAGTATCTCGGGTTTCCATACATTCCGGGCGCGGGCGAACTTGCCGTGATCTGCGGCGCAATCGCCGGCGCGGGGCTCGCTTTCCTGTGGTTCAACGCCTATCCCGCGGAAGTGTTCATGGGCGATGTCGGTGCGCTCGCGCTGGGAGCGGCACTGGGCACGGTCGCGGTGATCGTGCGGCAGGAGATCGTGCTGTTCATCATGGGCGGTGTGTTCGTGATCGAGACGCTGTCGGTGATGCTGCAGGTGGCTTCATTCAAGCTTACCGGCAAGCGGATTTTCCGCATGGCGCCGCTGCATCACCATTATGAGTTGAAAGGATGGAAGGAAAACCAGGTGGTGGTGCGCTTCTGGATCATCACCATGATGTTGGTTTTGGTTGGACTGTCCTCGCTGAAGTTGCGGTAAGGAGGGATTAGGGGCTAGGGATTAGGGACTAGGGACTAGAACAGTCATGGGTGGACGAAGTTTGCTAGTCCCTAGCATCTAACCCCTAGTCTCTTGCGGGGATATGGAGCTGAAAGGAAGGAACGTATTGGTGCTGGGACTGGGTGACACGGGGTTATCGATGACGCGCTGGCTCGTCCGTCATGGTGCGGATGTCCGGGCCGCCGACAGCCGCGATCATCCGCCGCGCGCCGCGATGCTGGCGGACGAACTGCCGCAAGTGAATGTGGCGACAGGGGCCTTCCGCGAGAGGGATTTCGCAGGTGTCGACATGATCGCGATCAGCCCGGGCATTGACCGCCGCCAGCCGCCGATCGCCGAGGCCATCGGGCGCGGCGTGCCGGTCGTCGGCGACATTGAACTGTTCGCGCGGGCCCTCAACACTGAACACTCAACACTCAACGCTCCAAAGGTTCTGGCGGTCACCGGCTCGAACGGCAAGAGCACGGTCACGGCGATGGCCGGAGACATGTGCCTCGCGGCCGGGGTTGTCACTACGGTCGCCGGCAACATCGGGCTCCCGGTGCTTGATGCGCTCGCCGCGGTCGAGAACGGGGCGGTGATGCCCGGCGTCTTCGTGCTCGAACTGTCGAGCTTCCAGCTGGAGAGCACGTCCAGTCTCCGACCCGACGCGGCGGCCATGCTCAATCTGTGCGAAGACCACATGGACCGCTACGACAGCCTGGCGAATTACGCCGCGGCCAAGGCGCGTATTTTCGCCGGGAGCGGCGTGCAGGTGCTCAACCGAGATGATGCCTGGAGCGTGGGCATGGCACGAGCCGGGCGCACGGTGGCGACGTTCGGCCTTGACGCGCCGCGCAGCGACGCCGAATGGGGGATCACGGCAGCGCGCGGCAAACGTGTTCTTGCGCACGGTGCCCGTGAACTGCTGGCGGTGGACGAACTGCCGGTCGCCGGCCTGCACAATGCCGCCAACGCGCTCGCCGCGCTCGCGCTGGTCCACGTCATCGATCTGCCGGAGGCGCCGCTGCCTGCGGCGCTGCGCGGGTTCAGGGGGCTGCCGCACCGCATGCAGAGGGTGGCGGAGGTCAGCGGAGTGGCGTTTTATGACGACTCCAAGGGCACCAACGTCGGCGCCACCGTTGCGGCGCTCTCCGGCATGGCCCGCCCAGTGGTGCTGATTGCCGGAGGCGACGGCAAGGGCCAGAACTTCGCGCCGCTCGCGGCGCCGGTGACCGCACATGCGCGCGCGGTGGTGCTGATCGGCCGCGACGCCGCTGCGCTCGCCGGTGCGCTCGCCGGTCGCGGCGTACCGCTCACGCGGGCGAGCAGCATGGAAGAGGCGGTCCGCGCCGCGTTCCGCGCCAGTCGGCCGGGAGATGCCGTATTGCTCTCCCCCGCCTGCGCGAGCTATGACATGTTCCGCAACTACATGCACCGCGCTGAAGTGTTCGTGGCGGCCGTGAAAGCGCTGGTTGAGTGTGAGGGGTGAGGCGTGAGGGCAAATTCGATGCGACCGATGCTCTTGCGCCTCACGCCTTACGCCTCACGAACCGGGGAGAGTTTCTGAGAACATGTCTTACACGGATGTAAAGCAGCAAGCCCCGATGGCCGAGTACGACCACACGCTGGTGTGGCTCGCCGTGCTGCTCCTGGGAATCGGCATGGTCATGGTGTATTCGGCTTCCATCGCGATCGCGGAAGGCAGCCGCGCGACCGGCAATCAGCCGATGTACTACCTGCTCCGGCACAGCGCGTTCATTGCCGTCAGCATCGTATCGGCGGTGATTGCGTTCCAGGTCCCGTTACGCGTCTGGCAGCGGGCAGCTCCCTACCTGTTCCTGTTCGGTCTGGGACTGCTCGCGCTGGTGCTGGTGCCGGGGATTGGTCGCGAAGTCAATGGCAGTCGGCGCTGGCTGTCACTTTATTTCGTGAATTTGCAGCCGTCGGAGCTGATGAAGCTGTTCGTGGTGCTCTACGCCGCCGATTACACGGTGCGCAAGGCCGCTGTCATGCACAGCTTCCGCAAGGGCTTCCTGCCGATGCTGGTCGTGATGCTGCTCACGGGGTGGCTGCTGCTGCGCGAGCCGGATTTCGGCGCCTTTGCCGTGATCACCGTGATCGCGATGGGCATCCTGTTCCTGGGCGGCATGAACTGGCGGTTGTTCGCAGGCCTGATCGTGACGCTGGTGATCGGTTTTCTGTTGCTGATTCTCGCGTCGCCTTATCGCATGCAACGCATGATCGGCTTCATGGACCCGTGGGCCGACCCCTACGGCAAGGGCTACCAGCTGTCGCACGCGTTGATCGCGTTCGGACGCGGCGAGTGGCTCGGCGTGGGCCTGGGCGGCAGCGTGGAGAAGCTCTTTTACCTGCCGGAGGCCCACACCGATTTTCTGCTGGCGGTGATCGCCGAGGAACTCGGATTCGCCGGAGTGGCGGCGATCATCGTGCTGTTCGCATGGATCGTCGCGCGCGCGTTCGCGATCGGCCGCCGCGCGGTTGCGCTCGAGCGCTATTTCCCGGCACTGCTGGCGCAGGCCATCGGACTTTGGATCGGCGTGCAGGCCATCATCAACATGGGCGTCAACATGGGTGTGCTGCCGACCAAGGGGTTGACGCTGCCGCTGCTGTCGTTCGGCGGCAGCGCGGTCGTCACCACCTGCTGCGCCATCGCCGTGTTGTTGAGGGTTGACTGGGAGAACAGGCAGCTCATGCGAGGGTTCACGGTATGAACGGCTTTGAGGTGAGGAGTGAAGGGTGAAGGATGAAGGGAAAAACACGCCGGACGGCGATGCCTCACGCCTTGCGCCTCATTCTTTTCAATACCCCCTTGAGGGGTACGCCTCACGCACAATCATGATCATGGCGGGAGGCACCGGTGGGCACATCTTCCCGGCTTTGTCCGTGGCGGAATACCTGCGCGCGCAGGGCTGGCAAGTCGTGTGGCTGGGCGCTCGCGGCGGTATGGAAGCCGAGTTGGTTTCACCCAAAGGCTACACCATGGCATGGATCCGGTTCACCGGCGTGCGTGGCAGGAGCTTCCTGTCTCTGCTGCTGCTGCCGCTCAACTTGTTGATTGCTTTCTGGCAGAGCGCCCGGGCGATCTTCCTGCACCGCCCGCACGTGGTGCTCGGCATGGGCGGTTATGTGGCGTTTCCCGGCGGCATGATGGCCTCGTTCCTCAACCGCCCGCTGGTGATCCACGAGCAGAACTCGGTTGCGGGGCTGGCCAACCGTGTATTGGCGCTGATCGCCGACCGTATCCTGGTTGCTTTTCCGCGTCCCTTCGCAACGGATGACGGCACGAGGACAGAGACGGGAGCCCATCCCAGGGCAAGAAGTTTCTCGTCCCTTATCCCTCATCCCTCATCCTTCACAGTAGTTGGCAATCCGGTGCGCGACGAAATCGCCGCGCTCGACCGGCCCGAAGCGCGGTTTGCCGCGCGCTCGGGCCGGCTGCAGCTGCTGGTGATCGGCGGCAGCCTCGGCGCGCAGGTGCTGAACGAGACGGTGCCGCGGGCGCTCGCGCTGCTGCCGGAGCAGGCGCGCCCGCGCGTCACGCACCAATCGGGCGCAGCGCACATCGCCGCGCTGCGCGAGCACTACGCCCGTAGCGGCATTGCGGCGGAACTCGTCCCATTCATCGACAACATGGCGGCGCATTATGCCGCGGCCGATCTCGTTGTCTGCCGCGCCGGCGCCACGACTATCGCCGAGCTGGCCGCGGCCGGCGTGGCGAGCGTGCTCGTGCCGTATCCACGTGCAGTCGACGACCACCAGACGGTGAACGCACGCTACCTGGTCGAGCGCGGCGCCGCGGTGCTGCTTCCCCAACACGAATTCACGGTCGAGAAACTCGCCGGGTTGCTGGCAGAGTTTACGCGCGACAAGCTCCTCGCGATGGCGCGCGCGGCACGCGCGGCGGCCAAACCCGAAGCTACCCGTGCGGTGGCGGAGGTCTGCATGGAGCTCGCAGCGTGAGTCTGAAAGCGAGAGGAGAAAGGAGAGAGGAGAGAGGCGTGGTTTACAACACGTTTGTCGTTCGCTTTTTGCCTGACACCTCACACCGCACCGAGATCTTGCGCCTCTCGCCTCTCGCCTCTCTGGAGCCGTTCGTGCGGCATAAAGTCAAGCACATTCATTTCGTCGGCGGAGGCGGGGACGCCATGAGCAGGGAGCAGGGCCCCGTCGCTTTTGGGGTGACGGGATGCGACCGGCCGCGATTGGCGCCGGCCGCCGATGGTATTGCGTCGACCGTGGACGGCCCGCGATGAGGCACAAAGTCAAGCACATTCATTTCGTCGGAATCGGCGGCGCGGGCATGAGCGGCATTGCCGAAGTGCTCGTCAATCTCGGCTATCAAGTGAGCGGCTCGGATCTCGCCGACAACGCGGCGACCCGGCGATTGAAGGAACTCGGCGCTGAAGTGTTCCGGGGACATGGCGCGGAAAACGCAGTTGGAGCCGACGCGGTGGTGGTCTCGAGCGCCGTGCGGGAAGACAACCCCGAAGTGGCAGCGGCGCGCGCAAGAAACATTCCGATTGTGCCGCGTGCGCTCATGCTGGCGGAACTGATGCGGCTCAAGCAGGGGATCGCGGTCGCCGGCACCCACGGCAAGACCACGACTACGAGCCTGATCTCGAGCGTGCTGGCGGAAGCGGACATGGATCCGACTTTCGTGATCGGTGGTCGGCTGGAGGCCGCAGGTTCGCATGCCAAGCTCGGCAGCGGCGAGTTCATCGTGGTCGAGGCCGACGAGTCCGACGCCTCCTTTCTGTATCTGCAGCCCACGCTGGCGGTGGTTACCAACATCGACGCCGACCACATGGAAACCTACGATCATTCGCTCGACAAGCTCAAGCAGGCATTCATTGACTTCGTGCAGCACCTGCCGTTTTACGGGGTGGCGGTGCTGTGCGTCGACGATGCCAACGTGCGCGCGATCATGCCGCGGCTTACCAAACCGATCGTGACTTACGGGCTCGCGCCGGAAGCCCAGATCCGCGCCGCCGACGTCACGGCTGCCGGCAGCCGGATGAAATTCCGCGTGGTGCGCGCCGCCAACGGCAAAAAACCCTCCGATCTTGCGATCACCCTCAATCTGCCGGGCGTGCACAACGTGCAGAATGCGCTCGCCGCGGTCGCGGTCGGGATGGAAGTCGGCGTGCCGGATAACAAGATCGTACAAGCGCTTGCCGAATTCAGAGGCGTGGGCCGGCGCTTCCAGCAGCACGGCGAGATCGGGTTGCCCGGCGGCGGGAGCTTCACGCTGATCGACGACTACGGCCATCACCCGGCGGAAATGGCGGCAACGTTGGCGGCCGCGCGCGGCGCCTACCCCGGGCGGCGGCTGATGCTCGCCTTTCAGCCCCACCGCTACACGCGCACCCGCGACTGCTTCGAGGATTTCGTGACAGTGCTGTCCCTCGCCGATGTGCTGCTGCTGACCGAAGTTTACGCGGCCGGCGAGGCGCCGATCGTTGCCGCCGACGGCCGGGCGCTGGCGCGCGCAGTGCGCGTGCTCGGCAAGGTCGAACCAATTTTTGTCGAGAGCGTTGCCGACTTGCCAGCAGAGATTCGTGCCGCGGCGCGCGATGGCGATGTGGTGCTGACGATGGGCGCTGGCTCGATCGGAAGCGTTGCGGGGGTACTGGCAAGGATGAAGGATGAAGGATGAAGACCGCAATGCTAATGCGGGCTCCACGAGAGTTGCGCGCAACGAACCGTCATTCTTCGGCCTTCATCCTTCCGCCATGGTCTGTGGACATGAGGATAGCGGACGACGCAATGCCGATTGGGGCTGATTTGCGGGGGCAGCTGCGACACAACGAGCCGATGGCGCGCCATGTCAGTTGGCGCGCCGGCGGCGTCGTCGACCGCGCTTATATGCCGGCCGACCTCGCCGACCTGCAGGAGTTTCTGCGCGGGCTCCCTGCGGCCGAGCCGGTTCACTTCGTCGGACTGGGAAGCAATCTGCTGGTGCGCGACGGAGGATTGCGCGGCACCGTGATTTTCACCCACTGGGCGCTGAAGCAGTTCCGCGTCGAGACGCGGGGCGGCGAAATCTACGCTGAGGCCGGGGTGGCGAGCCCGAAGGTCGCGCGCTTTGCCGCCTTGCACGATCTTGCCGGCGCGGAATTCCTCGCCGGCATCCCGGGCACCGTCGGTGGAGCGTTGGCGATGAATGCCGGCTGCTACGGCGGCGAGACGTGGAACATCGTCGCCCGGGTGCGCACCATTGATCGCCGCGGGCAGCTACAGGAACGCACGCCGGCGCACTACCAGATTGATTACCGCACAGTGGTTCTGAAGGCCGAAGGCGAAAGGCGGAACGAAGAGTGGTTCGTTGCGGCAAATTTCCTTCTGCCGCGCGGCAGCGGGGACGAATCGCGCCGCAAGATCAAGGAACTGCTGGAACGGCGCATCGCTACGCAGCCGCTCAACCAGCCCAACGCGGGTTCGGTGTTTCGCAATCCTAAGGGCGATTATGCAGCGCGGTTGATCGAGACCTGCGGGCTGAAAGGGCACGCGATCGGCGGCGCGGTGATTTCGCCGAAGCACGCCAACTTCATCGTCAACCGGGACGGGGCACGCGCCGCTGACATCGAGGCATTGATCGAACTCGCGCGGCGCGCGGTGAAGGAAAAGTTCGGCATCGAGCTCGAATGCGAAGTGAAGATCATCGGAGAGGCGACAGGAGAGAGGGGAAAGGCGTGACACATCGCGTCGTCTTACCGCTGACTTGGGTATTGGGGAGCGCAACATGACGACGCCTCTCGCTTCTCGCCTCTCGCCTCTCGCATTTGGAAAGGTCGCGGTGTTAATGGGCGGCCAATCGGCGGAACGGGAAATCTCGCTGATGTCGGGAAAGAAAGTGCTCGAGGCGCTGCAGAATGCGGGCGTCGACGCACGTGCGTTTGATCCGGCCGAGCGCCAAGTGTTCGAGCTCAAGAAAGAAGGGTTCGATCGCGTGTTTATTGCGTTGCATGGACGCTATGGCGAGGACGGGACGGTGCAGGGTGCGCTCGAACTGCTCGGCATTCCCTACACGGGCAGCGGCGTCATGGCTTCGGCGCTGTGCATGGACAAGGTCAGGACCAAGCTGGTGTGGCTCGGCTCCGGGCTGCCTACGCCGCGTTACGAGGTCATTCGCACCGACAGCAACTGGACGGATGTCGCCGCCCGTCTCGGGCTGCCGTTGATTGTCAAGCCTGCGCGAGAGGGTTCAACTCTCGGCCTTACCAAAGTGGCGAAGACCACCGATCTGCGGACGGCCTTCGATAACGCGACGCGATACGACCCCCTCGTGCTGGCGGAGGAGTTCGTGGAGGGAGACGAACTTACCGCCGGTTTCCTCGGCGAGCAGCCGCTGCCTCTGATCCGCATCGAGGCGCCCCAGGGCAACTACGACTACCAGAACAAATATTTCGGCGACGAGACCCGATATTTCTGCCCTTGCGGCCTGCCCGCGGATCAGGAACGGTCGATCCAGGTGCTGGTCATGCGTTCGGTCGAGGCGCTGGGCTGCAGCGGCTGGGGCCGCGCCGATCTCATCCGCAGGCATGACGGCACGGTGTCTCTGCTGGAGATGAATACTTCGCCCGGGATGACCGGGCACAGCTTGGTGCCAATGGCCGCGCGCGTGGCGGGAATCAGCTTCGAGCAGCTGGTGCTGAGAATTCTGGAGCTGGCCCATGTGGGATAGGCCGGACCTGCTAAACCGATTCGCCGATCTGCTGGTCACGGTGGCGGCGCTGGCTGCGTTCTACGGCGCGGCACATTTCGTGGTCCGCCTGCCGGTGTTTCCGCTGCACGAGGTGCGCGTCACGAGCGCGCTCACGCATCTGACGAGCGAGGACATCGAAACCATGATCAAGCGCGAGATCAAGGGGAACTTCTTCACGCTCGATCTTGCCGCGACGCGGGCCGCGTTCGAAAAGTTGCCATGGGTCCGAGAAGCCGGGGTGCGCCGGCACTGGCCCGCCCGCCTTGACGTCACGCTGGAGGAGCACGTGCCGCTTGCGCGCTGGGGCAACCTCGCGCTCGTCAACACCCACGGTGAAGTATTCGAGGCTCGATACGACGGGGACTTGCCGGTCTTTGTGGGTCCGGCCGAGTCCGCCAAGGAAATTGCGATCCAGTACGAGTACTTTCGGCGCAGCCTCGCCGCGATCGGCAAGACCCCGGTGCAGGTACAGCTGTCGGCGCGGCGTGCATGGGAGGTGCGGCTCGATGGAGGACCGACGCTCGAGCTCGGCCGCGAGCAGGTCGAAGCGCGGCTCGCGCGGTTTGTCGCCGCATACAGCCGCTCGCTGGGACGGCTTGGGCGGCGCATCGATTACGTCGATCTGCGCTACATCAACGGGTTTGCGGTGCGCATCCCCGAGCTGAGGTTCGAAAAAGCCGAGCCGAAGCGGCGCCGCAGCGCGTAGGGGCGGGAACGGACATGCACAAGATCAGAGACAACAAGAAATTGATCGTGGGGCTCGATATCGGCACTTCGAAAATCGCGGCGATCGTTGCCGAACTCAAGCCGGAGGGCGGCTTCGAAATCATCGGCATGGGCAGCCATCCGTCGCGCGGTCTCAAGAAGGGTGTCGTGGTCAACATCGAAACCACGGTCAACGCCATCCAGCGCGCGCTGGAGGAGGCCGAACTCATGGCCGACTGCAAGATCCGCGAGGTTTACACCGGGATCGCAGGCAGCCATATCAAGAGCTTCAACTCGCAGGGCATGGTCGCGATCAAGGACAAGGAAGTCGCGCAAATGGACATCGATCGCGTGATCGAGACCGCCAAGGCGGTGCAGATCCCGAACGACCAGCAGATCCTGCACATCCTCAACCAGGAATTCGTCATCGACGGCCAGGAGGATGTGCGCGAACCGCTCGGCATGTCGGGTGTGCGCCTCGAGGTCAAGGTGCACATCGTGACCGGCGCGGTTTCCGCCGCACAGAACATCATCAAGTGCGTGCGTCGCTGCGGGTTGGAGGTGCGCGACCTGATCCTGCAGCCGCTTGCTTCCACGCTGGCGGTGATTACCGAGGACGAGAAAGACCTCGGGGTATGCCTGGTCGATATCGGCGGCGGCACCACCGACGTTGCGGTCTTTACGCACGGCGCGATCCGCCATACCGCGGTTATTCCGATCGCCGGCGACCAGATTACCAACGATATCGCCATGGCGCTGCGCACCCCGACCAAGGATGCCGAGGATATCAAGCAGCGCTTCGGGTGTGCGCTGTCGCAACTTGCCGATCCGCAGGAGATGGTGGAAGTGCCGGGCGTGGGCGACCGCGTGTCGCGCCAGCTTTCGCGCAAGACGCTCGCCGAGGTAATCGAGCCGCGGGTCGAGGAGCTGTACTCGCTGGTGCAGGCCGAGCTCAGACGCAGCGGCTACGAGGAGCTGCTGTCTTCGGGAGTCGTCATTACCGGCGGCTCGAGCATCATGCAGGGCATGGTCGACCTGGGTGAGGAGATTTTCCACATGCCGGTGCGCATCGGGCAGCCGAACTACAGCGGCGGACTTGCGGAGGTGGTGCGCCATCCGCGCTATTCGACCGGCGTCGGGCTTTTGCTCGCGGGCGTGCAGCAGCATCGCAACCGCGAGCTCGCGCGCATGCAGATTAGTACGTTCCAGCAGGTGCTGGAAAGGATGAAGAGCTGGTTCACGGGAAATTTTTGATGGCGGCATCCATGCACATGGCATTGGCGATCGTTCGATTTGTGTCTGCAATTTGACTGTTAAAAGGAGGTCCACATGATTGAGCTCATTGATACGCAGAACCAGGAGGCGGTAATCAAGGTAATCGGCGTCGGCGGCTGCGGCGGCAACGCGATCGACCACATGATCGCGCAGGGCGTGCAGGGCGTGGAGTTCATCAGCGCCAACACCGACGCGCAGGCTTTGAGGCGCAACCAGGCCAGGGTCCAACTGCAGCTCGGCGCGGGAGTCACCAAAGGATTGGGCGCCGGCGCCGATCCGGAGCTTGGCCGGCAGGCAGCGCTCGAGGACCGCGAGCGCATCGCGGAACTCATCGGCGGTGCCGACATGCTGTTCCTTACAGCCGGCATGGGCGGCGGCACCGGTACCGGAGCAGCGCCGGTGGTCGCCGAGGTCGCAAAGGAGCTGGGCATCCTGACGGTTGCGGTGGTGACCAAGCCATTCGCGTTCGAGGGCAAGCGCCAGAAGATTGCCTTGACCGGCATCGAAGCCTTGTCGCCCTACGTCGATTCGCTGATCGTTGTTCCCAACGACAAGCTGATGCAGGTGCTCGGCAATCAGGTCACGCTGGACGAAGCGTTCAAGGCCGCCAACGACGTGTTGCATGGCGCGGTCGCCGGGATCGCCGAGATCATCAGCTGCCCGGGCATGATCAACGCCGACTTCGCCGACGTGCGCACCGTCATGTCGGAAATGGGCATGGCGATGATGGGCTCGGCCAAGTCGAGCGGCCCGGACCGGGCGCGGATGGCCGCCGACCAGGCGATTGCCTGCCCGTTGCTGGAAGACATCAACATCTCGGATGCGCGCGGGGTGCTGATCAACATCTCGGCGAGCAAAGCCACCTTCCAGCTGCAGGAAATGTACGACGTGATGGAAATCGTCAAGGCGTGCGCCGCCGAATCCGCAACCGTTATCCTCGGCGCCGTCTACGACGAGGGGATCGAGGACAACTTGCGCGTAACTTTGGTCGCCACCGGCTTGGGCAAGCCGCTCAGCCGCCAGCAGGCCAAACCGTTGATCGTGGTGCAGAAGACCGGCACCGACAACGCGCCTGCGGAAGTCGTCGACTACGATGCGCTCGATCAGCCCGCGGTGATCCGGCGGCGCAACCGTGACGCGACCATCGAGGCGATGCGCCAGTCGGGTGTCGAAATGCTGGACATCCCGGCGTTCCTGCGCAAGCAGGCGGATTAGCGCGCCCATTCATGGGGATGCGACCGCGCAGGCGCGCGACGCGACAGGGCGTAACGAGTTGTAACGCCCTTTGCCCGAGGGCGGGGGGATATGCTAGACTTCCACCTTAAGAGGTTGAAAAACTTAAGAGTTTTCGTGATCAAGCAACGCACATTAAAAAATATAATCCGCGCCACTGGCGTGGGATTGCATACGGGCGAGAAAGTCTATCTGACGTTGCGACCGGCTGCGGCGAACACCGGTATCGTGTTTCGCCGCACCGATCTCGTGAGTCCGGTCGAAATCCAAGCCGACCCCTACGCTGTCGGCGATACGCGACTGTCCTCATGTCTCGACAAGGGGGGGGTGCGTGTGTCCACCGTCGAACATCTGATGTCGGCGTTCGCGGGCTTGGGCGTAGACAACGCCTACGTCGATGTGACGGCACCGGAAGTGCCGATCATGGACGGCAGCGCCGGCCCCTTCGTGTTCCTGCTCCAATCGGCGGGGATCGAAGAGCAGAATGCGGCCAAGAAGTTCATCCGCATCCTGCAAACGGTAGAGGCCAAGGACGGCGACAAGTGGGTGCGGTTCGAGCCGCACAACGGTTTTAAACTCGATCTCAGCATCGACTTCGACCACCCGGTGTTCGACCGCGCGCGCCAGTCCGTATGCGTTGACTTTTCGACCACCTCGTACGTCAAGGAAGTAAGCCGCGCGCGTACGTTCGGCTTCATGCAGGACGTGGAGAGTATGCGATCGCAGGGGCTGGCGCTGGGTGGCAGCCTCGAAAACGCGATCGTCATGGACGAATACCGCGTGCTCAACAGCGACGGCCTGAGATATGACGATGAGTTCGTCAAACACAAGGTGTTGGATGCGATCGGCGACCTTTACCTCCTCGGCCACCCCTTGATCGGCGCCTTCATCGGGTACAAGTCCGGGCACGCGATCAACAACCTGCTGCTGCGTCGTCTGCTCGAACAACGGCAGGCGTGGGAGTTTGCAACTTTCGAGCGCGCCGAGGACGCCCCGGCTTTCCTCGCTTGGCAACCGCAGCCCGCCTGAGAATCAGGCCGGCGCGCGAGGCCGCTCAGTTCCAGCCGTCGTGCCCACCCCGTAAGAGGTAGCGCTTGGTCGTCCTGAGACTGATCGGAATCCTGGTGTTGATTACGATCGGGCTCGGTCTCGTCCTCTATATGTTTACCCGCAACCGGCGTTACCTGACCTTTGCATGGCGAGTATTCCAGTTCGCGGTCGTCTTTCTGATGGTGTTCATGGCACTCTACGTGCTGGAGCGCCTGGTGCTCGTCATCTAGCGTTGGAGTTCCGCCGTCCGTGGCGGCGCACCAGGTTAGCGAGTGCGGACTTAAGCGTGGACTCCGGGATCGCTTCCGAGAGCTTTCTAAAATGTTCAATACTATCAGTTGTTAACGAGCTGTTTTTGATCCTGGCCTGAGGTTCGCGTTGGGACCCCTTCACTTGCACTTCGATACGAATTCCAGTAATCTCAGGCTCCAGTTTTTGGATAGTGACTAACAAGCGCGGGGCCAGTTGCTTGAGTTTCGCCGCAACCGCCGCATTATCAGCCGAAAGGAAAAGCGTTCCCGTCCGGTAGTTCTTAACTCGGCTCGCTTGGGCGAGCGAGGGAGGGGCGGAGTCGAAGAACACCTGCTGCAGTTCCGTCAGGCGCTGCGCTTTGCTGGAAAGCGTTCTAAGCTCGCCTGAGGCGAGCCACGAGCTGATTTTCTGCGCGGGCATGCGGAATTGTCAGAGGGAAACAATGAATATTATTCTAGTTTCCGGAAGACTGGCAAAAGCAAGAACGATCACGCTCGAGTTGCCGCATCTGGTTTTGCTCGGGGTCGGCGGCTTTGCCGCTGTGATCGCCTTGGCTGCGCTGCTGCATTACACGACGCTGCGCTTTGCCGCCGATCTCAACCTGCCGTACCTCCAGACGCTTCTGCGTTCCGCCCAACACGAGCGGCAGGAAAAAACCGAGTCATACCTGCGCGAGAACCTGAACGCCATGGCGATCAGGCTGGGCCAGATGCAGGCCCAGTTGCTGCGCCTGGACACCCTGGGTGACCGGCTCGCCCGGCTCGCCGGTTTCAAGCCGCAGGACCTGATGTTCGACCAGATGCCGGGGCGCGGCGGCGCGCTGTCCAGCGTGCCGAGCGAGGACTTGTCCCTCGGCGGTTTCACGCGGCAAATCGATCAGCTCACGAAACAGCTCGACGATCGCGGCGACAGTCTCGGCATCCTCGAGTCGTTGTTCACGCTCGACAGTGCGAAGAAGAAGCTGGTACCGACGATGGCGCCGGTAGAAGGCGGCTGGTACTCCTCGAATTACGGCTGGCGTATCGATCCGTTCACCGGACAGCGCGCGTTCCATGAAGGCATCGATTTCATTGCGGAGCAGGGCACGCCGGTGAAGGCCGCAGCCGGCGGCGTGGTCGTGTATTCAGATTTTCACCCTCAGTATGGTAATATGATCGAGATCGACCACGGCAACGAATTGATCACGCGCTACGCGCATAACTCGACGCGGCTGGTCAAAGTCGGCGAGGTGGTATTGAGGGGCGTGAAAATCGGGGAAGTGGGCAAGACCGGGCGCGCCACAGGAACGCATCTGCATTTTGAAGTGCGGCAACGCGGCGCTCCGCAGAATCCAACGCAGTTTCTGCGGCTGCCCGGCTGAAGTTGAGGGAAAGGAATTGGCGGGGGGTGGGGGTGTTTCCCCACCCCTTTTTATTTAGGCTCTGACGGATCCTGACAGGATTTCATGTTCACGGGGTTACTCAAAAAAATCTTCGGCAGCCGCAACGAGCGGCTGCTTAAGCAGTATCGGCGCACCGTACGCGCCGTCAACGCGCTCGAGCCGCAGATTGAGAAACTGACCGATACCGAACTGCGCGCCAAGACCGACGAATTCCGCAACCGCATCCGCGACCGGCTGGCGAAGATTCCCGACGATGCAAGTGACGATCCCCAGCGGGCGGCCGGGCTGGTGGCCGAGCGTGACAGGGCGCGGCGCGAGATGCTGGACCAATTGCTGCCGGAAGCGTTCGCGGTGGTGCGCGAAGCAAGCAAACGCACGCTCAACATGCGCCATTTCGACGTGCAGCTGATCGGCGGCTTCACGCTGCACAGTGGAAAGATTGCGGAGATGCGCACCGGTGAGGGCAAGACTTTGGTCGCCACGCTGCCGGCGTATCTCAATGCGCTCGCCGGCCAGGGCGTGCACATCGTCACGGTCAACGACTATCTCGCGCAGCGCGATGCCGATTGGATGGGCAAAATCTACCGTTTTCTGGGCTTGACGGTCGGCGTGAACCTGTCGCAGATGGAGCACGAGCTGAAGCAGGCCGCGTACGCCGCCGACATCACTTACGGCACCAACAACGAATTCGGCTTCGATTACCTGCGCGACAACATGGTGTATCAGGTGTCGGAGAAGGTGCAGCGGGGTCTGGGCTACGCCATCGTCGACGAGGTGGACTCGATCCTGATCGACGAGGCGCGCACGCCGCTCATCATTTCCGGCCAGGCGGAGGACACCACCGACCTTTACGGCGCGATCGATAATGTCGCGCCCAAACTGGTGCGGCAGAAGGAGGAAAAAGGTCCGGGCGATTACTGGGTCGATGAGAAGGCGCATCAGGTGCTGCTCTCCGAGCAGGGCCACGAGCACGCTGAAGAACTGTTGGCGCAGGCGGGCCTGCTGGCCGAAGGCAGCAGCCTCTACGATCCCTCGAACATCATCCTCGTCCATCATCTTTACGCGGCATTGCGGGCACACAGTCTGTTCCTCCGCGACCAGCAGTATGTGGTGCAGAACGACGAAATCATCATCGTCGATGAATTCACCGGGCGGCTCATGCCCGGCAGGCGCTGGTCTGAGGGCCTGCACCAGGCGGTCGAGGCCAAGGAAGGCGTGGAGATCCAGAAGGAGAACCAGACGCTCGCGACCATCACCTTCCAGAATTACTTCCGGATGTACAGGAAGCTCGCGGGCATGACCGGCACGGCGGACACCGAGGCCTATGAATTCCAGCAGATCTACGGGCTGGAGACGGTCGTGATTCCCACCCATCACCCGATGATTCGGGACGACCGCGGGGACCAGGTCTACCGCACGGCGCGGGAGAAGCACCAGGCGATCATCAACGATATCCGGGATTGCCACGAGCGCGGTCAGCCGGCGCTGGTGGGCACGACCTCGATCGAAAACTCGGAAGTGCTCTCCGCGATGCTGGAGAAGGAAAAGCTGCCGCACAACGTGCTGAACGCGAAGCAGCATGCGCGCGAGGCGGAGATCGTGATTCAAGCCGGCCGGCCGAAGATGATCACCATCGCCACCAACATGGCCGGCCGCGGCACCGACATCGTGCTGGGCGGCAATCCTAATCCCGAAATCAACCAGGTGCGGGCGGACGAGAGCCTCGAGGAACCGGCCAGGAGCAAGCGTGCCGATGAAATCCTCTTCGAGTGGCAGAAGCTGCACAACCAGGTCGTCGCGGCAGGGGGGCTGCACATCGTCGGCACCGAACGGCACGAATCGCGGCGCATCGACAACCAGTTGCGGGGCCGTTCCGGGCGCCAGGGCGATCCCGGATCGAGTCGCTTCTATCTGTCGCTCGAGGATCCGCTGCTCAGGATTTTCGCTTCCGACCGGGTGGCGGCGATCATGGACCGCCTCAAGATGCCGGAGGGCGAGGCGATCGAGCATCCGTGGGTCACGCGCTCCATCGAGAATGCCCAACGCAAGGTGGAAGCGCGCAACTTCGATATTCGCAAGCACCTGCTCGAATACGACGATGTCGCCAACGACCAGAGGAAGGTGATTTATCAGCAGCGCAACGAGCTGCTCGAGACGAGCGATATCACGGAAACGCTCGACGCCATGCGCGCCGATGTGGTCAGCACCTACATCAACCAGCATATCCCGCCGGAGAGTCTGGAGGAGCAGTGGGACGCCGCGGGACTCGAGAAAACGCTGGAGTCGGAACTGCAACTCAGGCTCCCGATCCGGCAGTGGCTCAAGGAGGAGAGCGAGCTCGATGAAACCGACTTGCGCAACCGCATTATCGAGGTCGCGCGCCAGCACTATCGCGACAAGATCGCCGGCGTCGATCGGGAGGCGATGCGCCACTACGAGCGCGCCATCATGCTGCAAAGCCTGGACTCGCACTGGCGCGAGCACCTCGCCGCGCTGGATCATCTGCGGCAGGGCATCCATCTGCGCGGTTACGCGCAAAAGAACCCGACGCAGGAGTACAAGCGGGAAGCGTTCGAGCTGTTTTCGCTGATGCTGGAAATGATCAAGACCGAAGTCACCAAGATCCTGATGACGGTGCAAATCAGGAGCGCGGAAGAGCTGCAGGCTGTGGAAGAGCCCGAGATGCCGACAAACGTCCAGTACCAGCACGCAGAGTTCGCCGGCGGCGGCGATACCGCGGTGGAGGCTGAGGCCGATACGGATGTCGCGGTAGCGGAGAAGCCGCAACCCTACGTGCGCGGCGGGCAGAAAGTGGGCAGAAACGATCCGTGCCCGTGCGGGTCGGGCAAGAAGTACAAGCACTGCCACGGGAAACTGACTTAAGGGCGGTGACCGCTATGCCCGTTAATCTCTCTCCACCCGATCCGAAATCGCTGTTGCCCGTGAAGGGCGTGACGCTCGGCGTGGCCGAAGCGAACATCCGCAAGCCGAACCGCAAGGATCTTCTGCTGATCAGGCTTGACGACGGGGCGCGGGTAGCGGGGGTGTTCACGCAAAACCGTTTTTGCGCCGCGCCGGTAGTCGTGGCGCGCCAGCACCTGACGATGCTCGATCCGGACGCCACGATTCGCGCGCTGATGGTCAACACCGGCTGCGCCAATGCCGGCACCGGCAAGGAAGGCATCGCGGCGGCGCGCCAGACCTGCAGCGGGATCGCCGGGCTGCTCGGCTGCTCTTCAGCCCAGGTGCTGCCGTTTTCCACCGGGGTAATCATGGAGCCACTCCCGGTGGAGAGAATCATGGCGGGCCTGCCAGCGTGCACGGCGGACTTGCGCGAGAATAATTGGCTCGCCGCGGCGCAGGCGATCATGACCACCGATACCGTGGCGAAGGCGGTGTCGCGACGGGTCAGCATCGGCGGCGCAGACATCACGATCACCGGCATCGCCAAGGGCGCCGGCATGATCCATCCCAACATGGCGACGATGCTGGGATTCGTCGCCACGGACGCACACGTGAGCTTGCCGCTCGTGCGCGCTGCGGTGGCATACGCGGCCAAGCACTCCTTCAACTGCATCACGGTCGACGGGGATACCTCGACCAACGATTCCTTTATACTCGTTGCGACCGGCAAGGCTCAGATGCCGGAAATCGACGATGCTAAGAGTAGCGGCTTCACGGCTTTCCGGGACGGTGTCACCGGCGTCGCGGCGCAACTCGCGCAGGCGATCATCCGCGACGGCGAAGGTGCGACCAAGTTCATCACGATCAGGGTGGAAGGGGGGCGGAACGACGATGAGTGCGGCAGGATCGCGTACGCGATCGCGCACTCGCCGCTCGTCAAGACCGCGTTCTTCGCTTCCGATCCGAATCTCGGGCGGATACTCGCCGCAGTGGGCTACGCCGGCGTTGCGGATCTGAACGTCGAAAAGGTCGACCTGTATCTCGACGACGTGCTGGTGGCGAAGAGCGGTGGGCGGCATCCGGCCTATGAGGAAGCGGACGGCCAGCGCGTGATGAGACAAAGCGAGATCACGGTACGAGTAGTGCTGAACCGCGGGACCGCGTCAGCAACAGTGTGGACCTGCGATCTGTCACATGATTACGTCAGTATCAACGCCGATTACAGAAGCTAGTATGAATGACATCTCGAAACTGATGGTACGCGCCGACACGTTGGTCGGACGGCTTGAGAAACTGATGACCGCGGAACCGGCGCCGATCGACTGGAAGGCGTCGATTGCCTTCCGCTGGCGCAGGCGCGACGGCCGCGGTTCGATCGAACCGGTGAGGAATGTGCACCGCATCGAACTCAAAGACCTGCGGGGGATCGACGAGCAGAAACTGTTGGTCGAGCAGAACACGCGGCAGTTCGTCGAGGGCTTTCCGGCCAACAATGTGCTGCTTACCGGCGCGCGGGGCACCGGCAAGTCATCCCTGGTGAAGGCATTGCTCAACAAGTATGCTCCGCGCGGGCTGCGCGTGATCGAGGTTGAGAAGCAGGACCTCATCGACCTGCCGGAGATCGTCGAATGCATTTATCGACGCGCGGAGCGGTTCGTTCTCTACTGCGACGATCTGTCGTTCGAGGCCGACGAGCCGGGCTACAAGGCGCTGAAGGTCGTGCTGGACGGGTCGGTCGCGGCGGCTTCGGAGAACTGCCTGATTTACGCGACTTCCAACCGCCGCCACCTGATGCCCGAGTACATGCACGAGAATCTCGAGTACAAGCATGTCGGGGAGGAGATTCATCCCAGCGAAACGTCAGAGGAGAAGGTGTCGCTGTCGGAACGCTTCGGTGTATGGGTGTCCTTTTATCCGTTCGACCAGGACGACTACCTGAAGATCGTCGCTGTGTGGCTTGAGCATTTCAACGCCACGGGCGCACATTCTGACGTCGTGGAGCGGGCGGCGCTGCAGTGGGCGCTCCAACGCGGGGCGCGCAGCGGCCGCGTTGCATGGCAGTTTGCGCGGGACTGGGCGGGCAAGCAAAGGATGAAGGCGGAAGGGAACAAGGCAAGGCAGAAGGCGGAAGGCGGAAGGACGAAAGGGCAAGGCGGAAGGCGGCTTTGAGCGATGTCCGCACCACGTCTCGAAGTCGCGGCGGCGGTCATCCTCCGTGCAGACGGTAAATTTCTGCTGGCGCAGCGTCCTGCGAAGAAGGTCTACGCAGGCTATTGGGAGTTTCCCGGCGGCAAGATCGAAAACGGCGAGTCGGCCGAACAGGCGCTGAAGCGCGAGCTGCACGAAGAACTCGGTATCGATGTCGAGCGCGCCTATCCCTGGATCACGCGCGATTACGACTATGCTCACGCCGCGGTGCGGCTGCGATTTTTCCGCGTCGTCGCCTGGCGCGGGGAGCCGCACGGCAGGGAAGCCCAGCGTTTTTCCTGGCAGTCCACTCGCGAGCTTACTGTTTCACCACTGCTGCCGGCCAACGGACCCGTCGTGCGCGCACTCGACTTGCCCGCGGTTTATGGCATCAGTAACGCCGCCGAGTTGGGGATGGAGGAATACTTGCGTCGGCTCGAACGCGCGCTCGCGCGGGGTTTGCGACTGTTCCAGATACGCGAGAAGCGGTTGCAGGAGCACGAACTACACGCTTTTGCCGCGCGGGCGATGGCGGCCGCGCGTCGCCATGGTGCACGCATGCTCGTGAACGGCAGCATTGAAATTGCGCGCGAGCTCAATGCCAACGGCGTGCACTTGACTGCCGGGCAACTGATGAAACTCGGCAGCAGGCCGACGGAACTCGAACTCGTTGGTGCTTCCTGCCACGACGCGCAGGAACTTGCGCGCGCCGCCGAAATTGGTGTCGAATTGGTAGTGCTGGGACCGGTGCTCCCCACCCCCACTCACCCCGGTGCCCCCGGATTGGGATGGGAGAGGTTCAAGGCGCTGATCAAAGACTATCCGCTGCCGGTCTACGCGTTGGGCGGGATGCGCCCGGAGCATCTCTGCGTTGCCCGGGAGGCGGGCGCTCACGGCATCAGCATGATGCGGGGCGCCTGGGAAGACTAGAGTGCGGAGTGCAGAGCGCAAAGTGCAGAGTTGAGGCGGACGCGATACCTCCCGCCAACCCTGTACTCATCATTTCGCACTCATCACGTTTTGGTCACAACGCATCACGCGTCTATGGTTGAGACAGGTTCCGGACCCTACAGATTGCAGAACGTGAGCTCGAACTCGACGTCGGTCTCCGCAACTTTCGGGCGCTGCATGCCTTCCTGGGTCGTGAAGCGGATATTGAGCGCGTATTTGTTGGCGCTGATTTCGGGCACGCAGTGATAGTCGCGTGAGAGGCGGATGCGCAGCATTTGCGCCACCCGGCCGGCCATCATTTGCTGGTAGACGCCCTGATAGGCGACCTGCGCGGAGCTCTTGCCCGACTCACGCAGCAATCGCAGAACGATGGCGATCGCGTCACGGATCGGCAGGAACGGTGCGAGCCACTGCTGCAGGTCATGACGCTGCTGCTCGGCGCTTTGCTGCAGCCAGTAGTGGTACGACGGCAGGTCGAACTCGCAGACGCCCCCGGGGATATTGGTGCGCTGTTTGATGCTCATCAACCACTCGTTCTCGCGCAGTTCCTGGCCGATCTTGCCGGAGGCCTGGAACAGGCGCGACGAGGCCTGGTCGATTTGCCACAACACGTCGTCGAGCGCCTCTTCGGATATTTCCGGGTTATCGCGCAGCGCTTCCAGCGTCTGCTTCTGGCGTTCGAGTTCCTGCAGCAGATCGGACTTGAGATCGGCACGGCTGGATACCTCGAGGATTTCGAACAGCGAGAGCAGCGCGATGTGATGTTCCAGCGCATCGCTTTTGGCGAGAAAATACTCGACGCGCTCGTACAGGTCCTCCAGCCGCAGCAGCGTGCGTATGCGTTCGCTGAGAGGGTACTCGTAGCTGATCACGGCTCGCGGTAACCGTTCGCGGGTTGAAAACTGCGGCTAAGTATTCACCAAAACCCGTAAAAAATAAAGGCCTTATTCCGGGTTTTTAAAAATTGCCTGATGTTCAGGGGCTGGCGTCTTGTGACGCTTTCCGGGCGAGCGCGACGTATTTCTCGTGCAACGCCTCCGCCTGGCGGCGTAGCGCTTGGAGGTCGGCATCATTGTGTAGCACGTCATCCGCCGCAGCGAGGCGCTTGGCGCGCGGCAACTGCGCCGCCATGATCGCACGCACCTCGTCGCTGCTCAACGCGCTTCTTTTCATCGCACGTGCGATTTGCCGTTCCTCATCGCAATCGATAACGAGCACGCGCCCGATCAGCTCGCGGTAAGCCCCGGTTTCAAGCAACAACGGGACGACCACCAGCACATACGGTTGTTGCGCCGCAGCGATCCGCGCTTGCGAGTCTTTGCGAATCAGCGGGTGCAATATGGCTTCGAGTTTTTTCCTGGCCACAGCATCGGCAAAGACAAGCCGACGCATCTTCGCCCGGTCCAGCCCGCCGTCCGCCGCGACATAGTCCGCGCCGAACTCGCTGCGAATCGCGGCAACCGCCGCGCCGCCGGGGCGAGTCAAATCATGGGCGATTTCATCGGTATCGACCACTGCCGCCCCAAGTTCCTGGAAGATTCTTGCAGCGCTCGTTTTGCCGGATCCGACACCGCCGGTCAGGCCGATGCAGAACGGCAGGCGCATCAGAAAAGATCGAGGTAGCGTTGGGTGATCGCTGCGCCGTGGAACAGCGCCATCAGACCCGCGACCGCAAGATAGGGACCGAAGGGAATCGGCGTGTCGCGTCCGTGGCGTGCGAAAGCAATGAGCGCAATGCCGATCGCCGCGCCCGCGACGGATGATAGCAGGATCGCGAGCGGCAGCATTTTCCAGCCGAGCCAGGCGCCGATCGCCCCGAGCAGCTTGAAGTCGCCGTAACCCATGCCGTCCTTGCCGGTCGCCAGCCTGTAGCTCCAGAACACCGACCACAGCGCGAGATAGCCGCCGGCTGCGCCGATCACGGCCGATTTGAGGTCGGTAAAGATACCGAACAGGTTGAACAAGAGCCCGGCCCACAACAGCGGCAGCGTGATGTTGTCCGGCAGATAGGAGGTGTCGAGATCGATGAAAGCGAGAGCAACCATCGCCCAGGAAAACAGCAACGCGCCGAATGCGGCGGTGCTGAAACCGAAGCGCCATGCGGCGTAACCGCTTAGCAAACCGGTAAGCGCCTCAACCAAAGGATAGCGTGACGGGATTTGGGTTTTGCACGCGGAGCACTTGCCGCCCAGTGCGAAATAGCTTATGAGCGGGATGTTTTCGAGGGCGGTGATTCCATGTCCGCACGATGGGCAACGCGAGCGCGGGACCACCAGGTTGAATTTTTCCGCCGCCGGCGACTCGGTGCCGGAGAGTTCCGCACATTCCGCGCGCCACCGCCGCTCCATGATGGTGGGCAACCGGTGGATGACCACGTTGAGAAAGCTCCCCACGCACAACCCGAGAACGATGCAGGTTGGCACGAATACGGCCGGATCTCGAAGAAAGTCGATCGGAGTCATGTTATGACGCCGCCAAAGCAGCCGACTGCGAGCCCAAGCGGCATGCGGGCAGCGATGAAATGCGCAGGAGTGGTCTGGAAGGCTTGCAGCAGGGCCAATAGGATTCGGGGGTTCAGGATGGAGGATTCAGGGATGGGCGGCAGACGTGATGACTTCGATTCTCCCTGAATCCTCGCTCCGGATATCTGAATCCTGCATTACACGACCTGGCCCAACTTGAAGATCGGTAAATACATGGAGATCACCATGCCGCCGATCAGCGTGCCGAGGACCACCATGATCATCGGCTCCATGAGGCTGGCAAGCGCTTCGACGGCGTCATCCACCTCCTGATCGTAGAAGTCGGCAACTTTGGACAGCATCGCGTCGAGCGAGCCCGATTCCTCGCCGATCGAAACCATCTGTACTACCATGTTGGGAAAGACTTCGGTACCCTGCATGGCCGACGTGAGACTGGAGCCCGTGGCTACCTCTGTTTGGATTTTCTTGGTGGCGACGTAGTATTCATAGTTGCCGGCGGCGCCGGCAACCGAATCGAGCGCTTCGACCAGCGGCACGCCGGCGGCAAACATCGTGGCGAGCGTGCGCGTCCAGCGCGCGAGCGATGACTTTCGCACCAGGTCGCCGAACACGGGCAGGCGCAGCATGACGCGGTCCATGACGATTTGCATTTTCACGGAGCGCTTCCAGGTCCAGAAGAACCCGTAGACCGCGCCGAAGAGGCCGCCGAAGATCGCGTACCAGTATTGTACGAAAAAGTCCGAGACCGCCATCACGAACAACGTGGGGGCGGGGAGATCGGCGCCAAAACTCGTGAATACCTGCTTGAACGCCGGGATCACGAAGATCATGATAACCGCAGTGATCACGAATGCGACGACGATGACGGCGAGAGGATAAAACAACGCCGCCTTGATCTTGCTCTTGATGGCGAGGATTTTTTCCTTGTAAGTTGCGAGCCGGTCGAGCAGGCTGTCGAGAATACCGGCGGCTTCGCCGGCGCCGACCAGATTGCAGAACAGGGCATCGAAGTGGAGCGGATGTTTTTCGAACGCCTGCTTCAAGCTCGATCCGGTTTCGACTTCAGTCTTGATGTCCACCAACAGGCGCGCGACCGCCGGATTGCTGTGCCCCTTGCCGACGATGTCGAAGGCCTGCAGCAGCGGCACGCCCGATTTCATCATCGTCGCCAGTTGACGGGTGAACAGCGTGATATCCTTCTCCGTGATCTTGCCGCCGGTGAGCCTCTGCTTCTTGACCCCGACGACCTTGATGCCCTGCCGACGCAGCGTGGCGTTGACCTGAGCTTCCCCGGTTGCGCGTATCTCGCCGCGCAGAGTCTTGCCGGACTTATCCTGCCCGACCCAGCTGAAATTGAATTCCTTGATGCCGGGCTTTTTTGCGGCCGCAGCTGCTGTTGCCATGGAAAATCCCCCGATTAATCTGTTTAACCAACGGGTTAGGCGAGTTTATTTGCAAAATGATGCACGTCTTGGACGGCTTTGTAAAGCCTAATTTGCGCGAGACTCAAACATCTATCGCGGCGGGTTCCCCGGTGGCCGGTGGAAACACGCGCACCGCCTTCACCACCCGGTCCTGGGTTTGCACGATTTCCAGGGGATGGCCGGCGATTTTGACGCTGGTGTTGGGCTCGGGGATGTCTTGCAGGTGCTCGAGGATCAGGCCGTTCAGTGTCTTGGGGCCGTCGAGCGGAAACTGAAAACCAAGCTTGCGATTGAGTTCCCTGAGCAGCGTACTGCCTTCGACGAGATAACTGCCGTCGTCCTGTCTGAAGAAGCCCCGGGTCTGTAGCGGCGACTGCGTCGTGAACTCGCCGACAATCTCCTCGAGTATGTCCTCGAGCGTGACCAGCCCCATCAGCTCGCCATACTCGTCGACGACGAGGCTTACGCGATCCTGATGCTCCTGGAAATTCTGCAACTGCGAAAACAGCGGCGTGCCCGAGGGCACGAAATTAAGTTCATGGATGATTTCACGCAGGCCGTCCTTGGTGAGTTCGCCCTGCTGCATCAGATTGAGAACATTTCTGACGCGCAGCGTACCGATGACTTCATCGAGCTGGCCCTTGTAGACCAGCAGGCGGCGGTGATATGCGGTGGAGATCTGCTGCGTGAGTTCTTCAAGCGGCGCCTCGAGATCAATCGCCTCGATCTGGCTGCGCGGCACCATCACGTCGTCAACGGTGATCGCCTCGAGATCGAACAGGTTGATGAGGATGCTCTGATGCTTGTGGGGAATATAGCCGGCCTCCAGTACCAGCATGCGCAGCTCCTCGACGGAGAGCTTGTGTTCGCCCGAACCGGGCCGCAGCCACATCAGCCGCAACAAGCCCTGCACGAACAGGTTCACGAACCACACGGCCGGCCGCGTGGCCTTGAGCAGGGGCGTCAGCACATAGCTCGACGGCAGCGCGATGCGCTCGGGGTAGGCGGCGCCGATCACCTTGGGCGTGACCTCGCTGAACACCAGGATCGCGAACGCGGCGGCGCCGGTTGCGATCAGCAGCGCGAACTGGCTGTCGCCAAGATAGCGGCGCGCGATCTCGCCGACCAGCAGCGCGGACGCGGCGTTGATGACGTTGTTGCCGAGCAGCACCACGCCGAGAAACTTGTCGGTATTGGCAAGCAGGTCGGAAGCAAGCCGCGCGCCGCGGTGGCCGGTCTGGGTCAGGTGCTTCAACCGGAAGCGGTTGAGCGCCATCATGCTGGTTTCGGAAATCGAGAAAAACGCGGAAACGATCAGGAAAATGAATAACGCCGCGAACAGCGTCGAAATGGGAATGGCGTCCACGGATCCAACCGGTCGGTTATGGAGGGAAATTCAGTATCGGAGCCGCCCTCGACGGTGTCAAGGGCGGCTTAGGAATGAGGAATTAGGACTGAGGATTGAGCAACCCATCGAGCTCCGCGTAAATCCTTCACCGTACTCACCCATCACCCCTTCCCCGTCTGGCAAAGGGGAGGGGACCGGTACTGTGTGAAAATGGCGTGTCGACCGTAACGATCCAAAGGGTGTGAATTCAACCCTCGTTCCTGAAAGTAATCCTAGGCTCTGCCTAGGATTACTTCGAGCACGAACTTGCTGCCGATGTAGGCAAGCACCAGCGTGAGAAATCCAGCCAGCGTCCAGCGCACCGCGACACGCCCGCGCCAGCCGTAGACGTGCCTGCCGGTGAGGAGCGCGGCGAAGATGATCCAGGACGCCACGCCGAACACGGTCTTGTGGTTGAACTTCGCCGCTTTGCCGAACAACTCCTCCGAAAACACGACTCCGCTGGCGAGCGTCAGCGTGAGCAGGATGAAGCCGGCCCAGATGATGCGAAAGAGCAGCGTTTCCATGGCGAGCAACGGCGGCAGCCGCTGCAGCATCTGCGGCAGCGCGCCGTCGTGCAGCCTTCGCTCGAGCAACGCCATCAGCAGGACGTGCAGTGAAGCGATCGTGAACAAGCTGTAGGCAAACATCGCGATCAACAGATGAATCTTCAACGCGGCGAATTCGGTGTTGGGCAGGGGTTGCAGCGATGGAAAAACCGCCGGCAGAAACGACGCCAGTGCAGCGACCGGCATCACCAGCGCCTGAAGACCTTCAAGCTTGTAGTAAAAATTGCCGAGCCAGTAGATGAGCACGGTAAGCCAGAGGATGGCCGATATCGCGTTGCCGATGCCGAGATAGAGCCCGTGTGTGCCGAAAGCGGACTGCGCGAGCAGCACGGTATGCAACCCGAGCGGCACGAGCACCGCATAGTGTTCAACCGCATCATGCGAGGGCGCGGCAGGCTCCGTGTGGACGGCGTGGGCCCAGCGCGTGCGCCAGAAATGGAAAGCGAGCCCGGCGTAGAGCAGGGCGTTGATCAGATAGGGTAAAATTCCGGACATTCCTGAAGTTTACCCTATCCCCAAGGCATGTTCGACAACCTGACCCAGCGGCTTTCGCGCGTCATCAAGACACTGCGCGGCGAGGCGCGTATCACCGAAGCCAACATTCAGGAAGCGCTGAGAGAAGTGCGTATGGCGCTGCTCGAAGCCGACGTGGCGCTGCCGGTGGTCAGGGAATTAATCAGCCGCGTTCGCGACAGGGCGCTCGGACAGGAGGTAGTGAGCAGCCTCACGCCGGGCCAGGCCGTGGTCGGCGTCGTGCACCGAGAGCTGGTTCAGTTGATGGGTGAGCGGAACGACGCGCTCAACCTCGTCACGCAGCCGCCGGCGGTGATTCTGATGGCCGGATTGCAGGGTTCGGGTAAAACCACGAGCTGCGGCAAGCTCGCGAAATGGCTCCGGGAGCAGCACAGGAAAAAGGTCCTGCTCGCGAGCTGCGATATCTACCGGCCCGCGGCGATCGAGCAGCTGAAAACACTTGCAGCGCAGGTCGAAACGGATTTTTTCCCTGTAACAGCCGGCGACATGCCAGTCGCTATCGCTGCTGCCGCGCTCGATTTCGCGCGCAAGCACTACCATGACGTGCTGATCGTCGACACCGCGGGACGGCTTGCGATCGACGCAGCGATGATGCAGGAAATCCGCGAGTTGCACGCGGCGCTGAAACCGATCGAGACGCTGTTCGTGGTGGATGCGATGCAGGGCCAGGACGCGGTCAACACCGCGAAAGCGTTCGCTGAAGCGCTGCCGTTGACCGGCGTTGTCCTGACCAAGCTCGACGGGGATGCGCGCGGAGGCGCAGCGCTGTCGGTGCGGCACGTGACCGGCAAGCCGATCAAGTTCGTCGGGGTGGGGGAGAAACTTGCTGGTCTCGAGCCGTTTTACCCTGACCGCATGGCCTCGCGCATCCTCGGCATGGGCGATGTGCTGTCGTTGATCGAGGACGTGCAGAAAAGCGTCGACCACGACGCAGCGGCGAAGCTGGCAAAGAAGGTCAAGTCGGGCAGGGGTTTCGATCTCGAGGACTTCAAGCAGCAGATCGTGCAGATGAAGAAAATGGGAGGGCTCGCAGCGCTCGCGGACAAGCTGCCGGGCAATCTCGCGCACATGGCGCAGGGCGCCCCGCAGATGGACGACAAGGCCATCCGCAGGATCGAAGGCATCATCAATTCGATGACACCGCAGGAACGCACCAAGCCCGAGCTCATCAAGGCGTCGCGCAAGCGCCGTATCGCCGTCGGCGCCGGCGTCACGGTGCAGGAAGTCAATCGCCTGCTAAATCAGTTCGGGCAGATGCAGAGAATGATGAAAATGATGGCGAAGGGCGGAATGGCGAAGATGATGCGGTCGATGAAAGGGATGTTTCCAGGAATGCGCTAGCGTGCACGCTATCGCATAATATAAGCGCAAGGTCTTTCGCCGGTTTGTTACAGTGTTCCTCGCGATGACAGTTGATCGGAGGTTCCATGGTTAATTGCGATCCGCCGGCAAAGTTCCGGCGACGAAGCAATCAGGCGGCGCGATACTCCGCGAGCCGTTGCTCGGCGCGGTCGAGCGGGCTTTTCACGCCGCGCCCGCCTTTGTTCAGCACATGCGTGTATATCATCGTGGTTGACACATCCGAATGGCCCAGCAGCTCCTGCACCGTGCGGATGTCGTAACCGGCCTGCAGGAGATGCGAGGCGAACGAATGCCGCAGCGTGTGGCAGCTCACCGGCTTGATAATGCCTGCGGCGCGCGTGGCGCGCTTGATCGCGCGGCTCATCGTGTCGGGGTAGAGGTGGTGGCGCCGGATGACTCCCGATTCCGGATCGGCCGAGCGGTTTTTCGACGGAAACAGGAACTGCCAGCCCCACTCGTATCCCGCGCGTGGATACTTGCGCGACAGGGCGTGAGGCAACCAGACTTCTCCGTAACCCTCCGCGAGGTCCCGGCGATGAAGCGTGCGCACCTTGCCGAGGTGAGCCTGGAGCGGTTGCACCGCGCTTTCGGGCAGCATCGTCACGCGGTCCTTCGCGCCCTTGCCGTTGCGCACCAGAATCTGGCGGTAGGCGAAGTCCACATCCTTGACGCGGAGCGTCAGGCATTCCTGCAGGCGCAGACCCGCGCCGTAGAGCAGGCTCGCCATCAACCAGGTCACGCCGTCGAGCTGCTCGAGCAACTTGCGCACTTCGGCCTCGCTGAGCACGACCGGCAGGCGTACCGGACGCTTCGCGCGCACGAGATCGTCGAACCAGGGCAAGTCGCGCTCGAGAACCGCCTTGTAAAGAAAAAGCAGCGCGGCAAGCGCCTGGTTCTGCGTCGCGGCCGCGACGTTGCGATCGGTGGCGAGCCAGCTGAGGAACGCCGTCACTTCGGGTGCGCCCATCTCGGCGGGGTGGCGTTTGTTGTTATGGAAAATGAAGTAGCGGATCCAGAACCAGTAGGTTTTTTCGGTGCGCCGGCTGTAGTGACGCGAGCGGATCGCCGCGCGAAAGCGCTCGATCAGGCGGGGCGCATTGGATGCGTTTGAAGAATCCCGCAAGGAATCAGGGGCTTGTCCCATAAATAGCCGTTCATCATGGATACTGTATAAACATACAGTACTGTAACGCACTGATTCAGAGGCAGGTTGACGAAACGAACACCGGGGGCGACCATCTTAATCAGCACTTTTGCTTATGATTGAACGTTAGATTCCTCGTCCTCGGGGGTTGTGGTATGATATATTGTCATACTACGGAGGTGCGACATGAGTAGCGTAAAAGTTGCAATTACCCTCGACCGCGAAACTCTAATCCGCGTTGATGGCTTGGTTTCAA
>Ga0156176_1132_pt1 | contig 59776 bp, 57 predicted proteins | sample RifCSPlowO2_12_FD_107829 | JGI IMG/M metagenome (GOLD analysis project Ga0156176, IMG submission 107829) | Betaproteobacteria bacterium RIFCSPLOWO2_12_FULL_62_58
ACCATCACGCGGTCGCCCATCAGGACCGCCTCATCGATCGCATGAGTCACGAATACCATCGTCGTCGGCCGCGCTTCCCAGATGCGCAGCAATTCAAACTGCAGGATTTCGCGTGTCTGCGCGTCGACCGCGCCGAACGGTTCATCCATCAGCAGCACGCGCGGCCCGACGGCGAGCGCGCGCGCGAGTCCGCACCTCTGCTGCATCCCGCCGGATATCTGGTAGGGGTAATAGTGCTCGAACCCGGAGAGTCCCACCAGATTGATGAACTTCGGCACCGTTTGCTCGATTTCGGCACGCGAAGCGCCCGCAAGTTTGAGGCCGTAAGCGACGTTGTGGAACACCGTCTTCCATGGAAAGAGCCCGAAATGCTGAAACACCATGGCGACGCCCTCGCGCGGCGCGGCTACCCGCTCCCGCTCGACCGTGATTTCACCCTCGGTAAGTGGAATCAGCCCGTCAATGCACCGCAACAGCGTCGTCTTGCCGCACCCCGAGGGACCGATGACCGCGAGCACCTCGCTCTCGCCGACTTCCAGGCTGACTCCGCGGAACACCTGTAATGTCCCGAAGCTCTTGGCCGCTTCACGGATCTCAATACGCGGTGTCGCGCTCACTTCAGGCTCTCCTGCTAAATAACGTTCGATCATCCGCGGACCTGTTTCTTCTTTTTCCGCCCGCGCTTTACCCGTGCCGGAGCGGCGATTTTCAGGGGAGGCGACGCGCTTTGCCGCGATGTGCCAGGCAATGCACGCAACGCACCGAGTTCCGGGCTCGATGTGGCAGACTGCACCGGCGGCAGGGCGAACTGCTCTTTCATCCCGTGCACGGTGTAGATCGGCGGCACAGCCTTGTTCACGGTCAACTGGAAAATATCCGGCCGGTTGTAGTGCCCGGCGAAATCGTGCCGCAACTTCATCCGGATCCCGCTCTCGATATCGCACTCGGCGTAGAGAATGCCCTCTTCCGCGCCCATGGGGCCGGCGATGATGCGGCTCGCGGGCGACACGATCACGCTGCCGCCACAGCGGTCGGGGTCACGCAGGAGTTTCTCCCCCTCGGGCCCGACGTCGAGCTTGCGAATCATGTTTTCGTCCACCGTGCCGCATGCCGAAACCACGTACGCCTTGCTCATCTGGGCGAACGCCTGGGAATCGATCGCCACTCGATTGCGCATCGGGTCGCCGCTCGCCGGAAAATGGTTGGGCCAGCTCATGACGTGGATGCGGGTGGCCTCGGCAGTCAACGCAAATATGGCGAGCGGGTTGGAATTCTCGCCACAAATCAGCCCGCTGATCGGCCCGAATTCAGTCTGGACGGTACCGAGCGTGTCGCCGAAACCGCCCATGTGCACGAGCCGCTCGCCTACTGTCGGCATCAGCTTCTGATGCTTGCCGAAGAGCTTGCCGTCCGGACCGATGAAGACCTGGGTATTGAACATGGTGCCGAGGGTCCGCGGCAGCTTCTCGCAGACCCCCATCACCACGTAAGCGTTCACCTCGCGCGCCGCGGCGCACAACGCGTCGATTTCGGGACCTGGGATCTCCACTGAATTTTTGAACAACTCCGTCGCAAGCCGATTGGCAATCGCGCTGGTCGCCGGATGGTGGTGATACCACACCGGATGCGCGGGAATGAAACCCTCCGGAAAGGCGATCACGCGCGCGCCGTTGCGGCCCGCCTCGCGGATGAGGCGGCACGCTTTCTCGATCGAGCCTTCACGATCAAGGAAGACCGACGCGGCCTGCACCGCCGCAACTTTCACCACCGGATATTTATCGCCCATCGATTGCCCCCTACGGTCGAGTGAAAAGTGAAAGGTGAACGAGTGAAACCCCCTCCCCGACCCGCCCACGCCTTTACCCGTTCACCCGTTCACTTGTTCACCCGTTCACGACTTTATTACAGCCCGTCGCCGACATCGACATTCTCGGGCTTCAGCTCGATTCCCGAGGCCTTCGCCTGCAACAGGAGCAAAGTCGAAAAATCCTGATCGGCGTAGCCGTTGCCGATCAGGGATTGCACCATGTCACGCGCGATCGAGGTGAGGGGCATCGGCACGCCAAATTCCCGGCCCGCGGCCAGTCCGAGATCGATGTCCTTGCGCAGTAGTTCAGGCGTAAATGTGACGTGAAAGTCGAGGTTCACCAGCGCCGGCGTCTTGTAGCGTGTGAACATCGAGCCCATCACGCTCTTGTTGAGGAAGTCGAGGAATGCATGGCGCTGCATCCCGGCTTTCTGCGCGAGGAGGGTGATCTCGCACAGGTTCTGGATCACGACGCCGAGCATCACGTTGTGGCAGATTTTGGCGATGCGCGAAAGTTCCCCGTCTCCGACGTAGCTCACGCCCTGGCCGATTGCCTGCATGTATGGCGCCACCGTGTCGAACGCATCCCTGGGTCCCGAAGCGACCACGGTGAGCTTCCCGGCTTTGATCACTTTCGCGTTGCCCGACACCGGCGCCGCCAGAAATTTTATGCCCTGCCTGGCGAGCTTCTCGCGGATCTCCGCTGACTCTTCGAGAGAAATCGAAGTGCTGTCGACCACGATCTTTGGCGCTTTGCCCTTGCTAGTGACGCCGTGCGGACCGAACAGCACTTCCTTCACGTCCTTCCCGGTCGAGACCATCGTGAAGACGACGTCGCAGGCCGCGAGCTCGGTGAGCGCATCGACCACTTTCGCCCCGCTTTTTGCGAGCGGCTCAGCCTTGGAGCGGGTGCGGTTCCACACCGAAATGTCGCATCCCGCCTTCGCCAGCCGTTCCGCCATCGCGTAACCCATGCGGCCGATGCCGATCCAGCCGAGTCGGTGCGCCTTCAGGTTCTGTCCTGCCATGTCTTTTCTCCGTTCATCGTTCATCATTCATCGTTCATCGTTCCACCGGCACGCCGACCAGGTTGCCCCACTCCGTCCACGAACCGTCGTAAACGCGCACTTTCTTGTAGCCGAGCAACTGCGTCAGCGCGAAGTAAATCACCGTCGCACGATGGCTCATCCGGCAATACGTGACGATTTCCGTATCGACCGCTGCGCCGCGCGCTGCCACCACTTGTTGCAGCTCGGACGCCGGCTTGAAGGCCTTGTTGGCGTCGAGCAGCTCCTCGAAATAGAGATGCCTGGCGCCCGGGATCCGTCCGTAACGGACGGCACCCACGTCTGGACCACCCGGCCCGCCCACGCGCTGCCCGCTGTACTCCTCCGGCGAGCGGCCGTCGAGTATAACGGTACCGTTCCTGCGAAGTGCCGCGAGCATCTTGTCGCGGTGGATGCGCATCCGCTCGACCCGCTTCACCGGCTGGTAGTGAACAGGGACCGCCGGTGGCGGCTCCTCGGTGACGAGCGGCCGGCCTTCCGCCCCCCAGCGGTAGCGCGCGCCGTCGAGCACCTTGACCTTGGTATGCCCGCAGTAGCGGAACGCCCACCAGGCGTAGAGGCCAAACTGCACGCCTTCGCCGTAGAAGACCACTGTCGTGTCATTGCCAATCCCAGCCTCGCCGCAGCGGCGCGCGAAATCCTCCGGCGATGGGAAGTCGCGCATGTACTGGTCCCACAACATGTCCTTCCACTTCCAGCACACCGCGCCAGGCACATGTCCCGCCTTGTACGCCTGCATCTGCTCCTGGTTCATGCCCGCGATCTCAATCAGCCTAACCTCGGGATCGTTGCGGTGCCTGTGCAGCCACGCGGGGTCCACGAGTGCGTTCGACTTTCTTCCCGCCATCAACTTTTCTCCTTTTTCCGTCTGTTCACTCCGGTCATACACCGGTCTCTCCGCCGCGACCGGTGAATCTCACCTCGATCTCCGATCCCAGCTTCATCCGGCTGTTCACGCCGCCTGACGTCGCCGCGACCCGGATCCCCTCCGGATCGCTCGCGTACAGCCGTTCATCCATCCCCAGCGCGATGACAATACGATCGCGCACGCCGAACTTCCCAGTCGGTTCGAAGAAAACGTCCACCGTCAGATCCCGGCAAGAGGTGCCCTTCTGCTCCAGGTAGCTCCGCAGCGAGCCCGCAGCGCACGAACCCATCGCCAGCAGCAACAACTCGCCGGAAGTCGGGCCGGCATCGGTGCCGCCGTCCTCCGTCTTCCGGTCCGTGACCACCGTGTGGTTGCGCGTCGCGCCCTGCAGCCGCTTGCCGCCGAGCGGGCGCACCGTCACCCGGTCGCTCATTGGCCGATGACCGGGGGTCGCCGCGAGTTTTTCACTTGCCACCGACGACCGCAATGCCTTGGACCTCGACCATGACGCCAGGCCTGGCAAAACCGGTGACGGTGATGAGCGCGCTCCCGGGAAAGCATTCCTTGAAGACCTCCTTGCGGATCTCCACGAAGCGGTCGCCGAGGCGCACGTCGTTGATGAATACCGTCATCGTCACCATGTCCGCGAGCCCCTTGCCGCCGACCGCCTTGATGGTCTTGTCGAGGTTGGCGAAGATCTGGCGCACCTGGCCTTCGAAATCCAGGTTGGCCGCGGCGGTCTGGCCGGCAAGCCAGATCGTTTTCCCGCCCTCGGTGATGACCGCGCGCGAGAACGCGCGCTCCTGGGCGCGCTTGTCCGGTGCGTAGCACTCCTTGGCGAATGCCGGCATCGTGACGGCGGCAATGCACAAGAATGCGGCAAAGCGCCGCACATAATGTTTCCTCGAGCGTACGACTGTCATGATGCCTCCCTCGTCCTGGAAAAAATCAACGTTTCCTTTGCGGCCTTGGCGTCTCGGCGGCTCAGCTTTCCTACGCCTGCAGCGCCTGCAGCCAATTGCGCGTCTCGATGATCGTCTTCACCTCGCGCAGGAACGCGGCCGCGTAGGCGCCGTCCACCGCCCGGTGGTCAAAGCATTGCGCGAGCACCCCCACCGGGCGGACGGTGATCGCGTCACGCCCTTCGCTTTCGATCACGACGGGCTTCTTCTGAATCGCGTCGGTGGAGAGGACGGCCACCTGCGGCCAATTGATGATCGGCGCGGTCATCAGCGTTCCGAAGGCGCCGTTATTGGAAATCGTGTACGTGCCTTCAGTCATCTCGTCGGACTTCAGCCGGTTCGCCCGCGCGCGCTGCACCAGGTCGTTCGCCTCGCGCGCGATCTGCGGCAGCGACTTGAGGGGCACGTCCTTCAACACCGGTACCACGAGGCCTTCGAAGTTGAGGTCCACTGCGATGCCGAGGTTCACGCGCCGGTGGACCACCAGGTGATCGCCCGCGAAGGTTGCGTTGAGATGCGGGAACTTGCCGAGCGCGATCGACACTGCGCGCACGATGAATGGGAGATACGTGAGCGAGAAGCCTTCGCGGCGCTTCCATTCCTCACCCGCCACCCGGCGCGCCTGCTCGACCTTGTGGAAGTCCACTTCGACCGCCTGGAGCACATGCGGCACGCTCGCCCACGCCTTCGCCATGTGCTCGGCGGTGCGCCGGCGCACGCTGTTGAGCGGAACGGTCTCCGTGCCGGAGCCGGCAGTCATGTAAGGCGCAGGCTCCTGGGTCCTCGCGGCGGATGGCGCAGCGCCGCGCTGCGCGACGTGGGCGAGCACGTCCTCGCGCGTGACACGTCCGTCGCGCCCGGTGCCCGTGATCGCGCCGGGATCGAGTCCGTGCTCGGCGATGAGCTTGCGCACGACCGGCGACAGCCGGTCATGAGTCCCGAGCTTGTCGAGGGATCTAACGGGCCCGCTGGAATCCGTGCTGAGCGGGCGGTCGGGTGTGGCTGCCACAGCCGCCGTAACCGGCGCCGCTGTCAAAGCCGATGGAGCGCCCACTGCCGGTCGCGGCGCCGGTCCGCTTTCGCGGATCACCGCCAGCCGCACGCCGACCTTGGCGGTCACGCCTTCCTCGACCAGGATCTCGGCCAGGACGCCGCTCACCGGTGCCGGAATCTCCGTGTTGACCTTGTCGGTTTCGACGTCGAACAGCGTTTCATCCGCTTTAACGGCATCGCCAACGTTCTTGTACCACCGGGCAACAGTGCCTTCGGTCACCGTCTCGCCCAGTTGCGGCATGATTACGTCCATCTGCTTGACCGATTCATAGGCTCAAATTTAAGCATTCAGAAAACTCGCGTCTTGAGTGAAAGGTGAAAAGTGATTCCCCTCATCCAAACCCGGCCCCTCGCCTGCTGCGCAGGCTCTCCCCCAGTCGCGGGGGAGAGGACATTCGTTTCACATTTCACATTTCACGTTTCACGGTTGTTTTGCTTCGTAAACAATCTTCCCGCCGACGATCGTCATGACCGAGCTGATCTCGCGGATCTTGTCCTCGGGCACGGTGAGGTAGTCGTCGGTCAGCACGACGAGGTCGGCAAGCTTCCCGGGCTCGATCGAGCCTTTGATCTTGTCGTCGAAGGAGAACCAGGCGCTCCCCACGGTGTGAATCCGCAGCGCATCCTGCCGGCTTATCCGGTCATTCGGGCGAACCACGCGTCCTGCCCAGTCTTTCCCCGTCACCAACCACCAGAGTGTGGTGAACGGATGATAGGGTGTCACGACCGTGGCGTCCGTCCCCGCCCCGACCGGCATTCCGATCTCCAGCATCTTCTTCAGAGGCGGAGCCGATGCAGCCGCATTGCCCCAGGCCTGCTTCATCAGCTCGCTCTGGATGACCTGGCGATCCTGGATCGTCAGCCCCATGCCGAGGCGCTTCACCCGCTGCATGTCCGCCTCCGAGATCGTTTCCACGTGCGCCATAGACCACCTGAGATCCCGGATCGGGTACTGCCGGTCAACCTCCTCGAAAATGTCGAGATAGGCCTTGGCCGTTGTCCCGAGCGTCGTGTGCTGCTGAATCGACCAGCGGTTTTTGGCCGCCTCGGTCACAAACTTCCTGTACTCCTCCAGGCCCTCCGGCTTGAGAGGAAAGGCCGAGGCGAGATTATCCTGCACGGCGTTCACCAGCTGTTCGCCGAAGCCGTTGATCTTCAGCCAGTCATCTCCGAATCCCATGGGCGCGTGCCGCATCCAGCGCTGGCCGTCCTCGAATTTCGCGGTGTAGTACAGAAGAGCCGTCCTGATCGTCAGCTCGTTCCGCCGCCACAGCTCGAAGAGCACCTGATAGTCATCATCCACGACGCCCCCGCCGACCGTTTCGATGACGCTGGTCAGACCCGCGGCGTGAAAATCGCGCATGACGAGCTTCAGACCGTCAACTTTCTCCTGAAAGCTCGCCCGGGGCACGTTGCGCAGCGCGAGAGGGACAGCCGCCCTCCGCAGAACGCCCGTCGGCTCGCCGGCCGCATCTTTTTCGATTACGCCATTGGGCGGCACCGACGTGTCCCGCGTGATCCCTACCGCCTTGAGGGCGGCGCTATTGAGCACGGCGAAGTGGGACGAGGCGTGGGGCAGGAGAATCCGCAGCAGCACGGGATTATTGGGCGCCACGCGGTCCAACTCCTGCCGGGTCGGAGCGCGCTGCTCCTTCAACTGGCTATAGTGCCAGCCGCCGTATGTAAGTATCCACTCGCCCGCGCTGATCCGACCCGCCCGCTTTTCGATGAGGCTCAAGATCTCCTGGACGGAGTGAGCCTGGTCCAGGCGAACCTCGCGGCGCCAGGTAAAGCCCGCGCGCAAAAAGTGGATGTGGGAATCCATGAGGCCGGGAATCACCGCGCGCCCCTGGAGATCGACGACCTTCGTCTGATCGGCCGCGAGCGACCGGATATTCGACGTAGTGCCCACCGCCAGGATCTTCCCGTCCCGGATCGCAACGGCTTCCTGCACCGAAAAGCTCTTGTCCACGGTTACGATCTTTCCGTTGACCAGAACCATGTCGGCATGGCGGACCACCTCGGGTCGAGCGCCGATCTGGGCGCACCCCGCGCCAGCAAGCAACACGACCCCCACGGCTGCCAGGTATGCAAGCGGGAAAGCACGTTTGATATTCATCAATCCCTCCTTGAGCTAGTTACGACGGCGAAAAATTGAAGCCCTTATCTCTCTTCGCATTTACAAGCTTCTCTGTGCATTCTTTAATCTCGCCTTTCTTGGCGTCTTGGCGTCTTGGCGTCTTGGCGGTTAGTCCTTCGTTGTTCCCCGTTGGCGTCCTTGGCGGTTCAATCCATCTTTTCCCGTATCGTTTTCACGATTCGTTCGACAGAAGGAATCGTGTTGTCCTCGAGCTGGTCGGCTGAGGGCAGCGGCACATGCGGTGTCGTGATGCGCACGATCGGGCCGTCGAGATCCCAGAAGCATTCATCGGCGACAATCGAGGCGATCTCCGCGCCCCAACCGCACAGCCGGGGGTTTTCCTCGACGGTAACCAGTCGGCCGGTCTTCACCACTTCGGAGAGAATCGTCTGCGTATCGAGCGGCACCAGAGAGCGCACGTCGACCACCGTGCAGGAAATACCGTGCTCCTTCTCCAGGATCTCGGCGGCCGCAAGCGAGCGGTGCACCATTGCCGCGAGCGCCACTACCGTGCAGTCGCGACCCTCTCGCAACACTCTTGCCTTGCCGAGTACGTCGACATATTCACCGTCCGGCACCTCGCCTTTCATCGCGTAGAGCGATTTCTGCTCGAAGAACAGCACCGGGTCGGGGTCGCGCACCGCCGCGGCAAGCAGTCCCTTGACGTCCGCCGGGAACGCCGGCGCCACCACCTTGATGCCGGGCACTGCCATCGCCCAGTTCTCCACCGACTGCGAGTGCTGCGCGCCGAAGCGCGAGCCCGCGCCGTTGGCAGTGCGGATGACGAGCGGCAGCGCGATTTGCCCGTTGGTCATGTAGCGCATCTTGGCGATTTCGTTGGCGACGATGTCCCAGCATACTGCGAGAAAGTCCGAAAACATGATCTCGGCAATCGGCCTGAGGCCCGTCATCGCCGCGCCCATGGCCGCGCCCAGAATCGCCTGCTCCGAAATCGGGCAGTCGCGCACGCGCTTCGGGCCGAATTTATCCAGCAGTCCGACGGTTGCCTTGAACACACCGCCGGCGTGCGCCACGTCTTCGCCCAGGAACACGACGCGCTCGTCGCGTTCCATCTCCTGCGCGATACCGGCCGCCACGGCCTCGCGATAGGTCAATTCCGCCATGCCGCACCTCCATCCGCCCACACGTTTTTCTCGATGTCGCCGACCGAGGGCAGCGGCGAGGCCTTCGCGATGGCAGTGGCTTCTTCGACCTTGCGCATTGTCCCGTCCTCGATGTCCTTCAGCGTGCCTTCCGCGAAACCGAGCTTGAGCAGGCGCTCGCGGTAGATCTTGATCGGGTCGCGCTCGAGCCACTTCTCGAGCTCGCCCTCGGGTCGATATTTGGCCGGATCGGCGCGCGAATGCCCGCTGTGGCGGTAGGTTACGGCCTCGATCAGCGCCGGGCCGCCGCCTTTGCGCGCACGGGTCATGTACTGCACCGCGGTGTTATAGACCTCGTCGGCGTCGTTGCCGTCGAGGACGATCGATTCCAGGCCGTAAGCCGATGCGCGGTCCGCCGCCGGATGCGTGACCGCGGTCACCGCGCTGATCGGGGTGTATTCCATGTAGAGGTTGTTCTCGCACACGAAGATCACCGGCAGCTTCCATACCGCGGCGAAGTTGAGCGCCTCGTGGAAAGCGCCGATATTGGTTGTGCCGTCGCCGAAGAAACACACCGCGACCTGCTCGGTGCCGCGATATTGCGCGCTCCACGCTGCGCCTGCCGCCACCGGCAGGTGCGCGCCGATAATCGCGTACGAGCCCATGGCGCCCTTTTCGACGTCGGTCAGGTGCATCGAGCCGCCTTTGCCGCCCAGCAGGCCGCACTGGCGCCCCATCAGTTCGCCCAGCACGCCCGCCATCGACGCGCCGCGTGCCAACGTATGCGCGTGGCCGCGGTAGGTGCAGAACGTCCAGTCGCCGGGACGCATCGCGACGCCGAACGCCGCGGCGATGGCTTCCTGCCCGAGCGAAAGATGGCTCGTGCCCTTGACCAGGTTCTGCAGGAACAGGTCGTAGGCGCGCTTCTCGCAGTAACGCAGTTCGACTTGCAACCGGTAGAGTTCCAGCCGCGTTTCGCGGCCGATGTCGATTTCCGTCGTTTCCGTTTTCTTGCGTTTCACCGTCGTATCCAATGGTTAGTCCCAACAGCGTAAACAAGTGAACGGGTGAACGCGTGAAGCCCCTCACCCTGCCCTCTCCCCGGGTGCGGGGAGAGGGTATCACTCATTCACTTATTCACTCGTTCACTCCTTCACGCTTCTAATACTTGTTCGCAATCGGCAGCTCCTGCGCCGGGAACAGCGTGATGATCTTCGCGCCTTCGGGCGTGAGCACCACCTCCTCCTCGATGCGCGCCGCCGAGACGCCGTCAGTCGCCGGGCAGAAGGTCTCGACCGCGAACACCATTCCGGCCTTGAGCGCATACGGGTCCTTGAACGAGTTCAGCCGCGAGATCAGCGGCCGCTCGTGCAGGCCGAGCCCGAGGCCGTGGCAGAAATTGAGACCGAACGCTTCCATCTCGGTCTCGAAGCCGATCTCCTGGGCCTTGGGGAAGGCCTGCACCACGCGGTCGGTGGAGACGCCCGGCTTGAGCGAGTCGATCGCGCCATCCATCCATTCGCGCGCTTTGCGGTACGCGTCGATCTGCGCGGCCGTCGCCTTGCCGACGCTAAAGGTGCGGTAGTAGCAGGTGCGGTAGCCCATGTAGGACTGGATGATGTCGAAGTAGGCCTGGTCGCCGGGGCGGATCAGGCGATCGGTAAAATTGTGCGGATGCGGGCTGCAGCGCTCGCCCGCAATCGCGTTGATCGCCTCTACGCAATCGGAGCCCATTTCGTAGAGCCGCTTGGTCGCCATGGCAACGATCTCGTTCTCCCGCACGCCGGGCTTCAGCGCTTCAAATATGTCCTGATACGCGCCATCACCCATCGCGGCCGCCATGTTGAGCAGCGTGATCTCATCGTGGCTCTTGATCTCGCGCGCGTCCAGCATCACCTGCTGGCCGTCTTGGACCTTGATGCCCAGCTTCTGCAGCGCGAACAGGAACGGCGGCTCGACCACGTCGACGCCGAGCGGCATGTCGGCGACTCCTTCGCGCGTGAGGATGTCCTTGATCTCTTTGGCCGCATCTTCAAAGAGCCCCACCTTCGGCGACACCGCGCCGCGCAAGCCGGCAAGGCCGGCAAGGCAGTGATTCTTGGGCAGCCACGGCGCATAAAGCTTGTGATGGCGCGCGGCGGAGCCGAAATCCCAGATATAAGGCTCGCCATTGCCGGTCAGCAGGCACCAGCGCGTCAGTTTGTCGCGCGCCCACTCGCCGATCACCGTGCTCGAGATATAGCGGATGTTGTACTGGTCGAACACGAGCAGCGCGCCCAGGCCCGACTGGGCAAGCGCGTTGCGCGTGCGCGCGAGGCGGTAATCGTGCAGGCGCCGGAGGTCGACGCGCTCCTCGAAATCGACCTGCATGCGGCCCGGCGCCTGCAGGGGCCGCTCCCAGCGGTGGCCGGGGTCGGCCGGATCGTAGAGCCCATCGGGGGCTTCGCGGGTGCGGCGCTTCGGATCGATGCTCGACGCCTTGATCACTTTCGGCTCGGCGCGTTTCGCTTTGCGAGGCATGCTTTCTCTCCAGTTGCTCTGAACTTCCAAAAAACACTAGCCGCAGATGGACGCCGATAACAATAAGTGAATGGTGAAAAGTGAAACGTGATCCCCCTCACCCCAACCCTCTCCCCCAGTAATGGGGGAGAGGGGACGGTTCACGTTTCACATTTCACGTTTCACGTTTCACGTATTTGCGTGCGATCGGCGTTCGTCGGCGGTTCCGTTGCTACGTTACGCCTAGCAGCCTGTCGGACTTAACAGTCCGTACAGGCTGCTAACAGCAAAACCGGCTGACAATTCATAATAAACCCAGCCGAAGCGGTCGAATTTGAGGAAAAGCGCGGGTGAATTCGCATATCGGTCATCCTCTTCTGCAATTCTCCCAGGGCCGGTTTTGCATTAGGAGTTTGTCTGGGCTAAGTCCGACAAACTCCTAGCGCTTGGCGACACCCAGTTGCGTCGCCATCCAGTCGGCGGTCTGGTCGCGGTAGCGGTACCAGTAGTTGTTCACGACGTGGTTGCCGCCCTCGATCACCGAGAGCACGCACGGACCCGATACTTCCGCCGCGAGTTTCTCGGCCCCCGTGGGGGGCGTGAGACGGTCGTTGGTGCCGGCGACGATGTAGATCGGACAGGTGATGTTCTTCGCGATCCCCTTGAGGCTCATGCGCACCGACACCTTGCCCGCCTCTTCGAGGTTGGCGCTCTTGGAGCGCACGCGGAAGGCCTCGACATTGATGATCGGCCTTCCCTCGAAACTTGAGGAGCGCTCGTAGGCGCCGGAAAGCGCGACGCACGCCTTGATGCGCTTCTCGAAGCATGCGGCGCGCGGCGCGTAATAGCCGCCGAGCGAAACACCCCAGATGCCGACATGGCCGGCGTCGATGTCGCTGCGCGTTTCCAGATAATCGATCACGGCTTTCACCGGCTTCTCGTACTCGGGGCAGATCGCGAAGTCGTACTCGGCCTCGCCCTGGCCCGGTCCGTCGAAGGCCAGGGTCGCCACCCCGCGTTTCAGAAACCGGCTCTCGTAATCGTCCATTTCCTCCTTGGTCGAGTCGAGCCCCATGCACATGACTGCGATCGGCGCTTTCGCCACGCCGTTGGGCTTGCGCAGATTGCCGTAGAGGTGCTTGCCTTCATAAGGGATCGCGACGCGCTCGCCCGGTGGGTCGATGAGCGGCAGCGCCTTGTTGCGGCATTCGACGGTTTTGTTGTGCGCCTGTCTCATCTGCGCCATGTCGTTCACGAACAGGAACTTGCCGAAGTGGTAGCACACCGCGGCGCACGTGAAATGCTCGCCCGCCGACAATTTGAAGCCGTCAGCGAGCGCCTTGTTGCCCAGTTCCTCGTGCATCGCGGCGCGCGCCGACCAGGCGCTGCACCAATCCTCCCAGCGATCGACGCTCGCCGTCACTTCCTGAAAATCGGTGAGCGGCACGCCGTTGATGACAAACCGCGGCGCCCAATGCGAGATGGCCGCCTCAACCCGTGGATCTTTCACTTTCGATACTGTGTCCATTTGCTTACCCCTTTGGCCGAATACTCCCACCGCGAAGGACGCCGGAAAAGCAATGTTGAATGATGAGTGGACCCCGAACGCAAAAACTGTGCACCCTGCACTCCTCGCGCTTCCCTGGCGCGCCTATGCGCCGAGCGTCTTGCCGGGTTTGCGATGTTTCATACCTTGGGCAATCCCAGCTGCTGCGCCATCCAGTCCGCCGATTGGGTACGGTATTTGTAGCCGCGATTGTTGGCGACGTGATTGCCGTCCTCGATCAGCAGGAATTCGACCGGCCCCATCGCTTCGCGGGCCAGTCGCTCACCGTCCTGCCACGGCACGATGCGGTCCAGTTTACCCGCGACGATGAACAGCGGACAGGTGAGTTTGCCGGCGATGCCGTTGAGACTCAAGGTCGCCCCGAACTTGCGTGCTTCGTCCAGGGTCCCGCACTTCGCGCGGACGCGGAACGTCTCACGCGTAAGCTCCGGGAACAGATCCCAGTTGCTTGCGAAGTCAAACGGGCCCGACAGCGAGATGCAGGCTTTGACGCGCTTCTCGAACGCCGCGGCGCGCGGCGCGTAATAGCCGCCGAGCGACACCCCCCACAGGCCGATGCGTCCGCCGTCGACATCGGCGTTCTTTTCAACCCAGTCGATGACCGCCTTCACCGGCACCTCGTAATCGCCGCGGATCGGCAGCTCGTACTCGGCTTCGCCCTGGCCGGGACCGTCGAAAGCCAGGGTGGCCATGCCGCGCGCGAGGAAAACGCTCTCGTAAGCGTCCATCTCTTCTTTCGCCGAATCGAGGCCCATGCACATGACGACGATCGGCGGCCTGGCGACGCCTGCCGGCTTGCGCAGGATGCCGTAAAGCCGCGTGTCTCCATACGGTATCTCCACCCGCTTTCCGGGAGGATTCAGAAGCGGCAGCGCGCGGTTGCGGCACTCGACCGCCTTCATGTGCGCCGCGCGCATCTGCTCGTAGTCGATTACGAACACGAACTTCGAAAAATGGTAGCTCGCCGCAGCGCGCGTAAAGTGCTCGCCCGCCGAGAGCTTGCAGCCTTCGGCAAGCGCCTTCTTACCCAATTCTTCGTGAATTGCGGCGCGCTTGCCCCAGGCAACGCACCACTCTTCCCAGCGCTCGACGCCCGCGGTCACTTCTTGGAAGTCGGTGAGCGCGACGCCGTTGGCGACGAAACGCGGGGCCCAGTGGGAAATTGCGGATTGAACGCGCGGATCGGCCATAAAGTCAGTGCAGAATGGTGGGAAAGGATACTCAAAATACCCGTCCGGCGTTCTTGTTGTCGTGATGAATTATCCACCGTATGATGTCGTGGAATGCTATGTGGCGTCAGACCAATTGTCAACGATTTTCTCCCTTGGTCGGTTATTGGTTCAATGACGGACGTCGCCCCGGCTCACCATAGCTGATAAGTCGGTAGTCAGGGTGAAACAAACCGGGCTGATCGAAGACCAGGTATAGACCAATTTTCCGTATTGGTTTACCATGGGCAGCACCCTCAGCGAGCCGGGCAATACGCTGCCCGTGGCTCGGGCCGCCCCGGGAGGAGCCAGCGTGGTCATGAACTATACCCGCACCCAATCGCGCGCAGGCGCGCAGCGCATCCGCGAATTCATCACGACCGCCGCAACGGACGGCACGCTGGCGCCAGGCGCCAGGCTGCCGACCGAGCGCGAACTCGTTCGGCGCTTCGCGGTGCCGCGCAACGCCGTGCGCAAGATGCTGGCCCAGCTCGAAGCGGAAGGCTCGATCACGCGCCATGTCGGGCGTGGCACGTTTCTCGCGCCGCGCACCGGCGCGGGCGCACCTCAAGTTGCGTTTGACAGCGTGTCGAACACGAGTCCCGCCGAGTTGATGGAGGCACGCCTGAGACTCGAACCCGCGCTCGCCGAGCTGATCGCGACCAACGCCACGCCGGCCGATTTCGAGCGCATGGAAATGTGCCTCGAAAGAGCCGAGCGTGCGACCACCCTCGATGAGTTCGAGCTGTGGGACGCGGCGCTGCACCAGACGCTCGCCACCGCGACCCACAACCGCTTCGTGATTCGCGTGCTCGACATGGTCACCGCGGTGCGCCAGCAGGCGGAATGGGGCAAGCTCAAGGATCGCATCGTCACGCCCGAGCGCCGCATCAAATACCAGGAAGAACATCGCGATATCGTGCGCGCGCTCAAGGATCGCGACGCCGAGCGCGCCCGCGCCTACATCATCGCCCATCTGCAGCACGCCCGGCGCAATCTGTTCGGTTTCGAGTAAACTGAGCACATCCCACAGCGCAGTTACGAGTTCGCCATGGATGTCTCGTTTGCATCGGCAGTGGTGATTCTGCTGCTGGTGATGGACCCGATTGGCAATATCCCGCTGTTCGTGGCGCTGTTGAAGCCTGTCGAACCCGGGCGGCGCGCAGCGGTCATCGTGCGCGAGTGCGCGATCGCGTTCGGGGTGCTGCTCGCTTTTGTGTTCTTCGGCAACTCGATCCTTGGGCTGCTTGGGTTATCGGGCACCTCGCTCAATATCGCGGGCGGCGTCATCCTGTTTCTGATCGCGCTCCGAATGATCTTCCGCCAGCCGCAAGGCGTGTTTGGAGACACGCTCACCGGCGAGCCGTTCATCGTGCCGCTCGCGATTCCCGCGATCGCCGGGCCCACCGCGATCGCGACGGTGATGCTGATGGTATCGCGCGCGCCGGAGCGCATGGCGGAATGGACGATCGCCCTCAGCATCGCGATGCTCGTGACGCTGGTGTTGTTGATCTTCGCCGAGCGCATCAGCAAGCTCACCGGTGAGCGCGGGCTGCTGGCTTTCGAGCGCCTGATGGGGCTGATCCTTACCGCGATTGCGGTGGAAATGCTGCTGCGGGGAATTGAAACCTTCGTGCGTCAGTTGCAGGCGGCCGGTTAGTCTCTAAATCCCCCGGCAGCCGTTGCCCGGCTGTCTGCCCCCTTTGAAAAAGGCGGCGGCGAGGTCGGCGCGAAGCGCAAATGAGCAGGGGATTTCGTCGACGGATGGTGTTGATATCCTTGAGATTCAGGCCCGTCAGAACCCGCGATTGCGCCTGGTTCGCGCTCGTGAGCTTTCTCTTCTCGCGCGGCTATTGCTGCCGACCGTCCGCGAACCACGGGGGCGCGTGCCACGCTGCCGAGCGCAGCGCGCCTGTGGAGCTAAGCCCCTGATAGAAAACGCAGGAAAGCTGTTCTGAGCCATTTGCTTGGACCACGATGCCCCTCAAGCTGCGGCGAAACACGGGGCTCGTCCCAATGCGCGCAGACCGGATAGGAATGGCGCAACCAGCATGACCACCGTTGTCCAAACAATTCACAATTTCTGTGGATAAATTTGTGAATAACCATTGGAACAAGGCGTTTTAAGCCCATCCTGGCGCCTTCGTGTTTGCTCTGCTCAAAAAATAATCACTATCCGCACACGCCAACGGCTTCAGTCCAGCTTCGGGCCGGAAATCTTCACTGCTTCCGGATACTTATCGATTTCCGGCTGCATGAACGCCGCGCGCACTGCGGCTGCGATTCTTGGCCAGTGCAGAATCGTCGGGCTGCCGGAAACGGCCTGGTGATCACTTGAGAATGCGCAGCAGATTGTAGAAATCATCGGTCCAGACGGGGAAACCCGGCCGCAACGGCAGGGGCTCCGCCGCCGAATTTATGGGCTCGGCCGCCAGCAGCCCGGCGTTGCGCGTGACGATGATCTGGTCGGTATCGGACAGCCAGTAATCAACGGCCCTGGTGTAGCTGGTTTCGGGCGTGTCGGAAACCAGCACCGCCGAAAAACCGAACTCCGCGGCGAGACGCTCGACCACCGGCGTAATGTCGACAAAGCGGTTGGTCGCCTGGAACACGATCACGCCATCCGGCTTGAGATGGCGGACATAGGTTGCCATCGCCTCGCGCGTGAGCAAATGCATCGGGATGGAATCGCCGGAAAAGGCATCGAGGGCCAGCAAGTCGAAGCGCTGGTCGGGCTCGCGCTCCAGGCTCAAGCGCCCGTCGCCGAGCGCGACCTCGATCTGGGCCGGGCTGTCGCGCAGGAAGGTGAATTCGCTCATCGCGACTGCCGCCACCTGGGGATCGATCTCGTAGAAGCGGAACAGGTCGCCGCGACGCGCGTAGGCCGCGATGACCCCTGCGCCCAGGCCGACCACGCCGACGCGTCGCGGGGCCTCCGGCAAACTTGCGAACACGCGGCCGTAGCCGCTGGTCGGGCCGAAGTAAGTGATGGGCAGGTTGCGGTAGGCGGATTCCAACAATTGTCCGCCGTGTTGAATGCTGCCGTGATACACGGCGCGGAACGGCGCCGGATTGGGAAAGTCCCTCGTACGCACCACGCCGTAGAAGTTGCGCAACACGACACGCGTGTCGGACAGGTAGGTGTTGAGATTGTAGGCTGCGGCCGTGGCGGTCGCTGCGGCCATCGCGAACGCGCCGCCCGCCATCCACCAGCGCAGCTTGAGAGTGCGGCTGAAAAGCAACAGCGCGCACGCAATGAGCGTGATCTCCAGCTCGTAATAGCCGGGCAGGATATTGGGCGCGGCGACGCCGACCAGCAGCGCGCCCAGCGCGCCGCCCACCGAGATCATCAAATAGAACGTCGTCAGGTAGCGCGGTCCGGGCTTGAGCAGATAAAGCTCGCCATGGCAGAACATGCAGCACGCGAACAACCCCGCGGCGTAGAGCGGCGCAGCGAGCCACAGGTCGAGCGAATTGCCGTACCACGCCATCACCGGCAGCAGCGCCGCGACCAGCGCGAGAAACAGCTTGCGCTGATACCAGCGCGGATGATCGAAGCACAGGATGAAGGTGATGAGGTAGAGCGACAGCGGCACCACCCACAGGAACGGGATCGACGCGATGTTCTGCGTCAGGTGATTGGTCACCGCGAGCAGCAGGCATGACCCCATCGCCGACAAGCCGATCCACAGCAGGCGTTCGCCGAGCGTCGGTGCGCGCTGCGCCACCTCTGCCGTGGCCGCCGCAGACGCATCCGGCGGCGCGGTGCGCGCATTTTTCGCACCGACCAGCGCGGTCGCCGCGCACAGCACGGCAAACACCGCGTAGGCGACGGACCACGAAATCGATTGCGCGGCGAGCGGCAGGAATGGCTCGATCAGTACCGGATATGACAGCAGGGCAAGCAAAGAGGCGAAGTTCGACAATGCGAACAGGCGATACGGCACCGCGTGCCGGAAACGTTGCCAGAACCACGCCTGCACCAGCGGGCTCGTGGTCGATAACAGGAAATACGGCAAGCCGATGGTGGCGCCGAGCAGGCCGAGGATCGCGAACGTCGGCCCCGCACTGCCCTCGCCCGGCTTCCAACCGGCGTGCGGGATGATCGGCAGCAGCAGCAGGCTCGCACCGAGCAGCGCCGCGTGCAGCCACGCTTGCCGACGCGGCGTGAGGCGGCGCGCCGTCCAGTCGGCGTAGGCGTAGCCGAACAGCAGCACCGACTGGAAGAACACCAGGCAGGTCGCCCATACCGCAGCCGCGCCGCCGAACCACGGCAGGATCTGCTTGGCGATGATCGGCTGAACCAGGAACAGCAGGAAAGCGCTGAGGAAAATCGTGCCGGCGTGAAGAAGCATGGCCGCAGTCAACGAACGAAACGGTTAGCGGTTGACCGTCATCAGCGCATTAAAGAAAGCGGCAGAGATGCTTGAAATCCGCATTACCGCCCGAAAGCATCACGCCGATGCGCTTGCCGCCGGCGTCGAACTTGTTCTCAAACAAGGCCGCGATGCCCAAAGCGCCGGTCGGTTCAACCACGATCTTCATGCGCTCCCACAAATAGAACATCGCGCGCAGCAACTGCTCATCGGTGACCGTCAGCATGTCGTGCACGTAATGCAGGATCAGCGGAAACGTCACCTTGCCGGGTGCGGACGTGCGCGCGCCGTCGGCGATGGTATCCGGATTGTGCACGCTCTGAATGGTCTTGGTTCTGAACGAACGCGTCACGTCGTCGCCCGCCGCGGGTTCGACGCCGATCGTCTTGGTCCCGGGCGACAGATGATGCGCGGCGATCGCACATCCCGACAGCAGTCCCCCGCCGCCGCATGGCACCAACAGGTAATCGAGCGGCCCTGTTTCTTCGATCAGCTCTCTCGCCGCCGTGCCCTGCCCCGCCACGACGTGCGGATGGTCGAACGGCGAAATCACTATCGCGCCTCGCTCGCGCGCAACTTCGGCTGCAATTTCTTCGCGATTGTCTCGAACGCGGTCGTAGAAAACGACCTCCGCGCCATAGCCGCGCGCAGCCTGTGCTTTCACCCGCGGCGCGTCGCTCGGCATGACGATGGCAGCCTTGATGCCGAGCAACTGCCCGGCAAGCGCCACCGCCTGGGCGTGATTACCCGAAGAATAAGCCACCACGCCGCGCTGTTTTTGTTCGGGCGAAAGATTGGACAATGCGTTATACGCGCCGCGGAACTTGAATGCGCCGCCGCGCTGGAAGTTTTCGCACTTGAAGAACACCCGCGCCCCGGTGCGCTGATCGATCGTGCGCGAGGTGAGTACCGGCGTGCGGCGGCATTGACCGGCGAGTGTGCGCGCCGCGGCGGCAATGTCTTTGTAACCAACCTGCAGCGGTGTCGACGCGCCCATTGTTGAGGTTTGCATGGCTCGGTTTTCGCGCAAAACGATCAGCAACCGTTCGCGCCATCGAAGGCGCGGCGAGTGTTGAATGTTTAGTGTTTGATATTAAGGTCGGTGTTGCAGTTCGGCGGCGATTCTAACTCAACACTCATCACTAAGCACTATATTGCCCCGCGCCGCGGACGGGCGGCGAGCGCGATGAACAGCGCGCCGCCGATCGCGAGCCCGGAGAGCATCAAGGCATTCATCCACGGCAGGCTCGGCGCAGCGGCGTATTTGCTCAGCAGTACCCAGGGCGGCGCGCGCAAGGCCGATGAGGTCGCAGTCCATATCAGCACCAGCGTGAGCGACGCCGCCGCCGCCTCGCCCAGCAGCGCTGCATGCGGGATCAGCAGGAACGCGATACACGAGACGATGGTGGCGCCGATGACGAGCGGCCCGATGCGTCCCACCATGCGGCCCACTCGGTCGGCGGCAACCCCCATCACCACGTCCATCACCATGAACACGAGCTGGTCGAACATCAGGACCCACAGGGTATGGCGCGCGGGAATGCCCGCCGACTCGAGCAGCTGGGGCAGGAAGATCACGCAGATCGTCCACATGGTCACAAACAGGAACTGCACCAGCGCCAGATACAACGCAACGGCGTGCGGAACGCGCGGGAAAGCGGGCTCAGTCATGTGTGAAAAAAATCACGCTTGCTTGCTAGTAGCCTGTCGGACTTAACAGCCCGAACAGGCTGCTAAAAGCAAAACCGGCTGACAATTCCGAAAAAAACCCGCCGAACGGGTCGAACGTGAAGAAAACTGAGGGTGAATTCGCATATCTATCATGTTCTCTTGCCATTTTCCTGGCGCCGGTTTTGCATTAGGAGTTTGTCGGGGCCAAGTCCGACAAACTCCTGGGCGGTGTCGAAATGTCGATACCGGATTGTCTTCGCTCTCGACGATCGTCAACTGTCCGACATCCGTCATGCCCGAATCGCGGGCCTGACGCGAGCTGAAGCCAAGACGAAGTGTATTGCAAGCTCAGTAACTTACCGACAAACTGTGCAAAATTGCCGTTTCCGAAGAACATCTGGTACAGAACCTGCAGCTACGTTGTGCAGGAGAGTTAACTGTAACGGAGGCTGTCATGGTGATTTACCTGGACCAGTATCGGAAAACCAAGGCGTTGAAGACCGCTGCACAACACCGCCACGGCGAAGAGCGGATGTGCGTCAACTGGAATCGGGCGTTTGGAACGCTGACGTTCTGCTACCAGCATCGGCACGAACTCAGTCCGCGTCTGCCGGATGATTTCACGTCCGTCGACATCGATGCGTTCGTCAGCCGCGTTTACGCGCTCGCGACGCAGATATAGACGCCGTTCGCCGCACGTTACTGCGCTACGGCAGCGATGAGCCGGTCGCGGGTCAGCGGCATATCGCGCAGTCGCACGCCAAGCGCGTTGTAGACCGCGTTGGCGATTGCCGCGCCGGTCGGGCCCTGCGCCCCCTCGCCAGCGCCGAGCGAAGGTTGGTCGGGCCGATTGATCAGCACCACGTCCACGGCAGGCGCCTCGGCAAACGTGAGAATCGGATAATCTTCCCAGGTGCGTGTGGTCACCCGCTCACGGTCGAAGTTGATCTGCTCCTTCAGCGTCCAGCTCACGGTCTGGATGATGCCGCCCTCGGTCTGGTTGATGATGCCATCGGGGTTGATCACCTGGCCCGCATCCACTGCGGCGTATGCACGCTTGACCTGCACTTCGCGCCCCGCTTCAACCTCGACGATCACCGCAACGTAGCAGCCGAGATTCTTGTAGCGCGCAAAGGCTATCCCTCGTCCGCGCGTGCCGTCGCCTTGCTCGCGGCTGCGCCAGCCGGCTTTTTTCGCCACTGCTTCGATCACCGCGCGCGCGCGCGCATCCTTGAGATGTCGCAGCCGGAACTCGATCGGATCGGCGCCGGCAGCACGTGCAAGCTCGTCCATGAAAGACTCGATCGCGAACACGTTGGCGTGCGCGCCTAACGACCGCAACGAAGATGTGCGCAACGGCGCGTCCCGCACCAGGTGATTCGTCACGCGCTGGTTCGGGAAATCGTAAAGCGGAATCGCGTTGCGATGGCTGCCTCCGCCGGGCAGCGGTGGATTGCCGGGTGTGGCGGCCTTGGCCGGCTGCGCCAGATGCCAGGCCGCCAGCAGATTCACCCCATCCTTGGGGCCGGGACGCGTACTGTGACCGTGGCTCCATAAGTCATGGGTCCAGCTCACGACATGGCCGGCGGTATCGAGCGCGGCGCTCATCTTGACTACCATCGCCGAGCCGTACGGCTCCCACCCGAACTCGTCCTCGCGCATCCATTGCACCCTGACCGGCCGGCCGGGCAGTGCGCGCGCAAGCAGCGCGGCATCGAGCGCAACGTCGTCGGCGCCATTGTGCCCGTAGCAGCCCGCGCCCTCGACGTGGATCACGACTATGCTGTTTTCGGCGACACCGAGCACCTTCGCCAAGTGGCCGCGCAACGGGAAAATGCCCTGGCTGTGCGTCCACACGGTATATGCACCATGTTCGAACCTGGCGATCGCGCACGACGGGCCGAGCGAGGCATGGGCGATAAGAGGCCGCGTGTATTCGGCGTGGAGCGTTTGTGACGAGCGCGCGGCGGCGGTCGCGTCGTTTTTTTCGCTGATGACTTCATCCTCCGACTTCATTTCGAGCAGGTAACGCGGGTCGTTCACGGGCAGCGTTGCCGCTTCCTCCCACCGCGCACTGCGCGCCATACGGCGCTGGGCGCGAACCGCCTGCTCTTCGCGCTCGGCAACGACGCCGAGAAAATTGCCATCCCGCACGATCGCAGCCACTCCCGGCAGCGCGCGCACCTCGGCTGCGTCGAGCACCGCAAGTCGCGCCCGGCGGCTGGGCGGCCGCGCGATACGGCCGTGCAGCATGCCAGGCAATTCCAGGTCATGCACGTAGCTCGGCACGCCGGTCACCTTGGCCGGAATATCGTGCCGCCGCACGGAGGTGCCCACGAGCGTATGCTGTTCCGCCGGTTTGGGAGGAACCTCCGCCGTCGCTTCGCGCTTCAGCAGGTCATCGCTCGCGAGTTCCCAGTACGTGGTGCGGCCGCCGTTGCGCCCAATGATCTCGCCGTCGGCAACCGAAAGCTGCTCAAGCGATGCACCGAGCCTCGCCGCGGCACGCGCCAGCAGGATGTCGCGCGCCTCCGCCGCGGCATAGCGCAGCGCCATGCCGCTTTCCTGGACCGAGCGGCTGCCCGAGGTCATGCCTTCGTTCGGACTGTACGAAGTGTCGGCGGGCGCGAGCCGGATGCGCTCGACCGCCACGTCGAGTTCCTCGGCAGCGATCTGCATCAACGCCGTGAGTATCCCCTGGCCGATCTCGACCTTGCCGGGAAAGATCGTGACCGTGCCGTCACGGTTGATCCGCAACCACTGATCGAGCGCCCGGTTGCCCTCGAGGCTGCCGGGGAGCGTGCGCGGAGGGGGGGTGGTGCTCATTTGGCCGCCTCCTCCAAGAAACCGCAAGTCGTGACCATCCCGTGTCGGCGGCTGGCTTCACTCGCTTTACTCGCATCCCCAAAGAACGGGGCCCCTGCTCGGTAGCTCATTTGGCCATCCTATCCGCCGCGCGGTGAATTGCACGCAAAATGCGCTGGTGCGTGCCACAACGGCACAGGTTGCGCGCCAGCGCTTCCCTGATCTCGGCATCGCTCGCGCGCGGGTTGGCGTCGAGGAGCGCCTTCGCGGCCATGATGATGCCGGTCACACAGTAACCACACTGCGCTGCCTGCTCGTCGATAAATACCTGCTGCAGCGGATGCAGGCCACCGTCGGCGCGAATGCCCTCGATCGTGGTGACGGCCTTGCCGACAACCGCCGACACCGGCACGTCGCACGATTGCACCGCCTTGCCGTCGACGATCACGGTGCACGTGCCGCACTGGCCGAGCCCGCAGCCGAAGCGCGCGCCCTTCAGCTTAAGATCATTGCGCAGGACATACAATAGTGGCGTTTCCGCATCGGCAACCACCTGGTGCGCTGCGCCATTGACGGTAATGGATATTGTCATAGGGATGTGCCGCGCGCCGGAGCGCCGCGGACTGTCGCTGTTGGAAGGGTTAACAGGGATCCAAATTCTGAAAAAACAGCACCTTATTCAAGAGCCCCTAACATAATGAAACACATCACGCGTTTCATTATGTTTGGGGCTCCATGTTCTTGCCGGCCCCCCCAGAGCCCGGGGCAAATCATTCATACAGTCTCGTTTTTTGCTTTTTTTAGGTCTATACTAAACCCGTGTTCGACCACCATGGAGGACCCAGCCCATGATGATAACTGCAGACGTCGAGGCTCTGAAACTACGCATCAATCAGCTACACATAGAGCACCGCGACCTCGACGACGTAATCTCCAGATTGTCACAAAGCCCCGCGCAAGACCAACTCCAGTTACAACGCCTCAAGAAACGCAAACTTTATCTGAAAGACCAGATTGCGATGATGGAACGTCAGCTCACCCCTGACATTCCAGCGTAATAGATTCCTTCCACTCCCGTTTTCCGCACGCGCGCCATGCGGGCCCGCGGTTCAAAAGCGCACTGGCGCCAGTGATTCTGACATAACCTGCTCAGTGTTTGGCGGCGCGCCGCATGCTGAGCATGGCCAGAAAAACCGCAAAGGCCCCCAATAACGCGAACCACAACAGCGACCACCCGGCAATGCTCAGGCCGAGAAACGTCCACCCCACTTCGGCGCACTCGCCGGAACCCGCCAGGATCTTGTCCAGGACCTGCAGGAGCGGGAATTTCCTGATCATGTATTCTAACCCGGGGCCGCATTCCGGCACCTGGTTCTTGGGCAGATGCTGCAGCCAGACATGGCGGCTGGCGATCGCCGCGCCGATGCCCGCCACGACGAACAGCATCCCGCTATAGATGATGCCGCCGATTCTGCCCGGGCCATGCAGCGCCGCGACCAGGAACACCGCCGCGAGCGCGATGAAGGCGATGCGTTGCAGGATGCACAGCGGGCACGGTTCCTGCTGCTCGTAATACTGCAGATAGAGCGCGAACGCGAACAGCGCCAGGCAGACGAGAAATCCCATGCCGTAGCCGAGCCGGGGGGTGAGTTTCGAAAACATGAGGGAATGGATGGCGCAGCAGCCTGTCGGACTTAACAGCTCGAACAGGCTGCTAAAAGCAAAACCGACTGACAATTCCGAAGAAAACCCGCCAGCCTGGTCGAACGTAAAGAAAACTGAGGGTGAATTCGCATATCTATCATGTTCTCTTGCAATTTTCCTGGCGCCGGTTTTGCATTAGGAGTTTGTCGGGGCCAAGTCCGACAAACTCCTGGTGCGCTGATGATTACGGGATTCTAACAAAATCGCTACACTTGCCGCATTATGATTCCGGTGACTCGCGGTATCGCGCTCGATGAAAACGAGATCGAGGAACATTTCATCCGTGCTTCCGGCCCCGGCGGCCAGAATGTCAACAAGGTTGCCACCGCCGTGCAGTTGCGCTTCGATGTCAGGCGTTCCGCCACGCTGCCCGCCGCCGTGAGGACGCGGCTTATCACGCTCGCGGGCAACCGTATGACTACAGACGGCGTGCTGGTCATCACCGCACAGCGCTTCCGCACCCAGAGCCGCAACCGTGCCGACGCACTGGCGCGTCTCGTCGAACTGGTGCGCGCCGCGGCGCGTCCGGCCAAAATGCGCCAGCCGACCCGGCCGACGCGCGCTTCCCGGCTGCGCCGGCTGGAAGCCAAACGGCGCCGCGGTGAGGTCAAGCGCGCCCGCGACGGCAGGCTCGATTTCATTTGACAGGAATCGGAATTTGATTGACGACCGCCTTTGCACACACTTACACTCCGCGGGCGTCATAGCCGGCACGGGAATAAACCGGTACGGGCATCTGTTTAATAGGGGGCTGGCGAGGGCGGGAATTACGCTCTGCATCCCAGCGATAGTCCTGTCCTAACTAGATTGAGGAGAATTGCATGAACAAGAAACTCATTGCTGCGAGCCTAACCGTCGTTCTGGGCGCGGGTTATGCGCTCAACACCTTTGCGCAAGCCAGGCCCGACGCCCCGGTCACGCAGAAGGTAATGATCACCGTGGGTGAGTCTGGCAAGGATGTGCTGACCTTCGAGCCTAAGGAGGTCACGGTGAATTCGGGGAAGGTCGAGTTTACGCTCGTCAACAAGGGACAGAACAATCATAATGTCAGCATCAAACTGAAGGACAAAGAAGTGCGACTCGCAAGGGCCGAAGCTGGAAAATCGACAACCTCAGAACCGGTTGAACTAGCCGCCGGAACGTATGACATATACTGCGCCTTCACGAGTGGTGGCAATCACAAAGAGAGAGGGATGGCGGGAAAACTGATCGTCAAGTAAGTGAGGCGGACAAGAACGAAACCGAGCCTTTGGCCAGGTCAAGGCTGTCGGCGACGCCTGCGACCTTCACGGATACGGCCAAGTTCAAGGAAGCCTGGGAAAAGCCCCGCTGCGGCGGGGTTTTCGTTTTATGCGGACGCTGAACTCGTGAGTCACCACGTGCGACAGACGCTTCAGTCAGCCGCGCTCACCCTGCTGTTCGGGGCTTGGATCGCATCCGCATCAGCGCAGGGCGACGCGAAGCGCGGGCAATACCTCGCCAAAGCCGGGGGCTGCCTGGCGTGTCATACCGAACAGCAGAAGGACGCCGTTCCCTTTGCAGGCGGCCGCGCGCTCAAGACGCCGTTCGGAACCTTCTACGGACCGAACATTACGCCGCATCCGGAGGCGGGAATCGGGCGCTGGACCGAGGCCGATTTCATCCGCGCCATGCGCTTGGGCGAACGGCCTGACGGCGCCAATTACTTCCCGGCATTCCCCTACCCGTCGTTTACGCGGATTCCCGACGCTGACTTGCGCGATCTCTGGGCCTACCTGCGCACGCTTGCGCCGAGCAGCCGGGCCAGTCGGGCGCACGAGCTGCGTTTTCCTTTCGGCTGGCGCTTACTCGTCACGGGCTGGAAGTGGTTCTTCTTCACGCCCGGCCCCTTCGTGAACGTTCCAGGGCTTACGCAGATCGCCAATCGCGGCGCTTACCTGGTCCAGGCCCTCGGCCATTGCGGCGAATGCCACACGCCGCGCAACTTCCTCGGCGGCCCGAAACGGGATCGGTTCCTCGCCGGGGGGAAGGGACCCGACGACAAGCGTACACCGAATCTGACACCGACCCGGCTTAAGAAGTGGAGCGACGAGGAACTGAAGGAATTCCTGTTGACCGGTGCTACCCCGGACGGTGACGCGGCGAACGAGACGATGGACGAGGTGATCCGCAATACCACCAGTCAGCTGACGCCCGGTGACATGGCGGCCGTGATGGCCTACCTGCGCTCGCTTCCGCCGCTCCCCGACGAACCGCGCTGACTCGTTGCTGGTTGTTTCATTTTTTGATGGCAAGGTAAAGCTGATAGCCCCCCATCCCTGCCGCAGCCAGCGCGACCAAATACGACCACACATGCCCGCTGGTGCTTAACGCAATAGCGCCTGCAACGGCGAAGAACAGGACGCCTTGAACGGCCAGGGCCTTGCGCGCACTCGGAAGCTGTATCCCGCAATGCGGGCACTTCCTGGCGTCCGCCGGCATGGGGTATTCACATGAGGGGCAATTCATCTCGTCACTGCGATGGTATGGGTAACGAGCTCCGCACCGTTCCAGAAATGCGCCTGGTAGGCGGGCGGCTCGCGGGTTGACGAATTGAAACCATTTTCGCGCAGGTCGAGTATGTACTGGAACGCCGTGCTCGGGCACACCGATACCGCGGTGCCGCGCCACCGCGCCTGGATGCCGCGGTGCACGTGGCCGCAGACGATGCGCTCGACGTGGCGGTGGCGCTCGACGATGGCGCCCAGGCGACAAGCGCTCGCGGCGTCGAGGGCGATCTCGTCCATGCAGCGGATGCCGGTCTTGAACGGCGGATGATGCATGAGCACCAGCGTCGGTCTGCCGGGCGCCGCGGACAATGTGGCATCAAACCAGTCGAGCTGGGCGTCATCAAGCGTCCCGCCGTCCGCTCCCGGAATCATGGTGTCGAGCGCGATCAACCGGACCTCAAAATCCTCGACGGCGTAGCGCAACGGCTCGCCCTCGCGCGGCAGATAAGCGTGATCGCGGAAAGCCGCGCACAGCGCGGCGCGATCGTCGTGGTTGCCCGGAATCAGGTAAAGCGGCATCGTGAGCGGCGCAAGCAATTCCCGCAGGCGCCGGTATTCGTCGGGGGCGCCGGTCTCGACCAGGTCCCCGGTCGCCAGCACCACGTCGGGCACGGGGTTGGCCTGCATGATCTGCGCCAGGCAGCCCGAGAGATTGCCTGCCGTATCAAAAATGCCGTAGGCCAATTGGCCCGGGAGCGTGACGTGCAGATCGGAAATCTGGGCGATGAGCATACGTGACTTACGACGGCACGTTCATCATACACCTGCACCTCAGCGACAACGACGTCGGAGACTACAAGGAAGCCACGTCGGGCACACTCCGGCCGGGCACATGCTGTTGCGCGGCCTGCATGAGCCTCACGTAATCCGTCTTGCCGTTGCCGAGCAACGGCAGCGCCGCGAGGCGGACGACGCGACGGGCGACCGCCAGATCCTGCGCGCCAAGCTGCCGCGCCGCACGCTGCAATGCGATACGATCGAGCGTGCAGTCGGTGGTGAACAGCAGCGTGCTCTCGCCCTCGCTCTCCCGCACGTCCAGCACCGCGGCATGATGATGGTCGGGCGAGGCATGCCGGGCCACCTGTTCCACCTGATCGAGAGAAACCATCTCTCCGGCGATCTTGGCGAAGCGCCTGACCCTGCCGCAAATGGTGACGATGCCGTCCTCGTCCACTTCCGCGACGTCTCCAGTGTTGTACCAGCCCGCCCCGAGCTCCGAGCGCGGAGGCTGCAGCACGCCGGGCTGATCGGGTAAATAGTAACCCAGCATGAGATTCGGTCCGCGCACGTAGAGCAGACTGCCTTTGTCGATGCCGGGCACCTTGTCGAGCCGGTAATCGACACCCGGCAGGAAGGCGCCGACCGTGCCCGAACGGTAGAAGGCCGGCGTCGCAAGCGAAATCACCGGCGCGCATTCAGTGCAGCCATATCCGTCAAAAATACGCAGTCCGAATTTTTCCATCCACAGCCGCGCCACTTCGGGCGCGAGTTTCTCGCCGCCCGAAATGACGTAACGCAGCCGGCAGAAATCCATCGGACTGGCGTTCGACGCGTAGTAGGACAATAGAGTGCTGGTGCCAAAGAGCACGGTGCAATCGCGCCGGTACGCAATTTCGGGAATCGCCCGATAGTGAAGCGGCGAGATGTAGAGGTAGAGTCGGGTCCCGGTGACGAGCGGCAGGACCATCCCCGCGGTAAAGCTGTAAGCATGATAGAGCGGCAGGGGATTTAGAATCTTGTCTTGCGGCGTGAACGCGAGCACCACGCGGATCTGTGCGACATTGGCGATGAGCGCCTGGTGCGACAGCACCACGCCTTTCGGCCGGCCCTCGGACCCGGAGGTGAACAGCACCACCGCCGGTTCCCGTATCGACCGTCTGACCATGGCGAGGCGCGGGAAGCGCAGTGCGAACGCGACGAGCCAGAACTTGTCGCGCAGCCCGAACCGGCCGCGCATGTCCTCAAGATAAACGATGTCACAGCCGGCCAGGGCCTCCAGCAGCGGCTGCAGCCGCGCCTGTTCGACAAACTTGCGGGACGTAATCACCGCGCGCACTCCGGCGGCGGCCCGCGCAACTTCCATCCCCCGCGGCCCGCTGGTGTAGTTGAGCATTGCGGGCACGCGCCCGGCCGCCGACAACCCCAGTACCACGGCGACCGTCGTCGCCACGTTCGGCAACAACACAGCCACGTTTTCGCGATCGCTGCTGAAATGCCGTGCCAGGCGCGCAACCGAGAGGCTCGTGCGCAGGAGTTGCCCGAAGGTCTGCGGCTCTCCGCGCGCGTCCTCGACCAGTACGGTGTCGCGGCCGTGTACCGCGCAAGCATCGAGAAAACTCTCGAAGATGGGTTTGAAAGCGCTGCATTCGAACGCCAGGGTCTGCATGATCGCGGTAAGTTTGCGCGTCGCGCGCGCCCTCCTGCGCCGCGCGCTGCCTCCGGCGATTCCATCGATATGCGTCGGCGCCAACACCCGTATCGTGATTGCGGGGAAGGTTCGCGCGAGCCATCCGCTCACGCCCGCGCCACCGAGCCAGGGATCGGGCCGGCCCACGTTGACCGGCAATATCGTAGCCCCGCTTCTTGCCGCGACTAACGCCGGTACCGGATAGATCTTCATCACCGCACCGCTCCTCGCGATCCTCCCCTCCGGAAACAGCGCCACGATTGAACCCGCGCGCAACAGCTTCACCAGCCGCTTGACGGCCGAGGGATCCGCCATGTCGATCGCTTCGTGCGCGACATGGCGCAACATCCAGCGCGTAACCCCGCTCTTGATTTGGTCCGGGGGCACGATGACGACGGGATTGCGGGGCAGGAACAGCGCAAGCAGCAACGCATCGAGCCGCGAGCGCAGACTGGAGACGATCAGCAGACGATCGGCGCGAGCGAAAACATTCAGATCGCCGGCCACTTCGATCCGGAAGAGCACCTGAAACAGAAAGCGCAGCAAAGTACGCATCGAAGCCTGGCACGCCAACCTGCCTCGCATCTCGGGACTATCTTTCTACCGTTTCCAGAATGAAACGTCAACGAAATCCGTGGCTTGGCAGATTTACTTAAGACTATTAGGCACTTGTCATCAACTTGGTCGAAATGTGAAAAATTCCGTATGTCTTAAAGCTTTACAGTGATAATCTCAAACAAATTGTTGAGTGTAAACAGAAAAACTCAAATCTATCAAAGTGTTAGATTTGATTTTTTATGGGCTATTGCATAAATTCAGGACGGATGTTGAGAAAGCCCGAAGCGCTTCTCACCTTTCCCCTCCATAACCGACTTATTGGGAGAAGCAAAGATGGATATGAACGTCTCAAAGGCATTGTTGCAAGCGCCGGTCGCGTGCCCCGGAGACAAGACGTCCGTTCACGACGTAGAGTTTTTTTTCTCGGAGCAGTTATCGGCATCCTTTGACCGGCAGTTGCGTGCCATGTGGCTGCGCTGGAATCCGTCACCGCGACCGAACTTCAATCCGCGCCTGCTGAAAGACCTCGACGGTTATTGCCGGTTCCTCAGCCATACCGGCGGAATCGTCGATGATCGGGGAGAAAGCGTCCGGCTCGAATACGCGATTCTCGCCTCCCGCGTGCCGGGCGTGTTCAACCTCGGGGGCGACTTGAGCCTCTTCATGCAACTGATCGAGCACAAGGACCGTGAAGGTCTGCTCGAATACGGCAAGTCTTGCATCAACGTGCTTTATCGCAACTACATCGGGCACGAATTGCCGCTCACCACGATTTCCCTGATCCAGGGCGAATGCCTTGGAGGAGGCTTCGAAGCGGCGTTATCGAGCGATCTGCTGGTGGCTGAACGCCACGCGCGTTTTGGTTTCCCGGAGATCCTGTTCAATCTCTTCCCCGGCATGGGCGCCTATTCCTTCCTAGAGCGTCGCATCGGCAGGCGGGCGACGGAAGAATTGATTACCAGCGGAAAGATTTACAGTGCCGACGAAATGCTGGCGCTGGGTGTCGTGGATTTTGTCATCGACTCGGGATGCGGGGAGACGGAGATTGCCTCGCTCATCAGGGCGCGGCAGAGAAGCCGCAACGGTCTCGTCGGCGTCGCCGCGGCGCGGCGCAGCGTCCACAGACTCGACTACGATGAATTGCTGGACGTGGTCCGGGCATGGGTGGACACCGCGCTGCGTCTTTCCATCCGCGACCTCAAACTGATGCAGCGCCTGATCTCGCGGCAAACCGTGCGGCGCGAATTCCAGCACGTCCATTGACCTCAATGGTAAACTGATGAACGGTGCCAATAAGCTCGCCCGGCACTTCGCCGGGCGCAGAATCACACACGCCAGGGGCAGGATGTCAAAGGGAGCGACGCAATACAGCATTCGGCAAACCTCTGAATTGCTGGGCATTCCCATCCAGAAGCTGCGGCGCTGGGACGACCAGGGCGTGCTCGTCGCACTGCGTACTGGCGGCGGACACCGCCGCTATTCGAAGGAGTTGATCGACCGCCTGGCCGCCTCCCTGCTCAACTCCGGAGCCGAAAAAACCACCCAGGAACTAGCGACGATCAAACGCTCGCTCGCCGAAAAGCGCCGCATCATCCAGTTGCTGCTCGAAAGCGAGAACCGCTATCGCGACCTGGTCGAGACTTCCCACGACCTGATCTGGACCACTGACGCGCAAGGCCGTTTCATCTTTCTCAACAATGCCGCGCACGACATCCTGGGGCTCGCCCCCAAAGACCTGATCGGGCGCTGCTTTTTCGATTTCGAGACAGGCACCTCCCACGTTTCGAACCGGCGCTTTCTGGCTACGCTGAAGCGCAACGGCGACGTCAAGAACTACGTGACGCACCTGGTAACCGCCAAAGGAGAGGACCGGTGGATTGGCATCAACGCGCGCGTGGTGTCCGACGACAACGGGGCGACACTCGGCATCCGCGGCACCACGCGCGATATTACCGAACAGTATCTGGCGACCAAGCGCATCGAGCATTTGGCGATGCACGACGTGCTGACCGACCTTCCCAACCGCCTCAGCCTCCAGTGCCGAATCGAATCGGTCATGCAAGCGGGCGGCGTCGGCGCGCTGCTGTTCCTCGACATCGACCATTTCAAGTACGTGAACGACAACTTCGGCCATCGCGCCGGCGACCAGTTGATCATCGGTGTGGGCAGCGTGTTGCGCGACCTGGCGCGCCCCTGCAACGGCGAGCTCTACCGTCTGGGCGGTGACGAATTCGCAATTCACCTGCCGGAAGGCCTGCGCAAGGAGGCGATCGATGCCGCGGAGAGCGCGCTCGATGCGATCAGCCACTACCGGTTCCAGGCGAGCGAACAGAAAGTGGTCTCCAACCTGAGCGTTTCGATCGGCATCGCGCTCTACCCGTTCCACGGCAATGACCTGCCGGGGCTCCTGTCGAATGTCGACATCGCGATGTACCAGGCCAAGGACCTGGGACGCAACCGCTACGTGCTGTTCGATCAGTCCTCCGACAATCTGCGCAGCACGCACAAGCGCGTGCACTGGGCGAAGAAGCTGCGCGACGCGCTCGACGACGACCGGCTGATTCTGTTCTCGCAGCCGGTGGTGCGCCTGCGTGACCGGAAACCGGTACACCATGAAATACTGGTGCGCATCCTCGACGACGACGGCACGTACATTCTGCCCGCCAATTTCATCGAGCTCGCCGAGTCGCTCGGGCTGGTGCAGGAAATCGACATGTGTGTCGTGGAAAAGCTGCTCAGATTCATGAGGGAACACAAGCAGATCGGCAAGAAGCTGCGCTATTTTGTCAACCTGTCGCGCGTCTCCATCTCCGATCAGCGCTGGATCAAGCGCTTCGTGAAGTTGCTGCGCGAGAGCCGCGTGGATCCCAGCCAGCTCGTGTTCGAGATCACTGAAACCGCGGCCATGTCGGAGATCGACGTGACACTCACGTTCATCCGTCAGCTGAAGGACATGGGCTGCCGTTTCGCGCTCGATGATTTCGGCGCCGGTTTCAGTTCGTTCTATTACTTGAAGCGCTTCGAGGTCGATTACCTGAAGATCGACGGCAGCTTCATCCGCGATCTCGCCACCGACGAGGGCAGCCGCATTTTCGTCAAGGCGCTGAACGACGTTGCGCAGGGACTCAGCAAGCAGGTGATCGCCGAATGGGTGGAAACGCCCGAAGTGCTGAAGATACTCACCGGCATGGGCGCGCAGTTCGGCCAGGGCTACCTGTTCCAGCGCCCGCAGCCGCTCGAGCGGCCTGCCGAGCGCCTGCTACCCGCCCGCACCCACTCGACGGCAGGATGAAAGCGAACCGTGAGCGGTAAGCGGGCAGGAAAAACCGGCCGCGGAGCGGAAGCGCCGTTGCTGCTTGTCGCTTCCCGCTGACCGCTTGCCGTTCACCGCTTACCGTGTTTCATTGACAATTTTCTCGGCCCACATCAGGCCGGTGACCGTCTTGATGTCGGTGATCTTTCCTTCCCTCACCCACGCCAGCGCCTGATCGAGCGCCATAGGCACGACTTCGAGGAATTCCTCGCCGTCAAGCGCGTGGCCGACGTAACTCAACTCGCACGCAAGGTAGAATTCGATGCGCTCGTCCGAATAGCCGACACACGGATGGAACGTGGCGAGATGCCGCCACGATTTCGCCTCATAGCCGCACTCCTCGATCAACTCGCGCCTGGCGGTTTCGAGCGGCTCCTCGCCTGGGTCCACCTTCCCGGCCGGAATCTCGATAAAATGCCTGCCCACCGAATAGCGAAACTGGCGTATCAGCATCACCGTCCGGTCGTCCAGCAGCGGAACCATCATCACCGCGCCCGGGTGCCTGATGTACTCGCGAATCGCCGTCTTGCCGTCAGGAAGCCGCACCGAGTCTTCCAGCACGTGCAGCAGCCTGCCGCGGTAAACGGATTTCGAGCTGATGGTGTGCTCGGTGAAATCGGATCGCTTATCGGTCATGGTCAAACTCACGTGGGCGGCGAACGGTGAGCAGTGAGCGGAAAACCCTGCACCCGTTCGTCCTTACCGCTCACCGCTTACTGCTTGCTGCTTACCGCTTACGGCTCACGGTTTCTTACAGCGAAACCTGGATCGAATACAGGCAAAGCGCCATCAGCGGCCCGGGCATGATCCCGAACAGCAGCATCGCCAGACCGTTGAGCGTCATCAGCACGCCCACGTCGGCGCGCGGCTCGATCGGCGCGGTATCCAGCGGCGCGTCGAAATACATGAGCTTGACCAGCCGCAGGTAATAAAACGCCCCGATGAGCGAGAACAGCACCGCCACCACCGCGAGCCACACATAGCCCGCGTTGATGACTGCCTGCAGCACCGACAGCTTGGCGTAGAAGCCGACCGTGGGCGGCACGCCCGCCATGGAGAACATGAGCAGCAGCATCAAGAATGCGTACCACGGGCTGCGCTGGTTGAGACCCTTGAAATCGTCGAGGTTCTCGGCCTCGAATCCGCTGCGCGAGAGCACCATGATCATGCCGAAGGTGCCGAGATTCATCAGCACATAGACCACGACGTAAAACATCCCCGATCCGTAGCCGTTGAGGTCCCCCGAAAGAATGCCAAGCAGCAGGAAGCCCATGTGGGAGATGGTCGAGTAAGCCAGCATGCGCTTGAGGTTGGTCTGCGCGATCGCCGTGATATTGCCGATCGCCAGCGACAGCACGGCCATCACGATCAGCATCGGCTGCCATTCCGCGAGCAGTTGCTCGGCACCGAGCCCCTGCACCAGCAGCCGCATGATGAACGCGAACGCGGCGAGCTTGGGCGCTGAGCCGATGAACAGCGTCACCGCGGTCGGCGCACCGTGGTAGACGTCCGGCACCCACATGTGAAACGGCACCGCGCCGAGCTTGAAACCGAGGCCGGCGACGATGAACACCAGCGCGAAAATCAGGACCGGACCCCGGCCGGCGCCGTCGAAGATGACTTCGGCGAGCCGTGTAATCTCGAGCGTCCCGGTGGCGCCATAGAGCATCGACATGCCGTAGAGCAGCATTCCCGAAGCGAGCGCGCCCAGCACAAAGTACTTCATCGCCGCTTCGGTGGCGATCGCCGAGTCACGCTGCAGCGCAACCATCGCATACAGCGACAGGGTGAGCAGTTCGAGGCCGAGATAGAGCGTGAGCAGATGGTTGGCCGAAATCATGATCATCATGCCGAGCGTGGCAAACAGCGCCAGCACGAAGAATTCGCCCCGGAACATGCCGCGCGCCGCGATGTAGGCGCGCGAATAGACCAGTATCACCATCACGCCGAGGTACACCAGCAGTTTCAGCACGTCCGACATCAGGTCGTCGACAAACATGCCGCTGAAGGTATAAGCCGGCTCCAGACGGGAACCGAGATAGGTGATCGCGATGCAGCCCGCGAGCGCTGCTTGCGTCAGTCCGTAGGTGACGATCCGGTTGTCATCGCTGATGAACAGGTCCGCCACCAGAATCACGCACACCATCGTGAGCAGGAACAGCTCGGGATAGGCGGGCCACAACGGAAGGATATATTGCATCGTCGTTATCGCGTTACGGCGGCGCCGGCTTTCTGCGCCACATGCGCCAGCAGGTCGTTGACCGAAGTGTGCAGTACCTCGGCAAAGGGATCGGGATAAACCCCCATGGCCAGCACCGCCGCGGCAAGCAGCCCCAGCACCAGGAATTCGCGCAGGTTGATGTCCTTCAGCTCCGCCACATGGGCATTGGCGATCGCCCCGAAGATGACGCGCTTGTACATCCACAGCGTATAGGCCGCCCCGAATATCAAGGTAACGGCCGCGAGCGCCGCGTACCAGAAACTAGCCTTCACCGCCCCCATGATCACCATGAACTCGCCGACGAATCCGCTGGTGCCAGGCAAACCGGAATTCGCCATCGCGAACAACATGAACAGCGCGGCAAACACCGGCATGGCGTTAACGACGCCGCCGTAGTCGGCGATCATTCGCGAGTGCAGCCGGTCGTACAGCACGCCGACGCACAGGAACAGCGCACCCGATACGAAACCGTGCGAGATCATCTGGATGATCGCGCCCTCCATGCCGATCGAGTTGAAGATGAAAATGCCGAGCGTGACGAAGCCCATGTGCGATACCGACGAGTAGGCAATCAGCTTCTTCATGTCGGCCTGCACCAGCGCCACCAGCCCGATGTAGACCACGGCGATCAGCGACAGCGCGATGACGACGCCCGCAAGATAGTAGCTCGCCTCCGGCACGATCGGCAGCGACAGCCTCAGGAAACCGTAGCCGCCCAGCTTCAGCATGACCGCCGCCAGCACCACCGAGCCGCCGGTCGGGGCCTCGACGTGCGCGTCCGGCAGCCAGGTGTGTACCGGCCACATCGGCACCTTCACCGCGAAAGCCAGGAAAAAAGCGAGGAAGATCAGGATCTGCGCAGCGAACGGCAGCGGCAACTGATAGTAGTCGAGCAGCGAGAAACTGCCCTGCGACACGTTGTAAAGATAGATCAGCGCGACCAGGGAAAGCAGCGACCCCGAGAGCGTGAAAAGAAAGAACTTGACTGCGGCGTAGACGCGGTTGGGACCGCCCCACACCCCGATGATGATGAACATCGGGATCAGCGTCGCCTCGAAGAACACGTAGAACAGCAGCGCATCGAGCGCGCAGAACACGCCATTCATGAAACCCGACAGAAACAGGAACGCCGCCATGTACTGCGCCACCCGGCTCTGAATCACCTGCCAGCCGGCGATGACCACCAGCACGGTGGTGAAGCTGTTGAGCAGGATCAGCAGCAGCGAAATGCCGTCGATGCCGAGGTGGTAGTTGACGTTGAAGCTCTCGATCCAAGGCGTGATTTCCATGAACTGGAAGCCGCTCGCCGCCGGATCGAAGCCGAAATAAAGCGGCAACGTCACCAGAAAGCCGAGGATCGAGCCCGCGAGCGCGATCAGGCGCGCGGCCTGCGCATTGCGGTCCGAACCGGTGATCAGTATCAGCACCCCGGCGACGATCGGCACCCAGATCGCGAGGCTCAGCAGCGGGAAACCAGGCAGCATGTATGGCTCTTGTTCTTCTTGTGGATCAAAAAACGAAAATCATCGTCATCAGCACCAGGATGCCGAAGATCATCGCAAACGCGTAGTTGTAAATGAAGCCCGACTGAATCTTGCGGATCACCTGCGCGAACCACGCAACGACGCCCGCCGAACCGTTGACGACGCCGTCGATCACCGCCACGTCCCCACCCTTCCACAAGCCGGTGCCGACCGAACGCGCGCCGCCGACGAACAGAAAGCTGTACGCCTCGTCGAACCAGTACTTGCGATCGAGGATGGTGTAGATCACGCCGGCCTTCTCCTTGATCACGGCGGGCAGATCCGGGCGCAGCAGATAGAGGTAGGTCGCTGTCGCGATGCCGGCAACGGCGAACCAAAACGGCGCCGTTCCGAAGGCGTGAAGGATCATCGCCACCACGCCGTTGAAGTCCTTGCCCATCTCCGCCAGAACGTCGTGCCCGGGCGCCACCGCAATCGCGCTGCCGAAATAGCCGCCAAACAACACCGGCCCGATCAGCCAGCCGACGCCGATCGAGGGAATGGCGAGCGCGATCAAAGGCACCGTGACCACCGCCGGCGATTCATGCGGGACATGACCATGGCTCGCGCCATGGTCATTATGAGATCGACCCGGCTGGTGGTCATTGTGCCCAGCAACCTGCTTATGCTCTTCATGATCGGCGTGGAGCTCGCGAAAGCGCTCCGCGCCGTGGAAAGTCATGAACAGCAGGCGGAAGGTGTAGAGCGCGGTCACGAACACGCACGTCAGCACCGCAAAATAAGCGAACGCCGAGCCCGGCAGCTTGGAGAAGTGCACCGCTTCGATGATCGCGTCCTTGGAAAAGAAGCCGGCAAATCCTGGAATGCCGGCACTTGAGATCGCGCCAATGAGCATGGTCCAGTAGGTGACCGGCATGTACTTGCGCAAGCCCCCCATCCTCCGCATGTCCTGCTCGTGGTGCAGCGCGATGATCACCGAGCCCGCGCCAAGAAACAGCAGCGCCTTGAAGAAGGCGTGCGTCACGAGGTGGAACATGCCGGCGGCGTAGGCCGAGGCGCCGAGCGCGACCGTCATGTAACCGAGCTGCGACAGTGTCGAATACGCGACCACGCGCTTGATATCATTCTGGACGATGGCGATCAGCGCCATGAACAGCGCGGTGATCGCCCCGATCACCATCACCACTGACAGCGCCGTTTCCGAGAGTTCATACAACGGCGACATGCGGGCCACCATGAAAATGCCCGCCGTCACCATGGTCGCCGCGTGGATCAGGGCTGAGATCGGCGTCGGGCCTTCCATCGAATCCGGCAGCCAGACGTGAAGCGGAAACTGCGCGGATTTCCCCATCGCGCCGATGAAAAGCAGGATGCAGATCACCGTCATCAGCGACCACGCCTGGCCCGGAATAATCTCGATCATGTTCCCGGCGAGGTTGCGCGCGCCGGCAAATACCGCGGCGTAGTCGAGCGTGCCGAAATACATCAGCGTGAGCGCGATGCCGAGCAGGAAGCCGAAGTCGCCGACGCGATTCACCAGGAAGGCCTTCAGGCTGGCGTAGATCGCCGTCGGCCGTGTATACCAGAAACCGATCAGCAGGTACGACATCAGCCCCACCGCTTCCCAGCCGAAAAAAAGCTGCAGGAAGTTGTTGGCCATCACCAGCATCAGCATCGAGAACGTAAAGAGCGAGATATAGCTGAAGAAGCGCTGGTAGCCGGGGTCGTCCGCCATGTAGCCGATGGTGTAAATATGGATCATCAGCGACACGAACGACACCACCAGCATCATGGTCGCCGACAGGCGGTCGATCAGAAAGCCGATCTCGAAGCGGGTGTTGCCGGACGCGAGCCAGGTATAGACCGGCCCGTTATAGACATTGCCGTTCAGCACATCGCTGAACACCGCAGCTGAAGCGACGGTACAGATCACCATGCCGACGATCGTCACCCAGTGCGCGCCGCGCCGGCCGATCGCCCAGCCAAAAAGTCCCGCGATGACAGCGCCAACGAGCGGCGCTACCGGCACGATAAGGTAAAGCAATTGCATTCGTGTCATGGCCGGCACCGGGTGAACGGGTGAACGGGTGAACGGGTGAGCCCCCTCACCCTACGGTCCGCCCCGGCCACGCGGGAGAGCGAAATCGTTTCACACCTTTGCTCGTTCACTCGTTCACTGTTCACTCGTTCACGCCTTTAGCCCTTCAGGCTATCCAGGTCTTCGACATCGATCGTATTCAGGTTACGGAACAGGGCGACGAGAATCGCCAGCCCGATCGCCGACTCGGCCGCCGCCACCGTCAGGATGAAGAACACGAACACCTGGCCGGCCGGGTCATCGAGAAAATGGGAAAATGCTATAAAATTCATGTTGACCGCGAGCAGCATCAGCTCGATCGCCATCAGCAGCACGATCACGTTCCTGCGATTGAGAAAAATCCCGATCACGCTGATCGCGAACAGGATCGCGCCCAGCACCAGGTAATGCGACAGCGAGATCAAACGGTTCCTCTTTTCGAGGATCGAGGATCAAGGATCAAGGATTGAGCAACCCGCGCGCCCGGCTTAAGTCTTGGCTCGATCCTCAATCCTGAATCCTCAATCCGGCTTTTTCTCCGAAGGCATTGACACAATCCGCACGCGATCCTGGCGGCGGACTGCGATCTGCTCCGCCGGGTCGATGTACTTGACCTGCTTGCGGCGGCGCAGAGTGAGCGCGATCGCCGCGACGATCGCCACCAGCAAAATCACCGCCGCGATCTCGAACGGATAGACATATTCGGTGTAGATGAGCCGGCCCAGTTCCTTGGTGTTGCTGTAGCCCGCGGGCAGCGGCGGTGGCGCCGGCGCGTCGCTGAAACCCGAAAAAAACCAAAGCGTGACCCCCATTTCGGCCACCAGCAGCAGCGCGACGAGAGCGCCGAGCGGAAGATAGTTCCAGAACCCTTCGCGCAACCGCGCCAGGTTGATATCGAGCATCATGACCACGAACAGGAACAGCACCATCACCGCCCCCACGTAGACCAGCACCAAGGCGATGGCCAGAAACTCGGCCTGCAACTGGACCCAGATCCCCGCCGACGTGAAAAATGCGAGCACGAGGAACAGCGCGGCATGCACCGGGTTGCGCGCCGTGATCACGCGCAGCGCGGCGAACACCAGGATCGCCGAGAAAAAATAGAAAACGAACGTTTCAAAAGTCATTTTATTAGCCGCAGATGAACGCAGATAAACGCAGGTTAACTTGTTGTTTTTTATCGGCGTACCCCTCAAAGGGGTATTGAGAAGAATCCATCGGCGTTAATCGGCGGTTCCGTCTCATCTGTAGGCTGCGTCCTCCGCGCGGTCCTTCGCGATCTGCTCTTCGTACGCATCGCCGACCGCGAGCAGCATCGGCTTGGTGTAGATCAGATCACCGCGGGTCTCACCGTGATACTCCAGAATGCGCGTCTCCACGATCGAATCGACCGGGCACGATTCCTCGCAAAAGCCGCAGAAAATGCACTTGGTGAGGTCGATGTCGTAACGCGTGGTGCGGCGCGTGCCGTCGTCGCGCTGCTCGGACTCGATCGTAATCGCGAGCGCCGGGCACACCGCCTCGCACAGCTTGCAGGCGATGCAGCGCTCCTCGCCGTTGGGATAGCGGCGCAGCGCGTGCAGACCACGAAAGCGCGGGCTCTGGGGCGTCTTCTCCTCGGGATACTGCACTGTGATCTTGCGCGCGAAGAGGTAGCGGCCGGTGAGCATCATGCCCTTGACCAGCTCGAACAGCAGGAATGTCCTGAAGAATTCCTGGATGCGCTTGATCATAACGGGCTCCACCACACCCAGAGGGGCGTCTGCATCCACGCGCCCAAGACGACGATCCAGAGTATCGTCAATGGCAGGAAGACCTTCCAGCCCAGCCGCATGATCTGGTCATAGCGGTAGCGGGGAAAGGTCGCGCGGAACCACAGGAAGCAGAACAGCACGAAAGAAACCTTGACCGCGAGCCAGAAGAAGCCATCGGCCGCAAGCCACGGCAGCCCCACCGCTGCGACCAGCGCCTCGGGCACCGGCGAGAGCCAGCCGCCCATGAACATGGTCGAAGCCATGGTCGCGATCAGGATCATGTTCGCGTACTCGGCCAGGAAAAACACCGCGAACGCCATACCCGAGTACTCGACGTGGAATCCGGCGACGATTTCCGATTCGCCTTCCGCGACGTCGAATGGCGCGCGGTTGGTCTCGGCGACCCCGGAGATGAGATACACCAGGAAAATCGGAAACAGCGGGATCCAGAACCAGTTGAGCAGCCCGTAGTTGCCCTGCTGCATCCTCACGATCTCGCCCAAGTTGAGGCTCTGCGCCGCCATCAGCACGCATACCAGCGCAAACCCCATCGCCAGCTCATACGACACCATTTGCGCCGCCGATCGCATGCTGCCGAGAAACGCGTACTTCGAGTTCGATGCCCAGCCGGCGATGATGATGCCGTAGACCCCCATCGAGGTAATCGCCATGATGTACAGCAGACCCGCATCGATGTTGGCGAGCACCGCCTCGGGACCAAACGGCACCACCGCCCACGCGGCGAGCGCCGGCATGATTGCCATGATCGGCGCCAGCACGAACAGGAACTTGTTTGCGCCGGTGGGAACAATGATCTCCTTGACCAGGAGCTTCAGGCCGTCGGCGATCGGCTGCGCCCACCCACCGAGCCAGGGAATTCCGAAGAATGTCACGCGGTTCGGGCCAATGCGAACCTGCATCCAGCCGATCACCTTGCGCTCGGCGAGCGTAAGATAGGCTACGCAGATCATCAGCGGCAGGACGATGCAGATGATGAGCAGCAGCGTCTTGATCGCCAGCAATACGGACGGCGCGAGCTCCTGGCCAAAAATCCAGACCACGGCCGTGGCGAGCAGGGCCCATAGCCCATTGCCGATATTGACGAACGGTTGGAATACCGCGGTCACACCGCCACCTTCTGTTGCACTGCGACGCGCTCGGCGCTCACCGTACCGAACATCGCACCGAGGCCGGCTGTTTCGGGTCGCGCTGCGGCGAGCCGGATGCAACCTGCGGGAAGTCTGTCATCCACCGCGTAGGGCACGACCGCCTCGCCTGTGCCTTGCCGCACGCGAACGTGATCGCCGTGGCGTAAACCGAGTTTGTCGGCTGTCGCACGGTTTATCCAAGCCACCGGCGGCGCGGCGGCGCGAGTCTTTTGCAGCGAAGGCGCGCGCCGCACGATCGCATCCGCGTCATAGATCGGAACTTCGCCGATGCGCTGCAATCCGTCAGCCTGCGCCGGTATGATGGCGCTGAGCGCGGTCGGGTGCAGCCGATTGTCCAGTTTGCTGCCGATGCTGCCGTCGCCTAACACCTCACGCCTCACGTCTTCCGCGCTGTCGTAATCGAAACCGCTCAACCCGAGCAGGTTGCCCAGCACACGCACCACTTTCCAAGCGGGACGCGTTTCGCCCAGCGGCTTCACTACGCCGTTGAAGCTCTGTACCGCACCTTCCGTGCTGATGAAGGTGCCGGCGGTCTCGGTGAACGGCGCGATCGGCAACAGCACGTGTGCGTAGTCGACGGCCCCATGCTGGTATGGGCTCAGCGCCACTACGAGCTCCGCCTGCTTGAGCGCGGCAAGCGATCGTTGTGGATCATGGGTATCCAGTTCCGCCTCCACTCCCAGCAGCAGATAGGCCTGGCGCGGCTGGGCGAGCATCTGCGCCGCGTTCATCCCCGTGGGTTGTGCCGGGAACGGCACGGCGCTTGCGATGTACGCGCCGACGCTGTTCGCCGCCTCGCCCAGGAAGCCAAAGTGCGCGCCAGTCATTTGTGCCAATTCCTGTGCCAGCGCGTGCAACTGCGCCGCCTGTGGGTGGTGCTGGGCGAGATTGCCAAGGAACACCGCACCGTTCTTGCCTGACCCAACGCTCTCCGCGATGCGCCGCGCCGATTCGGATACCGCTACACCCTCAAGCGCCCCGCGCATGCCGGTGCAGATGTCCACATTCTTTGCCTGCGCCGTCGCTTTCAGTACTTGCGCGAGCATGGCAGGCATCGCCGCAGGCGAGACAATCGCCTTATGCGCGACCCGCATCAGCAGATCGTCATCGACCGGGTTGATGAGGTTGAGCTGAGTTGCGCGCTTCACCGCCTGACGCAGCCGATGCGCGATGAGCGGATGATCCTTGCGCAGCGTGCTGCCGACCACCAGCACGCGATCGAGCTGGTTGATGTCGGCGATCTTCATCCCGAGCCAGGGTGCGCCCATGTGCTTGCCATCCGTGCCGAAATCGGCCTGGCGCAGCCGGAAATCCACATTGCCCGAGGCAAACTCGCGCGCGAGTTTGCCTAACAGGAAAAGCTCTTCAAGTGTTTGGTGCGGCGTCGCCAAAGATCCTATGCTCGCGGCGCCGTGCTGATCCCGGATGCGTTTGAGCTCCCTGACGACGAAGTCGAGCGCGACCTGCCATTCGACCTCTTGCCACACCCCGTCCCGCTTCAACATGGGCTTGGCGAGCCGCCGCTCGGAATTGAGCCCCTCGTAGGAGAAACGGTCCTTGTCCGACAACCAGCACTCGTTGATCGCCTCATTCTCGCGCGGCAGCACGCGCATGACGCGGTTCTGCTTGACCTGAACCGTCAGATTGGACCCCAGGCCGCAGTGCGGGCTGATCGCAGGCCGGTGCGTCAATTCCCAAGTGCGGGCGGAGTAGCGAAACGGCTTGGAGGTCAGCGCGCCGACCGGACAGAGGTCGATCACGTTGCCAGACAATTCGGAATCGACGGTCCTGCCGACAAAGGTGATGATCTCCGCATGCTCGCCGCGGCCGATCATGCCGAGTTCCATGATGCCGGCGATTTCCTGCCCGAAGCGCACACAGCGCGTGCAGTGGATGCAGCGCGTCATGTCCGTCGAAATCAACGGCCCCAGATTCTTGTTGACGACCACGCGCTTGTCTTCCTCGTAGCGCGAGCCGCTCGCGCCGTAGCCGACGGCCAGGTCCTGCAGCTGGCATTCGCCGCCCTGGTCGCAGATCGGGCAATCGAGCGGGTGGTTGATGAGGAGGAACTCCATCACACCCTTCTGCGCGGCGACGGCCTGCTCCGAATGCGTCCATACCTTCATGCCCTTGGTGACGGGGGTCGCGCACGCCGGCAAGGGTTTGGGCGCCTTCTCCACCTCCACCAGGCACATGCGGCAGTTAGCGGCGATCGAGAGCTTGCGGTGGTAGCAGAAATGCGGTACGTAAATGCCGGCCTGATTGGTGGCATCCATGATCGTCGCGCCCTCGGCGACCTCGAGCTGTTTCCCGTCTATCTCGATTTGAAACATCTTTCGCTCATCGTTCCGCGTTCATCGTTCATAAATAGTCCGGAACCATGCACTTCTTTTGCTCTATGTGATACCGGAACTCGTCACGGAAATGCTTGATGAAGCTCTTGACAGGCAGCGCCGCGGCATCCCCGAGCGCACAGATGGTGCGCCCGGCAATGTTATCGGACACGTTGTTCAACAAGTCCAGATCCTCGGGTTTGCCCTTGCCGTGCTCGATCCGGTGCACCATGCGATAAAGCCAGCCGGTGCCCTCGCGGCACGGCGTGCACTGGCCGCACGATTCTTCGTAGTAGAAATACGACAGCCGCAGCAGGCATCTCACCATGCAGCGCGTCTCGTCCATTACGATCACCGCCCCTGAGCCAAGCATCGAGCCCGCCTTGGCGATCGAGTCGTAGTCCAAGTCAGTCGCCATCATGATGTCGGCCGGCAGCACCGGCATCGACGACCCCCCGGGAATCACTGCCTTGAGCTTTTCGCCGCCGCGCATGCCGCCCGCCATCTCCAGGAGTTTCGGAAACGGCGTACCAAGCCTCACCTCGTAGTTGCCCGGACGCTCGACGTCGCCCGATACCGAGAAAATCTTGGTGCCGCCGTTGTTGGGCCGGCCGAGATTGAGGTAGGCCTCGCCGCCGTTCAAAACGATCCAAGGCACGGCGGCAAACGTTTCGGTGTTGTTGATCGTAGTCGGCTTGCCGTAGAGCCCGTAGCTCGCGGGAAACGGCGGTTTGAAGCGCGGCTGGCCTTTCTTGCCTTCGATCGACTCGAGCAGCGCGGTCTCCTCGCCGCAGATGTAGGCGCCCCAACCGTGATACGCGTGGAGCTCAAAGCTGAAATCACTGCTGAGAATGTTTTTTCCGAGATAACCCGCGGCGCGCGCCTCCTCGAGCGCTTGCTCGAAACGCTCGTAGATGTCCCAGATCTCGCCGTGAATGTAGTTGTAGGCTACCGAGCTGCCCGTCGCGTAGCCGGCAACGATCATGCCCTCGATCACGCTATGCGGGTTGTAGCGCAGGATGTCGCGGTCCTTGAACGTGCCCGGCTCGCCCTCATCGGAATTGCACACCAGGTATTTCTGCCCCGGGTACTGGCGCGGCATGAAGCTCCATTTGAGGCCCGTCGGAAAGCCCGCGCCGCCCCGCCCGCGCAACGCCGACTTTTTGACCTCGTTGACAATCTGCTCCGGCGGAGTTTTTTCGCCCAGGATCTTGCGCAGCGCCTGGTAGCCGCCGCGTGCCTCGTAGTCCTTGAGCCGCCAGTCGAGGCCGTTCAGGCCCTTCATAATGACCGCGTCGGGTCCGAAAATTTCAGCGGCAAAGGGAGGAACCGGCAGACCCATCACTTCAACTCCTCGAGCAAGGCATCCAGCTTGTCGGTAGTCATCGCGTACAACATGCGCTTGTTGTTGTGCAACAGCACTGGCGCATCACCGCACGCGCCCAGGCACTCGCCCTCTTTCAGCGTGAAACGGCCGTCCACGGTGGTTTCATTGAAACCGATCCCGAGTTTCTGCTTGAGATGCTCGCCCGTCGCCGCGCCCCCGGAAAGCGCGCACGGCAGGTTGGTGCAGATCGTGAGTTTGTGTCTGCCAACCGGCTTCAGAGCGTACATGGTGTAGAACGACGCCACCTCGTAGACCGCGATCGGCGGCATGCCGAGATACTGCGCAACGAAATCCATGGTCTCGGTGGACAGCCACCCCTTCTCGTCCTGCGCTATGGTGAGCGCCGCCATTACCGCCGACTGCCGCTGGTCGGGCGGGTACTTGGCGGTTTCCTTGTCGATTATCGCCAGCGCCTCCGGCGACAGCATCATGGGGGCATTCAACGGTCGATCTCCCCGAAGACAACCTCGAAGGTGCCGATAATGGCCACCACATCAGCGATCATGTGTCCACGCGCCAATTCGTCCATCGATGACAGATGGGTGAAGCTCGCGGAGCGGACCTTCATGCGGTAGGGCTTGTTCGCACCGTCCGAGACGAGGTAGACGCCGAACTCGCCCTTGGGATGTTCGACCGCGGCATACGCCTCGCCTTCCGGCACGTGCATGCCTTCGGTGAAAAGCTTGAAGTGGTGAATAAGCTCTTCCATGTTGGTCTTCATCTCCACGCGCGACGGCGGCGCGATCTTGTAGTTGTCGATCATCACCGGGCCGGGATTCTTGCGCAGCCAGTCGACGCACTGCTTGACGATGCGGTTCGACTGCCGCATTTCTTCGATGCGCACCAGGTACCGGTCGTAGCAATCGCCGTTGACGCCGACCGGCACGTCGAATTCCATCCGCTCATACGCCGCATAGGGCTGCTTCTTGCGCAGATCCCATTCGACGCCGGAACCGCGCAGCATCGGGCCGGTATAGCCGAGCGCCAGCGCGCGTTCCGGAGAGACGACGCCGATCCCCACGGTGCGCTGCTTCCAGATGCGGTTGTCCGTCAGCAGCGTTTCATACTCGTCGACGCACTTCGGAAACCGGTTGGTAAAATCCTCGATGAAATCAAGCACCGAGCCCTGGCGGTTCCGGTTGAGCTCGCGCACCGCCCTCTCATCGTGAAGCGGCGACGCGGTATATTGCGGCATGCGTTCCGGCAGATCGCGATATACGCCCCCCGGCCGATAGTACGCCGCGTGCATGCGCGCGCCGGACACTGCCTCGTATACATCGAGCAGGTCCTCGCGTTCGCGGAAGCAGTAGAGGAATACCGTCATCGCGCCGAGATCCAGCCCGTGCGCGCCCAGGCTGAACACGTGCGCGAGGATGCGTGTAATCTCGTCGAACATCACGCGGATGTACTGGGCGCGCAGCGGCACCTCGATGCCGAGCAGCTTCTCTGTCGCCATCACGTAGGCATGCTCGTTGCACATCATGGTGGTGTAGTCGAAGCGGTCGAAGTAGGGCAAGTTCTGAAGGTACGTCCGGTGCTCGGCCAGCTTCTCGGTCGCGCGATGCAGGAGACCGATGTGCGGATCGGCGCGCTGGATCACCTCGCCGTCGAGCTCCAGCACCAGACGCAACACCCCGTGCGCGGCGGGATGCTGCGGCCCGAAGTTCATCGTGTAGTTGCGAATCTCAGCCATTGGTTGCTTTGGCCGCGGAGCGTGAAACGTGAAAAGTGAAAAGTGAAAGATAAGTGCGCCTTGCGTGCAAGGCGTTATTCCGTTTCACGTTTCCCGTTTCACTTTTCACGCTTTAACCTTTGCGGAAGCCTTCGGAATCCGCGTAGTTCTCCTCGCGCACGATGCGCGGCACGATCTCGCGAGGATCGATCGTCACCGGCTGATAGATGACGCGCTGCTGGTCGGGGTCGTAGCGCATCTCGACGGTGCCGAAAATAGGAAAGTCCTTGCGGAACGGATGCCCCACGAAGCCGTAATCGGTGAGGATGCGGCGCAGGTCAGGATGGCCGGTAAATACGATGCCGAAGAGATCGAACGCCTCGCGCTCGAACCAGTTCGCGGACGGCCAGACTTCGATCAGCGAATCGAGCACGGGAAACTCGTTGTCCGGACAAAACGCGCGCACGCGCAAACGCCAGTTGCGCTCGACCGAAAGCAGGTGCGCGACGGCCGCGAAGCGTGGTCCGTCCCATTTACCGTCGCCGTACGCGTTATAGTCAACGCCACAGAGGTCTATCAGCTGCTGGAACTGCAAATCCGGATGGTCGCGCAGGACCTGCGCCGTGGCGCTGTAGTCGGCCGCCTTCACCTCAAGGGTCAGTTCCCCGAGCCGCTCGCCGAGCTTCGCGATCCTGTCGCCGAGAACGCTGCGGAGCGCGTCGTGGAGACGCTGGAGCTTCGGTGCCATCTAGCAGCCTGTCGAACCTAACAGCCCGAACAGGCTGCTAAAAGCAAAACCGGCTGACAATTCCAAAAAAAACCCGGCCGAACTGGGCGAACATGAAAAAAATTGAGGGTGAATTCGCATATCTATCATTTTCTCTTGCAAGTTTCCTGGCGCCGGTTTTGCATTAGGAGTTTGTCGGGGCCAAGTCCGACAAACTCCTAGCGTGCAATCGTATTGGTGCGCTTGATCTTGTTCTGCAACTGGATGATGCCGTAGAGCAGCGCCTCGGCGGTCGGCGGACAACCCGGCACATAGATGTCGACCGGGATGATGCGGTCGCATCCGCGCACGACCGAATAGGAGTAGTGGTAGTAGCCGCCGCCGTTCGCGCAGGAGCCCATCGAAATCACCCAGCGCGGCTCAGCCATCTGGTCGTAGACCTTGCGCAGCGCAGGCGCCATCTTGTTGCACAGCGTGCCGGCGACAATCATCACGTCGGACTGGCGCGGACTCGGGCGGAACACGATACCGAAGCGGTCGAGGTCGTAGCGCGACGCGCCCGCGTGCATCATTTCGATCGCGCAGCATGCCAGGCCGAAGGTCACCGGCCACAGCGATCCGGTGCGCGTCCAGTTGATCAGCGTGTCCGCGGTCGTGGTAATGAAGCCTTTTTCGGCAAGGTTTTCAGGTGCGCCCATAAGTCACCCCCAGACTACCGCCGTTCCAGAGTACCGTTCGTCCATTCATGGAGGACGCCAACCACCAGACAGAGAGCATCATCGATATGAAACCGAAAACGCCTATCTCCTGCCGCACGATTTCTCGCGGGAGGAGCAACGCGATCTCGACGGCGACCGGGACGAAGACGACCGCCACCAGGCGGTAGCGCACGTCGAACTTCATGCTCATGCGTGCGTCCGCAAATAACGTTGGAATTTTACCCCGCGGGGCGCTGGTGGGTCAATGAATCACGGTCGGAACGATACACCGTGCGTGCCAGTTCCGCTGCCAGGCGCGTAGCGGCGTCGTTCATGGTGGCGAACAGATTTTGTGCGACGCGCTCCCGCACCGGCGCGAGCAACGCCGGCAAGCGCACTGAGCGACTGAGCGCGCGGGTCTCGATCGCGTAGAGCCGCAGCATCTCGTGCAAGAGCCGGTAGAGATCCGGCTGCGGGTAAGTTGCGCGCAGCGCCGCCCGCAGGCCGACTCCCGCGCGCCACTCGGCGAGAATCCGGTATGCCGCTCGAAGAAGGCTTTCTATGCGCTGCATCCGCACCGGTGCGATTTCCTCGTATCGAATCACGATCCGCACGGGAAATGCGCCGACGCGCTCGAGGAACATCCGGTCGATCGCCCGGGTTGCATCGAAGAGTTGCTGTATCGCTTCGCGCCCCGGCGGTGATCCGGCGGTGAGCGCCTCGCCGGCGCGCCGGATCACGAGCGCGTCCTTGCGCACCTCCTTGTCGAGGTTCAAGGCGAGCACCGGCTCCAGGTGGGGCAATGCCAGCCGCAGGGGTAACGTTGCGCGCAGCGCCTCGATAGTGCGCCGGCTGTACGCAGCCATGATCTTTCCGTTCAAAGCTGCGAGGGCACTCGTCCGGTCCATGGGCAGCGGCTGGAGACACCTCGGGACGCGCCGCAGTCCGCGCGGTCGGCATCTCAGCCCGACGGCTATTTCGCTGCGCGGTGAAAACCGAGCATGCCGGCGAAGACAGTCTTCGCCGTAACATCGCGATAGCCCAGGTCATCGAGCACGTCGCAAAGCTCCTGCACCGAATAGAACATCTGCAGCGCGTTGATGAAGTACTCCTTGCACTTGAGCGCCGCCGGGCCGCTGCGGAAAAGAAAGCCCGTGAACCAGAGGCAGAACCGGAGATAGGCGTAATAAAGGACTTCCACCGTGCGGTTCGCCGGCCGCAGCATGTCGCAGTGGTAGAAGCGCCCGCCCGGCTTGAGCACGCGGCGGATCTCCGCGAACACCTGCCGAACGCGCAGGTGCCGCGAGGCAAACTGCAGCGTGACGGCGTCGAAGTGATTGTCCGGGAATGGCAGCGTATGCACGTCGCCGATCACGCTGCGGATCCGCAAACCGAGCGCTTCGGCGCGTTGCCGGCCGACCTCCTGCATGGCGGCGCTGCGGTCGATCGCGTGCACTTCGAGTGTCGGCTCGCGCTTGAGAAGCGCGATGCCGATGGCGTTGGTCCCCGCGCACACGTCGAGTACCCGCTCGCCGGACCGCACGTCCACGGTCGCCATGAACTCGCGCAGGAACCGGTTCCACAGTCCAAGGCTCGCGACGTGGTTGGCGCGGTCATAGTACGGCGCCACGTCGGCGAATACGTCATTCAGTTCCTTCGACCAGACGTCGTTGAATTGCTCTTCCCGTGCGATTTCCCGGGTGGCAACTGGCGGCGGATTCATCAGGTTTCCCTCCCTTCCTTCAAATCCGCATCAAGTAAAGCACTGACGCCGCGGTCCCCGCAAGCGCCCCGGCATAGACGATCGTGGCCACGAGCGTATCGGCGCGCACGCCAAGGTCGTAACAGGTGATGCGCAGGCGGTGGGCGGTGCTCCATAGCGACAGGAATACGGTTCCGGCAATCGCCAGCTTGGAGAACCAGTGGCTGGCGAAGGCGTGCAACCGCTCGTAGGCGAGCAGATCCGGCGCGTGGCCGAGAGCCGCCAGAAGCGTCAGGAGGATCAGTACCGGGATGAGAAAGGCGGTCAGCGTGCCACCGGCAGCGAATGGCCCCCACACGATAGGTTTGTTCGACCGGGCCATGTTCAAAACGCTCCCGCGAGCGCGAGGACCGCAAGCGACAGTAACCCCCAGCTGGCGTAGTGCGCGCCGGAAATCACGGCGTCCGGAAGAAAGTCTTCCCCGATCTGCACCGGCAGCGCCTTGGGCGTCAGGTTGAACCACGTCACGCTGTGATAAAGCGCGAAACCGAGCGCCAGCACGTGAAACACGATGCTTGCGGGGCTGCTGAGCCAGTCCCGAAAGCCTTGATAGGCGGCCGGCCCCTGCGACAGGCTGTTCAGGCCTGCGACCAGGAGCAGCGTGTAAGCACCGATGAAAATGCAGGTGACCTCGCGCGCCATGTAGCGCAGGTAGCGCGGGTGGCGGAAAAACCAGCGGAACTTCCGAACCTCTCGAACGTAGGGCTTGCGGCTCATTTCTTCACCCATGGCATCAGGTGTTCCTTGTACCAGTCGACCGTGCTCTTGATCTTGACCTGCTGCAGCGCGCCCGCCGGATCGACGTGCTCGGGACAGACCTCGGAGCAAGCGCCCGTGAACGAGCATTCCCACACGCCCTCGGTCGCCGCGATTTCCTCCTGGCGCGCGTCGCGACCACCGTCGCGCGAATCCTGGTTGTAGCGGTGGGCGAGCGCGATCGCCGCGGGACCGATGAATTTCGGGATCAGGCCGTATTCCGGACAGGCCGCGTAGCACAGCATGCAGTTGATGCACAGGGTGTACTGTTTGAATTTTTTCAGCTCGGCGGGCGTCTGGCGGTACTCGCCCTCGCTTACCGGTTTTTCCTGCTTCGGAATCAGATACGGCTTCACGCGCGCCAGCTTGGCCATGAAGTCGTCGATCACGGTCACCAGGTCGCGCTCGATCGGGAAATGCACGAGCGGCTCGACGCGGATCACGCCCCCGTAATCGCGCAGGAAGGATTTGCATGCCAGCTTTGGCTCGCCGTTGATCATCATGCCGCAGCTTCCGCAAACCGCCATGTGGCAGGACCAGCGGTAGCTCAGCGTCGGGTCTATCGTCTCCTTTACGCGGTTCAAGGCATCGAGCACCACCCACTCTTCCTCGCAGCTGACAGAGTAGCGCTGAAAATGCGGCTCGCTGTCGTTTTCCGGGTTATAGCGCAGCACCTCGAGCTCGAACATGCGCTCGCTCACTCGTGGTCTCCCGAGTAATCACGCACGCCGGGTTGCGACTTGGTGATCACCACGTCGCGATAGTCGATTCGGGGCGGGTCGCTCGAGTGAAAGTGCGCCAGCGAATGGCGCAGAAACTTCGTGTCGTCGCGCTCGACAAAGTCGAGCCGCTGGTGGGCGCCCCGCGATTCCGTGCGCGCGAGCGCGCTTGCCGTGACCGCCTCGGCGCAATCGAGCATCGACCCCAGTTCCAGCGCCTGTAGCAGGTCGGTGTTGTAAACATTGGTCTTGTCGGTCAGTTCGACTTCAGCGTAGCGATGGCGAAGCTCGCCGAGCTTTTTGCATGCCTCCGACAAGCCGTCTCTGCTGCGATAGATTCCCGCGTTCTCCTCCATGGTCGTCATCATTTCCTTGCGCAGCCCGGCGATCGATTCCTTGCCGCCGGTTTTCTCGAACAGCGAGCGAATGCGCGCCTGTGCCGCCGTGGCCTTCGCCGCAAGCGCCGCATCGTTTCCCGGACGAGCGCCGGACCGGACGTACTCTGCTGCGCTCAGCCCGGCCCGCCGCCCGAACACTAAAATCTCGGTGAGGGAGTTCGAGCCCAGCCGATTTGCGCCGTTGATGCTCACGCAGGCGCACTCGCCCGCCGCGAACAGTCCGGCGAGCGGCGTCGCGGCCCTGATGTCCGTATCGATACCGCCCATCATGTAATGCACGACCGGGCGCACGGGCACCGGGTCGGTGACCGGATCGACGCCCAAATAGCTGGTGGCCATGTCCCGCACCAAGGGCAGGCGCTCGTTGATCGTCTTCTCCCCGAGATGCCGCATGTCGAGCAACATGCAGTCGCCCCACTTCGTGGGCAGCATATTGCCCTTTTTCTGCTCGTGCCAGAACGCCTGGCTGACCCGGTCGCGCGGGCCGAGTTCCATGGTCTTGAGTTGCGGCTTGCCAACCGGCGTTTCCGGTCCCATGCCATAGTCCTGCAGAAAGCGGCGACCATTCTTGTTGAGCAGGATTCCGCCTTCACCGCGGCAGGCCTCGGTCAGCAGGGTGCCCGTGTTGGGCAGACCGGTCGGATGGTACTGGACGAATTCCATGTCCTTGAGCGGCACGCCAGCGCGGTAGGCCAGCGCCATGCCGTCACCGGTCTTGATCGCGCCGTTGGTGGTGAACGGGAACATGCGGCCGGCCCCACCGCCGGCAACGATCACTGCGCGCGCCTGGAACTGCCGCATCTGGCCGCTACGCATCTCGATCGCCGTGCACCCCTGGCAGCGTCCGTCATCCACGATCAGGTCGGTGGCGTAGTACTCGTCGAAGCGCTGGATCGAGGGAAATCTGAGCGACGTCTGGAACAGCGTATGCAGGATATGGAAGCCCGACTTGTCGGCGGCAAACCAAGTGCGTTGTTTCTTCATGCCGCCGAACGGCCGTACCGCCACCGCCCCGTTCGGCTCGCGGCTCCACGGGCAGCCCCAGTGTTCGAGCTGGATGAGCTCCTTGGGCGCTTCCCGGACCAGATACTCGACGGCGTCCTGGTCGCACAACCAGTCCCCGCCGCCGACAGTATCGTTGAAGTGATGATCGAGGCTGTCGTCGGGTTTGATCACACCGGCGGCCCCGCCCTCGGCGGCGCAGGTGTGGCTGCGCATCGGGTAAACCTTGGAGATCAGTGCGATGCGCAGCTGGGGATCGGCCTCTGCGAGCGCGATCGCGGCGCGCAGTCCTGCGCCGCCTGCGCCGATGATGGCTACATCTGTCTGAATCGTTTCCATCCGGGTGGTCGCGGGCCGTCGTGGGGCGATCGTCTCGATGCTGGCGCCTAGCAGCCTGTCGGACTTAACGGTCCGTACAGGCTGCTAAAACGACTCTGGCATCGATCCGCTACTCCCATTCCAGCGCGCCCTTCATCCATTCATAGATGAAACCCACCACGAGGATGCCGAGAAATACCACCATCGCCATGAAGCCGAAGAAACCGAGTTCCTGCAGCACCACCGCCCACGGGAAGAGAAACGCGATTTCCAGGTCGAACAAGATGAAGAGGATCGCCACCAGGTAGTAGCGCACGTCGAACTTCATGCGTGCGTCCTCGAACGCTTCGAACCCGCATTCATAGGGCGCGAGCTTTTCGCTGTCCGGACGGTGCACGCCGAGCAGGCGGGTCAAGCCTCCGCCGAGCAGAACCGGCACGACGCCGACCGCAAGGCCGACGATAATGAACATCAGGATCGGGAAGTAGTTTTCCAGCATCGGGATTCAGGATACAGCAAAACCCTTTTCGACAACGCGCTTCATGGCAGTATTCGACTCGGATCACCCAGTCAAGATTTGCAAACCTGCCGCATTGTGCTGGATTCCGAATCGCAAATGCTTGATCCAGGTCAAACTCGAATTCATAATCTTGGTGCCGACGGAGAGACTCGAACTCTCACGGCTATCGCCACCGCCCCCTCAAGACGGCGTGTCTACCAATTCCACCACGTCGGCGTATCAAATCCAGTGCAAAATACAGAATGCAGAGTGATGAGTTGAATGTCAAAAGCTCCGCACTCTGCACTCATCGCTCATCACTTGGGAACCTCTCCCGCTTTCGACCCGCTTTCGGATGGCGTAGCCGGGACGGTCGGAGCGGCTTGCCCTGCCGGCGTACTCGGTACCGGCACATCCGACGGCACTGACTTGGTGGGCGCCGCCGGCGTCGCCATCACGCCTTTGTGTTCCGTTCTGCGCGCGGACAAATAGGTCAGTCCCAGGCTGCTCAGAAAAAACACCACGGCCAATATCGCCGTGGCGCGGCTCAGAAAGTTGGCCGATCCAGCCGAGCCGAACACGCTGCCGGAAGCGCCGCCACCGAACGCGGCGCCGACATCGGCACCCTTGCCATGCTGCAGCAGCACCAGACCAATAACGCTCAGCGCGGCAAGCACATGTATTACCAGAACCAGAATTTCCATTTCGCTTTCACCTTAAGCCGCCGGCTGCGCCGCGCGGCAGATCGCTGCAAACTCGCCGACAATCAGCGATGCGCCACCGATCAGCCCACCATCGATATCCGGCATCGCAAACAGCTGCGCGGCACTTGCGGCCTTCACGCTGCCGCCGTAAAGAATCAATACCCCTCCCGCTACCGCCGCATCCGTGGCCGCCAGGCGATTGCGGATGAACGCATGCACCGCCTGCGCCTGCGCCGGCGTTGCGGTCTTGCCGGTACCGATCGCCCACACCGGTTCGTAGGCAATGACCGCCTGCGCCAGTGTTTTCACGCCGGAGTGCGCGATCACGGCGTCAAGCTGGCGGGCGACGGTCATTTCCGTCACCCCGGAGTCGCGCTCGCCCAACGTCTCTCCGACACACAGTATCGGCGTCAGCCCGGCTTTGAGCGCTTGCGCAAACTTGAGCGCGACGATCTTGTCCGTTTCGCCGAACACGCTGCGCCGCTCGGAGTGACCGACGATGACATAGCGACAGCCGAAATCGGCGAGCATCGCTGCTGAAACGCCGCCGGTGTAGGCGCCGTTGTCAAACTGGCACAGATCCTGTGCGCCCCACGCGATACTGGAGCCGTGCAACGCCTGCTGCAGTTGGAACAAGTACGGGAAAGGCGCGCAAACCACGCATTCCACGCCGGCAATCGGGGATAACGCGGGAATCAGGGCCTGCAGCAGCGCCTGGTTGGAGGCCAGGTTGCCGTTCATTTTCCAGTTGCCCGCTACCAGCTTGACCCGCATTACCGACCCGGCCATTAAACCTGCCGAATTCTACAGGCGAAGGCCGGGAGGGTCAACGCGAAAGAAATGGGGGTGCATCGCGAAAGCACGTTGATTACAGGGAAAAAATGCCCGGCGAGCCAGAGGCAAAAAGCCGCGGCAGCTTGACCGAAATGCTCAGGCCCGATCTGTAGCAAAGACAAGCCCTTGGCGTCACGATCGGAGGCGGGTGTTTTGCCTGGCTCGCTCAGGAGGAACGGCAAGTCGCGGTCTGATTGCGGCGTTCATACCAGGCACGCGTCCGATTTACGATGTTAACGACCGACAGCATCACGGGCACCTCGATCAGCACGCCGACGACGGTCGCGAGCGCGGCGCCGGAATTGAACCCGAACAAGCTGATTGCGGTCGCCACTGCGAGCTCAAAAAAGTTGCTCGCGCCAATCAGCGCCGAAGGACACGCGACGTTGTGCGCGACGCCGAACCTGCGGTTGAGCAGATACGCGAGCCCCGAGTTGAAATAGACCTGCACCAGGATCGGCACGGCGAGCATCGCGATCACCAGCGGCTGATCGATGATCGCCTCACCCTGGAACGCAAACAGCAGCACCAACGTCGCGAGCAGCGCTGACAGGGCAACGGGCTGCCACGCGGTCAGCGTGCGGCCCAGCGCATCGCCACCGCGCGCGAGCAGCCTGCGCCGCCACCACTGGGCGATGATCACCGGCACCACGATATAGAGCGCGACCGAGATAAACAGCGTATCCCACGGCACGGTGATCGAGGACAGCCCGAGCAGCAGCGCAACGATCGGCCCGAACGCAAAGATCATGATCAGGTCGTTCAACGCGACCTGGCTCAGTGTGAAATACGGTTCGCCGCGCGAGAGCTGGCTCCACACGAAGACCATCGCGGTACACGGGGCGGCGGCGAGCAGAATCAGCCCCGCGACGTAACTGTCGAGCTGGTCGGCCGGAAGATATGGCGCGAAAACTTGGCGAATGAAGATCCACGCCAGCAGCGCCATCGAAAATGGCTTGACACCCCAGTTGATGAACAGCGTCACGGCCACGCCGCGCCAATGTTCGCGCACTTGGTGCAAAGCTCCGAAGTCGATCTTCAGCAGCATCGGCACGATCATCGCCCAGATCAACACGCCAACCGGGACGTTGACACGCGCGATTTCCAGCCTTCCAACTGCCTGAAAAAACGCGGGGAAGATCTGGCCGAGCACAATGCCGGCAATAATGCAGAGGAATACCCAAAGCGTCAGCCCGCGCTCGAACAGCCCGAGCGCCGGCCGCGCCGGGGCAGCCGCTATCGCATGAGGTTGGATCACGACAGAGATTCCCGATCGTCGATGTCGCCGATTTCGCCAAGTTTCTGGTTGAGCGATGGCGTGCCGAGCTCAGCAAGCGGCAGGTTCAGCAACATCCGGCAACGGCGCATACCGCCTGCCAAATTTATCGACCGCGAAATGCATATGAAAGGATTTCATGGTATTGCTCCTTTCTTGACTTGTACCGGCGGCAATAACTCCGGGCCACAGACATTGCCGCCACAACAATTTTCCGTAAGGAAACCAACCAACTTGAGCATGGACTCGAAATTGGCCGAATAGATTACAAAGCGTCCTTCCTGGCGCGAGGTGACGAGCCCGGCGTGGTTGAGCTCCTTGAGGTGAAACGACAGCGTGGCTGGAGGCAGGCCCAGTTTTTCGGCGATAGTGCCCGCAGCTATTCCTTCCGGCCCGGCTCGCACCAGCAGCCGGTAGATTTTTAGCCGCGACTCCTGGGCTAAAGCGCCGAGCGCTCTTACTGCTGCCTTAGTTTCCATGGTTTTAATAATATCGAAATAACAAGCCAAGGTCAACCGGCCGCTGCGCCCTCCTATTTACGACAGGCTGATCGAAAAGGCGCAGGTTTTCAGCACGTCCTCGGCCCAGCTCAACGCCGCAACGACGCTCGGCATGCCGATGGTGCTTAGAACTCAATGCGATGCCCGACGATCACGTGGGCGTCGAGTTGGAGTGCTGCCGCCACGTATGTCGTTGTCGCGACGCATGCAGCTCGGCTTACTACTGCGGCGCGTCCTGCAGCCCTTGCGGCGGTTGCCAGCGGCGCAGAATCGCGTCCGGGTTGTCGTTTTGGCGCGGGTGCGGCGCCTTGGACGCGGTGCCGGCGGCGATCCAGCCGACGAGAGTTTCTCCCGGTCCGCAGAAGACGTTGCAGATAGCCGGGTCCGCGGCCTTGCGGCCGCTGAGCATCTTGGCGCCGAAGCCCATCAGATGGAGCGCGGTGAGGAAATTGGAAAGCGCGCCGCCCGCAGCCAGCCATTGCTCATGCGGCGGTACCCGGGGGTGGCCGCTCTCGATACGAACGACAAAAGCCAGGAGCAAAGGCCCCAGCATCGCGCGGTTACGCTCTACGACAACTTCTTCGTCAGACTTGCCGCTTCTGCGCGCAAAGTCGGCGAAAAGCTCTCCAAGCAGTGGCCGCATTTCGTCCGGAATCAACACAAAGCGGAACGGTAGCAGTTTCTGGTGATCGGGAGCCCTGAGCGCCGACCAAACCGCAAGCCAGACCTGCTCCTCGGTGGGGGCTGGGGGTACCAAGTGCTTCGGGCCAACCGAGTGGCGCGTGAGCAGTTGTTTCAGCGCATCGCTGCACGCGAGTTCGCTGGACTTCCATTCCGCACGCTCGTTCATGAGATTCTATTTGCTCCTCGTTGCAAGCTACGTTATCCGCCGTGCTGTGCCCGCTTCCATAATTACGAAACGGTCGGTCAGTTCGGCGAGTTCACGGTAAAAGCCGCTTTGCGCGCCGGCCCTGACGGCTGCTGTGAAAGGGCCGACCCAAGACCCGAGGTGCGCGTCGAGAAAACGTTTTCGAAGACCGGCCATTGCCGTCAACGCTTCCGGGTCGTCATTGCGGCGCGCTTCATTTTCCCGGTAAATAAGCAGATAGAGAAACTCCAGTTCGGCCGCAATGTGATCGGGCAGTTCGCGAAAATCCTCGTCGATCTCGAATCCGCCCTCCTGGTAAAGTGCCTGAACCGCCATCGTCGAGTCCCGCATGAGGGTCTCCTCTCCCTCCAGCCAGACCGATCCGTACGGCTTGGCAATGATATGGGCGGGACCGAGGAAAAGCCGCGTGTAATCGAGGAGCAGGCTGTCGGATCCTTCGGCAGAGAATTCCTCGCCCAGCCGGCGTGCGTGCACTGCAAGGTCCGGGTGTATCCGCGTCGCGGCGTCGCGCATCGAATCGAAGACCTTCTCTTCCGCGTACTCCGGGCCCGGCTGGTAGTAGCATGCCGCCAGAAAGCGGCACAGGTTCTCGCGAGCTGTTCCTTGCTCCTGATCGTACTGTGGCATCCGGACTCCTGAAATGGAAAAGGGGGCGATGGACCGCCCCCAAGTTTATACCGGCGCCCGGCAGATCAGGCTCTGGCGCTGTAATTGCGAATGTAATGCACGTTCGGCTTGGTCCCCTTGTCCTCCTGCAGGCGGAACGACTTCTCTGCCTTCAGCACCTTGGCGATCTCCGAGTTCGGATCGTCCTGGTCGCCGAAGATCCGGGCCTTCGCGGGGCAGGCCTCGACGCACGCCGGCTGCATGCCGTTGCTGACACGGTGATAGCAAAAATTGCATTTTTCCACCACGCCCGCTTTGCGGATCGGCTTCACCTCTTCCGACGCGTACTGATTCA
>Ga0156176_1226_pt1 | contig 58913 bp, 46 predicted proteins | sample RifCSPlowO2_12_FD_107829 | JGI IMG/M metagenome (GOLD analysis project Ga0156176, IMG submission 107829) | Betaproteobacteria bacterium RIFCSPLOWO2_12_FULL_62_58
CTCCGGCTCCGATAACCGTCTGCCGCCTGAGGACGATCCCAGGGCTGGTGTGAGGCTCAAGGCCGAGCGGCAGGGCGACGCGTGGATTTTGAACGGCGAGAAGGTGTTTATCGCAAACGGCAGCGTGGCCAAGCTCTTTTTCGTGCGTGCCCGCACGGACCCGAAGGTCGATGTGAAGCGCGGCACTACGCTTTTTCTGGTGCCGAGCGATACGCCGGGCTTCCGGTCGGGCAAGGTCTTCAACAAGCGAGGCTGGCGGTTCTACCAGAACGCGGAGCTGATTTTCGAGAACGCGCGTGTGCCGCACGCCAATGTCGTGGGCGAGGTGAACGGTGGGGCGACCGCGCGCGGAGGCGACCTGTCACAGTTCGGCGATCTCGAGCTGGCGGCCAACGCGCTGGGGGTGTGCGAGGCCGCAGTCGAGCTCGCGATGCGGCGCGCCCGCACGCGGCGAGCAGGGGATAAGAACGTTATAGACCAACAGATCAGTCAGCTGAAGCTCTCGGAGATGCACATGCTTACCGAAGCGTTGCGCTCGTTCGTCATGCGCACGGCGTGGGAGCGGGACCGCGCGGTGGCGCGAGATGAGCAGGCGCGCGATTTTATGCCTGCTCTGTTCGTAACGAATTTTTCGAAAACGGTCATACAACGCGTCACGGAGCTCAACCTGGACATCCACGGCGCTGCTGGCGGTGCCATGGACGCCTATGCGGATAAGCTGGTCCGGGACGCGATGATATGGACGCATCTCGCCGGGGATTCCGTGGTGCGCATGAAGGCGATCAGGCACTTGCTCAAATAGACGATTCCTGCGTTGAGCATATGCGCCCAACAACTTCGTCATGGAGCAGGCCTTCGCGAATAACTGTGGTGCGCAAATACTTGCGGCGTGCGAATGTCATCTCGATACCATGGCGATCAGGCGATGTCCGGCGCTAGACTTTCCCCGCCTTGCGCTTCTTGAGGTGTGCCAGAACGCCTTTCTTGCCGGCGGCGGTCTTCGGCTTCCAGGTGTTCTTGTGCTTGAAAAGGTCCTCTTTCTGCCATACATGCGTCGCATCGCCCATGTCGACGACAAACACCTCGCAGCCGTCCGGATACTCGTAAGGTCCGTGGAGAATGTCCCAGCCAAACACATAGTCCCCGGGGCGCAGATCCTTGCCGGCCACGCACATGCGCCCCTTGGTCACCAGGATCGAATGCCAGCTGTTGTGGGTATGCGCGGGTTCGACGTAGCCCGCCGGAAACCGCAGCTTCATGTCGATGCGCTTCATGACCGGATCGTAGTTCAGAACCTTGACCTTGAGTCCGGGCGGCAGCTTGAGCAGCCCGCGCACGTCGTCGCTTTCCCATTCGACCTCGTGGTCGTGAATCGCCCTGAACGTGTGGTCGCGGCCGTCTGCGGCTTTGCGTTTCTTCGCTTTCATGTTGCGCATTCTCCCGGTTATCCGATTTCAATTCCGGGGCTCCCTGGATTACTGCATCGGGATCCCTGCCGCTTTGACGACCTTGCCCCACTTGTCGATTTCGGACTTGAGGAACGCGCCGAATTCCTCGGGTTTCGAGCCCACGGCCTCGGCGCCGTCGGCCGCGAGCTTGTCGCGCATCTCGGGCGCGTGGAGGATTGCCGAAATTTCGGTCTGCAGCTTCGCGACTACCGGCTGCGGTGTGCCCGCGGGCGCGGCGATCCCGTACCAGCCGACCACCTCGTAACCTGCGACGCCGCCTTCCGCCACGGTGGGAACATCGGGCAGGCTGGAGACTCGCGTCGCGCTGGTGACGCCCAGCGCGCGCAACCGGCCCGTCTTCAGATGCGGCAAAGGCGGCAGCAGCGTCGACATCAGCAAAGGTACGTGACCTGACATCGTGTCGAGCAGCGCGGGGCCCGTGCCCTTGTACGGCACGTGCTCGAGCTTGATGCCGGCCATGTGGTTGAAAAGCTCCATCGTAAGGTGCGGCCCGGTGCCGACGCCGGATGAGGCATAGGCGAGATCACCGGGGCGCGACTTGGCGAGCGCGATCATCTGCTTCAAGTTGCGCACCGGCAGCGTCGGATGCATGACGAGGAGGTTGGGCATGGCCGCGACCTGTGTCACCGGCGCGAAGTCGCGGATCGGATCGTACGGCACTTTCTTGTAGAGCACGGTGTTGATGGCGAGCGGCGTCGCGGTCATCACGAGCGTGTAGCCGTCGGGTGGCGATTTGGCGACGAGCGAAATGCCGATCATCTGGCCGGCGCCGGGCCGATTGTCGATGATCACCTGCTGCCCCCAGCGCGCCGTCAGCTTGACCGAGAGCTGTCGCGCGAGGATGTCCGTGCCGCCGCCGGGCGAGGACGGAACGATGATGCGTATTGGCTTCACCGGATATTCCTGCGCCTGCGCAGCGCCTGAGGCGAGCAGCAGTGCGAGCATAACAGCAATGAAGTAAACGAGTCTGCTCACGATCTCCTCCGGAGAAGGGTAATGAGAAAGGTAAAATCTATCCAGTCTATCCACCCGCCGCGATCCTGTGCGTGACCGGAACCCCTTCGTAATGGCTCCGAGACCCGCATTAGTGAGTTCGCGTAAATGGGTGACAGTCAATTTACGCCTCGAATCTCCCTTCTCCCCTCGGGAGAAGGGCAGGGATGAGAGCTGAGCATTGTCAGGCATCTATTGAATGCTCAGTAGGCGCAGATTTCGGCGTCGCGATCGCGTTCATGTGGCTAGGAGTGTGTCGGACATTGTCCCGACACACTCCTTACGTAAAACCGCCCGGGCAAGAGCTGACAAGAAACGATATCGAGTAGCCCGAACCGCAAAAAACTGTGCATGCCGCCGCCGTTTTGAGATGGTTTGAAGTCGCATTGTGTGAAATCCGCGGTCGGTTTTGCTTTTAGCAGCCTGATCGGACTGGTAAGTCCGACAGGCTGCTAGACCAGTCGACAAGATGACAAATACTGCACCCCATGACCCTGCCCAATGCCATAGACTTATACAATCGGCAAGAAGTAGACATTCGAGAAATTGATCCTGTCCTTTAGAATTCGGATTAATGTCTGATACGTTCCGGCGGAATGGCCCGAAAATCGGCCGCAACGACGCGTGCATCTGCGGCAGCGGCCGGAAGTTCAAGCATTGCCATGGCGGGTCGCAGTATGCCTTGCCGAACCTGATAGCCACCGCAGACCTTGAGCGGCAGATTGTCGCCGAAGGCAAGCGCCAATTCGAGCGCCACAAGGCCCGCGAAATGCAGCGCCAGAAGCAGCAGGGTTTGGGACGGCCCATCATTTCCGTCGAGCACAAAGGCTACCGCTTTGTCGCCGTGGGAAACCGCATGCACTACGGCAAGTGGAAAACCTTCGCCGACTTTCTGCACAACTACATCAAGGTCACGATCGGCAGCGATTGGGGCAATGCCGAGATTGCGAAGCCGCTAGGAGAGCGCCATCCACTCATGCAGTGGTACGACAAACTCTGCCACTTGCAGATGGCGCATGCCGGGAAACCAGGCGAGCTGTTCAGTACCCCGGTCACGGGAGCTGTATCAGCCTATAACAGGCTGGCCTACAACCTGTATCTGATCGCACACAACGGGAAAGACATTCAAACCCGGCTCTTGGCCCGCCTCAAGAACAAAGACAACTTCCAGGGCGCGTATTACGAAACCCAAGTCGCGGCCTGGCTGACAAAAGCGGGCTTCGAGCTTGAGTTCGAAGACGAGCAGGACATGTCTAGCACCCACTGCGAGTTCACCGCGACCTATGTGCCGACCGGAGAGAAGTATTCCGTCGAGGCGAAGTCGCGTGAGACGCGCCCGGGCGGTTCTGCGCGAACACCCGTCGGCCAGCAGTTACGCAAGGCGCTGGTAAAGAAAGCCGACCACAAGCGGCTGGTCTTTATCGACCTGAATAAAGCCCTGCACACCCAGGAGGCCGCCTATAGAGCGGCGGAACGCGCCGAGTGCATCCTTAAGCAATCCGAGAAAATAATGGAGATTGACGGTGCGCCGGCGCCGCCCGCCTATGTGTGCATTACCAACATGAACGACCAGCATGCGTTGGATGATTCGGCCATTGCCACCATGGTTTCGTTCTCCGGCTTCAAGCTCCCCGATTTCATGAGCGAGTATGAATCCCCGCGCGATGCGGCCCGGGCGCGGGAACGGCACTTGCCCATGTTCAGGCTCTTGAAGTCCATCGAAGAACATTTCGAGATCCCCCAAACCTTCGGCGGGGAGTTGCCGTCCGAGGTGTTCTCCACCGATCCGATGCCGCGCTTGAAGGTCGGCCAGCTTTATCTGGTGCCGGGCCCGGACGGAGTGGAAGTACCTGCCGAACTCATGCAGGCCGTCGTGATGGACAAGAAAGCTTACGCCGTATTGCGCGATCCCAAGAGCGGCAAGAACTGGATCGGCACATTCGAAATGACGCCCGAGGAGCTGGCGGACTACGCCCGGCATCCCGATACCTATTTTGGCGTTTATCAAAGGCAGAGCAAGGGCCTTCAGACGATCATGGACATGTACGACTTCTTCGCCGAGAGTCATGAGAACACGCCCAAGGACAAGCTAATCGCCCTATTGCCCAACTATCCCGACCAAGAGGAGCTAAAGCGTCTCAGTCAGAAGGAATTGGTGGAGATCGTCGCAGAACGCTATACCTACGGGGCAATGGCCAGCGGCTTTAAGCCCAAGACGCGGGAAGAAATCCGTACCGGGCGGCGTGGGCACGGACGTGCGCCTGCCCAACCCGAAGAGGTAAAGCCGCCCGCAGAAGGCGACGATTAAACGGAAGGGGCCAGGCTCAATTTCCTGAACGTCCGCTGTGGGTCGAAAGCCACCGTTCGCGGACGGCTGGAATCGATCTGAGGCGGTCGTTCGCGCTGACTGTTGATTCAAGTTCGTGGTTCGAGCCCAGGCGGGGATTCGAACCCCGGTTACCACCGTGAGACTTGGCGCCACTCCCACGGCGGCACCGGATTAGGATCGGCCCGCAGGCTGTAGAGCGCGGCGCGCGTTCGCCTGGCGCCGCCCCAATATTTCCGAAGGGCCTTACCGCACAGCAGTTCATGGAGCACCTGCGCTCGCGGATGAAAACATTCTAAAACTATTTAAAAAAAGCCTGCACCACATCAAGGAAATCACGGGAAGCACGCTCGTTCACATCCTCACCGATCCCCAACCTTTCGATAACTCGTTCTGGTATCTGAACAGGGGGCCGGGCGAACCGCAGTCGCAGGGTTTTCCACGGGGCCGGCGCCCGCCCGTCTAAGCTGGGAAGCGAACGGCCCAGTGGGTACGCTCCAGGCCGTCGCAATACCGGCGTTCCTCACGCATGGGGCTCCTGGGCTCCGCGAGGCGTAGCGGCCACACATGGGTAATCATTTTAGTCCGCGTCCTGTATCATACGAACCTCCCAGCCGAGCGCGGATATCTGGGGCTGGTATCTCGTTCAGGTGACGGTATCTTTGACGGTATCCCATCGAGAATTACATTGATAACATCAGAAAAACAGCAGATTACGGCTTGTTTCAACCTTATGGCGCGTTACGTCGAGCGGCTGCGACAGATTGACAACGGCGCCTGAAGGGGTTTCGGGGATACGCATGGCCATCAGTCCGATTACGGAAATCATCGCCGACATCAAGGCCGGGAAAATGGTCGTTCTCGTGGACGAGGAAGACCGCGAGAACGAAGGCGACCTGCTGATGGCGGCGGAGTTCGTCACGCCCGAAGCGATTAACTTCATGGCGCGTTACGGGCGCGGACTCATTTGCCTCACGCTGACCGAGGAGCGCTGCCGGCAGTTGAATCTCGCGCTGATGGTCGCCAATAACCGCTCCCCGCTCGGCACCAATTTCACCGTGTCGATCGAGGCTGCGGAAGGTGTCACGACGGGCATTTCCGCCGCCGATCGCGCCCGCACCGTGCAGGCGGCGATCCGGCCCGACGGAAGCCCGCGCGACATCGTCCAGCCCGGCCATATTTTCCCGCTGATGGCGGAGGACGGCGGCGTGTTGGTGCGCACGGGCCACACCGAAGCCGGCTGCGACCTCGCGCGGCTGGCGGGGCTCATGCCGGCGGCGGTGATCTGCGAGATCCTCAAGGACAACGGCGATATGGCGCGCCTGCCCGATCTGGAAGTGTTCGCGGAGCAGCACGGACTCAGGATCGGGACCATTGCCGACCTGATTCATTATCGCAGCAGCACCGAGTCGCTGGTGCGGCGGGTCGCCGAGCGCGACATCGACACCGTGCACGGCCGGTTCCGGCTCTACGCTTACAGCGACATGATCGGCAATGAGACGCACCTGGCGCTGGTCAAGGGCCGGCCCGGCCCTGACCAGGAAGTGCTGGTGCGCGTGCACGAGCCGGTGTCGGTCATCGACCTGCTGGATACCGCCAGCAGGAGTCACTCGTGGAATTTCCATGACGCGCTCGCCACCGTGAGCCGCGCGGACTGCGGCGTAATCGTGCTGCTGCATCGCCTGGAAACTGCGGCGGAGCTGCTCGAGCGCGCGGAACCGCAACAGACTGACGCGGCGGCGCCCAAGATCGCGCTGCGCAATTACGGCATCGGCGCCCAGATACTGAGGGACCTCAAAGTGAAGAAGATGCGGCTGCTGGCGCTGCCGCGGCGCATGCCAAGCATGGCTGGCTTCGACCTCGAGGTCACGGGCTACCTGCAACCAGGGACGGGAACGTGAGGGCGGGAGAGCGTGAGAGCGAGAGGGCGCAAGCGACCCTTTGACTTTCCACCTCACGACTTCACGATCTCACGATCTCACGGAATCTGAATGGCACGCTACGACAACATCGAGGAACTGGAACCCGATCGCAGCGGCGCGGGTCTGCGCATCGGCATCGTGATGAGCCGCTTCAACATCGACGTCGGCGAGGGCCTGCTGTCGAGCTGCACCGCGACGCTCGTCAGCCACGGCGTGCGCGAGTCCGACATGCGCATCGTGACCGTGCCCGGCGCGCTGGAAGTGCCGCTCACGCTGCAGAAACTGGCGCAGAGCGGGAAATACGATGCGCTGATCGCGCTTGGCGCGGTGGTTCGCGGCGAAACCTATCATTTCGAGATCGTCGCCAACGAGGCGGCGGGTGGGATCACCACCGTTCAGCTCGATACCGGCGTGCCGATCGCCAACGGCATCCTCACCACCGATAGCGACGACCAGGCGCTCGGGCGCATGGCGCAAAAGGGCGCCGAGTGCGCACAGGCCGCAATCGAGATGGCGAATCTATTGAAAAGAATTTGAGAGACGGGATTTTCCGTTGTTTTCGATTGAATCTTGTCCATCCTGTTGATCCTGTCCATTCACAAATGATGAAAACCAGTCGCAGGCGTTCGCGCGAATTCGCGCTTCAGGGCCTGTATCAATGGCAGTTGGCGCGAACCGATCCCGAGACCATCACCCGCCAGCTCGCCGAAGCGAGGGGGTTCGACAAGATCGATGGCGCGTATTTTTCAATACTGCTCAACGGCGCGATCGGGCAGGCACGGATGCTCGAAGAGCAGCTTGCGCCTTGTCTTGACCGCGCCTTCGCGGGCTTGAGCCCGGTCGAGCGCGGCATTCTGCTGCTCGCCGGCTACGAGCTCACGCACTGTCCCGAAGTCCCGTACCGGGTGGTGATCAACGAGGCGGTCGAACTCGCCAAGACCTATGGCGGCACCGATGGCCACAAGTTCGTCAACGGCGTGCTCGACAAGCTTGCCGCCCGCTTGCGGGCCGCCGAAGTGAAGTCCGCGTGACGAAGGAACCCCTTAAGGAGGCTGCTATGGACGAACGGCTCAAGAAACGGATACGCTGGTTCAACTTTGCGGGGATGGTCAATCTCGTGCTCGGCATATACGTGCTGATACAGGGCCCTGCCTTCCTGCCGCGCGATACCCTGGTGGTGCTGGTGCTGTTTTTCCTCGCCTTCGCCGCGGTCGACTTCTATTTTCCGTACGCGCTGAAGAAGAAATGGCTCGAAGAGCAGGCCAGGAAGTTGAGCCAGCAAGGCCTCCCGGTGAATGAAGTGAAGGAGTAAAGGAGTGTGGGAGGAATGAGAGAAGATCAACGTGAGGGCGTGAGAGCGGGAGAGCGGGGGGCGTGAGAGCGGGAGAGCGTGAGAGCGGGAGAGCGGCAACGACCCGCTTACTTTCCACCTCACCATTTCACGATCTCACGATTTCCCGGACTTTCAATCTCCCGACCTCCCGATTTCACGATTCACAGCAAGTTATCGGCCGTCAGTCGCCAGTCACGCATCGTGTCCGCGCTGTCCGAGTTTGAGCTGATCAAACGCTATTTCACGTATCCCGCCCCGGGCGCGCGGCTCGGTGTGGGCGACGACGCAGCGCTCGTGCGGGTGCGGGCCGGCATGGAGCTTGCAATCTCCACCGATCTGCTGGTCGCCGGGCGCCATTTCTTCCGCGACGCCGATCCCCGGCAACTCGGCCACAAGGCGCTGGCGGTAAACCTGTCGGACATGGCGGCGATGGGTGCGACGCCGCGCTGGGCGACGTTGTCGCTCGCGCTGCCCAAGGCCGAGGGGCCGTGGCTGCGAGCCTTTGCGGACGGCTTCATGCGGCTGGCGCGCAAGCACGGCGTCGATCTGATCGGCGGCGACACGACCCGCGGGACGCTCACAATCTGCGTGCAGATCATGGGTGAAGTCCCGGCCGGCCAGGCGCTCCTCCGCGCTGGCGCGCGGCCGGGGGACGAGATCTGGGTGTCAGGATGCCTGGGCGATGCCGCGTTGGCGCTGGCGGCATTGAAGAAGCGCATGGGCCTGAAACGGCGCGAGCTTGCGGCCGTTGAGCGGCGGTTGCACGCACCAACCCCGCGCATCGCTCTTGGGCAGGCGCTGCGAAAACTCGCCAACAGCGCGATCGATATCTCCGATGGACTGGTGGCCGATCTCGGGCACATCTGCGAGCGCTCGCGCGTCGCCGCCGTGATCCGGTTTGAGTCCCTGCCGGCTTCGGCGGTGATGAAACGTTATCTGGGACTGCCGACTGCGCGTGCCGCGCTGCTCGCCGGCGGCGACGATTACGAGCTGTGCTTCACTGCCGAGCCGGCGCGGCATCAAACGATTCTGGGCATTGCGCACCGCATCGGTCTGAAGCTGACTTGCATCGGCACGGTGCGGCGGCGCCCAACGCGCGCGGCGCCGGCGGTCACGGTGGTTGCGCGCGACGGCAGGCCGATGGACGTAAAACACCGCGGGTTCGATCATTTTGGCTGAGACGAGCCCGTCGTGGCGTTTCGTGCTGCGGCATCCGGCGCACTTACTAGCTTTCGGCTTTGGCGCCGGCCTGGTGCCCGGCGCGCCGGGCACGGCCGGAACGCTGCTGGCCCTTCCCCTGTTTTGGCTGGCGCAGCCGCGGCTTGCGGCGGTCGAATTCCTGCTGCTGCTCGCCATCATGTTCGTGGCCGGTGTCTGGGCTTGCGAAAAGACGGGGCGCGCGCTCGGCATGCCCGATCACGGCGGCATGGTGTGGGACGAGATCGTCGCGTTCCTGCTGGTGCTGTTCTTTACGCCCGATTCGATGTACTGGCAGGCATTCGCGTTCCTGCTGTTCCGGTTGTTTGATATTCTCAAGCCGCCGCCGATACGTTACTTCGACCAAACGCTCAAGGGCGGTTTCGGTGTGATGTTCGACGATATTATCGCGGCGTTTTATACGCTGCTTGTGCTGGCGGTTGCCAAGGCACTGTTAGAGTGACGAAGTGACGAAGTGACGAAGTGATGAAGTGACGAAGTGATGAAGTGACGAAGTGATGAAGTGATGAAGTGACGAAGTGATGAAGTGATGAAGTGACGCAGTGACGTATCAACGCGTAGAGTCTCGAAGGGATTTACGCAGCAGTCTCACGAGCATGCCTACGCGGCTCGTTAGGCTAATGGCATTTGCTTCCGGGTTGAGATATCCTAATTCGACCGAGAGTTCGAGCTGTGTTTCGAGTTCTGCCAAGGAACCGCAAGCAATTCCGAGGAATTGCATTAGCTCGCCGGAGGTGTTTCTTGCTGCACCCTCGGCAATATTGGACGGAATGGAGATCGCGGAGCGCCTGATCTGGGCTGTTAGCCCGAAAACCTCTTCCTTCGGGAAGTTCGCGGTTTCCCGGTAAATGATCTTTACAAGCCGCATGGCTTCGCGCCACGCGGCCAAGTCTCGATGGGTGGGCGAAGCGTTCATGAACTCAGGTAACGATTCACGACCAACTAGGTTTACACGTCACTACGTCACTGCCTCACTGCGTCACTTGTAGGATAGAACGATGCCTGATTCCATCCTGTACAAGCTTGCGGAAAGAGTGGGCGCCGCGCTAAAGCGCCGTAAGCTGATGCTCGCGACCGCCGAATCCTGCACCGGCGGCTGGGTGAGCGAGGCGATCACCATGGTCCCGGGGAGTTCCGACTGGTTTGAGCGCGGGTTCGTTACCTATACCTACATTTCAAAGCGCGAGATGCTGGGCGTGGGCGAGGACACGCTGGGCGAGCACGGTGCCGTGTCGGAACCCGCGGTGCGCGAGATGGTGGCGGGCGCGCTCGCGCGCAGCCACGCCCAGGTTGCCGTCGCAGTGAGCGGCACGGCCGGACCCGCGGGCGGCACACCCGAAAAGCCTGTCGGCACCGTCTGCTTTGCGTGGGGCCTCAAGGACGGCGCGCCGAAAAGCGAGACCCAACATTTTGCGGGTGACCGCGAAGCGGTGCGCAAGCAGTCGGTGGGGCACGCCTTGAAAGGTATCCTGTTGCTGATCGAGCACGGGAAAAAATAAACGCGGCGCGTCATCCGTTATCACACGCCCGCGTTAAGCGACTTGTGACATAATTTCACGCTTATTCCACAGGGGAAAAAATGGACGAAAACAAGAGTAAGGCTCTGGCCGCAGCGCTGTCCCAGATCGAGAAGCAGTTCGGCAAGGGCTCGATCATGCGGCTGGGCGAATCCGAGATCTCCCGGGACATTCAGGTCGTCTCCACCGGCTCGCTGGGGCTCGACATCGCGCTCGGCGTCGGTGGGCTGCCGCGCGGGCGTGTGGTCGAGATCTACGGCCCGGAATCATCAGGGAAAACCACGCTTGCGCTCTCCGTGATTGCACAGATGCAGAAGCTGGCCGGCACCGCGGCCTTCATCGACGCCGAGCATGCACTCGACCCGCAGTATGCAGGCAAGCTCGGCGTGAACGTCGACGAGCTGCTGATCTCCCAACCCGACAACGGCGAGCAGGCGCTGGAGATCGCCGATATGCTGGTGCGCTCGAGCTCGGTCGATGTGGTGGTGATCGATTCGGTCGCGGCGCTGGTGCCGAAGGCTGAAATCGAGGGCGAGATGGGCGAGCCGCAGATGGGCCTGCAGGCGCGGCTTATGTCGCAGGCATTGCGCAAGCTCACCGCCAACATCAAGCGCTCCAACACGCTGGTGATTTTCATCAACCAGATCCGCATGAAGATCGGCGTGCTGTTCGGCAACCCGGAGACCACGACCGGCGGCAACGCGCTCAAGTTCTACGCGTCGGTCAGGATCGACATCCGGCGCATCGGCTCGATCAAGAAGGGCGAAGAGGTGATCGGCTCGGAAACCCGCGCCAAGGTGGTCAAGAACAAGGTCGCGCCGCCGTTCCGTCAAGCCGAATTCGACGTCCTTTACGGTGAGGGGATTTCGCGCGAGGGCGAAATCATCGAACTTGGCGTTGCGCACAAGATCGTGGACAAGTCCGGCGCGTGGTACACCTACGGCAAGGATCGCATCGGGCAAGGCAAGGACAATACCCGCGATTACCTGAAGGAGCATCCCGAGATCGCGCGCGAGATCGAGGCCAAGATCCGCGCCGCGGTGGGCGTCGGTGGCGCAGAAGCGAAAGCTGAAGCAAGAAAAGCCGCCGGCTAGCCTGCGCGCGCGCGCGTTGCGGCTGCTTGCGCGCCGCGAGCATTCGCGTCTGGAGCTGGAATACAAGCTCGCTCCCCACGCACCGGATCCGGGGGAGTTGGGGAGCCTGCTCGACGATCTGGCGCGGCGGGGCTGGCTCTCGGAGCGCCGCCTCGTCGAGCAGGTCATACACACGCGGCGCGGCAAGTTCGGCAGCCGGCGCATCCGGCAGGAACTGCTCGACAAGGGCGTGGCCGAGGAGTTGATCGCAGAGGCGTTGCCGCAACTCGAGGAGAGCGACGTCGAGGCGGCGCGCGAGGTATGGCGCAGGAAATTCGGCGCGCCGCCGCGCAGCAGGAATGAGCGCGCGCAACAGGTGCGGTTCATGCAGGGGCGCGGCTTTGATCTTGCCACGATCTTCACGGTAATTGAAGGAGAGAAAGAGTGATGAGAAGGGGTGATGAAAAGGGGGTGATGAGAAAAGGGTGACGACCCCATCACTTTTTCCCATCACTTGTTTCCATCACTTCTTTTCATCACTCTTATCGCCACTTTTTCCGATATGATTCGTAGACTCGTTATTGTTGCGCTATCAGTGGCCTGGGCCGTCGCGCTCGCGGGTTGCGACTATTTGCCTTTCGGTTACACGCCGATCAAGGATATCGTCGCTGCGCCGGCCAGTTTCGAGGGCAAGGAAGTCAAGCTTAAAGGCAAGGTGAGGGACGCCATCAAACTGCCGATTCTGGGGCAGGTCTTCACGCTGCACGACGAGGGCGGCGAGATCGCCGTAACGACCCATGGCGCCTTGCCGGCAGCCAACGCCGAGGTCGCCTTGAAAGGCACGGTAAAAAGCGCCGTCATCGTCGGCGGGCAATCACTCGGCCTGCGCGTCGAGGAAACCAAGCGCCTGCGCTAGCTTGCCACGTAAAATAAGGGAAACCAGGACAGTTCGATGAAGAGCAGTGACATCCGCAAGAAGTTTCTGGATTATTTTGCCGGCAAGGGGCACGTCGTCGTCGCGTCCAGCCCGCTGGTGCCGGGGAACGACCCGACTCTGCTCTTCACCAATTCGGGCATGGTGCAGTTCAAGGACGTCTTTCTCGGCCAGGACAAGCGGCCCTACGTGCGCGCCACCACCGCGCAGCGCTGCGTGCGCGCCGGTGGCAAGCACAACGATCTCGAGAACGTCGGCTATACCGCGCGCCATCACACGTTTTTCGAGATGCTCGGCAACTTCAGCTTCGGCGATTACTTCAAGCGCGATGCCATCAAGTATGCGTGGGAGCTGCTGACGGTCATTTACCGGATTCCCCCGGAAAAACTGTGGGTCACGGTCTACCAGACCGACGACGAAGCCTACGACATCTGGGTGAACGAGATCGGCGTGCCGAAGGACCGCTGTGTCCGCGTCGACGACAAGCCTGGCGCGCCCAGGTATCAGAGCGACAACTTCTGGCAGATGGCCGACACCGGGCCGTGCGGGCCGTGCAGCGAAATTTTTTACGACCACGGGCCGGGTATCGAAGGCGGGCCTCCGGGGTCGAAGACCGGCGACGGCGACCGCTACATCGAGATCTGGAATCTCGTGTTCATGCAGTTCAACCGCGACGAGAAAGGCGTGCTGCATCCGCTGCCCAAGCCATCGGTGGACACCGGCATGGGGCTGGAGCGGATCGCCGCGGTGCTGCAGGGGGTCCACTCGAATTACGAGATCGATCTGTTCCGGTCCTTGATCAAGGCGGCCGCGCGCGAAACCCACAGCAAGGACCTCGCCAGCAATTCATTGAAGGTGATTGCCGATCATATCCGCGCAACTTCGTTCCTCATCGTGGACGGCGTGATCCCGAGCAATGAGGGGCGCGGCTACGTGCTGCGGCGGATCGTCCGGCGCGCCATACGTCACGGCTACAAGCTCGGCCAGACCGAGCCGTTCTTCCACCGGCTGGTCGACGACCTGTCGCGGACCATGGGCGACGCTTACCCGGAGTTGCGCGCAGCGCAGGAGCGCGTCAAGCAGGTGCTCAGGCAGGAAGAGGAGCGTTTCGCCGAAACCCTGGTAAACGGCATGAAGGTGCTGGAGGGCGCGCTCAACCGCGAGGACAGGATGCTCGACGGCGAGACCGTGTTCCAACTCTACGACACGTTCGGCTTTCCGGTCGACCTCACCGCGGATATTGCGCGTGAACGCGGGGTGCGCGTGGATTACGCGGGCTTCGAGGCGGCGATGCAGCGCCAGCGGGAACGGGCGCGCGCCGCATCGAAATTCACCATGACGCAGGCAGTGGAGTATTCCGGACGCGCGACCGAATTCCACGGCTACGACACGCTGACCCTGGAAAGCACGGTGGCCGCGCTCTACAAGGAGGGCACCCCGGCTGCGGAGATCGCCGCCGGGGACGCTGCCGTGGTCGTGCTCGATCGCACGCCGTTCTATGCGGAGTCCGGCGGCCAGGTCGGCGACCGCGGCGAGCTGGCGGGCGTCAGCGGCACCTTCGCGGTCGAGGACACGCAGAAAATACAGGCCGAGGTGTTCGGGCACAAGGGCATGCTCGGGACCGGACGGCTCAAAATCGGCGACAAGGTGATGGCCGCCGTCGATACGGCGGCGCGGGCGCGCGCGGCTTGGAATCACTCGGCGACGCATCTGATGCACGCGGCGCTCAGAAAAGTGCTCGGTCCGCACGTGCAGCAGAAAGGCTCGCTCGTGGATCCGCAGCGGACGCGCTTCGATTTTTCGCACAACGAGGCGATGACCGGGGAGCAGATCCGCGAGGTCGAGGAACTCGTCAATCGCGAGATCCGCAAGAACGTCGAAGTGAGCGCGCGCGTCATGAAGTACGACGACGCGATCGAGGCCGGCGCCATGGCGCTGTTCGGGGAGAAATACGGTGATGAAGTGCGCGTGATCGGCATGGGGGGCTTTTCGACCGAGCTGTGCGGCGGCACGCATGTCAGGCGCACCGGCGACATCGGTTTTTTCAAGATCGTTTTCGAGACCGGTATCGCGGCCGGCATTCGCCGCGTCGAGGCGGTCACCGCCGACGGCGCGCTCGCTCATGTCCAGGAGCAGGAAGGCAAGCTCGCCGCGGCCGCCGCCGCGCTCAGGACATCGCCGCAGGAAGTCGGGCAGAAGATCGCGCAGATCATGGACAACGTGCGACAGTTGGAAAAAGAGCTCGCGCGGCTCAAGTCCAGGCTCGCCACTTCGCAGGGCGACGACCTGGCCGACCAGGCGGTCGAGGTGAAAGGCGTTAGAGTGCTCGCCGCGGAACTCGACGGCGCCGATGCGAAGGCGTTGCGAGAGACGATGGACAAGCTCAAGGACAAGCTGAAATCGGCAGCGGTCGTGCTCGCCACGACCGATGGTGGCAAGGTATCCCTGATCGCCGGGGTCACTTCCGATCTCACGTCCAGGATCAAGGCGGGCGAACTGGTGAACTACGTGGCCCGGCAGGTGGGCGGGAAAGGCGGCGGCAGGCCGGACATGGCGCAGGCCGGGGGCACCGACCCGGCAAAACTCCCTTCGGCACTTGAATCCGTGCGCGGCTGGGTGGAGCAACGGCTTTAGGAAGGACTCTACAGATAAATGTCGTCCTCGCGAAGCCTGCCCTCGAACGCTTTAATCGGGGGGCGGGGACCCATACGGCACTTCCACGTGTGTTGATTCGCCCAATGGATTCCCGTCTGCACGGGAATGACATCGCGCTATAGGGGCTGTTCGCCAAGTAAGTAAAACCCGCCAGGAGACGCCGATGGCAAATGAGTCGCGTACGCACCCACTGTTGAAGGCCGCTGAGATCCAGGCGATACCGGAAGAGGCGCGCGTACACGCACTCGATCCGGCATCCGTACGGCACACCCGGTCGCTCGGCGACGCCGTGGGGCTCGCCACCATCGGCGTGCACCTGGTGCGGCTCAAATCCGGCAAGACCAGCAGCGTCCATCATTTCCACCACCACGACGAGGAATGGATCTACGTTCTCTCCGGGCGCGGAATGGCCGAGATCGGGGATGAGAAATTCGAAGTCGGTCCCGCCGATTTCATGGGTTTTGTCGCCGGGTCGCTGGCGCACAGCCTGACCAACCCGGACACGGAAGACCTGGTGTATCTGGTCGGCGGTAACCGGCTTTCGTTCGATATCTGCGATTACCCGCGCATTCGCAAGCGGCGCTATCGAGTCAATGGGAAAAACGAATACGTTGGCTGGGAACTGCTCGAAAAAGCGGGAGTGTTGACCAAATGATCCACAGGGCCTCGCTGTTAGTTTCGCTGCAGGTTAACCGGTAGCGTTTGTCGTCGGCGGATCGAGATTGTTGAACGGCTCGGAGGGGGCGTGATCGTCGCGATTGTCAGCTTCAAATTGACCCAGCCCAGGACTTTGGAAGAGCAGTTCTATTCGCCGGAATGGCAGAACTTCGTCGCCGGCAAGTACGGCGCGCCGCCGGAGATTCTCTACGTCGATTCGCCGGTGATGGTCGACAACATCGCCGGCGCGATTACCGTGGACTAGCAAAGCAACAAGCTTGAACGCGAAGGATTCTTTTCGATACCCCTTCCTTTTAATACCTTCTTTTCCATACCCCCTTGAGGGGTACGCTTGACGGGTACTTGAGGGGTACGCAAAGGACGCGAAGGAAAAACAATAGGGCGTTTCCGACTTTTCCGTGGGTGTCATTCCCGAGAAGTCGGGAATCCATGGGGTGCCCATTTAACGAGTCCATCATGAAAGCCCTGTCGATGCGAATTCCTGTGACGCTCACCGCGCAGAATGCAGATACGGTAGCCCTTGTTCAATGCCGCATGGATTCCCGTTTGCACGGGAATGACGGCTCCCGCCGAGTTTATTGGTTTGGCTCGGACGGGCAAGTCCACCAGAGACGACACTCACGAAAAAGCCGGAGGAATCTCTTTTAGAAAGGCAGCCGCGCGTCAGGCTTGACGGCGAGCAGGGCGCGGCGGAAATCTTCCTGAATCCGGTTCAGCGCGGTTTCGTTGTCCGCTTCAAAGCGCAACACGATGACCGGCGTGGTATTCGAAGGCCGGGCAAGACCGAACCCGTCGGAGTACTCGACGCGCAGCCCGTCGATGGTGATCACTTCGCGCGCGCCGTCGAAGCGCGCGGATTCCCGCAGTCTTTCCATCAGCGTGAAGTTTTCGCCTTCGGCAAGCTCAAGATGCAGCTCCGGCGTGTTGATCGCGTCGGGCAGACGAGCAAGCGCCGCATCGAGGTCGGGCTCGCGGGATAGGATTTCCAACAGCCGCGCGCCGGCATAGAGCCCGTCGTCGAAGCCGTACCAGCGTTCCTTAAAGAACATGTGACCGCTCATTTCTCCGGCAAGCGGCGCGCCCGTCTCCTGAAGCTTCTTCTTGATGAACGAGTGCCCGGTCTTCCACATCACAGGAACGCCTCCATGCCTCTGGATCAATGGCGCAAGATGCCGAGTGCACTTCACATCGAAAATGATCGGCGTTCCTTTGGCCTGCCGCGACAGAATATCGACTGCGAACATCATGAGCAGTCGATCGGGGTAGATGATTTTGCCGTCACAGGTCACCACGCCCAGGCGGTCTCCGTCGCCGTCAAAGGCGAGCCCGATCTCGCCCCACGATTTGAGCGCCTGGATGAGATCGGCGAGATTGCCGGGCTGCGATGGATCGGGGTGGTGGTTGGGAAAATTGCCGTCGACCTCGCAGAATAGCTCCTTCACTTCGCAGCCGAGGCGCCGGTAGAGTTCCGGGGCGGTGGCGCCGGCAACGCCGTTGCCGCAATCGACCGCGATCTTCATCGGCCGCGCGAGCTTGACGTCGTCCGTGATTCGCGCAAGGTACGGCTCGCGCACGTCGTACGCGCGGTAGCCGCCGGCGCCGTGCGCGAGATCGCCGTGTTCGATGCGTGCCCGAAGCTGCTGGATGGCGTCACCCGCCAGCGTCTCGCCGCCGAGCATGATCTTGATGCCGTTGTATTCGGGCGGATTGTGCGAACCGGTGAGCATCGCGCCGGACAGCGTATTGAGATGGTGTGCGGCAAAGTAGAGCATCGGCGTCGCCACCTGGCCGACATCGATCACGTCGATTCCGCTCTTGCGAATGCCGCGGGCGAGCGCTTCGGACAGCTCCGGCCCGGAGAGCCTGCCGTCGCGCCCGATCGCGATTGCCGTCTGGCGGCGGACACGCGCCTCGGCGCCGATGGCGTGGCCGATGGCCTCGACAATCGGCGGAGTCAGCGTGCGGCCGACGATGCCGCGGATGTCGTACGCCTTAAAAATTTCCGGGGGTATCGATTTCAGCATGGGTAGGTGGAGCTTGTCCGGTTACCGATATTCTTACCGTAAACACTATACCCGGAAATTTTTTATTATGAAGACCAACGGCATTCGGGAGCGGGTCGTTGGGCTTCATGCGCCGAAAAATTCGAGCACGCGCCGCGGCAACCAGTCGAGGTTGCCGGGCAACGCGCCGCTGACGAAGCCGACATGCCCGCCCGTTTTGGGTTGCTCGAGCAGGACAGAGGGAGAAACTTCATGCGGCGCGGGAAGCGCGCCGCATGGCAGGAAGGGATCGTTGCGCGCGTTGACCATGAGCGTTGGAACGGAAATTCGCCCCAACAAGGGCTTGCTGCTCGCGCGAGTCCAGTAATCATTGACGTCCAGAAATCCATGCAGCGGCGCGGTCACCGCATCGTCGAACTCACGCAGCGTGCGCGCCCCGAGCATGCGCTGCGGGTCGTACAGGCGCGGAAAGCGCTCAAGCTTGGCCAGCGACTTGCGCTTCATGCTGAAGAGGAAATGCCGTGCATAGAACAGATTGAAGCCGCGGCCGAGCGCGTCACCTGACGCCATCAGGTCGACCGGCGCCGACACCGCGACGGCACGATCCACGATACCGCACGCAGAGGCGCCGGTTTCACCCAGCCATTTCAGCAGTGCGTTGCCGCCGAGCGATACCCCGATCGCGAACAGGGGCGCAGCGGGACGATCGCGCTTCAACCGGCGCAATATCCAGTCGATTTCGGTGCTGTCGCCGGAGTGATAAGCGCGCGGAAGGCGATTCAACTCACCGCTGCAGCCGCGAAAATGGACGACTACCCCGCGCCAGCCGCGCGCTGCCACCGCGTGCATCAGCGCGCACGCATAATGGCTCCGCGAACTCCCCTCGAGTCCATGAAACAGCGCCACCAGCGGTGCCTTTTCCAGCTCCTGACGCGAACACGCCGAATTGTCGTTGTCGGGCGCTTGGATTCCGCGTCCGCCCGGACGCGTTAAGTTAAGCCGGGACGCCTCGGCACCCGGATTAACTACCCAGTCGAGATCAATGAAATCGCCATCGGGCGTATCCCATCGCTGGCGCCGGTACGCAACGCGCGGCCGCGGCGCGGCAAGCGCCGCATAGATGGTTTGCGCCTGGCCGCCCGGCAACCAGGCCGGCGCACGATAGGCGTCCATTAGCTACTGGACCGGGTCCGGCTGCACGACGTAGATCTCGCGGTAGCGCTGCGCGGCGAGCCCAACCCAGAAGAACTGACCGCGGCCAGCAGAAGTCGCAGCAGGGTCCAACAACGCATTGCGATGGCGTTCTTCATGGATAGCCTTGGCTTCCCCCAAAGGGGAAGGGACTGAAATGACGAGAGCCGCTCATTTGGTATCCAGGACGGAACTGCCATCCCAATCCTGCGGAGGCGGTGCCTTCTGGAAAGCGTCGATCCACTCCAGGTAGATGGGCGCCAGGGTATCCTCCGGTGCGGCATTGAGAACGGATTGCCACAGCGCGCGGGAGGAATGCCAGTTGCGTTGCCGGTAGGCCTGGATCGCGGCATCGCTCATGGCCACAAGATTGGCGTTGGTACATGGCGTCAGCACTTCGACCGACTGGTTCTTCCCTTTGACACGCACGAGATCGACACGCCTCAGCAGAATGCTTCCATCGAGTTTCTTCGCGGTGTCCGCACTCAACAATATGTCCGTGCCGTACGCCTTGTTGGCCCCCTCCAGCCGTGCAGCGAGGTTGGTCGTGTCGCCGATTGCCGTGTAGCTCAGTCGCCCTATCGCCGAACCCATGTTGCCGAGCAGTGCGATCCCCGTATGTATGCCGATCCGCATCCATATTGGCGAGAGTCCATCCGCAGTCAGTTGCGCGCGAAGCGTATGCATCGTGGCCTGCATGTCGATCGCCGTGCGCACCGCGTTAAGCGCGTGTGATGGATCTTCCAGCGGCGCATTCCAGAACGTCATGATGCCATCGCCCATGAAGCTCACCACGGTGCCGCCGTAGCGAAAGATGATCTCGTTCATTTCGGTCAGGTAGCGGTTGAGAAGATTCGCCGCCTGCTTGGGCTCCATCTTTTCCGCCATCGTCGTGAAGTTGGCGAGATCGGTAAACATGATGGTGAGTTCCCGGTGCTCGCCCCCCAGGGTCAGGCGCTCGGGATGAGCGGCAAGTTCCTCCACGACTTCCGCCGGCACGTAGCGGGCGAACATGCGCTTGACCTCGAGCCGCTGATGGCGCTCGGCAATGAACGCCAGCAACGATTGCATGACATAAACGGATGCCACACCGAGAACGGGCATGCCCACTGGCAGCCAGACCTTTACGCGAACGAAAAATACCCACGCCAGGCCGGCAACGAGAGCCACCAGCAACAGCGCGATCAGTCCTGACAGCGCCGGACGGAAGCGGCGCATGGCCAGCACCGCGAGCAGCGTCGTCAACACCAGCAGGCCGATCGTCACCGCTGTCGGCGCGGGCGTAATGGCATGTCCGCCGAGCGCGTTCTCCAGAACGTTGGCGTGGATTTCCATTCCGGCCATCAAATCCCCGCCGAAAGTAGTGTAGGGAGTGGCAAAGGTATCCACCTGGGCCGATCCGATATCCGATGCCGCCCGCGTTTCGCGGCCGACGAACACCACCGCGTTTGCCAATTCGCCGGGCGGAAGGTAACGTGCGTAATCAAGCGCCTGGTAGTAGGAGATTCTCGGATAGGTGCCCGCGGTCCCGAGGTAGCGGATCAGGGTGTCCCGGCCCGGCGGTGGCGCCATGACGGCGTCAGGCAATGCAGCCTGGAGCCGCGCGGAAATACTGCGCCAGAGGGCATCGCCGCTATCGGGTATGCGGCGCATCACCTGGTCGCGGTCGAACGCCAGGTTGACCAGTCCGACCGCCGCGCCGCTCTCCCTGAACAGGGACAATGGATCCTGGCGCAACCAGGACGTGCCATGAACGGTTTCCTGTTTCACGATGCCTGCCGCCAGGACGACGTTGCCGGCGCGCCGGATGGCCTGCGCCAACGCCTCGTCCTCGGCTTTCTCCGTGGGAAACTCAAACACCACGTCGAACACGATCACCGCCGCCCCGGCCTGCTTGAGCGCATCGATCAGCCGCGCATGGAGGCTGCGCGGCCACGGCCAGCGTTGCTTCAACTCGGCGAGCGAAGCGTCGTCGATCCCCACCAGGATAATGGGCAGCGCCGATTTTTCAGGAGCGGAAACCACCGTCAGCAGATCGAAACCCTTGAGTTCGATGCCGCGCCAGACCGGCGTGACGGACACGGTGGTGAGAATGAGAACGAGCGCGCCGGCCAGGATGGAATTGCGCCACCCCAGAACACTGCGCCAGAGCGTGGTTGCAATGGCATTTTTCATTTTCACCGGCGAAGCGGTTGGCATATACTGGCTGGAAGAGGGTTGGGGGAGCGCTGATCGGATTGGTCGAGTCATTCCCGCGCAGGCGGGAATCGAGCATGTTCAGGATGTAATTGGGTCCCTGCCGCAGCCTGCCCTCGAATGCTCTAATCGGGGGCGAGGACGACTTCATCAGAGGTTCCCTGGACCGGGCTGGCGTGGGTAAAGGGCATTCTCCATGAGAAAAAAGATTTGCTGGCGATGTGTGGCGCTTGCCGTGTTCTTCGCTTTCAAGTCGCCCGCAGCATTCGGAATCGCCGAGATTGTCAGCATAACCGGTAAAGGCGAACACCGCCAAATAGCGGAAGCCGCCTGGCGTGAAGCAAAGCTGAAACAACAGCTCGGGGCCGGTGATTTTGTGCGCACCGGGGACCTGAGCGCGATGGCGATCCTGTTTTCCGATCGAACCCAGATCCGGTTGTCCCAGAACAGCATGTTCCAGCTGAGGGGGGCTGACGCCAAAGGCACCTCCATCCTCAATCTGCGGCAGGGGCGCGCCTGGTCCCAGGCTAAAGACAAGCCGGGCCGGCTCATCATGGAAACGCCTTCAGCCGTTGCCGCCATACGCGGCACAGACTGGGAAATGGAAGTGGATCTCGAAGGCCGCGCGCGCCTGACCGTGCTGCACGGCGAGGTGGAGTTCTACAACGAGCAGGGCAGCGTGACGGTGCGCGACAACGAGCACGCGCTGGCCGAAAAAGGCAAGGCGCCGGTGAAGCTGCTGCTGCAAAACCCCGCCGAACGGGTGCAGTGGGTCACGTCGTACACTGTAGATATCAATCGGTATCGGGAGCTGACCGGCGCTGCCCTTGCCGCACCTGTCGAGACCAACCGCGTGCTGCGGGACGTCGTCGAACTGATTCGCGCGCAACGCATGAAGGAGGCGCATGACCGCCTGGTGGAATTGGCGCGTTCTCCACAGTTGTCCACTGCTGTGGTCTCCCTGCTGCTCGCGGATTTCGCTATTTACGCAGGGGAGCTGAAGCACGCTGAAGAACTCCTGGAACAGGGCAGGCAACGCTTTGCGCAGGACCCGCGCTTTCACGCCCAACTGGCGCGGGTCGCATTGTTCCGCGACGACCTTGGTGCGGCGCGGCGCTACCTGCAAGCCGGCCTCGCACAATTTCCCGATGCGGTGGAACTGAAACTGGCGGAAGGCGAAATCGCGCGTTTCGACGGCCAGGCGGTGCAGGCCGCAAACGCTTATCAGGCTGCCACCGAACTTGCGCCGAAGGATGCGCGCGGCTGGCACGGCCGGGGCGTGGTGGAGAGCGAAAAGGAGGACGTCAAGCGCGCCCGCCCGTTGCTTCACAGGGCACTGGGACTCAATCCCGCCAATCCGGGCACGCGCGGCGAGCTGGCGACGCTGGAGACCTTCGCCAACAACCTCGACGCGGCACGACGGCACTACGATCTCGCGCTCAAGGCACAGCCCGACGATTATGTCGCCCTCACCGGCCTGGGCTTGCTGCAACTCAAGGCGGGCGAAACCGAGGCGGCGCTGGAAACGCTGCTGCGCGCCAACGTGATCGAGCCGAAATACGCGCGTGCCGTCCTCTACGCGGCCATCGCCTACTACCAGTTGGGGCGGCATCGCACGGCGTTGGAAACGCTGGCGCGCGCCGCCGAGCTCGATCCACGCGATCCGCTGCCGCACCAGTTGGCGAGCATGATCCACACCGATCTCGTCGAACCGGGGCAGGCGCTCGGCGCCGCGCGCAAAGCAATGCGGCTGATGCCTTACCTGAAGTCGCTCAACCAGCTTGCCAACGACCAGAAAGGCGCGGCCAATCTGGGCAACGCGCTGGCGCAGTTCGGCCTGGATGACTGGGCCCTCAACTACGCCCACCAATCCTACAGCCCGTTCTGGGCCGGCAGTCACCTCTTTCTCGCCGACCGCTACGGCGACGGGTTCAACAAGCAATCCGAACTGATGCAGGGCTTTGTAACCGATCCCACGCTCTTCGGCGCGTCCAACCGCTTCCAGACTCTGCTGCCGAAGCCGGGGCACTACTTTTCCGCCGGGGCTACCGCAACGCGCAGCGATGACCTGCGCACCACCACGCCGAGCTTCGTCGTCAACGGTTTTGCCAACAGCGCGTTCCCGGTCGCCTATTTCGTCGAGGGCCTGCGCGTCAACTTGAATCCCGGCAACGTCGCCTTCGACGGCAAAGGCTCCCTCGTCACGGCGGCGCTCGGACTCGCGCCCCGTGAGGACGTGAGCCTCTTTGCCTTCGCCACCTCATTTGATGCCGACGTCAACGTTCCCGCCTCGCGGTTCATGACGGAACGCACGAGCGGAAGGGAGAATCGTCTCGATCTGGGTCTGAATTACAAGTTCTCGCCCACTTCGCAGAGCTGGCTCAAACTGGGTTTCGGCGAGGAATCGGCCGTCAACACCACGTCCGAGCGGCAGGCGACGCGCAACATCGATACACGTTTCGACTTTCGTCCACGCAACGAGGATCTTCAGTACCGCCACAGCCTGCGCGCGGGCGAGCATGAGTTAACCTGGGGCGTGGAGAATGCGCGCACCGACAAGACCGGCATCCTGACGAGCAATTCGCGCATCACTCTCGGTAGCGGGGTTCTCGTGACGCAGATTCGCGATGAATCACCCGAGGTGGACAAATCATGGGCCGTCTATCTTTCCGATCGGCTGCGCCTCACCGACCGGTGGATACTCGATCTCGGACTGCATTACCAGGATTACGAGAAAACCGCGAGCAGCGTCACTCAGGTGCGCCAGGGTTCATTCCTCTTTAGCGATGGAACGAGCGAGCGCCACGCCCGCAGCGGTTCGTATCCGCGAATTGGGCTCGCCTACGAACGAACCGCGGACGAGGTCTGGCGGCTCGCCTACCAGAAGTGGCTGCGCCCGAATGCCGCCAACACGCTGAGTCCTGTCGCGACCGCAGGCATTCCGCTCGACGACCAGGTGGTGCTGGCGGGCGGCGAACTGGAACGGCTGCGCTTCCAGTTCGAGAAGGAATTGTCGGCTTCCACCTTCGTGAGCCTGTTCCTCGACCGGAAGCGAATCCACAATCTTGGCCTACCCGGCGCGGTCCTTAATCAGCGTGACGAAGTCGCGAATCTCGACCGGCTGCGCAATCGCAGCGCGCTCATCCTGCGCGCGAGCGGGGAAATCCTGGAGCAGCCCTCCGTCTTTCTTGAGGGCGAGATTGATTCCGCCGGCGTGAGCGTTAACCAGCGCATGAGCGACACGCTATCCGGTTACGCCAATTACGTTCACACGGACAGCAGGAATACTCATCGCTTCTTCGCGGACTTCGATCTGCCGTACATGCCGCGCCATCGCTTCACGTTTGGTCTGAACTGGGTCGGCCCGGAACGCCTGCTGTTGCAGGCGCAGGCCATCTATCGCACTTCCCGATTCACCAACGAATTCCACAGCGAGGAACTCCCCGCCGGCTGGGACGCCACCCTCAAGGCCACCTGGCAATCCGCAGACAAGCGCTGGCTGGTGGAGGGCTTTGCGACGAACCTGCTGAAACACGGCGCATCAACCGTCGTCGGCCTGAACGCCGTCTGGAGATACTAAATGCTCCTTCCCCCTTCATATCTTCTTTCCTCCCCCTTGATGGGGGAGGATTAAGGTGGGGGTGAGCTTTCCATAGTGGGGGAAGCCGAGCAAAAAACACCCCTTCCCCCCTTTGTGGGGGAAGGCGGGGATGGGGGGATGGAGACTACAAGAAGGCTGCGCAAGCACTTCTGCCACAGCAGCCAACGATTCTGCAGGAGTGTCGTCATGATAACTGAATGGAAGCGCTGGATTTGTCTCGCATGGCTGCTGCTAATTCCCTTGTCCGGGAATGCGGCCACGCCGGGGGTGGCGGCGGGATCAAGCCATACCATTGCCCTAAAGAACAATGGCACGCTGGTTGCGGTGGGGGATGATTCCTATGGCCAATTAGGCTTGGGGCGCCTCACGCAATCCAGCACGCCGCTACAGGTGTTCGGACTCGGCCAGGTTCGTGCTCTTGCGGCGGGAGGTTCCCACACCGTTGCCCTGAAACAGGACGGCACCGTCTGGGCGTGGGGAGAGAACGAGTCCGGCCAGCTTGGCGATGGCACCAGAACTTCTCGGAGCACCCCCGCGCCCGTGCCGGGATTGACCGGGGTTGCTGCCATTGCAGCGGGGGGATCCGGATTCCACACTCTTGCCCTGAAACAGGATGGTACCGTCTGGGCGTGGGGGTCGAACTTTTTTGGCCAACTCGGCGATGGCACCACCACCAATCGCAGCACACCCGTGCAGGTGCCGGGTTTGACCGGGGTCGCTGCGATTGCAGCGGGCGGCGCGTACACCCTTGCCCTGAAACAGGACGGCACCGTCTGGGCATGGGGATCAAACTCTGAGGGGCAACTTGGCGACGGCACAACCATCAACCGCAGCACGCCCGCGCCGGTGCCGGGATTGACCGGAGTCACCGCCATCGCGGCGGGGGGGGATTACAGCCTTGCCCTGAAACAGGACGGCACCGTCTGGGCGTGGGGATACAACCGTTACGGTCAGCTTGGCGACGGGACGACTACCGATCGCGGCACGCCAGCGCCAGTTCCGGGACTGACCGGCGTTGCCGCCATCGCAGCGGGGTTATGGCACACCGTCGCGCTGAAACGGGACAGCAGCGTCTGGGCGTGGGGGGCGAACTATTCCGGCGAACTTGGCGATGGCACCACCACCGATCGCAGCACGCCCGTGCCGGTGCCGGGATTGACCGGCGTCGCTGCCATCGCAGCGGGGTACGTCCACACCCTTGCCCTGAAACTGGACGGTACCGTCTGGGCGTGGGGCTCGAACTTCTGGGGAGAACTCGGAGACGACACCGGAACCGATCGCAGCACACCCGCGCAAGTAATAGGATTAACCGGCGTCGTCGCCATCGCCGCGGGGGTGTTTTACACTGTCGCGCTGAAAGAAGACGGGACCGTGTGGGCGTGGGGAGTTAATTTTTCCGGTCAACTTGGCGATGGCACCACCACCAATCGCAGCACGCCCGCGCTGGTGGCGGGATTGACTGGCGTTTCAGCAATCGCAGCCAGTACCTCCACCGTTGCCCTGAAGGAGGACGGCACCGTCTGGGCGTGGGGATGGAACCGTTACGGTCAGCTTGGCGACGGGACGACTACCGATCGCGGCACGCCAGCGCCAGTTCCGGGACTGACCGGAGTCGTTGCCATCGCAGCGGGGGGCGACCACACCGTTGCCCTGAAACAGGATGGCACCGTTTGGGCATGGGGAGATAATGCCTTCGGCGCACTGGGCGACGGCACCACTACCAATCGCAGCACGCCTGCGCCGGTACAGAGACTGACCGGGGTCGCCGCGGTCGCGGCGGGCTACCTCTACAGCGTTGCCCTGAAACAGGACGGCACCGTCTGGGCGTGGGGATTCACGGGTCCGCTTGGAGATGACGTTGCACCTTGGCGGTACGCACCCGCCCAGGTTCCAGGGCTAAGCGGGGTCGCCGCCATCGCGGCGGGACCGAATCACGTAGTCGCGCTCAAACAGGACGGCACCCTCTGGGCGTGGGGAGGCAACAGCGTGGGCCAGCTTGGCGACGGCACCACTACCAATCGCAGCACGCCCGTGCCAGTGGGATTGACCGGCGTTATCGCTATCGCGGCCTCGGCAGCGGGAGGCTACCGCAGCCATACCGTCGCGCTAAGGCAGGACGGAAGCGTCTGGGCCTGGGGAGACAACACCTATGGTCAGCTTGGGACCACTTCCAGCAGCACATGCAGTGTGTCCAACATTTCTGCAGCCTGCTCTGCGACCCCGATTCAGGTCTCTGGGATTTCAGGCGTTACCGCGATTTCAGCGGGCGGCTGGCACAGTCTTGCCCTGAAACAGGATGGCACCGTCTGGGCGTGGGGAGGAAGTGATTTTGGCCAGCTTGGCGACGGCACCTACGAGCAGCGCCTTGAGCCCGTCCTGGTGGTGAATGAAGCCATAAACGGCCCGCTCGACCTCGTTCCGGAAGTTCCCAACAATGTTCCACTCGACAAAGTTCCACCGTTCTTCCTCGCGACCTACAAGTCAGGTAGCCTGACCACGACATCGCTCTCCGCGGACATCAGGGGGATCACGCCGATCGGAACTACAACGTCTATGTTGCTGCTGCTGTTCCGTACAACAATTTGTTTTACTACTTCCAGCTTGAGTCCAACAACGTGTGGAATGTGTTCACCTGGCCGATGGCGGATTTTATCCGTGGCGTCGCGCTGGGCAGCCAGGACGCCTTGGTGAGGGTGAGCATCCTTCAGAACGCCGATTTGTCGCCGTTAATCGGCACAGTATTTGTTGTGGGCTACGGCACCGATCCAGACGAGATGGCGAGCAATGCGCGCTATCGCATCATATATACCGTTACGCCACCACAATAGCCGGTCGAAAGTGATTGACTGAGGATACAAGGTGTGAAGAGGTGATGGGTGACGGGTGATGGAAAGGGGTGATGAAAAGAGGTGATGAAAAAGAGGTGACGAAGAACCCGTCACTTTCTCTCATCACTTTTTTTCCATCACTCCTTCCCATCACCCTCTTTTACCACTTCTTCACATCACTTTCAAAAATGACGCGAAAACCGGTTCATGGCAGGATGGAACACCGATTCCGCAGTGGGAGTGGCGTGATGACAACTGAATGGAAGCGCTGGATTTGTCTCGCATGGCTGCTGCTCGTTCCATTGCACGGGAACGCGGCAACGCCGAGCGTGGCGGCGGGCGGCAGTCACACCGTCGCGCTCAAGAACGATGGCACCCTGGTGGCGGTGGGGGGTGACTTCGGCGGCCAGTTGGGGCTGGGGCGCCTGTTGCAGTCCAGCACGCCGGCGCAGGCATCAGGCGTCGGTCAGATTCAGGCGATTGCCTCGGGCCTCGCGCACACGGCCGCGCTCAAGCAGGACGGCACGGTTTGGACTTGGGGCGACAATAGCTTTGGGCAGTTGGGCGACGTCGGCTTCACCACGCGCAGCATACCCGCGCCGGTGCCGGGTTTGACCGGGGTGATCGCGATCGCGGCGGGGGAATTTCACACGCTCGCACTGAAACAGGACGGCACGGTTTGGAGCTGGGGTCTGAACGGGTACGGCCAGCTTGGCGACGGCACGAACGTCGTGCGCCGCGCGCCCGTGGCGGTAGCGGGACTGAGTGGCGTGACCTCGATCGCGGGGGGAGAGCATCATTCGCTCGCGCTCAAGCAGGATGGCACGGTGTGGGCGTGGGGACTGAACAACAACGGCCACCTCGGCGACGGCACCACCATCAATCGCAGCACGCCTGTGCCGGTTTCAGGTTTGACCGGAATCGTCGCCATCGCGGCGGGAGACTTGCACACGCTGGCTCTCAAACAGGACGGCACGGTCCGGGCGTGGGGCGACAATCGTGATGGCCAGCTTGGCGACGGCACCTCCACCGATCGCAGCGTGCCTGTTCCTGTTACGGGACTGAGCGGCGTCGTCGCCATCGCGGGCGGCGATTCTTTTACGCTTGCCGTGAAACAGGACGGCACCGTGTGGGGTTGGGGCAGCAATGTTTTCGGCCAACTGGGCGACGGCACCACCACTTCTCGCGGTGTGCCCGCACCGGCGACGGCCTTGTCCGGGATCGTCGCGATCGCGGCGGGAGAATTTCACGCGCTTGCGGTGAGGCAGGACGGCACCGCGTGGGCGTGGGGAAACAACTTTTACGGCCAGCTCGGCGACGGCACCGTGTCCGACTTCTTCAGCGGTCGCAGCACGCCCGCGGCGGTGCCGGGATTGACCGGGGTTGCCACCGTCGCGGCGGGGGCCGCGCACAGCGTCGCCGCGAAGCAGGATGGCGCAGTCTGGGCGTGGGGCGCGAACAACTCCGGGGAACTGGGCGACGGCGGCTTGCCTGCGCGCACCACGCCCGCGGCGCTGCCGGGATTGGCCGGGGTGGTTGCGATCGGGGCGGGAGTAGCTCATACCCTCGCATTGAAACAAGACGGTACCGTCTGGGCGTGGGGCAACAATTTTGACGGGCAGCTTGGCGACGGTACCACGACGAGCCGCAGCGCGCCCGTGCAGGTGACGGCACTGACCGGGGTCGCATCGATCGCCGGAGGAGAGTCTCACACCGTCGCGCTGAAGCAGGACGGCACCGTGTGGGCGTGGGGCAGCAATATTGACGGCCAGCTTGGTACCACGTCCAGTGACACATGCACTTTTCTTGCATGTTCAAAAGTTCCCATCCAGGTTTCTGCGATGGCGGCGGCGGTCGCTGTCGCGGCGGGGTACGATCACACGCTTGCCCTCAAACAGGACGGCACCGTGTGGGCGTGGGGAAACAATTCTTACGGCCAGGTGGGCGACGGCACCACTGTCGATCGCACCACGCCCGTGCAGGTGCCGGGTCTGTCAGGAGTCGTCGCCCTTGCAGCGGGATATCGCCACAGCCTTGCCCGGAGACAGGATGGCACGGTCTGGGCGTGGGGAGGGAATTTTTCGGGACAACTCGGCGACGGAACGACCACTGATCGCGGCACACCCGCGTCGGTGCCGGGTCTGACCGGACTCGTTGCCGTTGTTGCCGGGGCGCGCCATTCCCTCGCGCTGAAGCAGGACGGCACCATCTGGGCTTGGGGACGGAACCACCTCGGGCAGCTTGGCGACGGCACAAGCACCAATCGCAGCACGCCGGTGCAGGTGGCAGGACTGACTGGAGTCGCGTCGATTGCGGCGGGGGAATTGCACACCGTCGTGCTGAAACCGGACGGCACGGTCTGGGCGTGGGGCGGCAATGTCTCCGGCCAACTGGGCGATGGCACGGCCGCCCACCAGTTCACGCCGGTTCTGGTCGTGAACGAAAACGTGAACGGCTTGCTCGACCTCGTTCCCGAGGTTCCCAATGTCATTCCACCCGACAAAGTTCCACCGTTCTTCCTCGCGACCTACAAGTCAGGTAGCCTGACCACGACATCGCTCTCCGCGGACATCAGGGGGATCACGCCGATCGGAACTCTGGCCTCTGCGGCGGGGATCGGTCCGCTCGCTGCGGGAAACTACAACGTCTATGTCGCAGCGGCTGTCCCGTACGACAATACGCTTTATTACTTCCAGCTCGATTCGAGCAACGTGTGGAGTGTTCTAACGTGGCCGATGGCCGATTTCATCCGGGGGGTTGAGCTGGGCAGTCAGGACGCCCTGATCAGGGTGAACATCCTTCAGAACGCCGATTTGTCGGCGTTAATCGGCACGATATTTGTTGTGGGCTACGGTACCGATCCAGACGAGATGGCGAGCAATGCGCGCTATCGCATCATATACACCGTCACCGAGCCGGTCAGCCAACCATAGCCGTTCGAGAAAAAATCGGACGGAGCGGGAGTGCCGGAGAACGTCAGGGCGTCAGAGCGTGAGAGCGTGAGAGCGTGAGGGCGTGAGAGCGACAAATTCCGTGAGGGCGTGAGAGCGTGAGGGCGTGAGAGCGACAAATTCCGTGAGGGCGTGAGGGCGTGAGGGCGAGAGAGCGTGAGGGCGAAGTCGGACCCTCTCACGATCTCCCGATTTCCCGATCTCCCGGCTTTTCGACCTCCCGACCTCCCGACCTCCCGACCTCCCGACCTCCCGACCTCCCGATTTCACGGCTCACGCTTACTCACAAGACACCGGACGCCAGTCACGAATTACGCCTCATGCCGCACGAGCAAGGCGCGCGTTTCACATGCTGAACAGAGTTCTATTGCGCATTACATATCCGCGTGACACTCATCCACACCACCCCGCCTCCTGTGGAGGCACCCCTCCTCATCACTTGAACCTCGAACCTTGAACTTTGAGCGTTAAACTACTTCCGCTTGACGTAGGCGGCGGCGCCGGTGCCGGCGATCTTGCCGAACACCGCGCCCGAAGTAAGTCCGGTGCCGCCCGGATAATTGTGGTAGAAGATGCCGCCCACCAGTTCGCCGGCGGCGAACAGGCCGGGGATCGGTTTGCCGGCCGTGTCCTCGACCGCGCCGTCGTTGGTGATCTTCACGCCGCCGAAGCTGAAGGTGACGCCGCAGGTCACCGCATAGGCTTCAAACGGGGGTTGATCGAGGGTGTTCGCCCAGTTGCTCTTGTTGACCCTGAGCCCCACGGTGCAGCGCCCGTCCTTGACCGCCATGTTGAAGGGGATGTCGGTGCGCACCGCCTTGTTGTACTCCTTGAGCTCGCGCAGACAGGCTTCGGCATCGACGCCGTCGAGCTTTTTCACCAGTTCCTCCAGCGTGTCTGCACGCACCTTGGTCACGCGCTTGATGCGGTACTCATCGCGCAGCACGGGAATGATCTTGGCGTCGAAGATCTGCCAAGCGAACATGCTCGGCTGCTCCAGAATCACCCTGCCGTATTTCGCATACGTGTAGTTGCGGAAATCCGCGCCCTCGTCGACGAAGCGCTCGCCGCGGGCATTTACCATGATGCCCCACGGATAGCTGTGTTTCTGGAAGCTGTCACCGACCGTGAGGTCGCCGAACGGCGGCGCGTTCAAGTCCCAGCCGACGGCATGGCAGCCCGACCAATGGCCGTAGGAGAGCGCCCCGGCCTCGAGCGCCATCTTGATTCCCAGCCCGGTGTTGAAACGCGTGCCGCGCACTTTGGCGAGGTCCCAGCCGGGGCCGAGGTAACGCGTGCGCATCTCGGCATTGGATTCGAATCCTCCGCAGGCCAGCACCACCGCCCTGGCGCGGATGTCGACGTTCGTGCCTTGGTGCTTCGCGCGCACGCCGACGACACGGCCATCGTCATCGGTGAGCAGCGCGACCGCGGGCGTCTCGTAGAAAATCTTGATGCCTGCGCGCGCGCACGCCTTGTGCTCGTTGTCCACGAGGCCGGGGCCGCCGCCCCAGGTTTCCGCCGCGAGCCCGCCCCAGAACTTGAAGCGGTTGCCGTCGACCTTGTACGACTGGCGTCCGTAGCTCGCCTGGAACTTGACACCCTTCTTGCGCAGCCACACCAGCGTCTCGAAGCTGCGCGAGATCAGGGTCTCGCACAGATCGGGATCGGTGCGGTACTGGGTGATGCGTCCCATGTCGTCGAAGTAATTCTCCGAGGTATAGCTGCCGTAGTCGTGGGTCTTCTTCTCCTCGTCGGTAAGATCGGGAATGAGCTGCGCCAGATCGTCGACGCCGTTGTATACCACGCGCATCAGGCCCGCGGTGTAACGGCTGTTGCCGCCGCAGTCTTCGATCGGGGCGGCTTCCAGCATGATCGCCGAAGCGCCGTTTTCCCGCGCGGCGAGCGCGGCGCAGGCGGCGGCGTTGCCGGCGCCGACCACGATGACATCCGGGTTGCCAAATTCACTGATGCTCATTGGGTGCCTCTCTTGTGTTGTGTGAAATGTCAGTGCAGCGTCTTTGTCACCCGCCGCGGTTCCTCGGAAACCGCCACGGGGGCGGGCGAAGCGTGGTGGGCGACCATGCGCCAGCCGCGTTCGGTCCTGAGGTAGATGTTGGTCGCGATCACCGGATTGCGGGTGCGCGTCTCTCCGGCAACGGAGATGTGTTCGTAGATGCTGTGTGCCGACAGCATCATGCTGTGCAAGTACTGCTGTCCGCGCAGCTGGAAGCGCAGGGTCTGACCGCCGCCAAGGATCCGCCGCCACGACTCGCGCACCTGCGCCACACCGCTTATACGCGGGCCCCCCGGATGCACGCAATAGATATCGTCATCGTCGGCCCATACCGCCATCATCGCGTCGAGATCGCCCTTGGTGAGCGCGTCATAAAATGCCGCCTCGGCGTCCTGGGGGGTGGGAAACAGCGCTTGCTTCATTTTCGTGGCCTCCACGCGGCGTCTGCGAAGCAGGTTGCGACGTTCACATCACGCGGGGATTTTATCAAACTCGATCGCGGCGAATACCCGTTCCGGCGTGAGCTGCGTCATGCAGTTGAAATGTCCGAGCGGACACTCGCGCTGGAAGCAGGGGCTGCACGGCAGGTCGAGCTTGAGTATGCGCGCATGGTCCGATAGCGGCGGCGTAAAGGCCGGGCTGCTCGAACCGTAGAGCGCGATCAGCGGCTTGCCGAGGGCGGCGGCAACATGCATGAGTCCCGAGTCGTTGCTGACCACCAGTTGGGCGGAAGCGAGCAGGTCGATCGCCTCGGCGAGCGTGGTTCTGCCGCACAGGTTGAGGCAGGCGCCACCGCTCAGGGCGGCGATTTCCGCGCCGAGCGCGGCCTCTCTTGCCGAGCCGGCGAGCCACACAGCCAGGTCGCGGTTGGCAAGTTGCCGCCCGAGTGCGGCGAAATGGCGCGCCGGCCAGCGTTTCGCCGGCCCGTATTCGGCGCCCGGGCACAAGGCAGCGGCCGGCTGCTTCGAATCCAGCCCCAGTTTGCGCAGGGTCGCGGCACGGGCATTCTCGTCGACATCCAGGTGCAGGCCGGGCAGCGCGCGCGCGGGCGGTTCGCCGGCCGCACCCGCCAATGCGGCATAGCGGTGCGCCATCAGCGGCAGCGCCTGTTCGTCGAGGCTGCGCACGTCGTTGAGCAGCCCCCAGCGCATTTCGCCGCGGAAACCGGTGCGCAGAGGGATAGCGGCGAAGAACGGCGCCAGCGCGGACTTGAGCGTGTTGGGCAGCACGATCGCCTGGTGGTAGCCCTCAGCGCGCAGCTCGCGTCCGAGCCGACGGCGCGCGCCGAGTTTCAGCTCGCCGTGGCCGAACGGGCTGAGAATCACGCGCCGCACCTCCGGCATGCGCTTGAGCAGCGGTAGCGTCCATTCCGGCGCCAGCACGTCCAGCGCGAAATCACGATGCCGCGCGTGCAGCAGCTTGAACAGCGGCTGCGCGAGGATGGTGTCGCCGAGCCAGGAGGGAGCGACGACGAGAATCTTAAACACAATGATGAATGATGAATGATGAACGATGAAGCCACCAGCACGCTCGACGCGCCCTGACACTACTTCCGCCTTCCGCCTTCCGCGTTCATCGTTCCGCGTTCATCGTTTGTCTCGGCTACGTCGCGGCGGAGATTGGTTCCCAGATCAATGGCCCGCTTTAACCGGACCCCCTTTCAAGGTGTACTTGGTGCCGCAATACGGGCACAGCGCCTCACCGGTTTGTTCGATCGGCAGAAACACGCGCGGGTGAGCATTCCACAACATCATGGACGGCGTTGGGCAATGCAGCGGCAGGTCGGCGGACGTGATCTCGATTAGCCGTTGCCGGTTCTCGGTTTGCTGATTCGACATGAGCCTATTGAGCTTCGTGCAAATGGGTGGCAAACCATGCGCACCACAAATCTCCCCTCGCCGTTCCCTCATCCCTGACCCTTCTCCCAGAAAAGGGAGAAGGGGAACTCGAGCCTCCCCTCTCCCGTCCCCGGGAGAGGGGTCGGGGGTGAGGGCTGGAGGGGCGGGGGGTGAGCCGGGAATTCTCGGAGGCGCCTGCGCGCGTCCGTGCCGGCGAACGCCCGGAGCGTCTCGCTTCGGGCCGGAACGGGCTGAGCGGAGTCATGGATTTTCACGACGTTCAGTACCCGACTATGCCGCGACCGGCGTCAACCAGTCGCGGTACGGGTCCGACTTGCCGGCGACGCAGTCAAAGAAAGCGCTTTGCAGTCTGGTGGTGACGGGACCACGCTTGCCTTCACCGATGGTGCGGCCGTCGACCTCGCGGATCGGCGTTACTTCCGCCGCCGTGCCCGTGAAGAAAGCCTCGTCGGCAATATAGAGATCGTCGCGGGTGATGCGCTTGGACGACACCGCATAGCCCATATCCCGTGCCAGCGCGATGACCGAGTCCCGGGTGATGCCGATGAGCGCGCTGGTGAGTTCGGGCTCGCAGATTGCGCCGTTCTTTACGATGAAAAGATTCTCGCCCGAGCCTTCGGCGACGAAGCCGTCGACGTCGAGCAGCAGCCCCTCGTCGTAGCCGTGCTCGGTCGCTTCCAGATTGGCGAGAATCGAGTTGGCGTAGGTGCCCGAGTACTTGGCGCGGCACATCGATACGTTGACGTGGTGCCGGGCGTAAGACGAGGTTTTGACCCGGATGCCTGTTTCGAGCGCCTCGACGCCCAGGTACGCACCCCACGGCCAGGCGGCGATTGCCACGTGCACGCTCGCGCCTTTCGGCGACACGCCCATTTTCTCCGAGCCGTAGAACGCGATCGGCCGGATGTAGCAGGACTCGAGTTGGTTCGCCCGGACCACTTCTTTTTGCGCTTCCATGAGAACTTCCCGGCTGTATGGAATTTTCATCATGTAGATGTGCGCCGAGTTGAACAGCCGTTCGGTGTGCTCCTTGAGCCGGAAGATGGCGGTGCCGCGCACGGTGTTGTATGCCCGCACGCCCTCGAACACCGCGAGCCCGTAGTGCAGAGAGTGGGTGAGGACGTGGGTGGTGGCGTTGCGCCAGGGCACGAGCCGGCCATCATACCAGATGTGCCCGTCGCGATCGGCCATTGACATGTGCGCGCTCCGTCAAAAAAACAGTTATTTTAGCGTATTTGCCGCAAGCTAAGAACTTTAGCCACAGAGAATTCTTTTCAATACCTCCTTGAGGGGTACACAGAGTTCACAGAGAGCATTCTCACAGGCGAACAGCGGAATTCCCTGTTCATCCATGCACAATGGTGCCGCAACTGACTGTCGTCCCCGCGAAAACGGGGACCCATACTGAGCCACCACGAAGCGTGATGCATTGTATGGATTCCCGTCGCCACGGGAATGACAGCATGTAGCGATGCATTTGACCTGCCTTGTCTCTGTGTTCTCTGTGATCGCAGGGGGAAAATCGACTCCCACCGTTTCAGACCGACGCGGCCGCCCCGGTGTCCGGGAATACCTCGTCCCACAGCTCGCGCACCGCGCGCGCGGCATCCTCCAACGTGGCGGGCGGAACTCGCGCGTACTTCTCGCCCTGCAGCCGCAGGCTGTGCTGCAGTTGCCGGAAACGGCGATACCCGTCGTGCACGGCCAGCGCCCGGGCGCCGGGAATCAGGCCCAGCCGCGCCGCGAGCTTGAGCAACGCGAGATTGCCGATGTTGCCGGTGAGCTCGGCATGGGCGTGCGCGCAGCCCAGCACCAGATACTGCACGATGAACTCTACGTCGATGATGCCGCCGCGGTCGTGCTTGATGTCGAACAGCCTGCTCGTATTGGGGTGCGCTTCCAGCATTTTTTGCCGCATCGCGACCACTTCGCGGCGCAGCGCGGGAAGGTCCCGAGGCTGGCGCAGGACCGTCACGCGCAGGGCCTCGAACTCGCGACCGATGTCCTGATTGCCCGCGACGAAGCGCGCACGCGTGAGCGCCTGATGCTCCCACACCCATGCTTTCTTTTCCTGGTATTCGCGGTAGCTCGCGAGCGGGCTCACCAGCAGGCCGCTCACGCCGTTGGGCCGCAGCCGCAGATCGGTGTCGTACAGCACGCCCGCTGGCGTGATGCTGGTAAGCCACCCGTTGATGCGCTGCGCAAGTCGCGCATAATTTTCGGACGCCTCAGGCGCAGCGTCCTCGTACAGGAAGACGATATCGAGATCGGAGGCGTAGCCCAGTTCCTTGCCGCCCAGCTTGCCGTAGCCGATGATGGCAAAGCGCGGATCGGCGCGATGGCGGCTGCGCAATCCGGCCCAGGTCAGACGCAGCACTTGTTCGAGGATCACGCACGCGAGATCGGAGAGATGATCGCTCAACGTTTCCAGCGGCAGCGTGCCGCCGAGATCCTGGGCGATCAAGCGCATGGTCTGGGCGTGCTTGAAATGGCACAGGATGTCCATTTGTCTCTCGGTATCCGCGGTCGCATCGTCGAGCTGCGCGCGCAGCGTGCGCGTCAGCGCCGGCCAATCGGGGGCGGCATAAAGCGTGCGCGTATCGAGCAATTCGTCGAGCAATATGGGGTGCTGGGTCAGATAGCGCGCGACCCAGGGGCTCGAGCTCACCAGATCGGCGAGCCGCGAGAGCGCCTGCGGATACTCTTCGAGCAGCGCAAGATACGACTCCCTGCGGCTGATGCCATCGAGGAGTTCAATGATGCGCTCGAGCGTCGCGTCGGCGCCGCTGCACGTGGCCGCAGTTTCGATTGCGAGCGGCACCAGCCGGTCGAGCCGTGACTGGCTCGCAGCCGGCATCTGGCGGTAGCGGGGGCTGCCGCGCATCAAACCGAGCCGGCGCTGCAACTCGACGGGGCGCTTGAAACCAAGGCCGGCAAGCTGCGCGATGCCCCGGTCGGCGTCGGCGGCGTCCTGCCACAATCCGGCCAAGGCATGTTGTTCGTGGGGTGCGGCCGCGAAGATCTGCTCGAAATGGCGGGTCACGTGCGCGCGGTGACGCTCGAGTTCCGCCAATAGCGCCGCGTAATCCGCAACCTCCATGCTGCGCGCAATCGCCAGGCGGTCATCGTCGCTTTTCGGCAACGCGTGGATCTGCTGATCGTCAAGATACTGCAGGCGGTGCTCGAGGTTGCGCAAAAAGATGTAGGCGGCGGTGAGCTCCTGTACTGCGGATGCCGGCAGCAGGTTGCGCTCGCGCAGCAGCGGCAGCACTTCGAGCGTCGGCTGCCGGCGCAGTTCCGGATCGCGGCCGCCGCGGATCAGCTGGAACACCTGCGCGATGAACTCGATCTCGCGGATGCCGCCCGGGCCAAGCTTGATGTTGTCGAAGAGTTCGCGCCGGGCGACCTCTTCCCGGATCTGGCGGTGCAGGTCGCGCATCGAGGCAAACGCACTGTAGTCGAGGTGGCGGCGGTAGACGAACGGGCGCACGAGTTCCATGAGAGCGGCGCCGCAGTCGCCGGTGAGCGGCCGGCCCTTGATCCAGGCGTAGCGCTCCCATTCGCGTCCCTGCGTGATCAGGTAGCTTTCGAGCATGTCGAAACTCACCACCAGCGGGCCACCATCGCCGTAAGGTCGCAATCGCATGTCGACGCGGAAAACGTAGCCGTCTTCGGTGGCCTCATCGAGCGCGCCGATAAGGCGCCGTGCGAGCCGCGTAAAATACTCGTGATTGCTCACCGGCTGGCCGCCGTCGGTTTCGCCGTCCTCCGGGTAGGCGAAGATGAGGTCGATGTCGGACGAGACGTTCAGCTCGCCGCCGCCCAGCTTGCCCATGCCCACGATGTGCAACTGTTGAATCCTGCCGCTCTCCGCGCCGCGCGGCCGGCCATGCTGCGCGGCCAGCCACTGGTCGAGACTGGAGAGGGCGGTGGAGATCGCGATTTGCGCCAGCGCGGTGGTGGTGGCGAGGACTTCGGCAAGGCCGGCCCGTCCACTGATGTCGCGCGCGATCAGCCGCAGCATTACCCGCTTGCGCAGGATGCGCAGCGCGCGCCGCAGCGCCGCCTCGTCAGCAGCGGGATGCGCCGCCAGCAACGCCCGCATCTGTGCGCTGTCGAACGGATGGTCGCAGCCGGTTTCGGCGAGAAGTTGCGGCTCGGCTTCGAGGAGGCGGCACGCGAAACGGCTGAAGGCGCGCGCGGCGTCCAACGCCGGGTCGGCGCGAACCACAGCGGGCGCGTTATTCGATTCCATGGGCGTAATCGCGTAAAATATCTAAATCCTTGTTTGAATATCGCATTTTTTGGAGTTCCAGGCAAAACGTGCCGTTTTCCGCTGTTTTCCGATGGCTGCGCATCCGCTCGCTTGCGATCTATCGTTTGCTCACGTGGATGGTGCTGGGTGCGGGCTTGCTGTTCGCCGCCATGGTGATCGGCCTGCGCTACTGGATACTGCCCAACATCGAGCATTACCGGGACGACATCGCGCAGGCGGTAAGCAAGGCGGCCAATCAGCGCATCACCATCGGCAAGATATCCGGCAACTGGGACGGCATCCGGCCCGAACTGGTCCTCGAGAACGTCACCGTGTTCGACCATGCCGGACGGCCGGCGCTGGAACTCTCGCGCATTGACAACACGCTGTCCTGGTTGTCGTTCGCCGCACTGGAGCCGAGATTTCATGCGCTCAACATCTCCCGCCCGACGTTCGACATCAGGCGCGATGCACGCGGGGTGATCTCCGTCGCCGGGATCGAGTTGAAAGCCCCGGAGGACGGCGGGTTTGTCGACTGGCTCCTGCGCCAGCCGGAGATCGCGGTGCGCGATGCGGCCATCACCTGGCGCGACGAGCTGCGCGGCGCGGCGCCGCTCGAACTGAAGCACGTCGAACTGCTGGTTCGCAACCGCGGCGCCCGGCACCGATTCGGGTTGCGTGGGGCGCCGCCTCAGCATCTCGCAGGCCCGCTCGATTTGCGGGGCGATGTCACCGGCGAGACCGTCACGGCGCCGGCAGACTGGAATGGCAGGCTGTTCGTGGAGCTCGACTATGTTGACATCGCGGCCTGGCGCGCCTGGGTGCCGCTTCCGATCGAGGTTCCGCAGGGCACCGGCGCGCTTCGCATGTGGCTCACATTCAGTCCGCACCGGCTGAACGACCTCGTCGCCGACGTGCGGCTCGCCAACGTAAGAACCCGGCTCGCCAAGGACTTGCCCGACCTCGATCTGACTGAACTGTCGGGCCGTGTCGCGTGGAAGATGTCGGCGGACGGCTTCGAGTTTTCCACCTCCAAGCTGGGGCTCACGACCCAGAACGGACTGACCCTCCAGCCGGCGGACTTTCTGCTGCGCTTGGGCACGGCCAAGAACAAGGAACCGGGGCGCGGCGAACTGCATGCCAACGCGCTTGATCTTGAGCCGCTCGTCGCGCTGGCTGACCGCCTGCCGTTGGATGCCGAACTGCGCAAGCAACTGGTGGAGATATCGCCCAGGGGCAGCCTTTTTGACGTGGTCATGCGCTGGAGCGGCGACTGGCATGCGCCGACCCAATACCTCGCGCGGGGCAGGTTCCAGAATCTGGCGCTGAAACGGTTCGGAAAGGTTCCGGGTTTTGCCGGTTTGAACGGCAGCATCGACGGCAGCGAAAAGGCCGGCACGCTCTACCTCAACAGTACCAACGCGACGCTTGACATGCCGCTGGTGTTTCGCGACCCGCTCGGGTTCGACATGTTGACCGCGCAGATCGCCTGGTCGCGCAGCGGCACCGATACCGAGCTGCGGCTCAATAACATTTCGTTTGCCAATCCCCATCTTGCAGGAACGCTGTTTGGCAATTACCGCACGGTGCCCGACAGCCGTGGCGTGATCGATCTCACCGGGAATCTGACTCGGGCGGACGCGCGTTTCGCCGGGCCTTACATTCCGCTGGTGGTTGGCAAAGCGACGCGCGCTTGGCTCGACACCGCGTTTCTCGGCGGTCAGTCGAACGATGTCGCGCTGCGCGTCAAGGGCAATCTCGACAATTTTCCGTTTCCCGACAACAAGGGCGGCGTGTTCCAGGTGGCGGCCAGGGTCACGGGCGGCATACTCGATTACGCCGAGAGCTGGCCGAAAATAGAAAACATCGCCGGGGACCTGGTATTTCGCGGCCAGCGCATGGAGATCAACGCGCGTCAAGGCACCATCCTCGGCGCGCGGCTGGCCAAGGTGCGCGCCGAAATCCCGGATCTCAAACACGATGACGAGATCTTGCACGTTACCGGAGAAGCTGAAGGCCCGACCAGCGAGTTCCTCGCGTTCATCGAAAAAAGCCCGGTGTTCGGCATGATCGATCGCTTTACCGAGGGCATGCAGGCGCAGGGCAGCGGCAAGCTCGCGCTCAAGCTCGAAATCCCGCTGCGCGCGCGCGCCCGGAGCAGGGTCGCCGGCACCTATCAGTTCATCAACAACCAGATCGTCGCCGACGCTGATCTGCCGCCGGTGGAACAGGCCAACGGGCGGCTCGAATTCACCGAATCGGCGGTACATGTGCCCAACGCCACCGGCATCTTCCTCGGTGGACCGGTGTCGATCACGGCCGCCACGCAACGCGATGCGGCGGTGCGCCTCAATCTGGAGGGTCGGGCCAATATCGACAACCTGCGGCGCTCGGCCGGCAGCCCGGCGTGGGCGCATCGGCTGCGCGGCGCAGCCGACTGGCGCGGAACATTCGTCCTGCGCAACAAGCTTGCCGATCTCGCGATCGAGAGCGATTTGCAGGGCATCGCCTCGGACCTGCCGGCGCCGTTCGTCAAGACCGCGGCGGAAGCCATGCCGCTGCGTTACGAGCGCAAGTTCACCGGCCCGCGGCAGGATCAGGTGAGCTTCTCGTACGGCGAGATCGTGAGCGCCCGGTTCGCGCGGAGTGTCGAAGGCGGCAGCAACCTTGTCCGCCGCGGCACGATCCGCTTCGGCGGCGCTGCCGCCGAACCGCAGCGCGACGGTGTATGGGTAAGTGGCGCGCTGAAAGGCTTCGATCTCGACCGCTGGCTTACGCTGATTCAGCCGGGCACGGGACAGCTCCCGCTGGAAGTGGTCGGACTCGATGTCAGGATCGGTGAATTCACTGCGCTTAACCGGCGGTTCCACGAGGTGGCGGTGAGCGGAACGGCTCAAGATGGCGTGTGGCAGTCGACGCTCTCCGGCCGCGAGTTCGAGGGCGCCGCGACGTGGCGGCCGCAAGGCCGCGGCAAGCTTACCGCGCGCATGAAAAAACTGGTCATCCCCGCGAGCGAGCCTGCGCCGGTCCCGCCGGAGGTGGCCGCCAGGAAGCGGGAACTGCCGGCGCTCGACATGATCGCCGAGCAATTTCAGTTCAAGGACAAGGCGCTCGGCAGGCTCACCCTGCTTGCCGTGCCTGAGGAGCGTGACTGGCGCATCGAGAAGCTGCGTATCGAAAACCCCGAGAGCACGCTGGCGGTCGAAGGGGTATTGCAGAGCATGCCAGCGCAGTCGCCGCAGTCCCGCACGCAGGTCAACCTGCATCTGGAAGTCAACGATATCGGCAAGCTGCTCACGCGGCTCGGCTATCCCGAAGGCGTGCGGCGCGGCACGGCGAAACTGGAGGGGACCCTGACATGGGCGGGTGGTCCGCAGGATTTCAATTACCCTGGGCTTTCGGGCAGTCTGGTGCTCGATGCAGCCAGGGGCCAGTTCGTCAAGCTCGAGCCGGGCATCGGCAAGCTGCTGGGGATACTGAGCCTGCAGGCGCTGCCGCGTCGGATCTCGCTCGATTTCCGCGACATTTTCAGCGAGGGATTCGCGTTCGACCAGATCATCGGCGCGGTCAAGATCAACCGGGGCATCGCGACCACCGAGAATTTCCGCCTTCAGGGGCCGTCGGCACGCGTCTTCATGACCGGCGAGCTCGATCTTGCGCGGGAAACCCAGAAGCTGCACGTCAGGATCACTCCCAGCCTGAGCGACAGCGTTTCGATCGCCGGCGCGCTGATCGGCGGGCCGGTTGCGGGCGTCGCCGCGTTTCTCGCGCAGAAAATGTTGAAGGATCCTCTCGACCAGTTCGCTTCCTACGAGTATGGCGTGACTGGAACCTGGAGCGAGCCGCTGGTGTCGAAAGTCGAACGTCAGGTGCCGCCCGATGCGGACAAACCGCAATGAGACTAAGATTCGCAACAGGTCTGTGGCTGGTCCTCACCGCGCTCGGCGTGCGTGCTGCTGAGACGGTGGTGGTGGCGCCCGAGTTGTGGGATCGCCCGCGCAGCGGGCAAATCGTGCTCGAGCAGCCCGCGCTGAAGCAGGTGGTCAAGGCCTACCTCGGGCAGCCCGGCGTGCGTCTGATCGTTCATCATGCCGCGCGGCAGGAATCGCTGCTGCACGCGGAAGAATTGCGGGCGTGGCTCGTGGCGCTGGCGGTGGAAGCGGAGCGCATCGCGCTGCGCGCCAGTTTGCACGCCGGTGAACCGCTGAAGATCGAAGTCGTGACATCCCAATGAGCACCAGGTTGCGTTCCTCGTCTGGACGAGAGCGGCAGCAGCGTGACGCCGATGCCGCGCCCGGCGTGACGCGCATTGCCGCGGTCCAAATGGCGTCGGGCCCGAATATCGAAGGTAATCTCAACGAGGCGGCGCGCCTGATCGCGATGGCGGTCGAGCAGGGCGCGAAGCTCGTCGCGCTGCCCGAATACTTCGCGATCATGGGTTTGCGCGACCACGACAAGGTCGCGCTGCGCGAGAAAGAGGGCAAAGGCCCGATCCAGGAATTCCTGTCGGCGACCGCGAAGCGGCACAAGATCTGGCTGGCCGGCGGTTCGGTGCCGCTCGAATCGTCGGTTGCGAACAAGGTGCGCAACAGCTGCATGGTTTACGACGACAAGGGCAGGCTCGCCGCGCGCTACGACAAGATCCACCTGTTCGGTTTCGAGATGGGCTCGGAGCGCTATTCCGAGGAGCGTACCATCGAGCCGGGCAAGAACGTGGTGACGGTGGATACACCATTCGGCCGGCTCGGACTGTCGGTCTGCTACGATCTGCGCTTTCCGGAACTCTACCGCGCAATGAAGGATGTAGACATCATTCTCGTCCCCTCGGCGTTTACCGAGACTACCGGCAAGGCGCACTGGGAAACGCTGATCCGGGCGCGCGCGATCGAGAACCTTGCGTACGTGCTCGCGCCGGCGCAGGGCGGCTACCATGTGAACGGCCGCGAGACGCACGGCGATTCCATGATCGTCGATCCCTGGGGCGTGGTGCTCGATCGGCTGCCGCGCGGCTCCGGCGTCGTGGTTGCGGGCGTCAATCTCACGCACCTGAAACGCCTGCGGCTAAGCCTGCCGGCGCTCACGCACCGGACGATACACCGGTGCTGAACCGGCATACGGCGCCGCGGCTTGAAAACACAGGGCCGGCATCCAGATTATCGAGGTTTGCATAATTTGTTGGTCGATTATGCAAGGATCAATAAGAGCGGTGGGCGGTGAGCGGTGAGCGGTGAATGGTGAACATTGAACGGTGAATAGTGAATGGCAAATATGACTGAAACTCCCAAGTCCGAAACACTGATCGCGCAGCCCGAAGCGCTGTTCGCAACCGCCAATGCGACGCTGCTCGCTCCGTATGCGCTCGACAACCAGCAGTTGCAGACGGTATTCGGCCAGATCATGGCGCACCGCGTCGACTACGCGGATCTCTATTTCCAGTACAACCGCAGCGAGTCGTGGAGCCTGGAGGAAGGCATCGTCAAATCCGGCAGCTTCAACATCGACCAGGGCGTCGGCGTGCGTGCCGTCAGCGGCGAGAAGACCGCGTTTGCGTATTCGGACGACATCAGCCTGGAGGCGCTCCGATCGGCGGCGCAGGCGACGCGCGCGATCGCGCGCCAGGGCAGCAGCGGCGCGACGCGGGTGGCGAAGCGTGGCAACGGCCACAATCTCTATCTCCCGCAGGATCCGCTGGCCAGCCTCAAGGACAGCGACAAGGTTTCACTGCTCGAACGGCTTGAACGCCTGGCCCGCGGCCGCGACCCGCGGGTGACTCAGGTGATGGCCTGGCTCGGTGGCGAGTACGAAGTAATCCTTGTCGCGCGCAGCGACGGCGTGCTCGCGGCGGACGTGCGCCCGCTCACGCGGCTGTCGCTGCAGGTCATCGTGGAACACGACGGCCGGCGCGAACAGGGCAGTGCCGGCGGCGGCGGCCGCTTCGATTACGCCTATTTCACCGACGCGGTGCTGCAAGACTACGCCGCGAAGGCGGTCGATCAGGCGCTCATCAATCTCGAGGCGCGTCCCGCGCCGGCGGGCACGATGACGGTGGTGCTGGGGCCGGGCTGGCCCGGCGTGCTGCTGCACGAAGCGATCGGGCACGGGCTGGAAGGCGATTTCAACCGCAAGGGAACTTCGGCTTTCAGCGGCCGCATCGGGGAGCGCGTCGCCGTGCCCGGCGTCACCGTGGTTGACGACGGCACGATGGCGCGCCGCAGAGGGTCGCTCAACATCGACGACGAAGGCAACCCGACGCAATGCAACGTGCTGATCGAGAACGGCGTGCTGAAGAACTACATGCAGGACAGCCTCAACGCGCGGCTGATGAAGGTGCCGCTCACCGGCAACGGCCGGCGCGAGTCGTACGCCCATATCCCGATGCCGCGCATGACCAACACCTATATGCTGAACGGCGCCAGCGACCCGCAGGAAATCATTGCATCGGTCAAGAACGGCCTTTATGCGGTGAACTTCGGCGGCGGGCAGGTCGACATCACCAGCGGCAAGTTCGTGTTCTCGGCCTCCGAGGCTTACGTGATCGAGGACGGTAAGGTTACGTATCCGGTGAGAGGCGCCACATTGATCGGCAACGGCCCCGACGCGCTGACGCGCGTGGCGATGATCGGCAACGATATGGCGCTCGATCCCGGAGTCGGCACTTGCGGCAAGGAAGGCCAGAGCGTGCCGGTCGGCGTCGGCCAACCCACGCTGCGCATCGACGGACTCACGGTCGGCGGCACCGTCTAAGCTGTTCCCATCCGTGGGAGCGAGCTTGTTTGTGGGAGCCAGCTTGCTGGCGATTATCGCAGGCAAGCCTGCTCCCACACAGACTGCCGTGCTGGATGGGCTCGCGTGATGTCCAGGCCTGAATTGGAGTGACGCCCGCCGCGCCAAGGGGATAGAATTGTTTTGCGGGGCGCGGCGCTCGCACCCCGCTGGGCATCAGCCTCTATTGCTGCGAAACGAAGCCATGCAAGCACGCCACCGAAAAGCGATTCTGTTTACGGTCCTCGCGGGCGTCGTCACATTCGTTTTCTTGGATCCCGCACCCAACCGGAACGCGAAGTCCTCTGCCTCGCCCGCGTCACCGCAACGGCATGGTCGGGAGGATGGGGGCGCACCAGCACCCGCGGCGAAAGCCGCAGCAAAGGCTCTCGCGCCTGCGTTACCGGAGCGGCCGTCGTTGGGAGAGCCCGCGGGAGATCTGTTCGGATCACAATCCTGGCAACCTCCGACTCCCACGGTCGCTGCCTCGCCCGTCAAGCCGAGCGCGCCGCCCATGCCGTATCGATTCGCCGGCAAACTCATACAGAATGGACAGCTACAGGTTTTCCTGTCCAAGGGCGACACGCCCATTCCGATCAAGCAGGGCGAAGTCCTGGACGGTACCTACCGCGTCGAGTCGATCGCGGAAAGCGGCATCACGCTGGTATACCTGCCGCTCGGACACAAGGAACACATTCCCGCCGGCGGCACGCTTCCTGCAGCCACCGCAGCAGCGCCGCTTTTCGGCGCTACCCCGCCTGCGAGTGGACCCCAGCCAGGCCTCGGCGCCATTCCTACCGGAGCCGTTGTCGTGCCCACTCCCGCGATTCCCTTTGCCCCTCGTCGGAACGGTGCCGCATCGACAGTGACGGAACTGAAGGCGGAGAACAGACCGGCGCGGTCGCCGAGGTGAGTGTGGCGTCGTTGAGCCTGCCAAAAAGAAAAACCCGCCAAGGTTACTGGCGGGTTTGTGTCGCCGGGAAAACTTGTGGCTCGACCGACGCTTTACAAGGTGTTGCCCGCGCGGCGGCTGTGAATGACACAGCGCGCTCGCGGCAGTTGATGTCGCTACATCTTCCGGGTCCCCGAACGTGCAGATCCCGAATCGAAGCAAAGAGACAAACGCTTCGTCGCCGCCTTACGGAGCGACGGTGAAGGTCATGAGCTGGTACTCAAACAGGTATTCGGCTCCCTGCCAGCCGGCACCCCACGTCCCCGCGGTGCAATTCACATCGCTCGAAAGGACCAACCAAATCTTAGCTCCTGTGGGATAGTTATAATCGGTGGCGATCGGCAAGGAGGGAATTGTTGCTGAACCTTGGATATGGACATCCCCGTAACTGTCCGCAGTTCCGGAGCCGAAGCAGATCACGGCGTCGGGCGGCCAGCTTTCCGGCGGGGGATCGGAATAGTAAATGAGAGTGTAGCTCGTGTCCTGGTTCAGCCTGTGGCCATTGAAGTTGAAATTAAATGTCGTCCCCGTCGGGTTGTACAGCAGTTTTCCCCAGGCGCCCGGACTGACAATCGTCCAGTCGCTCTGGTTCTTTTCAAAAAGGTAAAGGTGAGCGATGTTCGATTTGCCACTAACGCCAGAGGGTCCAGCGGCGACAGCCAGTGGGGCAAGGAACAAGGACAGGACAAAGAGCGTAGCGAACCCGATAAACGTGGTCTTGTTTGGAAGTGTCATGATTTTCTCCTCAGAGTAAATGAATAACTGCTGTGTATCTTCCCCTGCAACTGCCGCCAGCCCCGATGCGGCGGCTGGCTTTGGTGCACACTCGTGTGGGGGGCAGTTCTTGACTTGACACTCCCACACGCTGCTTTCCTTCTTTCCGCCGTGAGAGGCAATACTCTAAATCCAAATAAAACGATTGCGAGTCGGGAATATGAGAGCAGCATCCCGCTCGTGCAGGCGTTCTGCAATAGAGCAAACCGGCTTATTTCGATAGGTCATTCAATCCGTCCCAGGTAGGCTGAACCTACTACTCGACAGGCTTGGCACGCGACACGCTGCTAACAGCAAAACCGCCTGCGGATTAAGGATGAATCTGATGATTACGGCCGTTCTTGCCCTCCAATTGGCGCGCGAGCAGGGTCGAAATGAGGTGTTCACTGCCTCCTTCTTCCGTTTTCGTGCAGGCGGTTTTGCATTAGGAGTTTGTCCGACTTAAGTCCGACAAACTCCTAGGCGCTTCAAGCTGGGACTCGGTGATTTTCACCGCCACTCCCACCCGGTTTTCGCGGGGCTCCAGGCGCACGATGCTGCCCCGGCACCTGAGCATCAATTTGCCGCCGGGGGTGTCCAGTTCCACCGCGAACCTGATCTCGTTGCCGAGCGCATAGGTGGCATCGGTTTCGAAGAACATGCCCGACGCACTGACGTCGCGCGTAACACCGGTCGCGGCGCCCAGGTCCACCGGCCACGCCGCGCTGACCCGTTCTTCAGCCCTTTGGTCCGCGCCTTCTTTCTTCATCGGCCGCATTTTCTCGCCTGACAGGAAGACTACGCGGGCGCGTGGCGTGGCGCATGGGCTGTTACTACTTTTTTTGGTGGGCTGAATGACCTATGCGCGGCTGCTACCGTTAACGCCGGTCCGACTTGCTTCCGTTATGGGTTCTGGGTTCGTCCTGGTCTGTTGGCCGCCCGTTCAACCCGTGTTTCCGGGCGTAGACATACAACTCGACGCGGTTGCCCACACCGAGTTTTTCGTAAATGGCATTCAGGTGGTTGCGCATGGTGTGCTCGCTGACATGGAGTTTCTCGGCAATCTCCCGCGCCGTCGCTCCGGGATTGGCCGCGGCGATGGCGACCGCCTCCCGTTCCTTGGCGGTAAGCAGCGAAATCTTCGGCAGCTCCGGATTGGCGGCTTGATCCGCGAGCTGGCGGGAGAGTTCCACGAAAACCCGGCCGGCAGCGGCATGGCTCAGCCACACTTCCCCCTCGTGGACTTTTCTGATCGCCTTCAGGATCGTTTCGGGCGCAGCCTCCTTTTCCACGACCCCTCGCGCGCCCTTGAGAATTGCCGCCTCGCGCAGGGTCTCTTCTCGCGTACCGATGAACACCAGTATTTTCGCCTGCGACGTGGCGGCGATTCTCGGGATCGCGTCGAGCCCGAGTTCGTCGTCGATGTGAGCGAGGAGAATCACGTCGGGTTGGGCCGTTTCAAGGCACGCCAGGGCTTCAGCCAGCGTGGTCACTGCGCCGACCACGTGCATCGAGGATTTCGCGCTTTCGACCAATCTCTCGAGCCCCCACAGGACGCTGCGGTAGCGATGCACGATCAAGACCCGGATGGGCGCTGAATTTTCAATAGGCATCGTTTCCCGTGAGGACGACCCATGCGGTCCTGGCGATGATGTGTGAGGGGTCAGTGTGTGATCTCGCTCGCCAGGGCGTATGTGGCATCCATCTCGAAAAACACGCCGGAGGCGCTGACATCGCGCGTGATGCCGGTCGCGTTTTCCAAATCCACCTGCAGTGAGGTGCTAACCCGTTCTTCTCGTCTTTGATCTTGATCACCCTTGGTCACCGCTCGGCCCCTTACTCGACATCGCAAAGGCTAGTCCATCCACTCCCTGCCACACTCGCATCAAGCATTATGCAAATATGGGCCAGACGAACCCATGCTACACGTCAGGTAACAAGCTGTCTGTCAGGAAAACCTTACGATTGGCTGGACTGCCACCAAAACGAGCAACCCAAACGAAACCTGGGGTTCACGCCGAACACGCAAACACTCAAGGCAGTTTGTTCACAAGGTTATCAACCGATCTTGTGAATAACCGGGCGCACATGGCGGATCGGTGAGCGTTCCGCAAAGGGCTCGCTCTGGACACGACGACGGGGGCGGTGTAGTTACGTTCTACAACATAAAGGAGAATTCATGACACAAATCAGACGCGTGGTCACCGCACCGTGACTTCGGTGCGCCCAGCCGCTTTGCTGCCTCGAACGATGTACTTTGAGCGTTGCATTGCCGACGAGCGAAGCGCTGGCTGCCGGTCGCTTTCCCCGAAAGCGGACGCTCATTGGTTGCCGGCGGGACCTTGCACCCATTACCGGGACATCGCCTTGCTACGGCGCACACCCTAGGCATTCCCGCTGACCCAGCCCTAGTGCCGTTGCCCGGGGCGCGAGAGGTGAATAGCCCACATCCGCAAAGTGACCGGAGACAACACCTTCCCGGCCTATGGGTGTAGACTGGCTGACGATCGGGATTGCATAGGGCTCCCCGCCCGACGATGTCGATGCTTGCGCCGCTTCGTTACGATCGGAGGAAGATCGGATGAGCAGGTACGACACGGCACTTGCAATCCTTGCACGCAACACCACGCCACGCATCTCCGGCGCGCCCAGGGCCGAGAGCGAACCGGGCGAGGGTGCAAGTTTCTATCTGAAGATACCCAGATGACCAGACCGCTTTGGCTTGACGTTGACTGTAGCAGGACGAGGCTGCGGGAGTTTTTCAAGAGCCACGGGCTGCGCCCGAGCGTAGTCCTGATTTGCGTGATCTCCGGCGCGATGCTATGGGCCGGTCTCGTCGCGGAGCTCAACTTTGAGCGCGAATACATCATCGAGAGCGAGCGTCAGGACAATGACAATCTTGCCCGGGTGTTCGAGGAACACGTCGCGAGGACCGTGCGCGCGGCCGAGATCACGCTGCGGGAAATCGCCTCGGAGTATCGGCGAGACGGCGGAAAGTTCGACCTCGTTCACTACGCGAAGGACGGCGGGATTTATCTTGATCCCTATAATATTCTGGGCATCAGCGACGAAAACGGCAACGCGGTGATGGCGAGCGTTCCTGTGTTCAAGCCGGCAAATTATCGCGACAACGATAACAACCAGTATCACGCCCGGCACGATACGCGCGAGCTCTTCATCGGCACGCCCCGGATTGGAACCAACACCGGCAAATGGACCGTCTATCTGTCGGTTCGCATCAACAAAGCGGACGGATCTTTTGGCGGCATCGCGATTCTGGGCATGGATCCCGCTTATTTTTCGAAGATCTATGCGGAACTTGACCTGGGCAAGGACGCGACCGTGACCTTGATCGGGCGCGACGGGGTCACTCGCGCGCGCAGTTCGGGCGCGGGCGTGACCGCCGGAGACAACATGGCCGGCACCCCTTTGTTCACCCGCTACCTGCCGGCCGCCGACCACGGCAATTTCATAGACGCAGGCTCGGCGGATAAAATCAAACGCATATCGAGCTACCGCGCCCTCAAGGACTACCCGCTGGTCGTTCTGGTCGGCACCTCGATGGCCGTCGCCTTGGCGGACTACGATAAGCGCCGATCCACCTTGCTGCAGGCAGCAAGCGGATTGACCGTAGTTATCCTGTGTCTCGGCCTGTTCGCCCTGTTCCAGATCGCGAGGTCGGAGCGGGAGAGCGGGCAGCGGCGCCGCGGCGAACGGCTGTTTCGCGCCCTGGCGGATGGGTCGCCGGTGGGAATCTTTCGCGCGGATGCGGCCGGCAAAAGCGTGTACGTGAATGCCCGCTGGTGCGAAATCGCCGGCACGCGCCCTGAGGCGGCGCTCGGCGATGGCTGGGCTTCCGCGCTCCATCCTGACGACCGGGAACGTGTTTTCGGGGAGTGGACGGCGGCGGCAAACAATCGCCAGCCGTTCCTGTCCGAGCATCGTATCCGGAGGCCGGATGGAAGTATCACATGGGTCGTTGCCCAGGCACGGGCCGAAACAGACCCGCAAGGCAAAGTTCTGGGCTACGTGGGCACGGCTACCGACATCACCGAGCGCAAGCGGACAGAGCAGGCGCTCATGGAAGGCGAGCGGCGCTACCGCGAGCTCTTCGAAATCAACCCACACCCGATGTACGTCCACGATTTAGAGACATTGCGCTTTCTCGCGGTGAACGAAGCAGCCGTCGCCCAATATGGCTATTCACACCAGGAATTTTTCGGGATGACCGTCAAGGACATTTGGCCGCCCGAGGACGTCGCCGTATCAATGGAGCGCTTGAAAAGTCTGCCGGCAGGCCTGGTAAGCGGCCGGTTTCGGCGACACCGGAAGAAAGATGGCACGTTCATCGAAGTCGAGATCACTTCGAACACACTCGAGTTTATGGGGCATCATACCCGGATCGTGCTCGCCATTGATGTGACCGAACGCCGCCGCGCCGAAGCTGCGCGCGACCAGCTTGCCACCATTGTCGAAAACGCGAACGACGCCATCTTCAGCCGCGCGCTCGACGGCATCATCACTTCGTGGAACGCCGGTGCGGAAAGAATGTTCGGCTATAGCGCCGCTGAGGCGATCGGCCGGCCGGCTGCCTTCAATCTGGCGCCAGGCCGGCAATCCAACCTCGCGCAAAACACGGAGATTATCCTGCGCGGCGAGGCAATTGCGCCGCTCGAATCCCAGCGCCTGACCAAGGACGGGCGGGTGATCGATGTCCTGACCACCCTTTCTCCCATCAGGGACAGCGCCGGTAACGTCGTCGCCGGATCCGCCATTCTTCACGACATCACCGCGCTTAAAGAGGCGGAGGCGGAACTCAAACGCAGGACCGAGATCGCGCAGCTTCTCGAATCTCTTGCCCGCACAGCGAACGAGGCAACAAACGCGGAAACCGCAATGCGCGACTGCCTCGCGCGCATATGCGAGTACGGCGGCTGGGTGATCGGCCGATTGGGAATCTACGGCGAGCAGAGCGACGAAACCGTGTTTCCCGAGCGCTCCTTCTGGTACTCGGTGGATACCTCCCGCTACGATGAGTTTATGCGTGCGTCGCTGGACTCGCGCTTCTACCACCCCAGCGGCCGGTTCATCAGCCGCCTGTTGCGCGAGAAACGACCGGTGTGGTTTTCCCCCGTCGATGGGCTGACCAGCACTGGCCGCATGGCGGTCGCCGCCCGGCAAGGATTGCACTGCGCGTTCGCCTTCCCGGTAGTGTTGCGTGACAAGGTTGTTGCGGTGCTCGAATTTTTCGCCGAGGAAGAGCGCCCCGCCGACACGCTGCTGATGGAGAACATCACCAACGTCAGTTCTCAGCTCGCGCGCCTGGTCGAGCGCGGCCGGGCCGAGGAGACGACCGCCCGGCTCGCCGCCATCGTCGAAAACGTCAATGACGCCATCGTCAGTTGCGCGCTTGACGGCACGGTGCTGTCCTGGAACCCGGGTGCGGAGCGCATGCTCGGCTACACCGCCGCGGAAATGGTCGGGCATAACCTCTCGGTCGTCGCGTCTAAGGAGGAGCTTGAACGCCATACCGCGCGCCTGCTGCGGGGCGACGTGTTGCCGCCATTCGAAGTCGTGCGCTCCACCAAGAATGGACGCCAAATTCACCTCCAGATCAGCCTTTCGCCGATCCGGGGTACCGCCGGGAACATAACGGCGATCGCCTCTATCCTCAGCGACACCACCGAGCGCAAGCGGGCGGAAGAACTGCAACGTGCGAGCGAGGTCCGGGTCCGCGAGTTGCTCCGGCGCCTGGTCGAGGCCCAGGAAGGGGAGCGGCGGCGATTTGCCGCCGATCTGCACGACGTGGTCGGTCAGAACCTGAGCGCTCTGGAGATCGAGCTCCAAAGGCTGCGCGGCGCGCCGCCGTCCGGGAACGGGCGGAACGCCGGGGCCACGCTGGACAATATGGCGCGGATTGTTCAGGACACGACGAACTCGGTGCGGGAGACCATAGCCGACCTGAGGCCCGCGCTGCTTGACGATTACGGCGTGTTCGTGGCTATCGAGGGCTACGCCAGCCGTATCGAGCGCCTGACCGGTTTGCATATATCGGTCCAGGGGAATGCACCCGAAAGCCGGCTGCCTCCCAGGATGGAACTCGCGTTGTTCCGCATGGTCCAGGAGGCCTTGATGAACGCGGTAAAGCACGCCGCCGCGTCGCGGGTAACGGTGGAGCTTTCCCGGGTCGGGGATGTTCTGCGTCTTTGCGTGGAGGACGACGGGAAGGGGATCGCTTGCTCGACGCCGGGTCTGCAGCGGGCCGGCGGATGGGGCATTGAGTTCATGAGTGAACGCGCTGAAGCCCTGGGTGGAACGCTGCGCGTCGAATCCCCTGGAGTCGGAACGCGGGTGATGGTGGAGATTCCTCTTGGAAATTCGAATCATCCTGGTTGACGACCACGCCATCCTTCGCGAGGGCGTGAAACACCTGCTCGAAACTCAGCCCGACATGCGGGTGGTCGGCAGTTTCGCGAGCGGCCGTTCGGCCGTCGAATTCGTGGCGCGCGAGCATGTTGACGTCGCGATCGTGGACATGGCCATGCCGGAACTCAACGGCATCGAAATCGTGCATCGGCTGCAGGACACCTCACCGGACACGCAGATCCTGATGCTGTCGATGCACTCGAATCCGGAGCACGTCTATCGCGCGCTGCGGGCGGGCGCGCAGGGATACGTCGTAAAAGGCGCACTGGGCAATGCGCTCTTTGATGCGGTGCGTGCCGTCCACGGGCGCCAACGCTACCTGAGCGAGGTGATCGACCGCAACGCGCTTGACCGCTATTTTCAGAAGCAACGCACGAGCGATCCGCTCGACTGGCTCAGCGTGCGCGAACGGGAAGTGCTGCAACTGACCGTCGAGGGCCGGACCATCGCCGAAACCGCACAGCGGCTTGGGATTTCTCCAAAGAGCGTTGAAACCTACCGCGGCCGGGTGACAGCGAAGCTCGGTATTGCCGACCTGCCCGCGCTGGTTAAATTCGCTATCCGCCACGGCATTACCTCGCTCGAATAGTATTCGTGAGCGTGGGGTCACGGAGCGTGCGGAGCGTGGGGTCAGGCCTTTACTTTATACGCATGCGGAGCGTGGGGTCACACGTGAGCGTGGGGTCAGGCCTTTACTTTATAGTCGATGGCCGGTATGCTGAAACATGGCCCGACCATTACGCTTGGAGTTTGCGGGCGCGCTCTACCACCTGACCGCCCGCGGCAATGCGCGGCAGAAGATCTTTCTCGATGAGGAGGATCGCCGCTGTTTTCTCGAGTTCCTCGGTAAGGAAGTCGAGCAGCAGGGCTGGCTGCTCTACGCCTACTGTCTGATGGACAACCACTATCATCTGTTGCTCGAGACCCCCGAGCCCAATCTGGTGGCGGGGATGCGGCGGCTGAATGGGGTGTACACCCAGGCATTCAACCGCCGCCATCGGCGAATCGGGCACCTGTTGCAGGGCCGCTACAAGGCGATCCTCGTGGATAAGGATGCCTATCTGTTGGAGCTTTGCCGCTATATCGTGCTTAATCCGGTGCGTGCCAAGGCGGTGAAGCAGCCGGCGCAGTGGCGTTGGTCCAGCTACGCAGCCACCGCGGGACGCGCGAGTGCGCCTCCGTGGCTTGCTCTCAAGGCGGTGCAGGTGCTATTTGCCAGCCGCGCGGCTTATGAGCGCTTTGTCGCACAGGGGCTGGGACAGGAATCCCCCTGGGTGCAGTTGCGAGGTCAGATTTATCTCGGCGGGGAAGAATTTCTCAAGCGGCTGGAAAGACGGTTGCCGGCGCGGCCGGTGAGGGGTGTGGCGCGCAGTCAGTTGCAGCCGACTCGACCCAATGCCCAAACGATCGAGGCGGCGGTAGCCAGGTGCTACGGCGTTCCGGTCGCCAACGTGCTGGAGCGCTCGAACGCGGATGCCTATAAGGCGGCGGTGTACTTGTTGCGGCGAGTGGCTAATCTGCCGCTGGCGCTGGTCGCCAAGCGTGCTGGAGTCTCGCCGCCACGGGTGTCGCAGATTCAGGCGGCGATCGAACGGGGCAAGCTGGATCAGCCGTTGAAGGATCTGCTTGAGAGCTATAAAGTAAAGGCCTGACCCCAAACCCTGGTAAAGGCCTGACCCCAAACCCTGGTAAAGGCCTGACCCCAAACCCCCGCTGAGGTCTTGCTGAGGTCTACGGTTTGACATATAGACATACGACGAGTATGCTTTGACATATGAGAACCACGGTTCGGCTGAACGAGTCGCTGCTCGAGCAAGCCAGGCGGGAGGCGGCGCGACGCGGCACGACACTCACGGCGTTGATCGAGCAAGGTCTGCGAATGGCGCTCGCCCGACGCCCCAGCGCGACAAAGCGCGCCCGGGTGAGATTGCCCGTGTGTGCTGCCGGGGGTGGTGTCGTTTGTGGAGTCGACCTGAACGACTCCGCGGCGCTGCTCGACCGCATGGATGGCCGTTCGTGATCCTTCCGGACGTCAATGTTCTCATTTACGCATTCCGCAACGATTCGCTCGACCATCCGCGTTATCGTGCCTGGCTGGAATCCGTTGTGAATTCTTCAGAGCCCTACGGCATATCGCCGCAGGTCTTGGCTGGCGTGGTCCGGATTGTTTCGCATCCACGAATTTTTGCCCGGCCAAGCCGGGTCTCGGAGGCATTTACGTTCGCTCGCACTCTCATGGAACAGCCGAACGCCACCATTGTGGTCCCTGGCGAGCGTCATTGGGACATCTTCGAGCAGCTCTGCAGTACGGCGGCCGCGACCGGCAATCTCGTTCAGGACGCGTGGTACGCGGCTCTTGCCATCGAGTCCGGCTGCGAGTGGATTACAACAGACCGCGACTACGCGCGTTTTCCGGACCTGCGTTGGCGGGTTCCATGATTGGAGCAGCCACGGGATTCTTGCCCTGCAAAGCGACCGCTACGTCGGCGTAAAACCGTCACCCTGTCTGACTTCTCGACGTAAGATCTCAGGGTCAAACTCGATTTTCCTGTAACGATCAAGCGGGTTGGTGCGTTAAGGCGTCCAGGAGGATGCCAATGGCCCGCCAGCCACGTTTCTTCGTCGGGAGCGAAGCGCCGCTGCACGTCATTCAGCGAGGAGCGTTCTGGCCGTCGCGGTGCGCCGGTTGGAAAGGGGCGGCCAACCAAGGCTGGGCAGGGAGAAAATCGAGTTCGACCCGGCTCAGGCGCAGCGCCACAAGGAACGTAGCCAGGCCGAGCGCACGAATGCGCGGCTCAAGGATGAATTCGGCGGCAGGCAGGTCTGGGTCAGAGGCTACGCCAAGGTGATGAGCCACCTTTACGTTCGGTTTCTTGGGGCTGACAGCGGATCCGTTGTTGCTGTTGCTCATGTAATCTGCCGCTGGCGCGGGTCGCCAAGCGTGCCGGAGTCTCGCCGCCACGGGTGTCGCAGATTCAGGCCGCGATCGAACGGGGCAAGCTGGATCAGCCGTTGAAGGATCTGCTTGAGATGTATAAAGTAAAGGCCTGACCCCATGACCATGACCCCATGACCATGACCCCATGACCACAAGGCCTGACCCCATGACCATTCGCGCTGTGACTTTGGGCGCTGGCAAGGCCGTGTAGGCGTGTAAAAATATGCCGGGCGTCGGCATGACGTTCCGCGACGGAGTCAATTATCAGGCTTGACAGATGTTGGTAATTCTGCCAACATTAAAAGGATAGGGCGAAAGATAAAAATGAGGGTGACACGGCCGGTATCCTGGCTCACTGCGGCGCGAAAGGCTTTCGAGGATTTTCCTGAAGGCGCGCGCGAGATCGTTCTCGACGCATTGAGCGTTGCCGCCGAGGGCGGCAAGGCGGGAATAGCCAAGCCGATGAAAGGTCTTGGGTCGGGAGTGTTTGAAGTCGCGCTGCCCTTTCGGGGCAATGCGTTCCGGGTGGTCTACGCTGTGCAGATCGGCGAAGACCTCTGGGTGATCCATGCGTTCCAGAAAAAATCGACGCATGGCATCAAGACGCCGAAGCATGAGATTGATCTGGTCAAGGACCGCTTGAAACGATTGAAGGAGATGTTGCGATGAAAAAGGAACAGCTAGAGCTTATTCGCGGAAGCGGGAACATCTATCGCGACTTCGACATGGCGGATGCTGACGTTCGCCAGTTGAAGGCGATTCTCGCCGCCGAAATCATCAAAAAGCTCGATCGGGATGGAGTGAGCGTGAGAAAGGCGCAGAGCCTCACGGGGATTGATGCCGGAGACTTCTCGCGCGTCCGCAACGCAGATTTCCGGCGCATCAGCGTCGAGCGTCTTATGACGATGATTAACGGGCTTGGGTCACGGGTCGAGGTGAAAGTCAAAGTGCGGCGCGGTGCGACGGTCGAACACGCGGCGACGGTGTAAAGGAAAACGCAGCGCGCGTCGGACCGATAGATGAAACTCATTAAGAACACAGGCAACGACCGCGTAATCGACGAGCTGCGCCAGACACTTGCGCCGCCGTCGTCGCTCGACCTTGACCTCCCCCACCTCAATCCTCCCCCGCAAGGGGGGAGGAAGCATCAACGAACTAACGTGAAGGTGGTTTAAACGGCGGCGTAGCGACGGGAGGAGAGACGGCTCCCGGTTGAGTGGTGGACGCACCGGGCGCGGGCGCTGCGGCAGGCCCGTACACAAACGTCCACTCCGAGTACTTGGCTTTCCCGACAAAATCCAGGTTAAGCCGGTCAAAATTGGCGCGCTTCAGTGGTGCTTCCTCTGACAGGCTGTGGACCCCGGCGATTCCGCCGTCCGGCCCTTTCACCAATCCCCATTCGCTTTTCCCGGTGATCGGGTCGGGGTAGATCTGCCGCAAGTAGCGCTCGGTGACGGGTTTGCGCGGATCTTTCAGCAGGTCGGCGAGCGCGCGCGGAAATTGCCGCGGCCCGTTCAGGTAGTAGCGCTCGATCGCTTTGCGGTACTGGTTGCCGACGTACAAGAGTTCGGCTTCTTTCTCGCGCAGAGTAGTGGTGTGCCAGACTTCTCCGGTAAGGGCGAGTCCGCCGGCGAGGATGGCGACGATGAACAGCACTGTGAGATAGGTGAACCCCGCGCCGCTCCCGTGCCGGGGCCTCGATCGCGCCGGAGGGGGTATCACGGTCACCACTCCCCGTAAGCCGAGCCGTCCAGGGCCTCGCCCTGCGCGCCGCTCTTGACGTCGTAGACCCCGCCTTTCTGCGGATCATCCGGCGGCACGACCACCCAGGTGGCGGCGCTTTCGGTGATCGGGTCCATCGGCACTTTGCGCAGGTACTTGTCCGTGGCGAGGGCGTCGAGGGATTCGGGGTACTTGCCCTTGTCGCCGTAGTATTTGCCGATCGCGTCGCGAACCTGGTTGAGGTTCTCTTTGAGGACGACCTCCTTCGCTTTGTCCACGCTGGAGAAGTAGCGCGGCACGGCGAGCGTCAGCAGTATGGCGATGATCGCGAACACCGCGAG
>Ga0156176_1100_pt1 | contig 58457 bp, 59 predicted proteins | sample RifCSPlowO2_12_FD_107829 | JGI IMG/M metagenome (GOLD analysis project Ga0156176, IMG submission 107829) | Betaproteobacteria bacterium RIFCSPLOWO2_12_FULL_62_58
GGACGGTCATGTCGGCCGCATGGCGGTGCTCAAAGCGTGGCGGGGCAAGGGCGTGGGCAGCGCCATACTCAAGATGTTGCTCGATCTGGCGCGAAAGGAAGGACTCAAATCCGTGCGGCTGCACGCCCAGACGCATGCCGCGGGCTTCTACGCCAGGCACGGATTCAAGGCCACCGGCAAGGAATTCATGGAGGCGGGAATTCCTCACCGGGCAATGACGATCAAGCTCGAACCGCTGCCTGATCGCCTGGCATCGTGGAAGAAGTGAGGTTTTCCAGCCGGAAACGGGTGGCGACCTCGCCGAGCGGCTTTCCGCCGGCCCCGAAACCGCGTTCGATGTAGAGCACGTCGCCGTCCTTGTCCACCAGCATCACCGTCGAAGCGCGAGTGCCGTAGCGATCGCCGTTGATGAAAATGGGCGAGAGCTCCCGCTCGCGCTGCAAACCCACCCCGGTGTCGGGAAGCTCGTCATCAGGCGCCTCGCTGCGGTCGGACAAGAGCTCGAACAGCTTTGCGGCAAGCTCGGCCTCTCCCGCGCTTATTGAGTTTTGCATAAATGGATGACAATCCATTTGTGCCGCGAATCTCCCTTCTCCTCCCGGGAGAAGGGTCGGGGATGAGGGATGAGCATTGTCAGGCATTTCTTCAATGCTCAGTAGCAGCGCTTCCATCGCCTGCTTGCTGCGCTTGATCTTGGGCCACGGCGTATTGAGCAGGTGGTTGCTCAAGCCGTGCACGCCCGGGGGAATCCTCGCGACGCCCGGGCCGCGGTTCGAAAGCCAATACAACGCCTCGAGATCGCCCGCGATCAGAATGAAACCGTTGTACTGCCCGCCCTGTGCCTTCACCCGCTCGAGATAAGTTTCGGTATCGCTGTCGCTCGTCAGAAAACCGCTGACCAGGGCGCCGCGGGAGAGCGGGGCGGTCCTGCCGGCATTGCGGTTGCGGTAGTTGGTCACCGCAGCCATCCGGCCGCAGCGTGTCAGCCCGAGCCAGGTGCCGCCTTTTTCGAGATCGCGCCCGCCGTAAATCTGCGGGTGATCGTCCCAGAATGCGGCCGGCGCCGCCGGACGCGCATAAGCTTCGTCGCGGTTCGCGGCGAGGATCAGCGGATAGTTCCGGTGCGCTTGATGGGCAAACAGGATCAGGCACATAAACCAGTGAACGGTGAACGGTGAATAGTGAACGGGATAAACCAAACCGCCGCGTTCCCCTTCAGGGAAACGTTACGTGAGGGTCGGTCGGATTCGATTTCCTATTTCGTTTGTCCGATTTACTGTTCACGCATTCGTTTCGAAGCACTCGACATGGCGCGTCGTGTCGGCCTCCAGGCATTCCTTCACCTTGAGCTGATCCGCGATATCGGCGACTTCCCACTCGAACTGCGCTTCGTCCCTTACGTGCTCGTAGACCTCCATCCACAGCAGCGGTTCGCCGCGTTTCCTGAGCAACCGGCCGGTGATGCCCGTCTTTTTCTCGACCGCCGCCAGCAGCTCCCGGATTTTCGGCCCGCAATCCTCCACCTTGTCGGGTGCGACGCGGTAATAGATGTAGTAGGAGCAGGGCATGGGCAATTCGCAGCGAATTCCCTATTTTATGCTTTCGCCGTGCGGGGAGGGAAGCCGCAGACCTATTGAGAACTTTTTGAATGGCTAATGCCGCCCTCTTCCCGGTTGCGGGGAGAGAAAAACATAGCGCCTCCCCTGTTGCGAAGCGAGGAAAACTATAATTCCCTCCCCCGCTCGGGCGGGGGAGGGCCAGGGTGGGGGTAGGGACATCGGCGTGAACGAACGAACGTTGTCGCTCAATCAGAACTTGTACGGCAGCGGCAGGAACTCCAGCGCCGGGCCGTCGAGCGCTTTCCAGCGCACCCCGCCGGCTTCGACGCTGCTCATCTGGATCGCCGCCAGCGCATCGTAGCCGCTCTCGGGCGCGGGTGCGGCGTTGACGATCATTCCGCTCGACTGCTCGCCCAGGTCCGCGCTGTAGAGCTTGTCGCCGGGCTGCGGCGCAGCGTCGGATGCAATGTGAGCCAGATACATGCGCTGCTTCAGCCTGCCACGATAATGCATGCGCGCGACAATCTCCTGCCCCGGATAGCAGCCCTTCGTGAAGCTCACGCCTCCAATCAGATCGAGGTTCACCATCTGCGGCACGAATTCTTCCTGGGTCGCGGGCGTGATGACCGGAATGCCGGCGCGGATGTCGAGCCAGTCCCAGTATTCCGGGCCTGCCGCTTGCGCATCCGCGGCCAGCGCGTCGCGGACCGCGGCGGCTTTTTCATGCGGCGCGACGATCTCGAAGCGGCCGACCGGCAGGCGGATGATCGTGATGTCGTCATGACGCGCAACGTCATGCGGCGCACGCGGGACGTTTCCGAACAATTGCTTCAAGCCCGCTTCAGCGCTTTCGCCTGCAACGCCCAGACCAACAAATTCACCGCTGGCATCGCGAGCTTTGACTTTCGAGCGCAGGATGTACTTCGACACCTGTTTCTGGATCGGCTCGCGCAGCGGGGAGGGGAGCTGCAAGTAGAATCCTTCCTCCGTGCGCCATAACAGCAAGCTCGCCAGCAGGCGGCCCTTGGGCGTGCAATAGCCGCTGTATTGGCTGCTGTTCGCCGCGAGGCTGGAAACGTCGCTCGTAAGCTGAGCGTGCAGGAACGCTTGCGCGTCTTCACCGGCAAAGGCGATCAGCCCAAACTGATCCAGGCTATTTAATGTCGTTTCTCGAGCCACGGTTCGTTACCTGACATAGTAACAAACACGCGCAACTTGAAGAAACTCTTGGAAAAAAGAAACTCAATATCACTATCATCGAAAAAAATCTATCGTTTTGTTAGATTTTTTGTGCTGTAATCCATTGATTTAATGCCGATAATAGTTCCTGTGGATAATTTTTCTTGAGGCATAATCCGCGAACTGCCTCACTCAATAAGCACTGAAGAAGACGCGCGCCGCAACATGCGGTCTTCTTGTCAGGAAGGAAAGGGGCCTTCTCTGGCTAACGAACTGCTGTTGTCGGCGGAGAATTATATCTGGGGGCTGCAGGGCATTTGCCAGCTTCACCGCATTCCTTTTGCCCCCAATCTGGTGCTGCAGCAGTTTCCGCCTCCTCACAATCTGTTCTCCTTGCAGCAGGCCGCAAAAGCGCTCGGCTTGAACACCGGCTTGCGCGACGCTTGCGTGACCGAGCTGCCGCAATTGCCCACCCCATTCGTTGCCGTTCTGACGCCAGCATCAAGTTCTTCGAGTGCTGCCACCACCGGAACTCAACAATCTCAGGATGACCATCCGGTTGCGCATCGCCTGGCGATCGTCGTCAAATGCAACGCGCACCAGATTTCATACTTCGAGAGCAGCGGGCAAACGCCGATCACTGCAACGCTGGAGAATTTTTCCAAAGAGTTTTCCGGCAAAGTCCTGCTGTGCGCGCCGGCGGCGCCCGGCTTGGAAGGGGAAGATGCAGCACTGAGCGGACAAGCCGGATTCGGGTTCCGCTGGTTCGTCCCCGAGCTGCTCAAGCACAAGCCGGTATGGCGCGACGTGCTGCTCGCCTCGCTCGCGATCCAGGTGATGGCATTGGCCACGCCGGTGTTCACCCAGGTTGTGATCGACAAGGTCATCGTCCATCACACCACCAATACGCTCACCGTCATCGGCATCGCGCTTGCGGTGTTCGTCCTCTTTACCGCGGTGATGAGTTGGGTGCGGCAGGGGCATCGTGCGCGAGATCCTGGTGAAGGACGGCGAGACCGTGCAAGAAGGGCAGGTGCTCATCCGCATGGACGCGCGGTTGTCGGATGCGGACCGCAGCGTAGTGGACAACGAACTCAAGCTCAAAGAGCTGCAACTGCGGCGCATCGACGCCGAGCTTTCGGGCTTGCCCATGAAACGGCAACCGAGCGAATCCGCCGCGCTTTTTTTCCAAGTCGACGCGCAGCACAAGGCGCGCCGGCAAGCCTACCTGGACTCGCTGGACACTGAGAAAGCGGTCCTCGCCAAGGCACGGCACGATCTACAGGTTGCGATGGAAGTCGAAGGCAAGCTTAAGAAAACGGTACCCATTTATCGTGATCAAGCCGAGGGCTGGGACAAGCTCGCCAAGGAAGGATTCGCTGGCAAGCTCATGGCGATGGAGCGCCGACGCCTCCACATCGAGAATGAGCAGGATTTGCGTGCACAGGGTTACAACGTCGCAAGCCTCAAAGCCAGCATTGCGCAATCGGAAAAACGCATCGCGCAAATCACCTCCAATTACCGGCAGCAACTGCAGAACGAACGGATCGAGACTGCAGGTCAGCGCCACCGCTTGGAGCAGGAGCTGGACAAGCATCAGCACCGCTCCGGGTTGCTCGAATTGAAGGCGCCGCAGGCGGGTGTGGTGAAAGATCTGGCCACGCACACGCCAGGCACGGTGGTCGCGCCCGGCACGATACTGCTGACTCTCGTGCCGCAAAATGAACCGCTGGTTGCGGAAGTCTGGGTCGGCAATGCTGACGCGGGCTTCGTGCAGACGAACCAGAAGACGCGCGTCAAACTTGCCGCGTATCCGTTCCAGAAATACGGCATGCTGGATGGCGTCGTGCAGCAAATCAGCGCCGACGCGCAGGAAAAATCCAACGACCCCGGCAGTGGGGCCAAGCCTCCTCAGGACGCGGCGTACCGCGCGATGATCAGCCTGAGCAGCAACTACCTGGAAAGTCAGGGCCGCAGTTTGCCACTCGTTCCCGGCATGCTCGTCAACGCCGAAATCCACCTCGGCACCCGCAGCGTTCTCGAATATCTGCTGTCACCTGTGCAGAAGGTCGCCCACGAAGCGGCACGAGAGCGCTGATTATCCCTGAAGTCCGGTTGCTCTCACGCGAGTTCCCGAGGTTCAACGAGGTCCAGGCCTTCGGCGTTGTGGACGTTGAGCCGGGTGCTCACCGGGCGGCAGGCAAATTTGAATAAGGTCTTTTCGCTGACCACTCTGATTCGGGTCAGCCTGTTATATCAATGAATTATCGTCAGTTGAGGCGCGGGAATACGCATTGAAGCGTATAGTTATGACTTATCCTTGAAAACGCGATTTCGGGCAACCGAATCAGCGATGGGTGTCGTCCATGCCGAATTGGCTGACCGATGATCGATCCCTGAGCACCAACCTGCAGAAGGCGCGCGACCTGATCGTCAGACTCCCTGACAGCGATCCGCTGAGCGCGCTCGATAGCATCAATTCCTGTCTCGAATCGATCAATAACACTGAAGGTTTCGGACTGCTGCACCGGCTGGCCCTGATCGACCTTCTTGACCAGGCCGGGAAGAATCCGCATCAGACACTTGCGCGCGAATACGTCGCCGCCCAGCGGCTACAGAAGTCCCAGGAAAGCCGGTTCTGGAGCACATGCTTCGGGTTTACGAAATATCTCGGCACAGCGTATGTCCGGTGCATCGAAGACGTTCAGGGCGTTCAACCGCGGTCGGAAGCGATAGACGAGGAACTTCCCCTGGTTGCTGGAAGGGCGCTTCGCGCGCTGACGGTGCAGATCAAATGGATCCTCCAACGCTATGAGGTGGTCGGAGACCGCGTCTGGCGCGAGCTCGCGAAAGTCTATCTATTCGCGGAAAACGAAGGCTTTGCGGCAAAGCGCGCGCCAATCTATCCCGGTCAACATGGCCGGTCTTCCGCGCAGGAGGAGTTCCTCAAGGCGATGATGTTTGTCGTATCGGGCCCCGACGGCCTGCTTGCCGAAAAACTCCATGTGGCGGAGCGCATTGTGGCCCACTACGGCAGCGCGTTCGTTATCCGGCCCGAGCCCGCCGTTGGGTTCCCCTTCTTCTTCGATCTGTCGATGCACAAACCACCGGCGCGGGCGTACAAGAGCATAAGCCGCGGGCCAATGACGCGTTTCTTCGGTGCCGGCGAAGCGGCGCAAGCCTTGCGCACGTTGGCACAGGAAATCAAGGAAAAGGGAACCCTTCCCGTTGACGTGTACCTCGGCGGCGACTTCGACAACGAGACCGTTCTATCGGTGCTCGCGCATCTGGAGGAGTGCTGGTCGACTGTCCCTCCCGCGCGCGGCATAGCGCGCCGAGCGCTTGCCACGCGCGTGACGATCGTACCGGGCTTTCTCCAGACGTTAGGCTGGCTTCACGCGGTCCAGAGTGCCAGCGCGATCGAACATGCCGATCCGGGAGGTGCCGAGAGCTGGATCGTCTATGATGTCAGCGACAGCGGTTATGGGGCCATCGTGCCAGACGTGAAAACCGACTGGCTGCAAGTTGGTGCGGTGGTCGGGCTTCGTACCGAAGCCGCGTCGACATGCCGCGTGGGGATCGTTCGGCGCATCACGCAGGACGATTTCGGCCAACGCCGTGTCGGCATCGAAGTGGTTGGCAAATTCGCGTTTCCGGTGAAGGTGTGGCCCGCCGGGCAAGGCGCCGCAAGCCGTACAGCGCCGAAAGCGGAAGAGGCGATCCTGCTTTCCAAGCAGCCGGATGAAAACGGCCAGCTCGCACTGCTCCTTGCTGCGGGCCGTTACACGGCGGCGGAGCGGTTTCAGATTCGGGTTCGAGACAAAGAGTATCTGGCCACTCCCTCCATGCTGATCGAGAGCGGCAAAGAGTTCGACTGGGCGAATTTGAAGGTCTCGAAGTAAACCGCGACGGGATTTTTAGAACGTGTCGATTCTGGTGACAAAACCGGTCGGGGCTGAGCGCGAATGCTGCGCGCGCGCCCTGGTGACAGGCTGTTGACGCGGACAGATGATCAGCGAAGCGGACCCCGCACTTGCGGCAACGGCCGAGAATCGCGAACTGAAAAGGGCGATCGCGGCGCTGCGGGCGGAACTCGAACATGCGGGTGAGCGCTCCGAGCTCGCCGGCGTGCACGCGATGTCGAACGTTCATGCCGAGATCGCGCAGCTGCGGAGCGCGGTTGCGGCGCTTCGCGTGGAGCTCGAACGCGAACGCGCGCTGCGCGAGGAGGCGGTGCGCGATGCCGAATTCGCCGGCCAGGGCGAGATCCGACAGCTCAAGGCGACGGTCGCCGCGTTGCACGGCGCTCTCGAACAGGCGCGCCTGGAAGCGGAGCCGCGCGTGCACCAGGCTGTGGCGCATGCGAAGGAGGAAATTGCGCAGCTGCGGGCGACCGGCGCGGCGCTGCGCGATGAGCTCGAGCGAGCCCGCATCGCGCACGAGGAGACCGTCGCCGCAGCTCAAGCGCAGCACCGGGCCGAGATCGCGCAGCTTCAGTCGACCGTGCGCGAGTTGCGCGCGCGGCTGCAGGCGGGCGCCGCAGAATCGCGGGGTGCGGAGTGAGTGCGGAACACGGCAACCCGGACAAGACGCTTCCGCAGGCGGAGCCCGTCGAGTTCCGCGGCCGGGCCGGCGAATCGAAGCGCAAGGGCAACGAGGGCCGCAGGCTGAGGCTGGCCGAGCTGCTGCTGAAGGTCAGCCGGCGGATGGCGCAGTGCGACTCGCTCGACGACGTGCTGCATACGCTGGTCGAGATGACCGCAAACGAGATGGATGCGGAGCGCGGATCGCTGTTTCTGAACGATCCGGCGAGCGGGGAACTCTACGCGCGGGTGGCGCAGGGACGCATCAAGCGAGAGATCCGGCTGCTCAACAACACCGGCATCGCCGGCCATGTGTTCACCACCGGCGAGGCGGTCATCGTGCACGATGCCTACAGCGATTCCCGTTTCAATCGCGCGATCGACGAGCAATCCGGATTCACCACGCGCACCATCGCCTGCGTGCCGATCAAGGTTGCCAACGGCGAAATCGCGGGCGTGCTGGAAGCACTGAACAAGCGAAAGGGCAATTTCACGCGGCGCGACCTCGAGGTGCTCCAAGCCATGGTCGCGCAGGGGACGCTCGCCCTGGGGACCGCCCGGCTCATCGAGCGGATGAAAGAGATCCGCGAGCAGGAGCGGGAGTTCGTGCGCGTGGTCTCGGAAGTTAGCGCCGAGATCAAGCTCGGACTGCTCCTCAAGCACGTCATGAGCGAGGCCACGCGGATGCTCAACGCCGAGCGCTCGACGCTGTTTCTCAACGACGAGAAGACCAACGAGCTGTGGTCGGAGGTCGGCGAGGGCCTGGAGTCGAACCAGATCCGGCTGCCGAACCATCTGGGGATCGCCGGCGCGGTGTTCACGAGCGGAAAGTCGATCAATATCCCGCACGCCTACGCGGACTTGCGCTTCAATCCGAACTTCGACACCCGCACCGGCTTCTTCACGCGCTCGATCCTGTGCGTGCCGATCGTCAACAAGCACGGCAAGACCATCGGCGTGACGCAGGTGCTGAACAAGCATGGCGGGCCGTTCACCGCGGAGGACGAATCCCGCCTGCGCGCCTTCACCGCGCAAATCTCGATCGCGCTGGAGAATGCGAAACTCTTCGCCGACGTGCAGAACATGAAGAACTACAGCGACGCCATGCTCGAGTCGATGTCGAACGGCGTCCTGACGCTCGACGAGGCGGGCCGGATCGTGACCTGCAACATGCCGGGCCTGCGGATCCTGCGCATGCGCGGCGACCGCGTCGTGAACCGCATGGCGTCCGAGTTTTTTGCCGGCGACAATGCGTGGGTGCTGGACAAGCTCAAGCGCGTCGAGGAGACCGGCAAGGCCGAAGTCACGATGGACATGGAAATGGCGGTCTACGGCGGCCGCATCTCGACCAACTTCACGGCGCTGCCGCTGGTCAATACCGAGCGCAAGCGCATCGGCTCGATGCTGCTGATCGAGGACATCAGCACCGAAAAGCGCCTGAAGTCCACCATGTCCCGCTACATGGACCCCGGCGTTGCCGACCAGCTGCTGGCGAGCGGCGCGGAGGCGCTGGGCGGGCAAAGCACCGAGGCGACGGTGCTCTTTTCCGACATCCGCAGCTTCACCACGATCAGCGAGCAGCTCGGGCCGCAGGGCACCGTGGGCCTGCTCAACGACTACTTCACGCTGATGGTCGAGTGCGTCCAGCGCGAAGGCGGCATGCTCGACAAGTTCATCGGCGACGCGCTCATGGCGGGGTTCGGGGTCCCGGTGGCGCACGCGGACGACGTGGACCGCGCGGTGCGCGCAGCGATCGCGATGATGGGGGAACTCGGGCGGTGGAACGAACGGCGCCTGGCCGAAGGCAGGCCGCCGGTGGACATCGGCATCGGGCTGAGCACCGACACCATCGTGTCCGGCAACATCGGTTCGCGCAAGCGCATGGACTACACCATGATCGGCGACGGCGTGAACCTCGCCTCGCGCCTGGAGTCGGCGTGCAAGCAGTACGGCGCGCACATCCTGGTGAGCGAGTTCACCTGGAAGAAGCTGCGCGGCACCTACCGGGCGCGCGAACTGGACAGGATCATCGTGAAGGGCAAGACGCAGCCGGTTGCGATTTACGAAGTCCTCGAATACCACTCCGACCAGTCCTACCCGCAGTTGTCCGAGGCGACGGGGTACTGGCGGGACGCGCTGAAGAAATACCGGCAGCGCGAGTTTGCGGCGGCGAACGAGCTGTTTGCAAGGGTGCTCGCGATCAATCCCGCGGACGCGGCGGCGAGCCTTTACGTCGAGCGCTGCGCGCAGTTGCTACAGGACCCGCCGCCGGAGGACTGGACAGGCGTGTGGGTGATGGATAGCAAGTAAACCTGGGGAGACAGCATGAGCATTTACATGCTCCGGGCGCCGCTGCCCGCTTGCGAATTTTGTCGGTGTTTCGGTAAAACGCAGCCTCAATTAAATCAAGACCGCTGCCGCGATCCCGGCCACGAACAGCACCCCGGCGGTCGGAAGGGTGAGGCGCCGTAGTTCCCGCGAGCCAAGGCTGACGGCCATGCCGCTCTTGACCAGCGTGTTGGCGAGGGCAGCGATGACAATGGCGCGTGCCGCGAGGATTATGTTCTGTTCGTCGCTCCGGGCGAGATCGGCCATCGCGAGCGTAATGGCATCGACGTCGGTCAGGCCGGCAATGCCTGCGGCCAGGTAAAGCCCCGCATCGCCGAGATAGACCTGCGCCGCCTTGGCAATGAAGGTGACGACCCCGAAAAGCAGTCCGAACTTGATCGCCTGGTCCAGCTCGAACGGGTTGTGCCCGGCCTCCACCTGCACGCGTTCCGCCAACTGCCGCCGGCGCCACAACCAGTAGCAGGCGCCGAGGCTGACCACGCACAGTAACGCCATCGCGAAGGCGAGACGCAATCCGAGGGGCCCGTTGATCAGCCACGCCATGATGACGACGCGGAAGAACATCACGGTCCACGCGAGCAGGATGCCCAGGGCGAGCGCCGACGCGTCTTCGCCCGGTTGTCTGCTGCGCTGCGAGAAGCCGAGCGTCACCGCCGTGCTCGAGACCAGACCGCCAAGCAGTCCGGCGATGCCGATGCCATGCTCTGCGCCAACGGTCTTGACCAGCACATAGCTGGCGAAGTTGAGCCCCGAGATCAGCACCACCATCAACCAGATCTTGTACGGATTCAGCACGTTGAGTGGTTCCGGGCCATAGTTCTGGTCGGGAACCAGCGGCAGGATGATGAGCGTGACGATGGCGAATTTTAGGGTCGCCTCGACGTCCGAGGTCTCGATGCGGCGCGCAAGCCGGTGCAGCCATTCTTTGAGCGCGAGCAACAACGCCATCGCCACCGCCACCCAGGCGGCGAATTGAACCTGTCCGCGCGCGCACAGCAGGCCGAGCATGAAGCAGAGCAGAGCCGAGGACTCGGTTGTGATACCGGTGTCGCCGTGCAGCGCGGTCACCACGTAGAGGGTCACGATAAGCACCGCCACCGCGGCAAACAGGCCGAGCGCGAATCCGCTCAGCCCGAGGCTTTCGTCGAGGTAGCCCGCGATGGCGCCCGCGAGCGCGATGAGAGCGAAGGTGCGCACTCCCAATCCTCCCTCTTCACCCTTGGTGCGCTCGCGCTCGAGGCCGAGCAGCATGCCGAGGCCGATCGCGACCGCAAAGCGTAGGGCGAGATGCGGGTCTTCCATCAGCGCCATCTTAACATTGGGTGCCGTTGAAAGCCGTGGCGGGTCGCCTCGATCGCTACACGGAGCCGTTCGACACCGAAACTTGACGGCGGAAAGTTTGAGTCTTTCTCCCTCCGGAAAAAATGAAAAGGCCGGCTGCGTAAGCCGGCCTCTTCGGTGTCAGAGGAACGAGAGGATAGCGGAGCCTGGCTTCCCAGCCGAGATTACGGTTTCAATTGACCGCGAATCTCTCCGCCTTTGTGGGCGGCGGTATGGACGTTGACGTAGAGATTGCCGGCCTTGTAGCTCTCATACTGTGCATCGGTCAATTTCGCGCCTGCCGGCACGGACCATACGTCATCGACGATCCTGGTCAAAGGGATGATAATCGGGCCGTTCACGCCCGGCGCGCCCACATGAATATGGGCCACCATGCTTACAATGCCGTAGGTGGCTACCCGGCCGCTGACGGACTTGTCGCTACCGACCATGATGGCGCCGCTTCCCCGCGCTGACGTAGTCACGGCGGGCACCTCCTGGGCGCCGGCCAGGCTGACATTCGTATCAGTATCATACCGTAGGCCTTCGATTGCGCAGCCCGCCACCAACACCATGGAAATCGAAACCAGCAGTGGCCAAAAGGACACTTTCGTTGTTGTCAAAAAACTCCTCATTCTGCTCTCCTATGTGGGTTAGTTGCTTGTCAGGCGACTTTTCGCAATCGAATCTTGTAACTCTTGCGCGCATGATATTGCCCGCCTCGTTACGTTCTTAAGCTTAAGCCGGATGCGCTTCCAAGACAATACCGAAAGACGCGACCGGGCTGCCCGGTCTTTTCCGCGCTCAGTCCAAACAGCGAGTCCGCCGGGGCAGGGAAAGGTCAAATCCAGGCCACCATTCGGGGGGTACGAAGCTCAATAATCCATTGCAATTTGGGTCAAGACAGCCCCAAGTGGTAAAGTGAGCATCGCCGAACTGGCGCAAAGGGCTGGCGAGTCTGCCATGCTGTTCTGCTGGCGTTGTCTTCATCAACCTAGGGAGGAACAAAAATGAACCTCGTGGATCGCGTGAAGAACATCCTGCTGCAGCCGAAGACCGAATGGGCCGTAATTGAGCCGGAGCAGACCGACCCCAAGACGCTCTACACCGGCTACATCTGCATTCTGGCGCTCATTCCCGCCGTGGCGAGCTTCATCGGCACGGCGTTCATCGTGAGCTTCTTCGCCGGGCGCATCGGACTGGGTTTCGTCGTGGGCGCCGCCATTTCGCAATACGTGCTGGGCCTGGTGATGGTGTTCGTGGTCGCCTTTATAGCCGATGCGCTCGCCACCAGCTTCGACGGGCAGAAGAACCTCAACCAGGCCCTCAAGCTCACCGCCTACGCGATGACCGCCGCCTGGGTCGCCGGCATTTTTACCATCGTGCCCATCCTCGGCTGGCTGCTCTCCTTGCTCGGGAGTCTCTATTCGCTGTACCTCTTCTACCTGGGGGCGCCGGTGATGATGAAGGTGCCCGAGCCGAAGGCCGTCGGCTACACGGTAGTGGTCGTGCTGGTCGCCATAGTCATCGGCATCGTGATCGGGATGATCAATGCCAGCATTCTGGGAATGGGCGCGGTCGGCATGATGGGAGGCATGCGGTAGTTTTGACTCGGGCTTTCTGTGCGTTGATCGGCATGCCCGAGTTGTTTCCCGCCGATGCCAGGAGTGATGCACGAGGCGGGGCGCGTGCGTTGAGAATCCGGTCAAGCCACCGGCCGCGCAAGCGCGCCAGCCATGCTGAAGATCTCGATTAAACCCTCGCGCCGGTTGGCGTTGGTGTTGTGCGCCGCGCATGCAGCGGCTGCCGGCGCCGTCCTGATTGTTGAATTTCCGATCTGGCTGAAAATCGTCCTCGTTCCGATCATCGGCGCAAGCTGCGGGGTTTATCTCTACGGTAGCGCGCTGCTTCGGAGCAGCAGGGCGGTCGTGGGTCTTGAAATCAGCGATGACGGCGCGCTGTCGTTTCAGACGCGCCGCGGCGAATGGCGCGAAGGCCGTCTGCTGGGCTCAAGCTTCGTTTCGCCCTATCTGACGATCCTGAATATCGGAACCGAGGGAAAGTTTTTCGCGCGCCATGTCGTCATCCTGCCGGACTGCGTCGACGCGGAAGATTTCAGGCGGCTGCGCGTCCGGCTGCGCTGGGGCGGTTAGGCGCACAGCGGCCGCGCCGCGATAAGACCGCGGCGTAGTGGGGGAAGATCCTTCGCCGCTCCCGGTGCGGAAGGGCAGGGAGCGGTTTCCGCCGGCAGCGGGGCACGAACCCTAGTAAAAGTTGTTGGGTTCCGCGATGTCGGTAAAGCCTCTCATGTAGGTGTAAAGCAGCCGCTCCGCTTCATCCTTGGTCGCGCATTCGGTCTTGGCCGGAAAGGTGGGTCCAGGAGCATCCTTGTTCAGCTTGTAATAATGGCTCACCGACCATGTGAAGGGCTGCTGGGTGTTCAAGCCGCCCCCGAGTTTTTCGGTGATACGGCCCTTGATCCTGAATTGAAAGTTACCGACAGCAAATACGTACTCCGAGATTACTTTTTCGACAGACTTGTACATGTTCCCTCGTGCGTTGATGGTGTAACCGGTTCGCAGTATAAACCCTTGGTGATCTCGCAATAAGCTGCCGGGGGTTCATTGTTCCGGCGTCACAATCTGAATGTGGCCCCGGCTCACGTTGATGAACGGGGTCGTAAGAACCTGGCGGCCTTCCACTTCCCAGACCTCCGCGCTCGTCACCGCGATAAAGTCCTTGGACTCGTTCATGTAGTCCGTCACCCGGGAGTTGGGGAAAAGATGAATGTAGCCCTTGATGCGATACATCCCGGTCAGGATGGTTACCTTCGTTCTGTCTTCATCCGCAGCCATGGATTATGCTCCTTATTTGACATAATATACATTATACGAATCGGCTTAGCCTGGGTCCGCCGCCGCCTTAGTCTACCAGTCCAACCTATTGGACTAAGTGGCAGTGTTACTAGCGTTGCCACTTAGCCCACCACCCCCCACCGTAACGCCGCGCCGTTACGCACAGATCCACGCTCGATTATCCGCAAGCACCGTAACCCCGCAGCCCGGACACAACGCGACTCCGATAAACAACTCTCAGGAGGAAGTGGCTCAATAACGACTGGCTGACAACGAGGAATGCACCAAACCCGCGCCACCGCCACGCGCCGAAAAAAGGAGATACCCACCCCCCACCCCAACCCCACCGACGCAGCCTGGACGATCCTAGCAAGGAATTTAGAACGAGACCCACCCGAAAAACCCGACCAGCAGAAAAAACCTCAACGACCCGAAGTCGAAGAACTCCGAGCTTGACGCACTTCAACCGCCGGCGACCCCGAGGCCGACGACACCGCAGCTTCTGCTTTCGCCGAAACGATGCGAACCGTCGGCGCATCACAGCGCACAAAAAAAGGCTTCGCGAACTCATGCCGCAATTCCGCAATACAATCATTCACCCACCGAACCTCATACCCGGCGAGCTCGAGATCGGCACGGCTCTGCGTGAACTCCGCAATCCCCCCCTGAGAAATGACGAACACATAATCGAACCCCCTCGCCGAGCGCAGCGCGCCGGAAACATGAACGCCCATCCCATCGAGAGGCGCCTTTTTCACATCCACCACAACCACCGGCGGCTTAGGCGGCCCCTCCCCGCTAACGCGGGGCCCCTCCGCCGCCGCCCGCTGAGGCCGCGCCAGCTTCGCATCCCCGCTCGAAGTCGCAAGACGCGCGACCGCCCCGAGCGCCGCCAGCACCAGCAACACCGCCGAGAAGCGATACCACTTCCTGAACGACGGCATCACGTCCTTTGCATCGGCCTCTACCACCGAGACCAGGCTTTTAGAGTGCGACCGGTAAAGCTTGAAGAACCGCGCTTCATACCGACGCTCGGTTTCCGCCATATCAGCACCACGGACCCCATCCTGCACTTTCCGAATGTAGCGGTCAGGTTGACCCCACATCGTTTTCTTCCTGACACGGTAATGACACTGCACCAGGTCCGTCACATCACGCGCGATCTTCCGGTGCGACTGCGTAATCAACAGCACATCGACCCCCTCATGCCGATGCATCCCATACCATTCATTGACCACACGAGGCGTGCCAATCCGAGGAAGCGACATATGCGCTTCGTCAATCACGTAAAGCGGACCGCGACCGTCCGCATCGCGCCACGAATCACGATAGTCCTCGACGTGAGAGAACGCCTGATCATTCCATCGCTCACCATATGACACAAAATCCGGCCGCACCGCTAAAGTCCGCTCACGAAGCTCAATAAGGTCACGCGCCCGCGGTTCAATCAGCGCGATCTGATCCACTTCAAGAGCCAGATTCGTAACAACCTTGCGGCCCTCCTGAACAGCGACAAGTACATGAAAAACGACAGCCTCATACGATTTTCCCCCACCCGGACCGCCCGACAATAAGTTAATCATGATCCAAGCCGCGTAAACGGAATCAGCTGCAACGTGACACGAACGACGATCGCTGCAACGATAATCGCCAACGCTTCCCCGACGCGAATCAACCCAAGCATGTTGACCACATCCGCCGGCAAAGCACTGATGTATTGCCCCGGATTGAACGCCGAAAAGTCAAAAGAAATCGTGTTCATGATCGAGATAACGAGCTTAAGAAGCTGCTCGAAAAACCACACCCCAAGATCGGTCCCGAGCAACCACCACGCCGCATACATCGCAACCACCAAAAGGACAAACCACGCGGCGAAGGCCGCAATCTTCGCCAGAATAGCTGTTAAGAGAACGCCGAGACCCATACGTCACCCCCCGAAAATGATTGCACGCGCGGTAAACGCCGCCGTTACCAACAGAATCAATCCAATGGCGTCATAAATCCAACACGGAACACCAAAGCTCTGAGAACCGAAGTTAGCCCACGGCGCAATGTTAAACGTCAGACCAAAATCCGGACAGCTCCCGCCGCCGAACGTCGGAACCAGCGAATTGATCGACTGAATGAACGCCGATTGCACCAGCGCATCCTTGTTCTCGTTCCAAACGCCCTGAACCCCGTTAGGATACTTCTGAGTGTAGAGCGTAGGAATCGCCGGAAAGGCCGTGTCCGTATACGAATCCGCGCCCTGATCATCCGTCGTCGTCGTCGTCGTCGCAGGATCATCGTTCGTCGTTGTCGTCGTCACGTTGTTCACGGTCGTCGTCAAATTGCTATTGCTGATGGTGTCCCCCGCCTTGTTAAACGTGATCGTTTGATAACTGTTAGTCGTCGTCGTACCGGTAGGCCCCGTGCTCTGCTGAGTCGTCGATGGAGTCTGAACCGGCGAAGGAGTCTGCAACGTCATCGGCGTATCGCCCGGAAGAGTCCACGGATACTGACTCAACTGCTGAACGGCACCAGGTGCCCCCGCAGGATCGCCAGCAAGCTGACTCGCAGCCGTATCAATATCCGTGTCAGTTGCAGGAACGGATCCTCCCGAAGAAACGCAAACACCATCCGTCAAGGTGTAACCAACCGAGCACACTTGCGTATACTGCACCCCAATTGTTTGATTCTGAGGACAACCGTTAGGCGCATAACCCGTGCCGCCCTCCACTTGAATTGAGTTCCGAATAATATTAATCGGCTCGCACATGTTCGCAACAGAAGCGCCAATCGCGTCACCCCGTTTTTTCTTGATCGCGTAAGCTTCGTCGCAGCCCGTATACGCAGGATTCCACGAACTCGCGGTCATGTCGAAACAGCGTCCGCCGCCCGGCTGCGTCACCGGTGGCGTCACCTTGAGCCACTGATCGTTGACATACGACAGCCCATAATTCGCCAAGAGGCCCACCGCGACCGTGACGGCAATCCCCGGTATCGTGCGCTTGGCGATACCCGCCACCTGCGAAGCAATCGTCGAAACGGGAAACTTAATTGTCTGCGTGACCGTGGCCGCCGCGCCCCGCGCCGACATCTGCAAGCTTTGCGCCGCATTGACCCCACCGCCCGAGGCCGCCGAGAACGTCGCAGACCCGGTATTGATCGACGGCTTGCTCCACGTCAGACCCGAGTCCGTTGAGTTCGCCTTCGGCGTGAAACCAGCAGGACCCAGAGAATAGGTCGTAATGTTGCCCGCCGTGCTCCCGGTGTAATACGTGCCGTTGGTCTGGCCCCAAAACGTAGCCGGCACGTCCGCCGCCAACGACGCCCCCACCAAGAAAAACGCTAGGGACAAGCCTAGCGTCAAATACGTGAACCGCCGCAACCCCTTCATTCCAGATCCTCCGCGTCTTGATCCTCGATCATGCAATCCGGACAAATGCCCTCGACCTCGTGGTCAGACGTAACGTCAATCTCGTCATCCTCGCGCTCGAACCACTCCCCACACTCCGGACATTCAGGCATCAGCGCCCCCCTGACACCCGACCAATTGAAAGGATCATGACGAATGCACCCATGCCGCCGAGCATCGCCACCAGCCCGTAAAACACCGCCACCAGCGCACCCGTCATGATTACCCTCTTAGGCCTTGCGCACGCCGCGCTTGCCCAGGTCGACGCCCTTGAAGGCCATCGCGATAGCGATAATCGCAATGCCCGCAAGGCCGACCCAAGTAGTCACGCCCGTGAAGTCCACCGCCGCCAGAATTGCATCCATGGCTTAAGTCTCCCTCTCTGATGCGCGACACAACGCCCCGCGCACCGTAGGCACTTCACCCGCTACAACTTCCGGATTGCGTTCACAGCAACGCCGATACCGAAACCGAAAAACCAGCAGAACACCACCGCGCCGAATCCCCACCCGAACGCATACGCGATTTTTTCCGCAGTGATGCCGATCAACTCCCATTCTTCAACAGTGCAGCATGTCGACTGCGCCCGAGCATCCCAGGGATACAACAACACGGCAGCCATAAACGCAGCAATCGCCGCCGCCCTCAAATCCTCATGCCACACAACCGACCCACGAGACTTGATCAAGACGCCCTCCCGCACTCACCGTAACGCAGATCGACGTTACGCTCGAACAACTCCGCCGTTTGCGTGTCGATCAAATGCCGATCACCCCGCAGCTGTGGCGTTGACTCGACGATCTCAACCAGCTCAGCCATTGGAACCCCCGCCGCAAACGCCCGCTTGACCATCGCCCGGAACGACACCCGCACCCGATACCGCCGCATCCGCGCCGCCGCTGTGCGATCCATCATGCCGCCCTCAACTCATCCCACGAGCGCACCGGCTGATCAAGAACGATAGTCCGACGACGCAACGGCACCACGTTGCCCGCGTGAAAGTCCGCGAAGGTCAACCCCGCCGCGAACAGGATTTTTTTGTGCAAGTGCCAAGTGCTACGCGGCATCATCGACCGCGCCTGCTCAGCCCCACACTGCTTGATCAACAACCAGGTCCGATACGCAGCCCGCCCCTGCCCTTTCGTTTTCGCCACCCGCTCGACTTCGCTCATCATGTCCATACAAGGCACCTCCACCTTTCCAACGACTTGACTAAAAAAATTCTCGTGTTCTTGGTCGTAATCTCCCTCTGTCATCTCCCACCACCGCCGACGCTCACGCCGCCACCATTCCCCCCGCAGTGCAACCTCAAGACGCAGTAACCTATCAGCAGCTTCCAACTGCCACTCAGCCGCCGCCGCCTTCCCCTTGTCCAACTGATAGCGCAGATGCGGCCCCTTGTGATACGCCTTAGCCGAGCGCATCCGCGACTGAGGCGACCAGTAAACCGACTCACTCGACGTGCGCACCTGCAACCGCCCGCCCTCGACGTGACGCAGATACGCAAGCGCCTGTCGCACTTCCGCCGCATCTTTAAGCGCGTAATTGTGCGTCACATCCACCCGCGATAACTCCCACAACGCCGCGTTGATCGGCAAGGGTCCGACTTGTCGCGAGACAAACCGCACCATTGCAGACCAGCACACCACCGCGTCACCACTCCCGAAAACGTTGTTCTCGCCATGGACCCGCGCCGGCGATCCTGATAACTCCACCTTATGCGCTCCAACGTGAACCTGGACCTGATGAGAATCAGAGCGCACGGAATCACGAGCAGCAATGCACCACTCGATTTGTCCATCCGCATCCGTCTTAGTCACGCGACCCGCCCGGTCTCGAAGAACTGCTAAGGTGGCCGGGGGCACGTGCTCGACTGGCAAGCGCAGTGTCAACCAATCAAGCACGCCGCCCCCTGACGCCGTGCAGGTTAAGCCGCTTTCGCTTGCCCGAACTTCGAGAGGCGAAGCCGCCCCAAGACGAGATTGTGGTTCCGGTCAACGTAGAACGAGTCGTCACCAAGCGAATACACCCCAGGCTCATACGCCGGTTGCTCGGCCTCCAAGTTGACATTGCACTTCGTGGGGTAAGGCTCCGGCTGGCCGTTCGGCTGTGCCAGCTGAACATAGCCGCCTTGGAACCGCTTGGTGAACGGCGTGAACTGCTTTGCGCCCGGCTTTCCACTCGGGCGAATCGTCTCTTCCTGCACATCCTTCGTCTTGATCTCGATCCTAATCATGGCTTTTCCTTTGAGATTGGTTATGTCCGATTCATCGGACAGCCGAATAATGTCCGAGCTTTCGGACACCTGTCAAGCACTTTGTGAGTTAGACTTGCTCAAGGAGATCACACCATGGCGAAGTTTCCGGAACTGCTGGACCGCTTGAAGCGCGAGCGCAAGATCAACTCGGACAACCAAGTCGCAAAGCTTTTAGGCTTAAGCCGTCAAAGCCTTTGCGACTACCGCAAGGGACACCACACCCCGGACGACTACGCCCTAACGCGGATTGCCCTGGAACTAAGCCTTGACCCCCTCGCCTTGATTGCGGAAGTCCGAGCGGAGACAGAACCGGACAAGGAAAAACGCGCGTTTTGGCGCGATTTTTTTCGACGTGTAGGGCATCGAGCCCTCATCGCGCCCCTGATTTGTGGCGTTTTCTTGTCGGCAGGGTTAGAAATTCCGACCGCGAACGCTAAGACGTTGACATATCAGGACATTATACGAACCATTATCAGGCAGGAACCGCCCTTCAGTCTGGCGACTATTCAGATACTCTCCGGCCTTCGCCATGCCGACGGTATAATAACCTGATGAAACGGCATCTCATCGTCCTTTACACCCTGATCATTGTTCTCGTAATCTCAGGCCGTTACGCATGGTCGCATTGCGAGTGGGATTGGGTGTCCCGCATCAGTTCCATGGGCGTCATTCTCGGAATCGTGATCGAACGCTGGAACGTTCTCGCAGGCAAACAAGTCACCATCGAAACGCAGCCCACGGACCGGCTGTCCATTCTGCTGCTTTGCGCCGGCACCTTCATTGCCGGCTTCGGTGAGTTCCTGGGCAAACTGGTATTCGGTTGCCAATAGAAGTCGCTCGCGGCGTCTAGTATCGCGACACCTTAATTTTGCAACATCTCTGTAGATGCGAACGACGTTTCGAAATCAATGATTCGTTGTACTAGCAAACGAGAAACCCGGCCGGACCCGCTTTTGCCGCCGCCACCGGATTCCGGCCGATTGCGGCTATTGCTCGGCGCCAGCCTTGATCAGGATGTCCGCCACCTCCCGCATGCCACGGTCGCGCGCTACCTCCAGCGCCGAGTAGCCGAATTGGGTCTTGTGGTTCACGTCGGCCCCGTGTTCGAGCAGCAGAAGGACCATCGCCACATGGCCTTCCCGTGCTGCCATCATCAAGGCCGTCGTGCCGTTGTCCGCCGTCGCGTTTACTTCGGCCCCGCGCCCGATCAGGACGCGCGCGATGTCGATGCGGTTGTTCGCGGCGGAATACATCAGCGGCGTCCAGCCCGGATGATTGACCGCAGCCCCTCGGTCCAGCAGCAGGCGCACGAATTCGGCCTGTCCTCGCAAGGCCGCCAGCATCAAGGCCGTCTCCCCATAGGCGTTCCGGGCATTGACTTTGGGCCGTGCCGCCAGCAAGGCCTTGACCATGCTGGGTTTTCCCTCCTTGACCGCAAGCATGAGCAGCGACTCGCCCTCCGGGCTGACGCTATCGACATCGACCCCTCGCTTGAGCAGCTCTGCCACGGTCTTCTCGTCGTCGATTTTGATCGCGTGAATCATGTCCTCGTACGCGCCGGCCAGCGCCCATACCGCGAATAGCACCATGATCCCCGCCAGACTTAACTTGATGTTATTCATGAGCATCATCGTGTTTCACCTTGAATAAACGGTAAAAGTTCTCAGACGTTTTCGCGGCAACTTGGGCCAACGGAATTTCGCGCAATCGGGCGATCTCCTCGGCCACATGCTTCACCAATCCAGGTTGGTTGATCTTTCCACGATGCGGCACCGGGGCGAGATACGGCGCATCGGTTTCGATCAGCATTCGTTCCAAGGGCACCTTCCTCGCGATTTCCTTTAGCGCCCGGGCGTTCTTGAACGTGACGATGCCCGAAAAAGAGATGTAAAAGCCCAGGTCCATCGCCGCTTCTGCCGTCTCCCACGATTCAGTAAAACAGTGCATGACCCCACCGGTTTTGTCCGCGCCCTCCTCGCGCATGATCCGTACCGTGTCGGCTGCCGCTTCCCGGGTATGGATGATCAGCGGTTTACCGCACTCCCGCGCGGCGTGAATGTGCCGGCGAAAACGTTTGCGCTGCCAATCCAGGTCGCCTTTCACGCGATAGTAGTCGAGACCGGTCTCGCCGATGGCGACGATCCTGGGATGCTGCGCAAGCTTGACCAGTTCCGCGGCGGTCACTTCCGCAACGTTCTCGTAATCGGGGTGCACGCCGACCGAACCGTAGATGTGCGGGTAGCGCTCGGCAAGCGCGCGCACCCGTGGAAAATCTTCGAGGATGACGCTGACGCATAACGCTTGAGCGACCCCGTTCTCGCGCATCAGGGCCATGACGCTGTCGAGGTTGGATGCCAGCTCCGGAAAATCGAGATGGCAGTGCGAATCAACCAGCATTTTAAGTCGCCTGGCTGACGCGACCGCCGCCGGTCTCGAGCAGCCCGGCGTAATCGAGCAGGAGCTGTTCGAGAAAGAGGCGCGGGTTCAGCGGATGGTTGATCACCCGCTGCAGCCTGACGGTTTCGCGGTGCAAACGCAGCGCACTCAACGGTTCGACCCGCGCGGAAAGCGCGGTGATCTGCGTCGCGTAATCGGGGTTGTAGCGGACCCTGCCCAGGGATTTCTGGAAAATCAAATCGAAAGTCCACTTCTGCAGCCAGTTCACGACATGTTGGACCGGGTAATCACGGATTTGCTCCGCGACCAGCAACGGATCGAACGTCCGCTCGGCGATTCGCTGCAGAAGGAAATCGCGCTGCTGCCAATAGTCCTGCCCGGCAAGCTGCCGCGCGAGCAGCGGTGAGTTACCGGTCTGGGCAAGGGCCAGCGCCGGATCCGGGACGCCTTGCGCGCGCAACCACTCAATCGCCGGCCCCGGTTCGGGACCCGCGAGCGCCACCAGTTGACAGCGGCTCTTGATCGTCGGCAGCAAGTAATGGGCGCGATGCGCCACCATCAGGAAATGCACGCCGGCAGGCGGCTCTTCCAGGCTCTTGAGCAACGCGTTGGCGGCGTGGGGGTTGAGCGCTTCCGCGGGATGGATCAGGACGACCTTCGGTCCGCCACGGTGGCTGGAAATATTGATGAAATCGGCGAGTTCCCTGATCTGCTCGATGATGATCTGCAGACTCGCCTTTTTCTCCCTGCCATCCTCGTCTTCGGTGGGTTCCGTCAGGCTCGCCGGCTCGATCAGCCGGAAATCCGGATGATTGGCGGAATCGAACCAGCCGCAGGCGGCGCATCGACCGCACGCCAAACCCGAACTCGCCGGGTTCTCGCACAACAGGGATTGGGCCAGGGCACGCGCAAATAACAGCTTTCCTATGCCTTGGCGGCCGTGCATCAGCAGCGCATGCGGCAATCGGCCTTTGTCGCCAATCAGCCGCTCAAGTTCAATCTTGTGCCAAGGTAATACATTCATTTGGAGCCGCCCGTAACGGAATCGGTACCACAGATGGTCAAAAATCGTTTTTCGAGCTCTTGCCGGATTACGGCGATGCTTGCGCCCGCGTCGATGACATGGATTCTTGCCGGATGTTCACGCGCGCGCCGCAGGTAGGCTTGCCGAACCCGCTGATAAAACCCCTCTTCCTCCTGCTCGAATCGGTCCGGGCTCTTTATTCCGCCACTGCGAGCCAGGCCGATTTCGGGTGCGACGTCGAAGAGTATCGTCATATCAGGCTGCATCCCCTGCTGAACCCATTGTTGGAGCGCCTCGATCTTGTCCCAGGCGATACCGCTGCCGCCCGCCTGGTAGGCGAAAGTGGCATCGGTAAAGCGATCGCAGAGCACCCAAGTGCCGGCGGTCAGGGCTGGGAGGATCACCTTATCGAGATGTTCGCGCCGCGCCGCGAACAGCAATAGCGCTTCGGTTTCGGGATGCAGCCGCTGCCCGCGGTCGAGCAGCAGCCGTCGCAGCTTTTCTCCCAAGTCCGTGCCGCCCGGTTCGCGCGTGACTTTGACCGCGACGCCGCGGCCTTGCAGCCACTCCGCCAGCCACGCGAGATGCGTGCTCTTGCCCGCGCCGTCTATGCCTTCGAGCGTGATGAACTTGCCGCGCATCAGCGCCGTCCCGATTTCTGATATTTTGTCACCGCGCGATCGTGTTCATCCAGCGAGCGCGAGAAATGCGATGTTCCATCGCCCCGCGCAACGAAGTACAGCGCATCGCTCTTCGGGGGGTTGAGTGCCGCACCGAGCGACGCGAGTCCGGGCATGGCAATCGGCGTGGGCGGCAGGCCTTCACGCATGTAGGTGTTGTATGGCGTGTCGGCGACGAGATCGCGTTTACGCAGGTTGCCGTCGAAAATTTCCCCCAAGCCGTAGATGACCGTCGGGTCGGTCTGCAACTTCATGCCGACGCGCAACCGGTTGACGAAAACCGCGGCGACCAGAGGCCGCTCGGCCGCCCGGCCGGTCTCCTTCTCGACGATCGAAGCGAGAATCAGGGCCTCATAGGGTGTTGCGAGCGGCAGATTCGCCGCGCGCCGTTCCCATTGCTCCATCAGGTTCACGCGCATCAGCCGGTGCGCGCGGCGCAGGATCGCAAGATCGCTCCCGCCTCTGCTGAAATGATAGGTGTCCGGAAAAAACCACCCTTCCGGCGACGGCTCGCCGAAAACGAGACGCCGCAGGATGTCGGCGTCGCTCAAACCTTGCGTATCGTGCCTTACGGCGGGATGCTCGTCGAGGGCCTTGCGCATCTGCCTGAAGGTCCAGCCCTCGACGAAGGTGATGACATCCTGGGTATAGTCGCCTTCGGTGATTTTTCGCAGCAGATCGAGCGGCGTGATCGGCCGGTCGACTTCGTAATTCCCGGCCTTGATGCTGGCGGCCTTGCCCAACAGGCGCGCCAAGATGACGAACAGCGCAGGTTCCTCGAGCATGCCGACCTCGACCATCTGCTGCGCCGCGCTCTTCAGGCTGCTGCCCGCCTTGAGACTGAACTGCTGCGGCGTCTGCGCCGGCTTGAGGTCGCTGTAGGCATAATAGGCAAGCCAGCCGAAGGCCAGCACGGCGCACGCAAACAGCAGCAGCGCGAACTGACGCAGCCGGCGTTTAATCGATTTCTTCATCGAGCCATTGTCTCACGCTCGCCACCAGTGTTCCCCGCGCCCACGCCTTGTCACCCAACGCCCGCACCTGCCAGGCGCCGATCAGGCTGTTCACCAGCAGCACCTCCTGCGCCTGCAGCACGCGGCCGAGGCCGAATTGCTCCACGCGGCAGGTGATGCGATGGCTGGCCGCGGCTTCGATGACGCGGTCGCGCGTGACGCCGGCGACCCCGCACCGGCTGAGATCGGGAGTGGCTAACCCGTCGCGTTCGACAATGAACAAATTGCTCATGGTGCCGCCGATGACGTTGCCTTCACCATCGAACAGCAGACCTTCAGCAATGTCCGGATCACTCCATTCCGCGCGCGCCAGCACGTTTTCCAGCCGGTTCAGGTGCTTCACGCCGGCAAGCGCCGGCTGGAAACCCAGGCGCAGCGAGCACAGATGCACTTTGACGCCGGACTGGACGAATTCGGCGGGATGCCGCGGCAGGGCGGACGACATCACGATACGTGTCGGTTGCACCTCAGAAGGCGGAGCGTATCCGCGCTGTCCGGCCCCGCGCGTGACGATGATCTTGGCTGCGCAGCCCGGTTCGTGTGCCGCCAGCCGGGCGAGTTCGTCGCGCAATACCTCCTCGGCCGGACAGGGAATGGAAACCGCGTCGCAATCCCACGCGAGCTTGTGATAGTGGCGCGTCCACGATTGGGGCCGTCCGCCGCGGATTGCCAAGGTGCGGAACACCCCGTCGCCATAGGCCAGGCCGCGATCGGCCGCACCCAGAGTGTCGCTCACTGCGCCGTTGACCAGAATCATTGCACTCGGGGACAGGATGCCGGAATGTCTTTATCGCGCCGGCGGCGCCGCTTGCGGCGACCCAGAGGCTCTTAGAACTTGCGGAATACCAGGCTGCCGTTGGTGCCGCCGAAGCCGAACGAATTCGACACCGCGACGTTGATTTTCATCTGCCGCGCCGCGTTCGGCACGTAGTCCAGGTCGCATTGCGGATCTTGGGTGAAAATATTGATGGTCGGCGGCGCCACCTGGTCGCGCACCGCCAGCGCGGTGAATATCGCTTCCACGCCACCGGCCGCGCCGAGCAGGTGCCCGGTCATCGATTTGGTCGAACTCACCGCGATTTTCCCGGCATGGTCGCCAAAGCAGCGCTTGACGGCGACCGTTTCGGCGATGTCTCCGAGCGGCGTCGAAGTGCCGTGAGCGTTGATGTAGTCGACTTCTTCGCGGTTGGCTCCGGCGTTCCTGAGAGCGTTGACCATGCAACGCACCGCCCCGTCGCCGTCTTCGCACGGCGCGGTCATGTGATGGGCGTCGGCGCTCATGCCGTAACCTGCGAGCTCGCAGTAGATTTTCGCTCCACGCGCCTTGGCGTGCCCGTACTCTTCAAGCACCAGCACCCCGGCGCCCTCGCCCAGCACGAATCCATCGCGGTCCTTGTCCCACGGGCGGCTGGCGGTCGCAGGGTCGTCGTTGCGTCCGGAGAGCGCGCGCGCCGCGCAAAATCCGCCGACGCCGAGCGGCGACACCGTCGCCTCGGCGCCGCCGGCGACCATCACATCGGCATCACCGTACTCGATCAGGCGGCCTGAATCGCCGATACAGTGAGTGCCGGTGGTGCACGCGGTCACCATCGCGAGGTTCGGTCCCTTGAAGCCGTACATGATCGAGACATTGCCCGACACCATGTTGATGATGGTCCCGGGCACAAAGAATGGCGAAATTTTTCGCGGGCCGCTTTTCTGATACTCGGTGTGAGTATCCTCGATCAGCGGCAACCCGCCGATGCCGGAGCCGATGTTGACGCCGATGCGTTCGGCGTTCTCCGGCTTCGCCTCGATTCCCGCATCCTTGATCGCCTCGATCGCCGCTGCCATGCCGTAATGAATGAAGGTATCCATGCGGCGCGCTTCCTTGGCCGACAGATACTGAGTGACCTCGAAGCCTTTTACTTCGCCGGCAATCTGCGAACTGAAGGCGGAGGGATCGAAGCGGGTGATGCGGGTGATTCCGGAGTTGCCGGCAACGATGCCGGACCAGGCCTGCGGCACCCCGATCCCGACCGGGGAAACGATTCCGAGGCCGGTAACAACAACTCTGCGTCTTGCCAAATTGGCTCCGGAAGGAATGACGTCAGGACTTGAGATGGCCCTTGATATAGTCGATGGCCTGTTGCACGGTGGTGATCTTCTCCGCTTCCTCGTCAGGGATTTCGGTCTCGAACTCCTCCTCCAGCGCCATCACCAGTTCGACGGTATCGAGCGAATCTGCGCCGAGGTCGTTTACAAACGACGACTCGTTCTTGACGTCGGCTTCGTTTACCCCCAACTGCTCGGCGACAATCTTCTTGACGCGCTGCTCGATGTTTTCCATTAACGTCCCCTTTCCTCTTGTGCGTGATGAGTCAGTGTCGATCGGTCGGCATCCCTGTTTTACAGGGAAGTTATGGTCGGAATCGAATGGCTATTTTACCAGAATTGGTGCTCAAAAAACATTTAAGATTCAATGATAATCCTCAGTCCATGTACATGCCGCCCGTCCTGCTCCATCGCGCGCGATCATGCGCAAGCGATCTCGAATCTCCCCTCGCCCGTTTTCGGGAGAGCGCGCCGGAGCGAGAAGCAGGGGCCCCACTTGTGGGGATGCGACCGTAAAGGCGCGCATAAGCACGCGGGGAATCCGGCGCGTTGCATCCCGCTGCGGGGTCGCATCCATCGTCCAAGGCCGACGGAACCTGGTCCGCCCTCCGCGGGCGCCGGGGGTGAGGGAACGGCGGCATTGGATGGTGTACTGTTCTCAATCCATGTACATGCCGCCGTTAACGTGCAGCGTGCTGCCGGTGACATACGACGCGCCGGGGGAGGCCAGGAACGCGACCGCTGCCGCCACCTCCTGTGCTGCGCCCAGCCGCCCAAGCGGAATCTGCCCAATGAGCGCATTGCGCTGTTCTTCGTTCAATGCGCGCGTCATGTCGGTGTCGATGAAGCCGGGCGCGACGCAGTTTACCGTGATGTTGCGGCTGCCGACTTCGCGTGCGAGCGATCTGGAAAAACCGGCGATGCCGGCTTTGGCCGCCGCATAGTTGGTCTGCCCAGCGTTGCCTGTCGATCCCACCACCGAAGTAATGTTAATGATGCGGCCGAAGCGCGCTTTCATCATCGGGCGCAGCACCAGTTTGGACAGCCGGAATACGGACTTGAGATTGGTCGACATGATGTCGTCCCATTCCTCGTCTTTCATGCGCAGCAGCAGGTTGTCGCGCGTAGTGCCGGCGTTGTTGACCAGGATGGCGGTGTCGCCGAACTGCCGCTGGATGATGTCAAGCGTGGCTTCGACCTGCGCCGCGTCGTTCACGTTCATGACCAGGCCGGTGCCCTTGACGCCGGCCTCGGACAGGGTCTGCCTGATGCCTGCCGCCCCGCCCTCGGTGGTGGCGGTGCCGATCACAACCGCGCCTTGCCGCCCGAGCTCCAATGCGATTGCTCTTCCGATGCCGCGTGAGGCGCCGGTGACAAGCGCGGTCTTACCGTCCAATACGTTCACTGCAGCGCCTGCAATGTCTGTTGCAGCGACCGCGGATCGGTGATGGCGCATCCCTGCAGGTCGCCATCGATGCGCTTGGTGAGGCCGGCCAGCACTTTGCCGGGCCCGCATTCCGCGACATGCGTGATGCCCGCCGCCGCCATGCAGCGAATCACCTCGACCCATCGTACCGGATTGCACGCCTGACGCGCGAGCGCGTCCTTGATTTGCGCCGGATCGCTCGTCATCGCCGCGTCAACGTTGTTGACCACCGGAATCCGGGGCGCGTTGAAAGCGATTCCCTTCATGCGTTCTGCAAGCCGGTCTGCCGCGGGCTTGAGTAACGACGAATGAAACGGCGCGCTGACCGGCAGCATCACCGCGCGCTTCGCGCCTCTGGCCTTCGCCGCTTCGGCGCCGCGCTCGACTGCCGTCTTGTGGCCGGCGATCACGACCTGGCTCGGCGCGTTGAAGTTTACCGGCTCTACCACTTGCCCCTGCGACGCCTCATTACATGCTGCGCGCACGGTGTCGTCATCGAGCCCAAGGATCGCCGCCATTGCGCCGGCTCCCATCGGCACCGCCTCTTGCATCGCCTGCGCCCGGAAGCGCACCAGCGGCACCGCCTCCCGGAAGGCCATTACGCCGGCGGCAACCAGCGCCGTGTACTCGCCCAGGCTGTGCCCGGCGACCAGGGCCGGCTCGGCGCCGCCCGCTTCGCGCCAGGCGCGGTAGACGGCGTAACCGGCGGTGAGCATCACCGGTTGAGTATTGACCGTCGCGTTCAATTCTTCCGCCGGGCCATTGGCAACGAGCTGCCACAAATCCTGGGCCAACGCGTCGGAAGCTTCGGCAAAAGTTTCGCGCACCACCTCGGTGTCGGCGAACGGCTGCATCATGCCAACCGCCTGCGACCCCTGCCCCGGAAAAACCAATGCGAATTTCATGCTTTCGCGCTTACCATTTGATCAGCACCGAGCCCCAGGTGAAACCGCCGCCCACGCCTTCGAGCAACACGTGCTGGCCGGCGCGGATGCGGCCGTCGCGCACCGCTTCATCGAGCGCGAGCGGGATCGACGCCGCCGAGGTATTGGCGTGGCGCTCGACGGTGGTCACGACTTTTTCCATGCTCAGCCCGAGTTTCTTCGCCGTTGCCTGTATGATGCGAATGTTCGCCTGATGCGGAATCAGCCAATCGATATCGGACGTCTGCAGATGATTGGCGGCGAGCGCTTCCTCGGCCACTTCACCGAGCGCTTTCACCGCAAACTTGAACACCGTGCTGCCATCCATTTGCAACAGCGGCCTGCCGCTTATCTTGCCGCCGCTCACCGTCCCCGGCACCGACAGGACGTCGGCATAGCTGCCGTCGGCGTGCAGATGGCAGGACATGATTCCCGGGGCTTTGTCCTGCTTCAGCACCACCGCGCCGGCGCCGTCGCCGAAAAGCACGCAGGTCGAGCGATCATTCCAGTCGAGAATGCGCGAATAGACTTCCGCCGCCACCACCAGCGCGTATCCGTATTGTCCAGAACGCACGAATTTGTCGGCGGCGCCGAGTCCATAGACGAAGCCGCTGCATACTGCCTGAATATCGAACGCCGGGCAGCCTTTCGTGCCGAGCTTCGCCTGCAGCATGCACGCGGTGCTCGGGAACACCATGTCCGGCGTAGTGGTCGCGACCACGATGAGACCGATGTCCTGCGGGCGGATGCCGGCCGCCTCGATTGCCTTGCGGCTGGCCGCAAGCGCGAGATCGCTCGAGTTTTCGGTGTCCGCAGCGACATGGCGCTGGCGAATTCCGGTGCGCGTGAAAACCCACTCGTCGGTGGTATCCACCATGCGCTCGAGGTCCTGGTTGGTGAGGATTTTGCTCGGCAAGTAGCTGCCGGTGCCCACGATGCGGGAGTAGATCGTCACGCCGCGCTCTGCTGAATTAATGACATGCGTTCCGTGATGTGCGCGAGCACGCCGGAGCGCGCCTCCTCGATCGCGCGCTGGATCGCAAATCCGAATGCAAAAACGTCCGCCGCCCCATGGCTCTTGATCACGATGCCACGCAGCCCCAGCAGCGTTGCGCCGTTGTAGCAACGATGGTCGATCCGGCGCTTGAATGCATTGATTACCGGCGACGCCATAACGCCCAGGAGCCTGGCGAGCAGGCTGCGGTTGAATTCTTCGCGCAAGTAAGTCGCGAGCATCTGCGCCAGGCCCTCCGAGGTCTTGAGCGCGATGTTGCCAACGAAGCCATCGCACACCACGATGTCGGTCGTGCCCTTGTAGATGTCGTCGCCCTCGACATTGCCGTAAAAATTGAGACCGCTCGCGCGCAGCAATTCCGCGGCGCGCTTGACGACTTCGTTGCCTTTGATGTCTTCCTCCCCGATGTTGAGCAGCCCCACGCTCGGACGCTCCTTGTGTTCCACCGAGGCCACCAGTTCGGCCCCCATGATCCCGAACTGCAGCAGGTGTTCGGCCGTGCAATCCACGTTGGCGCCGAGATCGAGCATGTAGGTGTGTCCCTTCAGCGCCGGCAGTATGCTCGCGATCGCCGGGCGATCGATGCCGGGCAGGGTTTTCAGCACGAAACGCGAAATCGCCATCAGCGCGCCGGTGTTGCCGGCGCTGACGCAGGCGAGCGCCTCACCGTTCTTGACCAAATCAACCGCCACGCGGATCGAGGAGTCCTTCTTGCCGCGCAGCGCAAGCGCGGGCGACTCGTCCATTGCGACCACCTCGGCCGCGTGCCGCACCTGCAATCGCGCGCCAATTTCGGAGTGTCCGCGGCGCAGCTCGGCCTCGATCGCGTTCTGTTTTCCGACCAGAATGAATGAAGTCTGCGGATCGCGCTTGAGATAGTGGAGCGCCGCGGGCACGGTGACGTGCGCGCCGTGATCGCCGCCCATGCAATCGATGGCAACGGTCACCTCCATCAGGAAGCCTCCTCTGGCGCGTCCCTTGTCGTTGCTATCAGGCGCGCACGCCGGGTTGATCGACGCGCTCGGGCCAAGCGAGCGCGATTACTCGCCCTTCGTCCTGATGACTTTCTTGCCGCGGTAGTAGCCGTTGGGGCTGATGTGATGCCGCAGGTGTACCTCGCCGGTGGTCGGCTCGACCGCCAGCGGCGGATTCGTCAGGAAGTCGTGCGAGCGGTGCATGCCGCGCTTCGACGGCGACTTCTTGTTCTGCTGTACTGCCATTTCAGTGCTCCTTGATGTTTAGTCTCAAATCTTCTTCAGGTCCGCCAGCCTGGCGAATGCGGCCGGCCGGCCGGCTTCACGCTGCACAGTGCTCAACACGCTTCGGCAAGCATCTTCCGTGTGCCGCGGTGCAAACGGCAGGCTTAACAAGATCTCGTCTTCGATCAGGACCGCCACGTCCAGTGCCGAATTTGCCTCGATGCAGTCGGGGGCGTCAGGATCGTCGGCCTCCGCACCCCCATTCTCACCTTGCCGCACCAGCCGCAGCAGGTTGAACAAGCGCAGCAGATAATCCAATAAACCCAGACAGCGCTGGCACTGCAAATGGAGCGAGCCGCTGACCTCCAGAGCCAGAATCGGCCGCCGCTCGCCGTCCCGGCCACCCTTGATGACGAACTCGATGCTGCCACTCGCGTCGAACAGACCATCCTGCAGGCGCGCCAAGCTCGTAACCGGCAGGCTGCCTCGCAACTCCTGTTCTGCCCGGGCAAATTCCAGACTATCTATGACAGTCTGTGCAGACATAAGGGGCGCATGATAGTATTTTTAGATCGCCCTGTCAAAGCAAAAAGACAGAAAACTCATGTACGGCAGGCACTTAGATTGCCAACCCTATTGCTTCCAGCCGCTGCACCTGCCTGATTGAGCCCTCCCCGCCTCATCCTGGCTTCCACCTCGACGTACCGGCGATCCTTACTCGAGCGACTACGGCTGCCGTTCCAGGCGGTCGCGCCGAACGTGGACGAAACGCCGCTTCCCGGCGAGCTGGCGGAGCGCACCGCGCTGCGTCTGGCGGAAGTGAAGGCGCGCGCCGCCGCGCAGCCTCGCCAGAACGCGCTGATCATAGGGTCGGATCAGGTGGCAGTGATGAATCGCGAAAAACTGGGCAAGCCGGGCAGCCACGCCATGGCCGTCCGGCAGTTGCAGGCGATGCGCGGCAAGAGCGTCGTATTCCACACCGCGCTCTGTCTGTATAACTGCGCTTCGGACAGAGTTCAGGTTGCGAACGTGCCAACCACGGTGGTCTTCCGCGACATCAGCGATGCGCAGATTGAGCGCTACCTCGCGAGTGAACGCCCCTACGACTGCGCCGGCAGCGCCAAGATCGAAGGACTCGGCATCGCGCTGGTCGAACGCGTCGTTAGCGATGATCCCACCGCGTTGATCGGCTTGCCTCTCATGCAACTTGTCTCGATGCTCAGAAATGAAGGTGTCGAGGTAATCTAGTGTCCCGAGTCGTTAATTCGTTGCACAATCTTGGGCGTAGTTGGGGTACGCGCAGCGTTCCCCGACATCCGCTGAGCGTCAGGTAGCCACCGATGCGGCAACCTGACCTACACTTTCTCAATGCGAGCGGCTTGAGGAATTCTGTATCGAAATAATGACTCACCACACTAGATGCGATCTCAAGAATACCCTGACCCAAAAACCGCCGATCATCGCGGTGAATGAGTGAACGAGTGGAGATGGACAAGCGAGGCACGCTTTATCTTATCCCAACCACCCTCGGCGGCGATGACGCCATCGCGGTGCTGGCGGGCTCCACGCTGCGCGTGCTTCAAAGGCTCACCAGTTTCATCGTCGAGAACCCGAAGACCGCGCGGAAGTTTCTCAAGGCAGCCGGTTACCCGCACCCTCTGCAAAGCATCGAACTCCGAACGCTCGACGAGCACACGCCCGATGCGCAACTGCCGGCGCTGCTGGCGCCGCTCCTCGCGGGCCGGGACTGCGGGTTGCTCTCGGAAGCCGGCTGCCCCGCAGTCGCCGATCCCGGCGCGGCGCTGGTTCGTCTCGCGCACGCTCACGGCATACGAGTAGTGCCCTTGGTCGGCCCGTCGGCGGTACTACTGGCGTTAATGGCTTCGGGCATGAACGGCCAGCGTTTTGCCTTCCGCGGCTACCTCCCAGTGGACAAGGCGCAGCGACGCGAGAAACTGCTGGAACTCGAGCGCGATGCGCAGCGCGCAGACAGCACGCAGATATTCATCGAGGCGCCGTACCGCAACCAGTCGTCGCTGCAGGCCGTGCTCGAAACCTGTCGCGGCGACACCCTGCTGTGTCTTGCGACCGAACTCACGTTGTCAACGGAATCGATCCACACCCAGACAATCGCGGCCTGGAAAAGAAAACCGCCGGACATCAACCGGCGGCCGACGGTGTTCTTGCTTTATCGCAACGTGAACTGAGGGGCGGCTACACTACGTCAACGCATGGTGAGGCTGCTGACAGCGCCCAGGCGCACCAGCGTCTCGGCCATGGCGGCGCCGAACCTGCGCGCCACGCGCTCCGCGATGTTCTCCCGCGGCGTGAAGTCCACGATGTCCTCCGCCTTGATGACTTCGCGCGCCACGTAATCGACCCCGCCAAGCGCATCGGCCAGGCCGAGCTCGATGCTTTTCGGGCCGATCCACAGCAAGCCTGAAAACATCTCCGGCGTTTCCTTCAACCGCTTGCCGCGGCCCTGCCGCACGACGCCGATGAACTGCTGGTGGATCTCGTTGAGCATCCTCTCGGCGTACTCCTTCTGGGACTCCTGGATCGGGGAAAACGGATCGAGGAAACCCTTGTTTTCGCCCGCCGCCAGGAGCCGCCGCTCGATGCCCAGTTTTTCCATCGCGCCGGTGAAGCCGAAGCCGTCCATCAGCACCCCGATCGAACCGATGATGCTCGATTTGTTGACATAGATCCTGTCGGCCGCGACCGCCACGTAATAGCCGCCCGAAGCGCAGATGTCTTCGACCACCGCATACACCGGGATGTTAGGGTATTTCGCACGCAGCCGGCGAATCTCGTCATTGATGTGCCCGGCCTGCACCGGGCTGCCGCCGGGGCTGTTGATGCGCACGATGACGCCCTGCGTGCGCTTGTCCTTGAACGCTTCCTGCAATCCTGTCGTAACGTTGTCGGCGCTGGCCATGCCCTCCGGCCCGATCACGCCGCGCACTTCGACCAGCGCGGTGTGCTTGCCGGGCAGCCCGTCCTTCTTGACCCACCAGCCCATGCCGACGAACAGCAAGGCAAACAGATAAACGAACAGCAGCAGCTTGAAGAAAATACCCCAGTGCCGCGCGCGCTTCTGCTCCTGGATTGCCGCGAGCGCGACCTTTTCGAGAATCTTGCGTTCCCAGTTTTCTCCGGAATTGACCGGTTCCTGATCAGCCATGGTTTACACCTTGCATTTTGTCACGCGCTCTAAGTAAGTATAACGTGGAATGATTCGCTGCGTTCACATGGCGGCGGATCATGCCTCGGCAAGCAGCCACGCGCGCAGCTCGGCAAACCCTTCGACGCACGCCACCGGTTCAAAAGCCAGCAGCCCGTGCCTGGGATGCGCGCCGTAAGCGACGCCCAGCCTGGCAACGCGCGCGTTCTGCGCCATCGCCATGTCGTGCGTGGTGTCGCCGATCATCAGTGTCCTCTCACATGCCACGCCGAGCATGGCCATCAGTTCTTGCAGCATGCCCGGGTGCGGTTTCGAGTAGCCCTCGTCGGCGCAACGCGTGGCGTGGAAATAAGGGCCCATGCCAGTTGCCTCGAGCGCGCGATCGAGACCGCGCCGGCCTTTGCCCGTGGCGACCGCAAGCGTGAAGCCGGCGGCATGCAGTTCCTTCACGGTGTCGGCCGCACCGGGAAACAGGGCGGTCTCGCTGTCGCGCAGCAGGAAGTGGTGACGGTAGCGTTCGGCCACGCGCGGATAGTGGGCCGGATCGAGTTCCGGCAAGATATGCGCCATCGCATCGTCCAAGCCGAGGCCGATGATGAATCGCGCTTTCTCGTCGGACGGAATGCGCAACCCGAGATCGCCGCACGCCGCCTGCAACGACGCCGCGATCACCGCCGCCGAGTCCATCAGCGTGCCGTCCCAGTCGAACACCAGCAGGTTAAAACGTTTCGGCATCGAGGCGCTTGATGAACGATTGCAGCTCGGCGGGCAACGGCGCCTCGAAGATGATGGAATTCCCGGTCAGCGGATGCGTTACGACGAGCATGCAGGCGTGCAGGAACATGCGCTTCAGTCCCTGTTTGACGAGCTGCTTGTTGAGCGCGTAATCGCCATACTTGTCGTCCCCCGCGATCGGAAAGCCGAGATGCGCGAGGTGCACGCGGATCTGATGGGTGCGGCCGGTCTTGAGTTCCGCTTCCAGCAGGCTGAATTCAGGCCAAGCCTGTTTCAGCGTAAAAACGGTGTGCGAAGCCAACCCATCTTGGGCGACGCTGACGCGGCGCTCCCCTGATGCGAGCACGTATTTGTTGAGCGACAGCTTGACGCTTTGTTTTGGATTGCGCCACCGGCCGTGAACCAGCGCCAGGTAGTATTTTTGGACGCGACCGGAGCGCAACTGCTCGTGCAGCGCGGTCAATGCGGAGCGTTTTTTCGCGAGGAGCAGCACGCCGGAGGTATCGCGATCGAGGCGATGCACGAGCTCCAGAAATTTCTCCTGCGGGCGCGCGTGGCGCAGTTGCTCGACCACGCCGAAGCTCACGCCGCTGCCGCCGTGCACCGCCAGACCGGCCGGTTTGTTGAGGGCGAGCAGCGCTTCGTCTTCGTACAGGATATGTTCCTCAAAGCGGCCCGCGACGGGCCCGGCCGGCTGCTTGTGCCGCAGCGCCACCCGGATCGGCGGAATCCGCAGCCGATCGCCGGGCTGCAGCCGGTAATCGGGGCCGACCCGGCCGCTGTTCACCCGCACCTCGCCGCTGCGCAAAATACGGTAGATATGGCTCTTGGGCACCCCTTTAAGCAATCGGGTCAGGTAGTTGTCGACGCGCTGCCCGGCGCTGTCCTCGCCCACTTCGTGCCAGGTTGCGGCAGCTTTACTTAACCCTTTCATTTGCTTATACTATTCGATGAAATACCGGCTGGTGTCAACGGCGCGCGACAAAATTCGCGCGACGGATGCCCGATCCCACCGCGCTCACGGCAGCTCGTGCAACGAGTTTTCAATGCAGGCCCGGAGTCGCAGGATCTGAGAGCCGGGTTGGCAGTTCGCCGCGCGCGGTCGAGTTGCATCGCAACAGAATCGACGCGCCGCACGATGCGAATGCGGCCGGACTGAACTGGTTAATATCGCTCACCACACGAAGTAGCGATACTAGACGATATACGCGCTCAAGGCACTTTAGAAAATTTTCGGATTCGCGCGCGGCGCGGATTCAGAACGGCAGACTGCAAGAGTCGGATTTTCTGGTCACCCTTTACATCATGCTTGTACCACGTGACTGAATAGCTTCGAACTCGCCTGCGCTACCGCAGGCGTGAGCAGTGTTGCCCATCCCGTGTCCGAGCGCGGGAGAAGATACAAATGAAACGCATGTTGTTTAACGCGACGCAGGCGGAAGAACTGCGCGTCGCGATCGTCGATGGTCAGAAACTGATCGACCTCGACATCGAATCTTCCAGCAAAGAACAGCGCAAGAGCAACATCTACAAGGGTGTTATCACCCGCATCGAGCCCAGCCTCGAGGCCGCCTTCGTCGAATACGGCAGCGAACGCCACGGTTTCCTGCCCTTCAAGGAAGTCAGCCGCAGCTTCTTCAAGCCTGGCATCGATGTCGCCCGCGCCCGCATCCAGGACGCGCTCAAGGAAGGCCAGGAAGTCATCGTCCAAGTCGACAAGGACGAGCGCGGCAGCAAGGGCGCGGCGCTGACGACTTTCATCAGCCTCGCCGGACGCTATCTGGTGCTGATGCCCAACAACCCCCGTGGTGGCGGCGTGTCGCGCCGCGTCGAGGGCGAGGACCGCAGCGATCTGCGTGACACGATCGCCCAGCTCGAGGTCCCGCAGGGCATGAGCGTGATCGCGCGCACCGCAGGCATCGGCCGCACCGTCGAAGAACTAAACTGGGACCTGAAATATTTGTTGCAGTTGTGGCACGCCATCGAAAGCGCCGCTCAACAGCAAAGCGGCGCCTTCCTGATCTACCAGGAATCGAGCTTGGTGATCCGGGCGATCCGCGACTATTTCCACCAGGATATCGGTGAAATCCTGATCGACACCGAGAGCATCTACGAGCAGGCGCGGCAGTTCATGAGTCATGTCATGCCCGACAACGTCAACCGCGTCAAGCTCTACAAGGACGATGTGCCGCTGTTCTCGCGCTTCCAGATCGAGCACCAGATCGAGTCCGCCTACTCGCGGGCGGTCAACCTGCCTGCGGGCGGCGCAGTGGTGATCGATCATACCGAGGCGCTGGTATCGATCGATGTCAATTCGGCGCGCTCCACACGCGGTTCCGACATCGAGGAAACGGCGTTTCGCACCAATCTCGAGGCAGCCGACGAGATCGCACGCCAGTTGCGGCTGCGCGATCTCGGCGGGCTCATCGTGATCGATTTCATCGATATGGAGTCGGGGCGCAACCAGCGGGAAGTCGAGGACCGTTTTCGCGATGCGCTCAAGTACGATCGCGCGCGCGTGCAGACGGGCAAGATCTCGCGCTTCGGGCTCATGGAGCTTTCGCGCCAGCGGTTGCGGCCTTCGCTCGGCGAAACCAGTCATAGCCCCTGCCCGCGCTGCCACGGCACCGGTCATATCCGTGGCACCGAATCGACCGCGCTGCATATCCTGCGCATCATCCAGGAAGAAGCGATGAAGGAGAACACCGCGGCGATCCACGCCCAGGTGCCGGTCGACGTCGCGACCTTCTTGCTCAACGAGAAGCGCGTCGACTTGCAGTTGGTCGAGGCGCGCCACCGCGTGTCGGTCACGCTGATTCCGAACATGCACCTGGAAACGCCGAACTATACGGTCACGCGCATGCGCCATGACGATCTCAACCAGAGCGAGCCGTTGCCGCCGAGTTACAACCTGGTCGAGATGCCAGCCGAAGAGGAAAAGCAGCCGGCTGCGGGACAGGAAACCGCCGCGCCGCGCCAGGAAGCCGCAGTGAAAGGCATCACTCCGCAACAACCGGCCCCGGTAGTGACCAAGGTGGAAGCTCCCGCTCCTGCGCCGGGTCCTGTGCCGACGGCGCAGGTTTCGATCATCGCCAAGATCGTGAGCTGGTTCAAGCGCAAGCCCGCTGAAATCGCGGTGGCCGAACCCGTGCGCGCCGCCCCGCAGATGCCTCATCGCGGCCGCGGCGATAGCGGGCAACGCGACGGCGGGCGTCCGCGCGATGGAAGGCGACGCGAGCGCGCGCAGGCGGGCGCTCAGAGGCCGCGCCCCGATGGCGCGCCGCCCCAGCAAGGCGAAAACCGCCATGAACGCGAACACCTACGCCGGCGCGGCAGTGAGGAACGCAATGAAGGACGCCGTCCGGACTCGCGGCGCCAAGACGGTGCTCAGCCGCAAAGACAGCGACCGCCACGCGATGAGGCCTCGGCCGAGGCTCCGCGCAAAGCGGGACCGCCAGAAGCTGCGCAGCAGCAAGTCCCGCGCGAGCACGGCGAGGGCCGGGGTCGCCGTCGGCGCGGACGACGCGACCGCCATGAGCATCGGGACGAAGCTGCGGGCGCACCGCAACGTTCCGCCCCGAGCACACCGGTAACGGAAACCGCCGGCGACAAACCGGTGTTGCCGGCTGCAGCCGCTGCCGTTGCGAGCAGCATTGCATTCGCACCTGAAAGCGTCACGGCACAACCGTCGGCTGCGTCCGCCGTAGCGGACGTCATTCGTGCCGCCCCGGCCCCAGCCGAGCCGATGGTATCGACGGTAGCAAGCGTCGAGCCGGAAACTCTCGCGCCGGTTGCTTCCGCCATCCAGCCCGCGCCCATTGCGGATGAACGGGTATGCGAAGAAATCTCGCCCCCCGACTTTGCGCAGCCCGTTACCCGCAGTAAGGCGGCGCCGGCCCCTTTGCAGCTCGACTGGTCGTCGGATTTGATCCAGGTCGAGACCCATTCCGAGAAAGCCAGGATTGCGCTGACCGGAACACGGGAAGAACCACCGGAACCACGGGTGAAGCGTGAGCGCCCGCCGCTGCCTCCTTTAAGCGCCGAACCGTTGGTTCAGGTGGAAACGCGTAAGAATGAGGTCGCAGTCGATCCCGTGGTGGTCGTCCAAAACGCCGGCGGCGGCGAGCCGTTGTCGACGACGACGGGTTAGTCCGTTAACTGAGCGCGGATGTGGCGCGGCAAACCCTGCGCCGCATTCTCGATCAATTCGAGCGCAAGTTCGAAGCTCTGCGGCCCGCCGTAGTACGGATCCGGCACTTCGCGAGCATCCTGGGTGCCGGGCGGCCTGCTGCGCCCGCTCGTCCGGTGGCTCGCCGATGTGATAGTCATGAGTGCCCGCCGAATCACTGAAAATTCGGTCCTGCAAGCGGACTTTTGCGACGCGGCGCTTAAAGACCGCTTCGGCCGTCGGCGAGCGACAGATGTTGCCCATGCAGACAAACAGCACTTTTGCTTGCGTGGTCACGCCGCGGCTATGAAGAGACGTTCCTTCAGTTCCTTGAGCTGGTCGCGCAATTCCGCGGCGCGTTCGAATTCCAGGTTTTTCGCCGCTTCCAGCATTTCCTTCTCGAGGCGCTTGAGTTCGCGCGTGAGATCCTTTGCGCCCATCGCCTCGTACTTCGCCTGATTCTGCGCCGCTTTGAGCTCCTGGCGTGCGGTTTCGTGATCGTAAACGCCGTCGATGATGTCCTTGATACGCTTGCTGATGCCTGTAGGCGTGATGCCGTGCGCCGCGTTGTAGGCCACCTGCTTATTGCGCCGCCGCTCGGTTTCGCCGATCGCGCGCCGCATCGAATCGGTGACGACATCGGCGTAAAGAATCGCGGCGCCATTGATGTGGCGCGCGGCGCGGCCGATGGTCTGGATCAAGGAGCGTTCCGACCGCAGGAATCCCTCTTTGTCGGCATCGAGAATCGCCACCAGCGACACCTCGGGGATGTCGAGCCCTTCGCGCAGAAGGTTGATGCCGACCAGTGCATCGAACTCGCCGAGCCGCAGATCGCGGATGATCTCGACACGTTCGACGGTCTCAATATCCGAATGCAGATAGCGCACCTTGACGCCGTGCTCAGAAAGGTAATCAGTCAGGTCCTCTGCCATGCGCTTGGTAAGCGTGGTGACCAGAACGCGCTCCCCGCTTCCGGCGCGCGCGTTGATTTCCGACAGCAGATCGTCGACCTGGGTCGATGCCGGGCGCACTTCCAGGCGCGGGTCGACCAGCCCGGTCGGCCGCACCACCTGTTCCACCACCTGTCCCTGGTGCTGGCGCTCGTACTCCGCAGGAGTGGCGGAAACGAAGATGGTGCGCCGCACGACCTTCTCGAACTCATCGAACCGCAGCGGCCGGTTATCGAGCGCGGACGGCAGGCGGAATCCGTAGTCGACAAGATTTTCCTTGCGCGCGCGGTCGCCGCGATACATGCCGCCCAGTTGCGGGATCGTCACATGGCTCTCGTCGATGATCATCAGCGCGTCGTGCGGCAAGTAGTCGATCAGCGTCGGCGGCGGCTCGCCGGGCGGGCGGCCCGATAAATGGCGCGAGTAATTCTCGATGCCCTTGCAGAAACCCATTTCGTTAAGCATCTCGAGATCGAAGCGCGTGCGTTGCTCGATGCGCTGCGCCTCGACCAGCTTGCCCTGGCTGTGGAACCACTCGATGCGCTCCCGGAGTTCCTCCTTGATCGCCTCGATCGCACGCAGAGTGGTCGCGCGCGGAGTCACGTAATGGCTCGACGGATACACGGTGAAGCGGCCCACCCGCTGGAGCACATGGCCGGTCAGCGGATCGAAGACGTGGATGCTTTCTAATTCGTCGTCAAACAGCGTCACACGCACCGCGGTTTCCGAGTTCTCGGCCGGAAAGATGTCGAGCACGTCGCCGCGCACGCGGAACACGCCGCGCCGGAACTCGAATTCATTGCGCTCGTACTGCATTTCGGTCAGACGCTTGATGGCGTCGCGCTGCGCGAGTTTTTCCTTTTCGCGCAGGTGCAGGATCATGCCGTGATAGTCGACGGGGTCGCCGATGCCGTAGATCGCCGACACCGTCGCCACGATGATCACGTCCTTGCGCTCGAGCAACGACTTGGTGGCCGACAGGCGCATCTGCTCGATGTGCTCGTTGATGCTCGAGTCCTTTTCGATATAGAGATCCTTGGACGGGACGTAGGCTTCGGGCTGGTAGTAGTCGTAATAGGAAACGAAGTACTCGATTGCGTTGTCCGGGAAGAATTCCCGCATCTCGGAATACAGTTGGGCGGCGAGCGTCTTGTTGGGCGCCATGACGAGCGCCGGGCAGCCCAGCCGCGCGATGACGTGGGCCATGGTATAGGTCTTGCCCGAGCCCGTGACGCCGAGCAGCGTCTGATACGCCAGGCCCTCGCGTACGCCCGCCACCAGCTTGTCGATCGCCTCCGGCTGATCGCCGGCGGGCTCGAACGTCTGGTACAGCAGGTATGGGCTGCCGGGAAAGGTGATCGGCGCCACGGCGGGATGCGCTGCGGGCTCGGTCTTCAACAATGGGCTAGCCATCTTGGGAGTGGGTAATTTAGCCAAACCATAAATTGTCCCACAGCGCCCCCGGCCGTTGCCAGCTTTTACTCCGGCGGCGGCTGCCTGGAGATCGTCGAACCATGAATGGCCGGTGTGATCCGGTCAAAGCACGCCCCGCCGAATATCCGGTCACACCAGAGCCGAACGAGCAGGTACAATGTGGCTTTTGCAGCGGAAACCGGTTATCCCGTTTCTTTTTCAGCCACCCCCTCATCCGCAACTGACATCAATGAACGCATCCTTGCTCGCAGCCGTTGAAATGGCGCCAAAGGATCCCATCCTGGGCGTCACGGAAGCCTTCAATGCCGACGCCAGCCCCAATAAGGTAAACCTCGGCGTCGGCGTGTATTGTGACGACAACGGCAAAGTGCCGGTACTCGAATCGGTGCGCCGCGCCGAGCAAAAACTGGCAGAGAGCCCATTGCCCCGGAATTACCTGCCGATCGACGGCCTGCCGGCGTATGACCGGGCGGTGCAGGGCCTGCTGTTCGGCGCGGAAAGCGAGCCCCGGCGCCAGGGGCGGATCGTGACGGTGCAGACGCTGGGTGGAACCGGCGGCCTCAAGGTGGGAGCGGACTTCCTGCGACGGATCGACCCGCATGCCGCAATCTGGATCAGCGACCCGAGCTGGGAGAATCATCGCGCGCTCTTCGAATACGCCGGATTCACGGTCAACGTTTACCCCTATTACGATGCGCCCACTCATGGCGTCGATTTTGACCGCATGATCGGTGCCCTGCGGAAACTTCCCGGGGGGTCGATCGCCGTCCTGCACGCGTGTTGCCACAATCCGACGGGGGTCGACCTGTCGGCCGAACAATGGGAACACGTAATCGAGGTGGTAAAGGCGCGCGGACTGGTGCCATTCCTCGATCTCGCATATCAGGGTTTCGCCGAAGGGCTGGACGCCGACGCCGCGGCAGTGCGCCGCTTCGCCACGGCCTGCCCGGCCGTCTTCGTCTCGAGCTCGTTCTCGAAGTCGCTGTCGCTTTATGGGGAGCGCGTGGGCGCGCTCTCGATCGTCACGGAAAACCCGGGTGAGGCAGCCCGGATTCTGAGCCACCTCAAACGCGTGATCCGCACCAACTATTCCAACCCGCCCACCCACGGCGGGCACACCGCCGCCATGGTGCTGACGACGCCGGAATTGCGGGCGCTCTGGGAACAGGAACTCGAACAGATGCGCGATCGAATCAAAATCATGCGCCGTCAACTGGTCGAAAAAATCCGCGACATCCGCTCGGATTTCGACTTCAGCTTCGTCATGCGCCAGCGGGGAATGTTTTCCTACTCCGGTCTGTCGCAAGATCAGGTGCGCCGGTTGCGCGAGGAGCACTCGGTCTACGCGATTGACAGCGGCCGCGTCTGCGTAGCGGCGCTCAATTCGCGCAACATCGACTACGTCGCGCGCGCCATCACCCGCGTCCTCATCTGACCGGTTCGCACGTCAAGGGAAAAACTGGGGTGGCTGACGGGATTCGAACCCGCGACAACCGGAATCACAATCCGGGACTCTACCAGCTGAGCTACAGCCACCATCGGTGAATCTCTGCGGCACGCCTAAGATTGGCGCGCCCGGCGGGACTCGAACCCACAACCCCCGGCTTAGAAGGCCGGTGCTCTATCCGCTTGAGCTACGGGCACTTTCGAGCAACGGGCAGGTTACAGCAAAACTAAAGGCGCGTAATATACTCCCCACCCTGACAACGGTCAATCAACTGAAGCCGACATGTGAACGACCAAGCGTATACTTGCGATCCCGGTGGATTTCTGATATTAAAGCCATTTTTTTAATGGATTAAGGCCAAATGCCAGCGGAACTCCACAAGGCTTTCCCCCCGTACAAACCCAAGGGGAAAGAGGAATACATGAATCAACGGCAGCTCGCGCACTTCCGCAAGATGCTGGACGAAATGAAACGCGATCTCTCGCAGGACATCGACCGCACCGTCCATACGATGCAGGACGAAGCGACCATCTTCGCCGACCCCAACGACCGTGCGAGCCAGGAATCAGATATGTCGCTGGAGCTCAGGAGCCGCGACCGCGAAAGAAAGCTCATCAAGAAAATCGATGAAACGATCGCTCGCATCGACGGCGGGGAATACGGATATTGCGAGTCCTGCGGCGTTGAAATCGGCCTGAAGCGCCTCGAAGCGCGACCGACCGCTACGCTGTGTATCGATTGCAAGACGCTTGACGAACTGCGGGAACGCCAGGTCGCAAAATAACGTGAGGCGTAAGGCTCACGCCTCACGCATTTCTAATTCGGAAAAAGACAAGGGGCAGCCTGAAGCTGCCCCTTGGATTTTCCGCGCCGGTGTCGCTGCTACTGCACGGTCTGGACGGTCTTAAGCTCGGCAGCCGCCGCCTTCATCGACAGGCGCAGCCTGCCCTTGTCGTCCGCCTCGAGCACCTTCACGCGCACCGACTGCCCCTCCTTCAAGTGGTCCGCGACGCTGTTGACGCGCTCGTTGGCGATCTGAGAGATATGCAACAGCCCGTCTCTGCCCGGCAGCACGCTCACGATCGCTCCGAAGTCGAGCAGCTTCAACACCCTGCCTTCGTAGATGCGGCCGACTTCGACGTCCGCGGTGAGCTCCTCGATGCGCTTCCTCGCGATTTCTCCGCCTTCCGAAGACACGCACGCGATGGTCACGGTGCCGTCGTCCTCGATATCGATGGTGGTGCCGGTCTCCTCGGTGAGCGCGCGAATCACGGCGCCGCCCTTGCCGATCACGTCGCGGATCTTCTCTGGCTTGATCTTCATGGTGATCATGCGCGGTGCATAAGCAGAAATCTCGGTGCGCGGGCTCTCGATCGCGAGCTTCATTTTCTCCAGGATGTGCATGCGCCCTTCGCGCGCCTGGACCAGCGCGGCGTGCATGATCTCCTTGGTAATGCCGGTGATCTTGATGTCCATCTGCAGCGCGGTTACGCCTTTCTCGGTTCCCGCAACCTTGAAGTCCATGTCGCCCAGGTGATCCTCGTCCCCGAGAATGTCGGACAGCACCGCGAAGCGGTTGCCCTCCTTGATCAACCCCATCGCGATGCCCGCCACATGTGCCTTGAGCGGCACGCCCGCGTCCATCAGCGCGAGACAGCCGCCGCACACCGAGGCCATCGAGCTCGAGCCGTTCGACTCGGTGATTTCCGATACCACGCGCAGTGAATAGGCGAATTCCTCCGGCGTCGGCAGCACTGCCAGCAACGCCCGCTTCGCAAGCCGACCGTGCCCGATCTCGCGGCGCTTTGGCGAGCCGACGCGTCCCGTTTCGCCGGTGGCATACGGCGGCATGTTGTAGTGGAGCATGAAGCGCTCTTTGTATTCGCCCTGCAGCGCGTCGATGATCTGCTCGTCGCGCGACGTGCCCAGCGTTGCCGCGACGAGCGCCTGGGTTTCGCCGCGCGTGAACAGGGCTGAACCGTGGGCGCGCGGCAACACTCCGGAGCGTATGGATATCGGCCGCACCGTGCGCGTGTCACGGCCGTCGATGCGCGGCTCGCCGTTCAGGACCTGGCCGCGCACGATTTTCGATTCCAGCGCGAAGCAGCTTTCCTTGACTGCGTTGGCGTCCGGACCGCCTTCCGCGCCAACACCGACCTCGGTGAACACGCGCTTCCAGATGTTGTCGATCGCCTCGGAACGGGCTTGCTTCTGCTTGATCTGGAACGCCGCGTTCAAGTCGTTTTCGGCGAGCTCTGCGATCCGCGCGACCAGCGCCTCGTCTTTCGCTTTGGGCGCCCAGTCCCACATCGGTGCGCCCGCCTCGTCAACCATTTCGTTGATGACGTTGATCACCGCCTGCATTTGTTCGTGGCCATACACCACCGCGCCGAGCATCACGTCTTCGGCCAATTCCTGAGCCTCGGATTCGACCATCAGCACCGCCTGCCGTGTGCCCGCGACGACCAGGTTGAGCTGCGAAGACCTGAGTTCGGTGGCGGTCGGATTGAGCACGTATTGGCCGTCGATGTAACCGACGCGCGCAGCGCCAATCGGGCCGTTGAACGGAATGCCGGAAATCGCCAGCGCCGCCGAAGCGCCGATCATCGCCAGGATGTCGGAGTCCACTTCGTTGTTCGACGACATCACCGTTGCGACCACCTGCACTTCGTTGTAGAAACCGTCAGGAAACAGCGGCCGGATCGGTCGGTCGATGAGCCGCGAAGTGAGAACCTCTTTTTCCGAAGGACGGCCTTCGCGCTTGAAGAAACCGCCCGGAATCTTGCCGGCGGCATAAGTGCGTTCCTGGTAGTCCACGGTCAGCGGCAGGAAATCCTTCCCCGATTCGGCATGCTTATCGCCCACCACCGTCACCAGGACGACTGTATCTTCCATATTGACCATCACCGCGCCCGTCGCCTGACGCGCGATTTCTCCGGTTTCGAGCATTAGCCTATGGCGCCCCCACATCAGCGTTTTCTTGATATGATTCAAAGTGTTATCCTTTACGTGAAAACAAAAAAGACCGCTCGGTTGCGGTCTTGCAATTCATGCAATCAAGGTGCCGCAAACGGGTCGGCGCGTAATGCCGCACATCGGGACGCCTCTTTCGCAGCTTATAGCCGCCGCCATGACGGGCAATTATTTGCGCAGTCCCAAGCGGTCGATCAATGCCTTGTACTGCTCGGCATTGCTTTTTTTCAAATAATCCAGCAGCTTGCGGCGACGGCTCACCATCCGCAACAAGCCGCGGCGGGAATGATGATCTTTGACATGGGTCTTGAAGTGCTCGGTGAGATCGGTGATGCGCGCGGTCAGCAACGCGATCTGCACTTCCGGTGATCCCGTATCGCCCTTGGCCCGCTGATATTCCGTGACGAGCTGGGCCTTCTGGGTAGTAGTTACCGCCATCTTTGCTTCTCCGACTGAAAATCCCGCCATTTTACTATCTAACCTCGCGTTTTCTCAAGCAATATTTATCGCCCTTGATGCCCGGAAACCCATTCCGGATATCACACTGTCCCGATCGCCGTTGCCATGAGGCGACGCGGAACGATGGTGCCCGGTATTTCGATTGCAGCAATCCCCAGGTATTCCCGGCCCGGGCCGTAAATCCTGACCAGCCCCGAACCAAGCGTGCACGGACTTTGAACCGTCCGGCCGCTTGCGAATTTCTGCGCCTGCCCTGCGTCGAGGTCGACGCGCGGCAGCGTGGCCACCAGCGAATCGACGGGCAGCAGGTACGCGTCCCGCCGGTCCGGCGCCATGTCACACAGCGCGTCCAGCTTCACTGTCGCATTGATGTTGAATCCCCCGACCGCCGTGCGCCGGAGCGCAGCGAGACAGGCGCCGCAGCCGAGTTCGCGGCCAATGTCTTCAGCCAGTACGCGAATGTACGTGCCCTTGCTGCACGTCACCAGGATACGCATTTCGCCACGCGTGAAGTCGGCGAATTCGATTCGGCGTATGCACACCCGCCTTGGCGCACGGGCAAGCTTCAGCCCCGCACGGGCATACTTGTAGAGCGGTTTCCCGGCGTGCTTGACCGCGCTGTACATCGGCGGCGTCTGGAGTATCTCCCCGGCGAAGCGCTTCAGCACGGCTTCCAGCACGGGGCGGTCAAACGCGGCTGGCGCAGTGGCCGTCACGGTCCCCTCCATGTCTCCGGTAGTGGTGGTAACGCCCAGTCTCACGGTTGCCGCATAGGTTTTGTCGGCATCCAACAACAGATGGGAAAATTTGGTGGCTTCGCCGAAACATATCGGTAACAGTCCGGTTGCCAGCGGATCGAGCGTGCCGGTGTGCCCCGCTTTGGTCGCAGCGAACAGGCGCTTTGCTTTCGATACCGCGGATTGTGAAGTGATGCCGGCCGGTTTGTCGAGCAGCAGCACGCCGCTCATGCGGCGTTTTCGCGGCTGCGCCGCCGCCACCACAGGTTGCACGGTGCGATGCGTCACTTATCCCCAGAATGCTCGGAATCGGTCGCAACCGCGGCATCGATCAGGCGTGACAGACGCATGCCGCGCTCGACCGAAACGTCATATTTGAACTGCAACTGCGGTACGGTGCGCAGCTTGATGCGATGCGCGAGCTGGCTGCGCAGGAAGCCGGCGGCGTGCTGCAGCGCCTCACCGCTTTCCTTGATTCTCGCGGCGTCGCCCAGCAGCGTGAAGAAAATCCTGGCGTGCGCGTGGTCCTGGCTCACCTCAACGTCGGTGATCGTGATCATGCCGACGCGCGGATCCTTGAGGTCGAGCCGGATGATGTCGGACAGCTCGCGCTGGATCTGCTCGCCGATGCGGCGGCTGCGGGGAAATTCTTTCGGCATGAGGACAGGTGGGCATCAAAATGAAGGCGGAAAAGACACGCTCTTACTCCTCTCTCCTCTCGCCTCTCGCCTCACAGGGTTCTGGCCACTTCGACGACTTCGTAAACCTCGAGCTGATCGCCATCCTTGATTTCGTTGTAGTTCTTGAGCGAAAGGCCGCATTCGAAGCCCGCCTTGACTTCACGGACATCGTCCTTGAAGCGCTTGAGCGAGTCGAGTTCACCGTCATGAATGACGACATTGTCGCGCAGCAGGCGCACGCGCGCCCCGCGTTTCACGACGCCTTCCAGCACCATGCAGCCGGCCACGGTACCGACCCTTGAAATCTTGTAGGTTTTCCTGATTTCAACCAGGCCGATCGCGTTCTCCTTCTGCTCCGGCGCCAACATGCCGGACAGCGCGGCTTTCACCTCATCCACCGCATCGTAGATGATGTTGTAGTAGCGGATATCGACGCCGCTGTTTTCAGCGAGTTTGCGCGCGGCCGCATCGGCCCGGGTGTTGAAGCCGATGATCACCGCTTTCGATGCCAGTGCCAGATTGACATCGGATTCGGTGATTCCACCCACCGCTGCGTGCACGATATTGACCTTGACTTCGTCTGTCGAGAGCTTGGCGAGCGCGTGGGACAGGCCTTCGTATGACCCCTGCACATCGGCCTTGATGATGAGCACCAGTGTTTGCTTTCCGCCCTCGCCCATGTGCTCGAACATGTTTTCGAGCTTGGCCGACTGCTGCCTGGCGAGCTTTACGTCGCGGAATTTTCCCTGCCGGAACAGCGCGATTTCGCGTGCCTTGCGCTCATCGCCCAGCACCAGTACGTCAGCCCCCGCCGCCGGGATGTCTGACAGACCGAGTATCTCCACCGGGATCGACGGTCCGGCCTGCTCGATGGCGTGCCCCGCCTCATCGAGCAGCGCGCGCACACGGCCGAACACCGCTCCCGCAAGCAGCACGTCGCCGCGCTTGAGTGTGCCTGACTGTACCAGCACCGCCGCCACCGGGCCGCGGCCCTTATCGAGCCGGGACTCGATCACGATACCCTTCGCCGGTACATCCTTCGACGCCTTGAGTTCCAGTACTTCGGCCTGCAGAATTACACTGTCCAGCAGCGCGTCGATGCCTTTGCCGGTCTTGGCGGAAACCTCGACGAACATGGTGTCGCCACCCCATTCTTCCGGCACCACCTCCTGCGCGGCAAGATCCTGCTTGACGCGGTCGGGATTGGCTTCCGGCTTGTCGATTTTGTTGAGCGCCACCACCATCGGCACCTTGGCCGCTTTCGCGTGATGGATCGCCTCGATCGTCTGCGGCATCACGCCGTCGTCCGCGGCCACGACCAGAATCACGATATCCGTCACCTTGGCGCCGCGCGCGCGCATCGCAGTGAATGCCTCATGGCCAGGCGTGTCAAGAAAGGTAACCATGCCCTTCGGTGTCTCGACGTGATACGCGCCGATATGCTGGGTAATGCCGCCGGCTTCGCCGCTCGCCACGCGCGTGCGGCGAATATGATCGAGCAACGAGGTCTTGCCGTGGTCGACGTGGCCCATGACGGTCACCACCGGCGCGCGCGGCTCGAGCTTGATCTCGGTCGACGCCGGCTGCTCTTCGGCGAGATACGCGTCGGGATCGTCGAGCTTGGCGCGTTTGGCGACGTGCCCCATTTCCTCGACCAAAATCATCGCCGTGTCCTGGTCGATCACCTGGTTGATCGTTGCCATCGAACCCAGCTTCATCAAGATCTTGATCACCTCGGCCGCCTTGACCGACATTTTGTGCGCGAGGTCGCCGACCGTGATGGTTTCCGGCACCATGACTTCACGCACGATCGGCTCGGTGGGCGTCGAAAAGGCCTGCGGCTGTTCGCCTTCTTCCTTGTGAGCGGCGTGACGCGCCTTGCGCTCGCGCCAGCCCAAGCCGCCGGTCACATCGCCGCGCACCTTGATGCTGCGCTTCCTGACCGTATCGTCCTTCCACACGACCTGCTTGACCTGCTTCTTGGCGCCTTTCTTCTCGGTTTTTCCCGCCTTTTCCTCAGGCTTGACTTCGGGCTTGTGCAGCGTCCCCTCGACATGAGCTGATACCGCCGTGGGTTCTGCCGCCGGTTTCGCCGCCTCCGGCGCCTTCGCCGCCGCGCTTTCGGCCAGCGCTTCCGCCGCAGCGGCCTCTTGCGTCTTCTTGCGGCGCTGCTGTTTCTTTTGCGCATCTTCGCTCTGACGCGCGATGAGTTCCGCTTGCTTCTTCGCTTCCGCCTCGCGCAGCGCGATCTCCTCCGCATCAAGGACGGGCTTGGGCGCGACCTCGGCAGCCTCCGGTTCCACCGCATCGCGCTTCACCAGCACGCGCTTCTTGCGCACCTCCACCTGGATGGTGCGCGACTTGCCGGTGCCGTCCGATTTCTTTATTTCGGTGGTCTGCTTGCGCGTCAGCGTAATCTTCTGCTTGGCTTCCTTGCCGCCGTGTGCCTGGCGCAGATAATCCAGCAGCTGGGTTTTGTCCTTTTCGGTGAGCGGCGTGTCATCAGCCAGCGCCTTCCTGACGCCGGCCGCCTGCAGCTGCTCAATGAGCAACGCCGGGGGTAACCCCAGCTCCGTGGCAAATTGCGTGACCTTGATCTGCGCCATTGATTCCCGCTTATGCGTTAGTTTCGGCAAACCACGGGGCGCGCGCAGCCATGATCAATTCCTTGGCCCGCTCGGCATCGAAACCCGCTTCCACCAGATCATCGGTCGCGCAATCGGCAAGCTCCTCCTGCGTGCCGACGCCCTTCGCGGCCAGCAGGCGCGCCGTATCGTTGTCCATGCCTTCGACCTTCATCAGATCCTCGATGTCGTGCCCGACCTGTTCTTCGCTCGCGATGGCCTGAGTGAGCAGCGCGTTGCGCGCGCGGCTTCTGAGCTCGTTGACCGTGGCTTCATCGAACGCCTCGATCTCGATCATTTCGTTGAGGGGCACATAGGCAACCTCTTCAAGCGTCGAAAAGCCTTCCTGCACCAGAATATCGGCGACTTCCTGATCGACGTCGAGCTTCTCCATGAACGTCGCACGGATGCGGGACGATTCTTCTTCGGTCTTCTTCTTCGACTCCTCGACCGTCATGATGTTGAGCTCCCAGCCGGTGAGCTCGCCCGCAAGCCTCACGTTCTGGCCGCTGCGCCCGATGGCCTGCGCCAGATTCTCCTCGTCGACCACGATGTCCATGCTGTGCTTTTCCTCGTCGACGACGATACTGCTCACCTCGGCCGGCGCCAGCGCATTGATCACGAACTGGGCGGGGTCCGGATTCCACAAGATGATGTCGACGCGCTCGCCGGCAAGCTCGGAAGTCACGGCCTGCACGCGCGAACCCCGCATGCCGACGCAGGTGCCGATCGGATCGATGCGCTGATCGTTCGATTTCACGGCGATCTTGGCGCGCGAGCCGGGATCGCGCGCTGCGGCCTTGATCTCGAGCAATCCGTCTTCGAGCTCAGGCACCTCGAGCTCGAACAGCTTGACCAGGAACTCCGGTGCCGTGCGCGACAGCATCAGCTGCGGGCCCCGGCTGGCGCGGTCGATTTTCCACAGACAGGCGCGCACCCGATCCCCGATGCGCAGGTTCTCCTTGGGGATCATCTGGTCACGCGGCAGCATCGCTTCGAGACGTCCTGATTCGATGATCGCGCTGCCCCGCTCCATGCGCTTGATCACACCGGTAACCAGGTGCTCCTTGCGCATCAGGAAATCGTTCAGAATCTGCTCGCGCTCCGCGTCGCGGATCTTCTGCAGTATGACCTGCTTCGCGGTCTGCGCGCCGATGCGGCCGACTTCCAACCCCCCCAGCGGTTCCTCGATATACTCGCCCAGTTGAATGTCGGGATTCAGCTCCTGCGCTTCGTGCAGCTTGTACTGGCGCGAAGGGATCTCGATTTCCTGGTCCGCCACCACCTGCCAGCGGCGGAAAAACGAAAACTCGCCCGTTGTGCGGTCTACCGACGCGCGCACGTCGATGTCTTCTTGAAAACGTTTCTTGGTGGCGGAAGCCAAGGCGAGCTCCAGCGCGCCGAACACGATTTCCTTTTCGACGTTCTTCTCGCGCGCCAAGGCGTCTACGAGTAGCAAAATTTCTCGGCTCATCTCGATCTCCTGCTGCTAAAAGCCGGGAACGAGGCGCGCCTTTTCCAGATTGTCCAGATCGAGCAACAACAACCTACCGTCGGTCTCGAGCTGCACCTTGCCGGCGCGCGTTTCCCGCAACACACCCACAAAATTCCTTTGTCCGTCGACCGGAACGCGCAGCTTGACGCGCGCCTTCTGCCCGGTAAAACGCACAAAATCCCTTTCCTTCTTCAGCAACCTGTCCAGGCCCGGTGAAGACACCTCGAGCCGGTCGTAAGCGATGTTCTCCACCGTCAATACCCGGCTCAGATGGTGGCTGACCGCCGCGCAATCATCGACGTTGACACCGCCAGCCTTGTCGATAAATACGCGCAATAACCGGCCCTTGCCGGATCTCTCAAGATCCACCAATTCATACCCGAGTCCGGACAACGTCGTTTCCAGCAATGCCTGCAAATCCATCTCGAATCAGCGCCATAAACAAAAAATGGGCGGACCGCCCATCTTCTTGTAATACAGAGCCTTGAAGTATAACAAAAATCATGCCGGAATCCAATAGCATTATCGCCCTGCCGCTGACCGAACGCGGCGAAGGTCCTTGCGGCTCAAGGTATTTTCGCCTGGGCGCCGGCGACGGCGCGCGCGCCGGCCTTGCACGGAGCGCCGGGGCATTGCGCTTGCACCGGTCTGAATACTGTATATAATTACAGTATTCAGGCAATCATGGACGAACTGACCTCCCGCCAGGCGGAAATCCTGGGACTCATCCGCGCCCACACCGAAACATCGGGGTTTCCGCCGACGCGCGCTGAAATCTGTCGCGCCATGGGCTTTCGCTCGCCCAATGCCGCGGAAGAACACCTGCGGGCGTTGGTGCGCAAAGGCGCGATTGAAATGGCACCCGGCGCCTCGCGCGGCATTCGCCTGAAACAAGCGCCGGGAATTCCGGTGATCGGCCGGGTCGCCGCAGGCAGCCCTATCCTGGCCACCCCGCATATCGAAGACCACTACCGGATCGATCCGCTGCTGTTCAAGCCGCGCGCCGACTACTTGCTGAGAGTCAAGGGAGCGAGCATGCGTGACGCGGGCATATTCGACGGCGACCTGCTGGCGGTGCACCGCACGCAGGAATTCCGATCGGGACAGATCGTGGTGGCGCGCATCGGCGATGAAGTCACCGTCAAGCGCATCCGCCGCCGGCGCCACATCGTCGAGTTAATCCCGGAAAACGCCGAATTCAGCACCATCACCATCGATACGCGTCGCGAGCCGCTCACGATCGAAGGCGTCGCGGTCGGCGTGATCCGCAATGGCAAAGCGTTATGAGTTATCGGCGTTAATCGGCGTTTATCTGCAGTTGAGTACCCTGGTTTGAATGGTTCCTACCCATGGCTGCACCCTCGCTCGATGCCGTTCTCAATCATTCCGCTATCTGGCGCGGCAACGACTGCGCGCGGGTGGCGGTGCCGAGCGTGCCGACCGGATTTGCCGAACTCGACATGCTGCTGCCGGGGGCAGGCTGGCCGGCGGAGGCATTGACCGAGATTTATGCCGAGCGCCCCGGCATCGGCGAACTGCAGATCGTGATGCCGGCCGCCGCGCGCCTCACCCAGGCCGAACGCTGGCTGGTGATGATCGCGCCACCCCATATTCCCTACGCGCCCGCGCTCCTCGGTCACGGCGTCCGCTTGTCGCGCCTGATGCTGATCCGGCCGGAAACCGTTGAAGCGCAGTTGTGGGCGGGCGAGCAGGCATTGCGGTCGGGCAGCTGCGGAGCGGTAGCGCTCTGGCTGAACCGCGTTCAGGAGCGGGCCCTGCGCCGCCTTCAACTTGCTGCCGAGCGCAGCGGCGCGCTCGCCATGCTGTTTCACACAGCCCGCACTCCTCCCTTCTCATCCGTCGCGTTGCGTCTTCATGTCAGCAAGGCGAACGGCCGGGTTATCGTGCGTATCCTGAAACGGCGTGGTGGCGGCATTCCGGCGCCTGTCGCGCTCGATCTGCACGGCGTAACCGGCGGACAGCCAGCCACGTTGCATCAGTCCGCACCTTTGCAGGCCCGCTTCCTCCAAGCCGCGCACCGATCCGTAAAAAACGCGTGACTATTCATGCTGTGGCTGGCACTGCATTTCCGTCATCTTCCGCTCGAAACGTTCACGCGTGGCGTGCGTGGATCAGGGCCCTTGGCGATTGCTTCGTCATCCGGCAGCGGCGCCCCTCTCGTCGCCTGCGACCGGAAAGCGCACGCTCGCGGCGTACGCTGCGGCATGGCGGTTGCCGCCGCGTGGGCGCTTGCCTCCGATCTCAAAATCGTCATGCGCGATGAGACTGCCGAGCGTGCCGCGCTCGAGCGTGTAGCCGCGTGGGCGTTCCAGTTCACGCCGATGGTGAGCATTTCCGGACCGGCGGACGTGCTGCTCGAAGTAGCGGGATCGCTGAAGCTGTTCGGGGGCCTAGGCCGGTTGCGCCAACGCCTTGAGCAGGGCCTTGCAGAACTCGGTTATGGCGCTTTTGTGGCCTGTGCGCCCACACCGCTCGCGGCGCAACTCTTCGCTCGCGCCGGCTTGTCAGTCCGGATACAACACCACGATGCGCTGCATCACGAACTGGAGAAGCTTCCGGTCTCCCTGCTCGATCATTCTCCAGAAATCACAGCGATGCTGGGGAATTTTGGCGTACATAGCGTCGGCGAATGTCTGAGGCTGCCGCGCGACGGGCTGGCGCGCCGCGCGGGCCAGCGCCTGCTCGATGACATCGACCGGGCGGTGGGCAGACTGCCCGATCCCCGATCGCCTTTTGTCCCGCCGCCGGGTTTTTCGGCATCGTTGCCGTTGCCGGCACCAGTCGACCAGGTGGAAGCCTTGTTGTTCGCCGCGCGTCGCCTGCTCGCCGAGCTGTGTGGATGGCTCGCCGCGACCGGCAATGGCGTGCAAAGCCTGCGCTTCACGCTGGCGCACGAAGATCACGCAGACACGCAGGTCGTCATGAAGCTGGTGGCGGCAAGCCGCGATCACCAACACCTGACCGATGTGCTGCGCGAGCGCCTGGCGCGTATCGAGCTACCCTGCGCGGTAACCGCCATCACGCTCGCCGCTGAGCAGCTCCAGCCGCTCGCCTCGCACAATCTGTCATTTCTGCCGGATGCCCGTCATCACGCCGAAAGCTCTGCCCGGTTCGTCGAGCGCCTGCGCGCTCGCCTTGGTGACGAGGCCGTCTGCGGGCTGGCTGCTTTTCCCGACCACCGCCCGGAACACGCCTGGCGCGTCTGCGAGCCGGGTAACGACGCCGCACTCAAGGAGCTGCAGGCGCCGCCCTCGCGCCCACTCTGGCTGCTCGTTTCGCCCCAACCGCTCAGGGAAGTCGCTGCCATACCGCATTACGATGGGCCGCTGTCGCTGCTCGCCGGCCCCGAGCGCATCGAGGCGGGTTGGTGGGATGGAAACGATGTTGCCCGCGACTACTTTGTCGCCCGCAATCCTGTGCAATCCGTGTTGTGGGTTTACCGCGAGCGCGGTGCCTCCGGCGGCTGGTACCTGCACGGCATCTTTGGATGAGTGATAAGCGATGAGTGATGAGTGCAGAGTTAACAACGAAATTCTGCACCCTGCATTCCGCACTCTGCACTTTTATGTCTCCGCTTCCCGCCTACGCGGAACTGCACTGTCTCAGCAATTTCACCTTCCTGCGCGGCGCCTCGGCTCCTGAGGAACTGGTCGAGCGCGCGCATGAACTCGGCTATGCCGCGCTCGCCATCACCGACGAGTGTTCCTTTGCCGGCGTAGTTCGGGCTCATGTCGCGGTCAAGCAGTACGGGCTGAAACTCATCGTTGGAACCGAAATCCGGCTCGACGATGGATTGAAGCTCGTCCTGCTTGCCACCGACCGCGAAAGCTATGGTCATCTCTCGGCACTCATCACCCGCGGCCGGATGAATGCTTCCAAAGGAAGCTATCGCCTTGCGCGTGCCGATCTCGGGCAAAATCTCGACGGCTGCCTCGCGCTGCTTGTTCCGGATGAATGCCCCAACTTCGAGCATGCGTGTTTCGTCGCCGAGCGCTTCCCGCACCGTGCCTGGATCGCCGCCGAACTGCTGTGGGGTCCCAACGACCAGGCCCGGCTCGCTGAGTTGCGCGAACTTGCCCAAAGCACCGGTCTGCCACTCACCGCCGCCGGCGACGTGCACATGCACGTGCGCTCGCGCAAGACGCTGCAGGATGCGCTGACCGCCATCCGTCTCGGCATCCCGGTGCGCGAAGCCGGTCACGCGCTTCATCCCAACGCCGAACGTCACTTGCGCCCGCGGTTGCGGCTGGCGCGGATTTATCCGACGAAACTGCTCGCCGAAACCCTCCGCATCGCCGAACGCTGCAATTTCTCGCTCGACAGCCTGCGCTACGACTACCCTGACGAGATCGTTCCCGAGGGCCACACGCCGGCGAGCCATCTGCGAGAACTCACCGAGCGCGGCCTCATCCGGCGCTTTCCCCGGGGTGCGCCGGATTACGTGCGCAACCTCATCGAGCATGAGCTCAAGCTCATCGCGGGACTCCGCTACGAGCACTTCTTCCTCACCGTCCACGATATCGTGCAATTCGCCCGCTCCCGGAACATTCTCTGCCAGGGGCGCGGCTCGGCGGCGAATTCCGCGGTGTGCTACTGCCTGGGCATTACCGAAGTCGATCCTTCGCGCATGAACGTGCTGTTCGAGCGCTTCATCTCGCGCGAGCGCGACGAGCCGCCCGATATCGACGTCGATTTCGAACACCAGCGGCGCGAGGAAGTGATCCAGTATATCTACGGTAAATACGGCCGCGCCCGCGCCGCCCTGGCGGCGACCGTGATCACCTACCGTCCGCGCAGCGCCCTGCGCGATGTCGGCAAGGCGCTCGGACTGGAGCTGGCGCAGGTCGACCGGCTCGCCAAGTCGATGACGTGGTGGAACGGCAGGCAAGTGCTTCCGGAGCGCCTGCGACAGGCCGGTGTCGACATCGACAGTCCCGTGATCCGGCGCTTGATCGTGCTGGTGAACGATCTCGTCGGTTGTCCGCGCCATCTGTCGCAGCATGTCGGCGGCTTCGTGATCTCGCGCGGGCCGCTGTCCCGCCTGGTGCCGATCGAGAACGCAGCGATGCCGGAACGCAGCGTAATCCAGTGGGACAAGGACGATCTCGAAGCGCTGGGGTTACTCAAAGTCGACGTGCTCGCGCTCGGCATGCTGTCGGCGATACGCCGCGCACTCGACCTCGTCAACCGCCACCACGGCGGATCGCTCACCATGCAGAAGATACTCGATCGCGGCGACGACCCGGCGGTCTACGAGATGATCCGGCGCGCCGACACCATGGGCGTATTCCAGATCGAATCGCGCGCCCAGATGTCGATGCTGCCGCGACTGAAGCCCTGGGAGTTTTACGATCTCGTCATCGAGGTTGCGATCGTGCGGCCCGGACCGATCCAGGGCGGGATGGTGCATCCCTATCTCCGGCGCCGGCAGGGTTTGGAGCCCGTGACCTATCCTTCCGACACCGTCAGACAGGTGCTGGAGCGAACCCTGGGCGTGCCGATTTTCCAGGAGCAGGTGATGCAACTCGCCATGGTCGCAGCCGGATTCACGCCGGGCGAGGCGGATCAGCTAAGACGCTCAATGGCGGCGTGGCGGCGCAAAGGCGGACTGGAACACTTTCACCAGCGTCTCATCAGCGGCATGCAGGAACGCGGCTATTCGCAGCAGTTCGCCGAGCAAATCTATCGGCAGGTCTGCGGCTTCGGCGAGTACGGATTTCCCGAGTCGCATTCCGCCAGCTTCGCCCTGCTCGCCTACGTCTCCTCCTGGCTCAAGCACTATGAGCCCGCCGCTTTTCTCGCCGCCATGCTGAACAGCCAGCCGCTCGGCTTCTATTCCCCTTCGGAACTCGTGCAGGACGCGCGCCGTCACGGTGTCGAGGTGCGCCCGGTGGATGTCACCGCGAGCGACTGGGAATGCACCATCGAGCCACGAGTCACAAACGACCCGTCATTCCTCACCCTCACCCGTCACCCCTCACCCCTCACCCGTCACGCCTTATCAGTCACGCCTCATCAGTCACGCGTTTCTGCCCCCACCGTCCGCCTCGGCTTTTTGATGGTGAAGGGGCTATCGCAAGTCAGCGCGGAACGCATCGTCGCGGCACGCAGGCAAAAACCATTTGAGAATATAGACGACCTTGCGCGGCGGGCCGATCTGAACAAGCGTGATCTGCAAAACCTCGCTGCCGCCGGTGCGCTTGCCGCACTCGCCGGACATCGCCGCAATGCGCACTGGCTGGCGGCCGGCGCCGATGTTTTGCCGCAGCTTCTTCAAGAT
>Ga0156176_1201_pt1 | contig 55889 bp, 47 predicted proteins | sample RifCSPlowO2_12_FD_107829 | JGI IMG/M metagenome (GOLD analysis project Ga0156176, IMG submission 107829) | Betaproteobacteria bacterium RIFCSPLOWO2_12_FULL_62_58
GTATTTCTGCGCGCCGAAAACGATGACCTGGGCCACCCCGTTTACCGTGGACAGTCGCTGTGCAATGTTGGTCTCGGCGAATTCGTGGAGCTGCTGAAGCGGCAAAGTTTTCGCACTGACCGCCAGGAAGATGATCGTGAAATCCGCCGGATTGACCTTGCGCAGCGTCGGAGGATCAGCACCTTCCGGCAGCCGCCGCATGGCCTGCGAGATGGCCGTCTGCACGTCCTGTGCCGCCGAGTCGATGTCCCGCTCCAGGCTGAATTGCAGGGTGATGCGCGTCCTGCCGGTGCTGCTGACCGAATTCATGGAGTCCACCCCGGGAATCTGGCTGAACTGGCGTTCCAGGGGGGTGGCGACCGTCGAGGCCATGATTTCCGGGTTGGCTCCGCGCAACTCCGCGTCAACCCGGATGGTGGGAAAATCTACGTTGGGCAGTTCGTTCACCGGTAAGGTCCTGAACGCGATCACCCCGAAAATGATAATGGCCGCGACCAGTATCGTCGTGGCGACCGGCCGTTCAATGAAAACTTTTGACAGGTTCATCGTGCCTCGCCCTCCGGCTTATTCGGACTTGCCTTCACCCTTCTTGCTCCCCTTGCCTTTACCCTTGCCCTTGCCTTTTTCGCCACTGCCCTGCTTGTCGTCTGCACCGGCCAGCCGCACCGCCGCGCCCGCCTGCAGCGCCTGCGGGACCTCGGTGATGACATGGTCGCCAGCCTTGACACCTGAAGCAATAACCACCTCGTTTCCGATCTGGCGTGACACTTTGACCGGCTGTATCTGCACTTTGCTGTCACCATCGATCAGATAGACAAAGCTGCCCTCTTGTCCGGGCTGAACCGCCACTTCAGGCACCACCACCGCTTCGGGCTCAACGGTCAGTACGATTCGCACATTTACAAACTGTCCCGGCCAGATCAATTCCTTGGTGTTGGCGACACGGGTCTTGAGCAGCACTGTGCCGGTTTGCGGCGTCACAGTGTTGTCGATGAACACGAGTTTGCCTTCGGCGGCGGGCAGCCCAGCGCGATCAGGCAGGATCTCGATGCGCATAGCCTTCTCGTTCTGGTAACGGCGTATTTCCTCGAGTTGTCGCTCCGGAATGCTGAACCCCACCAGAATCGGGTCCATGCTGTTGATGGTAATGAGCGGCGTGCCGCCGCCGGCTGCAGGGACCAGGTTGCCCGGTGTCACGGCCAGCGTGCCGGTGCGGCCCGAAATCGGCGCCCGTATACTCGCAAACTCCAGCTGAATCCGTGCCTGCTCAGCCGCTGCCTGGTCCGCCTGCACCGAAGCCTCGAGCGATTTGGCCGAGGTCACGGCCACGTCGTACTCCTGGCGTGTGATGAATTCGCGTTTCAGCAGCGGCTCGAGCCGTTCCTGCTGCGCGCGCGCGTTCTCGAGCTGGGCCTTGTCGCGGGCCATTGCAGCTAGTGATTGATTATATTGTGCTTTAAATGTTCTAGCGTCGATCTGGAACAGGAGCTGCCCGGCCTTGACCGTGTCGCCCTCCTTGAACAGCACCGATTGCAACACGCCGCTCACCTGCGCGCGCACCTGCACGCTGTGCTCCGGCTCGACCGTGCCGACAGCCTCGATTAGAACCGGCATCGGTTTCACTATTGCACGTGCCGCCTTGACAACGAGGGCTCCCCCGCCCCCTTTGCCTTTGCCCTTGGCCTTGCCCTCCGGCGCAGCCCCGCTCGCGGACTGCTGCCAGTACCAGTACCCTCCCCCAGCCACGGCACCGATGACCAGAAAAATCAACAGCATCATCAATCGCTTCATTTTTTGTCGCTCGCCGCCGTCAAAATATCGTTCATGCCGACAGAAAAATTGAGCCGCGCCAACGCGGTGAACCAACCGAGGTACGACTGTATGCGCTGCACGCGCGCGCTCGATTCGTCCTGCTGGGCCGTAATCAGGTCGAGGATGCTGCCAAATCCAGCTTGATAGCGCGCCAGCGTTGCCTGCGCCGTCTGTTCCGCCGATTTCACCTGCGCTTCCGTGCTGCCGATCGTGCTCGCTGCCGTGAGAAGTTCGTAGTAGGCCTGCCATACATCGAGTTCCGTCTGCCGGTAAAGCGAATCACGTGCTGCTTCCGCTAGTCCTGCTTGGGCTTCCGCCTGCCGCACGGAATAGGTGTCGCGAAACCCGCTGAACAGCGGGATGCGCAAGTTCAATCCCAAGGCGTAGTTAGTGGCGCCAGGGCGATCGTCTGTGAATCGGGTTTGTCCGGCACTGCTTGTAATCTCGATCGACGGCAGCCCGGCCTTCGCGGTCGCGTTCGCACTGGCACGGGCGGCGCGTGCCTGCGCTTCGGCCGCAACGAGGTCGGGACGATTGGCCTTGGCACGCTCGAGCAGCGTCGACATCGCATCGGTCATTTCTCGGATCTGCGGCTGCTCGTTCAGCGTCTGCACCCGTAGTGATTCGTTGACAGGCAAGCCGACGGACGCGGCGAGCTGTCCCTTCGCTTTTTCGAAATCGCCCTGGCTGCGCGTCAGGTTGAGTTGCGCCTGCGCGACCTGTGTCTCGACCCGGTAAACATCCGCGACTGTCGCGAGACCCGATTCACGGCGCTTCTGCACTGCCTCGAGTGCCGTCCGACTGTTCGTCAGCGAAAGCTCGTTGGTCCGCACCAAGGCTTCCAATCCCAAGAGCTGGTAGTAAGCCTGCTCCACCTGGAACACGACATCCTGCAGCACGCGGTTCTGGGTAAGATTGGTTGCCAGCAATCGATACTCGGCCGACTCGATCTGATACTCGCGGACGCCGAAGTCAAACAGCACATAGCTCAGGCTGATCGACGGCCCGTAGCGTGTTTGCCACGGAGATACGGCACCTGTGGTCCCGGAGACCGGCTGCAGCCGGGAAATGCTGACGAGGCCGGTGATCTGCGGCAGCCGGTCCGCCTGCTCGATTCCCACGCCTGCCGCGGCCGCACGCGCCGCGAGCCATGCCTGCCGCGTCCTCGGATTGTTACGGAGCGCGAATTCCGTAAGTTCCGGCAGCGTCAGCGGTGCCACACCGCGAATTTGTTCGGCTTGCGCCGGCGCTTTGGCCGCCGGAAGCGGACCAGGTGAGTCCCAGCGCACGCCGGGCGCAGGCGCTACCTTGGAGTCAGTTTTGAACGGATCACTCCAAAAAGATTGCGACCATGCACTTGGCGTGCAGATAGCACAGATAAGTACCGCCGCGAACGCTGCGCGACCTCTGCCAATTTGATGCATTCAGTGCATTCAGTACTGCTTAAGATGTTGTTATTAGGCGTTGATTCGCCAAAATAATTCATTCTAACACCAAAACTCTACAACACTTGACGCGCACGCCCTATTCCCCGCCGCAGCGCGAATCGATCGCCTGCGAATCGAGTGGGCGCGATCTTCTCCATCGCGCGGGCTCGCGCCGCGAGATTTCTTATAAACCAATAAAATATATGGATGAGCCGCACATTGCATCCGTGTTAACCTTAACGCGGCAAAAAATCATGATAATTGGTTGTTCCGGAGCGGTTTTGTGCCCAGGCTGGTAAATCCCCATGGTGGTGCAACACTCAGGCCCCTGTTGCTGGAAGGGCCCGCGTTATACGAGGAAAGAAAGCGCGCCCTATCCCTTCCCAGGCTCACGGTGAGCTCTCGGGAAAAGGGCGACCTTATCATGCTCGGCATCGGCGGCTTCACCCCGCTCGACGGCTTCATGACCCACGCCGATTGGGAAGGCGTATGCGACGGCATGCGGATGACGAACGGACTGTTCTGGCCGATCCCGATCACGCTCTCCACCCGCAAGGACACCGCATCGACGTTTAGGACCGGGACTGACATCGCCTTGGTGGACGGGGAAAACGGCGAGATCCTCGCCACCATGAAAGTGACCGAGAAATACGCCATCAACAAGGCGCACGAATGCGCCACGGTGTTCCGGACGACCGACGTCGATCACCCAGGCGTGAAGATGGTGATGGAACAGGGCGAGGTCAATCTCGCCGGCCCGGTGCAGGTGCTTTCGCCGGGCGGGTTTCCGGAAAAATACGGTGCGTTCTATATGACGCCGGCTCAGACGCGGGCGGGGTTCGAAGCCAACGGCTGGGCCACGGTGGCGGCCTTCCAGACGCGTAACCCGATGCACCGTTCGCACGAGTACCTCGCCAAAGTTGCGATCGAGGTATGCGACGGCGTGCTGATTCATTCCCTGCTCGGCAATCTCAAGCCCGGCGATATTCCCGCCGATGTCCGCACCAGGACGATCGCGGTGCTGATCGACAAGTATTTCGTCCGGAAAACCGTGGTGCAGTCCGGCTACCCTCTGGACATGCGCTATGCCGGCCCGCGCGAAGCGTTGCTGCACGCCCTCTTCCGGCAGAATTACGGGTGTTCGCATCAGATTGTCGGTCGCGATCACGCCGGCGTGGGCAGCTACTACGGCCCGTTCGATGCGCATCACATCTTCGACGAGATCCCGAAAGGCGCGCTTGAAACCCAGCCCCTGAAGATCGACTGGACGTTCTGGTGCTACAGATGTGGCGGCATGGCTTCCGATCGCACCTGCCCGCACCAGCCCGAAGACCGGTTGCTGCTGTCTGGCACCAAGCTGCGCAAGATGCTGTCGGAAGGCGCGCCGGTGCCCGCCGAATTCAGCCGCTCCGAAGTGCTCGATATCCTGCGCGAATATTACGGTGGACTGAAGGACGAGGATAAAGTCGAGGTCAAGCTGGTCGGACACTCGGCCCGGTAAAAAAACATTTGCCACAGAGGACACAGAGTTCACGGAGAACGCCAAGTTCCTTCTTGCGGGCTTTTCCCTGTGTTCTCTGTGCTCTCTGTGGCTGGATTTGAATTGTTTTTGACAAAGGAGAAGTGAAATGCCCACTTTTGTGCGCACCGACAAATGCGACGGCTGCAAGGGCCAGGATAAAACAGCCTGTATGTACATCTGCCCGCACGACCTGATGCTGCTCGACAAGGACGGCTCCCTGACCGGCCACGCGATGAGAGCGTTCAACCAGGAACCCGAGCAGTGCTGGGAGTGCTATTCCTGCGTCAAGATCTGCCCGCAGAACGCGATCGAGGTGCGCCACTATGCCGACGTGGTCCCGCTCGGCGCATCGGTACAGCCGTTGCGCGGCACCGATTCGATCATGTGGACGATCAAATTCCGCAACGGTACGGTGAAGCGCTTTAAATTCCCGATCCGCACCACGGCCGAGGGCTCGATCAACCCCTATGGCAGCAAACCCAAAGCCAACATGGCCGAGATCGAGGATCACTCCAAGCTCTTCACAAACGGCATGCATAAGTGCGACACGTCGCAGTTCATCAACAGCTGACTTGGGGAACCAAAGTCATCCCCGCGCGGGCGGGGCACCAGCAACCGGTTAATGTTCATGGATTCCCGCCTGCGCGGGAATGACGGACAAAAGGAATCAGGCTATGGCTGAGCAATTTGAATTTGGCAATCCCGAAATCGTCCAGGAAGAGGTGGACATTCTCATCATCGGCGGCGGCATGGCCGCCTGCGGTTGCGCGTTCGAGATCATGCGCTGGGCCGAAGGTACGGGACTCAAGATCAAGCTCGTCGACAAGGCGGCCATGGACCGTTCAGGCGCGGTGGCGATCAACACCTACATAGGCGAAAACGACCCCGGCGACTACGTGCGATACGTGCGCAACGATCTGATGGGCATCATCCGCGAGGATCTTGTCTACGACGTCGGCCGTCACGTCGACGATTCCGTACACCAGTTCGAGGAATGGGGCCTGCCGATCTGGAAGCAGCCCGGCGACGAGGACAAGAAACTCGCCGACGGCGGCAAGTGCGTGCGCTCCGGCCGCTGGCAGATCATGATCAACGGCGAGTCCTATAAATGGATCGTCGCCGAAGGCGCAAAAAAAGCGCTCGGCATGGAGAACATCGAGGAGCGCGTGTTCATCGTGCGCCTCGTAACCGACAAGAACGATCCGACCCGCGTCGCCGGCGCGGCGGGCTTCTCGGTTCGCGACCACAAGCTCCACATATACAAGTTCAAGTGCTGCCTGTTGGCCGCGGGCGGCGCAGTGAATGTATTCCGGCCGCGCTCGATCGGTGAAGGCACGGGACGGGCCTGGTACCCGGTGTGGAACGCCGGTTCCACCTACGCGATGGCGGCCGAGTGCGGGGCCGAAATGACGATGATGGAAAACCGCTTCGTGCCGGCTCGCTTCAAGGACGGCTACGGCCCGGTCGGCGCGTGGTTCCTCCTGTTCAAGGCAAAAGTCGCCAACGGCCTTGGCGAAGACTACAACGCCATCCACGGCGCCGAGCTCAAAGACACCAAGCGCTTCGGCAAATACGGCCAGGGCGTGCCCGGCACTTGCCTGCGCAACCACATCATGCTGCAGGAGATGAAGGAAGGCCGCGGCCCGATCATGATGGATACGCCGGGAGCGATGGCAAAACTCGCGGAAAAAATGACGCCGAAGGAAGTAAAGCACCTCGAAGCCGAGGCGTGGGAGGACTTTCTCGACATGACCATCTCCCAGTGCGGCATCTGGGCCGGCGAGAACATCGAGCCCGACAAGCAGCCCTCCGAAATCATGCCGACCGAACCTTACCTGCTCGGCTCGCACGCCGGCTGCGCCGGCATCTGGGTGTCCGGTCCGACCGACATTCCCGGAACGCCGAAGGAATGGTCGTGGGGTTACAATCGCATGACCACGGTCAAGGGCCTGTTCACCTCCGGCGATGGCGTCGGCGCCTCGGGTCACAAGTTTTCGTCGGGCTCGTTCACCGAGGGCCGCATCGCGGCCAAGGCGATGGTCAAGTTCGCGCTCGACAACAAGGCCTGGAAACCGGAGATGGCGCGCAGTGTCGACGAACTGGTGAAGGAAATCTATCAGCCGGTGAAGACCTTTCTGGAGCACAAGGACTACACCACCGCGATCGACATCAATCCGCACTACATCACGCCCAAAATGCTGCAGTTCCGGCTGCAGAAGATCATGGACGAGTACTGCGCGGGGATATCGACGTGGTATCAGACCAACGCCAAGATGCTGGAGCTCTGCGAGAAGAAGCTCGAGATGATCAAGGAAGACTCGCTCAAGATGCGCGCCAAGGACCTGCACGAACTGCTGCGCGCGTGGGAAAACTACCATCGCATCATCGCCGCCGAGTGCCACATGAAGCACATCCAGTTCCGCGAGGAAACACGCTATCCGGGCTACTACTACCGGATGGACTACAACTACATCGATGATGACAACTGGAAATGCTTCGTCAACTCGAAATACGACCGCGACACCAAGCAATGGTTGCTGAAGAAGGTCCCGTATGTGCAGCTGATCAAGGACTGAGGCAAGACGCCGAAGCGTCTTGCCTTAAGGAAGGCAGGATTAGCCCGGGGGCTGGATTTGATTCCGGCCCTTTTTTTCCCCATAATTCCGCGCACCGTTCCAATGAAACTGTTCCCGCAACGGTTTCCGGCACCGCATGATCCTTGTGGTCTATACTGGTGATCCAGGCCCAGTTCACAGCGACACGCCCATGAGCACCGAAACTTCCGGCACGCCGAAGTCCCCGATTGTTCCGACGCAATTAGGCCTGGATGACAAGTTCCGGTTCCGCTGCCACAAGGGCATCGCCTGTTTCAACAAGTGCTGCGAGAACATCGACATCATGCTGACGCCGTACGACATTCTGCGGCTGAAAAACCGCTTCGGCATCACCTCGCGCGAGTTCATCGATACCTACACCGTGGATTTCACGATGGACGGGCACGGCATGCCAGGCCTGAAACTGAAGACCAGGGAAGGCTCCACCGCCTGCATCAACCTCACCCCCGAAGGCTGCGGCGTCTATCCGGACCGGCCGGCTGCGTGCCGTTATTACGCGCTCGGTCTCGTCTCGATGCGACGGAAAGATTCTCCAATCGAAGAGGACTCGTACTTCGTGGTCAGGGAAGACCACTGCCTCGGCCACAATGAGCCGCAGTTACAGACCGTGCGCGACTACCGCAAAGAGCAAGGCGTCGATATTTACGACGAAATCAATCACGAGTGGCGCCAGATCATTTTGAAGAAACGCTCGAGTGGCCCCACCGTTGGCCGGCCATCACAAAGAAGCTTCGAGCTGTTCTTCCTCGCCAGCTACGACATCGACGGCTTTCGCGCCTTCGTCGCGAGCTCCGGATTCAACGACGTCTTCGATATCGAGCCTTCCTTCAAGCATGAACTGATGCAGGACGAAGCAAAGCTGCTCAAGTTCGGTTTCAGACTGCTCAAGCAGGTGCTGTTCGGCGAGAAGACCATTGCGCTCAAACCCGATGCCGCGCATAAGCGCATCGAGCGTTACGCACAGCGCCAGGCGGCCTCTTTGGCCGGCCGCGCCGAAGAACTCGCCGCCGCCCACGACAAGCTCTACGAGAGTCTCGGTGAGTAAAGTCGCCGCCCTCCACGCGCGGGTGCTCAAGCCCGAGTCGCATCTCATCGAACAAGAACCCTACTACGAGCCGGTCGGCGACGAGATCGCGCTGTTCGAGGCGGCCTACGCGAGCCAGATTCCGGTCGTGCTCAAGGGTCCAACCGGCTGTGGCAAGACGCGCTTCATGGAATACATGGCGTGGCGCCTCAGGCGTCCTTTCATCACGGTTTCCTGCCACGATGACCTCACCGCCGCCGATCTTGTCGGCCGCTATCTCATCACCGACAACGAGACCGTGTGGGTGGATGGGCCGCTCGCGCGTGCGGTGCGTTGCGGCGGCATCTGCTATCTCGATGAGGTGGTCGAAGCCCGCAAGGACACCACGGTCGTGATACACCCGCTCGCCGACGACCGGCGCATCCTGCCGATGGAAAAGCGCGGCGAACTGCTGCAGGCGCCGAAGGAATTCATGCTCGCGATGTCGTACAACCCCGGCTACCAGAGCGTGCTGAAGGAGCTGAAGCAAAGCACTCGACAACGCTTCATCGCGATCGAGTTCAGCTACCCGGATGGCGCGCTCGAGAAGAAGATCGTCACGACCGAAACCGGGCTCGACGCGGAGAACGCCCACAAGCTGATCAAGCTTGCGCAGATGACACGCAACCTGAAGGGAAATGGTCTCGACGAAGGCGCTTCGACCCGGCTGCTGGTACACACCGCCAAACTCATCCAGCGCGGTATCGCCCCACGCACCGCATGTCACGGCGCAATCGCCGAAGCGCTCACGGACGACCCTGAAATGCTGCGTGCCATAAATGAGCTCGCCACCTCCCTCTTCTGATCCCCGGCTTGCCGTCATGCCCAACGAGCCGCTGACGGCACCCGCGCTCGAAGACCGGCTCGACGATCTGCTCGATGCCGTGCTCTCCTCGCGCCGCACGGCGACGCGGCTCGCCGAGGGAATCGCGCCATTGCCCCGCGACCAGCAGGACTTCGTGCTGCACTGGGTCGCGGTAATCGCGCGCACTAACCCTGAAATGGCGTACCAGTTCGCGGCCGCGGCGCCCCGGGCGCTCGCCATGCTCGATCTTTCGGCGGCCGAAGCATGGATCATCCAGGCGATGGACACCTACGACCGAGAAGGCCTGTATCCAGGCAGCCAGGTGTTCAAGAACGCTGCCGGGTTCGCCATGCTCGCGCGCGGCGGCGCTTCCGCCGTCACCTTTGAAGAAGTCGCCCAAGTGCTTCAGCTTTTCATCTGTGGACTGTCAGGGCGGCGGCTCAGACTCGACACGGCGCCCCACGGCTACACCGACACTGAAACCATTTTTCTGCCCTCGCGCATTGCGCTGCGGCCGGCGCGGGATGAGAACTTCGTCATATACAAGGCCATGGCGACGCTGCTGTGGGCGCAAGTGCGCCACGGCACGTTCAGCATCGACCTCGGCGCGGCGTGCGCGGGTTATGCGGATCCCAAGCGCGCGCTCGATGTGCTGAATACCCTCGAAAACATCCGCCTCGAGGCATGCATCGCGCGTACCCTGCCGGGACTCGCGCGTGAAATGCAGAAGCTGCGCGGCGGCAAGGAACAGCCCGATCCGCGCAGCACTCTGCTCACTATGCCCGCCGCGAGCGTTAACGATAGCGTCGCGCTGCTCGCCGAGGTCTACGCCGGCGACATGGCGCCGGCGCATTACATCTACGTCCCTACGCTGCAGCCAGAACAGGCGGCGGCGATGCGCAACGCGCGCCTCGCGAAAGAAAAAGCCGAGTTTCAATCGGTGCTCAAGCACATGCTTGAACAAAAAGACGGCTCCGGATCACCGCAGACCCAGCCGGGAGAGCGATTTGCGGTCCAGGCCTTCATGCAGCTTGCCGCGGACGGGGATACAAACCACGAACTGCTGCTCGACAGCGAACCGGTCGCGCCACCGGGAAACGTGGTGCAGCTCATGGACTCGATTCTGCAGGACCTCGGTGAAATTCCTGACGATTACCTGGTCGCCGCGGGCGACGGGGGCTACCGCAAGCCCGGGCACCAGGAACTCGATCCTGCTGACGTGTGGAAAGGCGTCTATCACGAGCAAGGTGCGTTCTTCTACAACGAGTGGGACCACAAGCGGCGGCATTACCGCAAGAACTGGTGCGTGCTGCGCGAGCTCGACGTGCATCCGGGCAATCCCGATTTCATCGATGCAACGCTCAGCAAGTACGCGCCCCAGGTGACCCAGCTCAAGCGCACTTTCGAGCTGCTGCGCGGCGAGGACAAGCTCCTCAAGAAACAACCTGACGGCGACGACATCGATCTTGATGCCGTGATCGCTGCCTACGCCGACATGAAAAGCGGCATGGAGCTCTCGGACCGTCTGCTGACCAAGCGCCACAAGTCGGAGCGCGACCTCGCGGTGATGTTCATGGTCGACATGAGCGGCTCGACCAAGGGCTGGATCAACGACGCGGAGCGGGAAGCTCTGGTCATGTCGTGCGAGGCGCTGGAAGTGTTGGGCGATCGTTACGCGATTTACGGCTTCTCCGGCATCACCCGCAAGCGCTGCGAGATTTTCCGCGTGAAGCTTTTCGGCGAACCCTACAGCGCGGCCGTGAGGCGGCGCATTGCCGGGATCCTCCCGCAGGACTACACGCGCATGGGCGCGGCGATTCGCCACCTTACCACCTTACTCAACCGGGTCGAAGCACGCACCAAGCTGCTTATCACCCTCTCAGACGGCAAACCCGACGACTACAGCGACAATTACCGCGGCGAATACGGTATCGAAGACACGCGCCAGGCGTTGATCGAAGCCCACCGTTCGGGCATCAAGCCGTTCTGTATCACCATCGACCGCGAAGCGCGCGACTACCTGCCGCACATGTACGGCCCGGTGAATTGGACGCTGGTTGACGACGTCGCGCGGCTGCCGCTCAAGGTTGCGGACATCTACCGGCGGCTGACGACCTAGACGAATTTGCGCTGTGCCACCATGCGCCCAGCCGGTTCACGCCCGGCACTTGAAAGTGAACGATTCTTGCGCTATATCAAAGCCCGGAGCCGCGCCGCATTGCATGCTTGGTTTGCTTCAGGACGCGAACCCACCCTGTCCAATCAGAAGGAGGCAAATATGAAAAAGCTTTTACTCTTACTTTCGGGTTTTGTATTTTGCAGTATTTTTGGTTATGGCGCCGCCGTGGCAGCCGAGCCCGCCAAAATAAAGGTGGGCATACTGCTTCCGCTCACCGGCACCTTTGCCGCGGTGGCTCAAACGCAGAGGGATGGCGCGCTGCTCGCGATTGACGTGATCAACAAGCGCGGCGGCCTCAACATGCCCGGCGGCAGGGTCATGATCGAAGGCGTCGTTGCCGACGACGAAGCCAAGCAGGATGTGGGCGTCCGGCGCTACCGATACATGGTTTCCGAAGGCGTCAAAGGCGTCGGCGGCCAGACCTGGGCGCCGCTCGCCTATGCGATCAACGCCATCGTGAGCAAGGAGCCGATGCCGTATTTCCCCGTGTGCGTCATGGCCAAGGAAGCATTTCAGAAGGGCAAGCTGGCTGATTCCACCTTCGCCACCGCATTCAGCCCCTGGACGGTTGGATACATGGCCGGCCAGGCGGCCGTCAAAACGCTGGGCAAGAAACGTATTTTCTTCCTGGCCCGCTCAGATAGCTGGGGCTGGGACATGAGGGACGGCGCCACCGCGGCGGCCAAGGAATACGGCGCCGAAATCGTCGGCTACGACGAGGTTGCGCTCGGAACGGGCGACTACACCACCGTGCTGCAGAAGGTCCGCGCGGCCAAGCCGGACGTGTTCATCGCCGCCCAGTTCGCCGCCGATGCCGTGGCGCTGCTGAAGCAGGTCCATCAGATGGGCCTGAACAAGGAAATGACCATCTTCAACGCGTTCATCACGAACGTGGTCGCGAAGGGTCTGCCTCCCGAGGCGCTCGAAGGCGTCTACTCCATGCACTACTTCTACTACGACCTTGCGAATTTCCCGGACAAGGACGTGGCGAAGAGCGCGGCGGAGTTCACCGCTCTTTATCGCGCGAAGTACAAGGCGCCGCCGGATGCGTACGCCACCATCGCCTACACCGCGTACATGGAGATGTTCAGGGGATTCGAGGCCGCCAAATCCTTTGACCCGCAAAAGGTGTCCGCGGCGCTGATGGCGAACAACGGCCGGTTCAACTCGGTCAAGGGCCCTGCAAGATGGCGCGAGGACCACGCGGCCGAATACAAGCACGCCGCCTTTCTGGTGAAAGGGAAAGGTCCCAAGGAGCAGAAGCACGAATGGGATCTCTTCACGGTCATGGGCTCCGTGGGCGGCGAGTCGGTGATGCCGACACTGAAGTCTCTCGGTTACTAAGACCCGCCTTACTCCGGAAAATCTTCTCTCTGCCCCGGTGAATAGGACTTTGCTTCACCGGGGCGGAAGGGGAGAAAACGGCCGGCCGTGAGCACAGCGTTGGGCGCAGAACTCATCAAAGCCAAGGGAGTCACGAAACGTTTCGGCGCATTGGTCGCCGTTGACCGGGTCGATTATTCCCTGCGCGAACACGAAGTTGCCGGCATCATCGGCTCCAACGGGGCCGGCAAAACTACGTTCTTCAACCTGTTGACGGGGTATTACCCCCCCGACGAGGGGACCATCCTGCACAAAGGCGTAGACGTCACCCGCATGACGCCGCAGGAAAGGGTTGCGAGGGGATTGATGCGCACCTTCCAGCTCACCTCCACCTTCGACAACCTGAGCGTGATCGACAACCTGGTGCTCTCGTTTTTCAGGGCGCACCGGAAATCGTCGTTGATGCACCTGTTGCTCAACACCTGCAAGCGGTACCGGAACGAGGACAAAATCGTCGCGATCCTGGAAACCTTCGATCTGCAGGATGTGCGCGACCGGCAGGTGAAGCATCTCAGCTTGGGTGAAAAGAGGCGCCTGGAGATCGCCATGGCGGTCCTGGCCGAGCCCGAGGTGTTGCTGCTGGACGAACCGCTGGCGGGGCTCGCCGAATCCGAGATCAAGGGCATTCTGGATGTGCTGGGCAGGCACGTCGGCAAGCAGACCATCCTGATCGTGGAACACAAGATCTCACACGTGAAAGACTTCCTGCAGCGGCTCACCGTCATGCACGAGGGCAGGATCATCGCGGACGGCGGATACGAGGAATGTCTGCGCCACCCCGAGGTGCGAAGAAGCTATTGGCAGATCGACGTCTCCGCCAACGAGAACGAGCATGCCTCCGCATAGCGCGGCGACTAACGACGAAATACTGGCCGTCAGAGGCCTGAACGTCGCGTACGGCGAGTCGAAGGTCCTGTTTGATATGGATTTGAGCGTACGAGCGAAGCAGATCGTGGCCTGCGTGGGGCGCAACGGCGCCGGCAAGACGACACTCCTCAAGAGTATCGCCGGATTTCTGAAACCGCTCGCCGGATCCATCACTTCCGACCGCACCAATCTGGTCGGCCGGAAGTCCTACGACATCGCGAAGATGGGGATCAAGTACGTGCCGCAGGACAAGAAAGTGTTTTCCGATCTGACGGTCAGGGAAAACCTGGAGCTCGGCAGCTACGCTACCCAGGATTACAACTGGGATCGGGTCACCGACTATTTCCCGAAACTGAAAGAGCTCATGGACCGCAAGGGCGGCTATCTGAGCGGCGGCGAACGCCAGATGCTGATGATCGGCAGGGCGCTGTTGGGCAGCCCGAAAGTGCTGCTGATCGACGAGCCTACGGAAGGACTGGCTCCCAGCATCGTTGCGCACCTGAGAAGCGTTTTTGCGGAATTGAGCAAGAACGCGGCGCTGGTGCTCGTGGAGCAGAACCTGCCTTTAGTTTGCGCGATATCCAGCAAGGTCTACGCCATAAAAGAGGGGCGCATCGTGGCCGAGCTGGCAGACCGGGAATCGATCAAGGCGGATGTTTGTGAACGCTACCTCTAGGAATTTGTCGGACTTACGTCCGACAAATTCCTGAAGCAAAACCGCCTGCAAGAATACAGGAAAAACATTGGACTGCACACCTCGTCAAGCCGACCCGCATGCCGTATTGAAGCCCGGGAGCGGTTGTCGTCCTGATGCTACATCCCAAAATCCACAGGCGGTTTTGCTGTTAGCAGCCTGTCGCAGTCCCAACCTCGACAGGCTGCTAGCATGGTGAAAGCGTTCCGATGGTGGTGGGGCATCCTGCTGGCGTTTTCGCTGTTGGCGGTGTCGAGGGGGTTTCTGCCCCTGCCTTTCATCAATGAGGTCGTGATTTTCGCGATCTACACCATGGGGTGCAGCTTCCTCCTGGGGCGCGTCGGGTTCATATCGTTCGGGCAGCCGGCGTACCTGGCGGTCGGCGCTTATGGAACCGCGTTTTATCTCTTTTACTTCGGCGCCAATCCTTACATCGGCATCCTGCTGGGCGTGCTGGCGGGGCTCGTCGTGTCGTTCATCGTCGGCCCTCTTTTCGTGAGATTGCGCAGCGACTATTTCGCGCTGGTGAATCTGGCGCTGGCGGTGATCGTCTACTATCTCATGCAGAAGGTTCTGGCGGGCATCACGCACGGCGACAACGGGCTGTGGTTCCTGACCAACATAACCTCCACCCCGCTGCTCGACCTGGGCAAGCCGAACCACTTTTTTATCTTCGCATTGCTGGTCGCGCTGGCCGTCTGGGCGTTCTACAAGTATCTCGACGACTCGATCTACGGCGCCTGCTGCCTGGCAACCAAGATCAACGAAGACAAGCTCGAATTTCTCGGTTACAGCAATTTCAGCGTCCGGCTGCTCGCTTTTGTCATCGCCAATACGACGACCGCCCTGGCCGGCGCGCTGTACGCCGTCTATCTGGGATTCGTGAGCCCGGAAATAACCAGCCCGTCTCGCGCCGCCGATCCGGTGGTGGTCACGATACTCGGTGGGACCGGCACGCTCTACGGACCCATCGTCGGCGCGTTCGCCTACACCGGCATGAAGGACGTGATCAGCAAGCTGATCGGCAACTGGGAGCTTTTCATCGGCTTCCTGCTGGTATTCATCATGCTCGCCGGGGAAAAGGGCATCTGGGGCTCGCTGCAGCCCCTGCTGGAAAAGCTGCTCTTCCGGAAGAGACGCCACGGCGCGGATTCGCCGCGAATTGTGCCATGAACCTGCGTGGCGTCTCTTCCCTCATCCCCACCCTTCTCCCGGAGGGAGAAGGGAGCGTCGTGCTTCCCTCTCCCCTCGGGAGAGGGACTGAGGGTGAGGGAAGGTTCATGGGTAGGGCCGCGCCAGGAACGACTGACAGCGGAGAGGCGCGCCGCCAATGAGCTCACAACTGCTGATTTCCGGCGTGATCTTCGGGTTGAGCATCGGGAGCATCTTTTTCCTGATGGCGATCGGCCTGTCGCTGTGCTTCGGCCTGATGCGCATCATCAGCCTCGACCAGCTGCTCTATTACTCGATCGGTGCGTACATCACCTATACCCTCAGCCTTGCGACAGGCAGCGTGTGGCTCGGCGTGCTGGGGGGGTCGGTGGTTGCAGGCATCGCCGCCTTCGCCGTGGAACGCCTGGTTTTCCGGCGCATCTACGAACGGGAACTCACCTTCAGCATGATCACGTCCTTCGGGATCCTGATCGGCGGCATCGGTGTCATCAAATACTTCTGGGGGGTCGTTCCCCGTCCGGTTCCCGTTCCGACGATGACTCAGTTTGACATTGTCGGCACGGAAGTCCCGGTCTACCGCCTGATTATCGTCGCCATCGCCTTTCTCGTTTATGCCGGCATCTGGCTGTTCCTGAACCGCACCATTATCGGCAAGGCGATCCGCGCCGGCATCGAGAACGTGGAGCACGTGGAAGGCCTGGGCATCAATGTGTCCCGGCTTTTCACCATCACGTTCATCATCGCCGGCACGCTCTCCGGACTGGCCGGCGGGCTGCACGCGCCGCTGATCATGGTGGATCCCCAGATGGGACTCGAGGTGCTGGCGTTCGTGTTCATGGTCGTCATCATCGGCGGTCTGGGAAGCATCAAGGGAACCCTGGTATCAGCCTTCATAGTCGGGCAGGTCGTCTCCCTGGGGTCGCTCATCTATGCGCCTTTGGCGCAGATGGCGCCGTTTGCCATCATGCTGCTGATTCTCCTGATCAAGCCGACCGGTCTTTATGGCAGCGCCCTGCTGAAACGATAAGCGCTACGCGCTCTTGAATCGCGTCAGTCGGGCGAACAGGATCGCTGTCAGCGGCAGCGCAAGACCGATCACCGTCTGCACGACCAGCAGCATGCCGAGGTCACCGTAGTCGGCCGGAACCTGCATCGCGCCCGTCGCGGAATCGCGCACTTCGCGCGTGATGATGAAAGCCTGGTTCAGGTACTTGGTGCCGAGCTGGGAAAGCGAGAGCGCGAGGTTCGTGAACGAGGCCATCACCGCGAAATAGGTCGCCTTGAGATTGGCGGGCGCGGAGTTGGCAATCCAGGCAAGCATGGGGATCATGGCGATCTGTCCCAGCGGTGATTCGAGAGCCGTATCGACCAGGGCGATAAAGCGCGCGTCAACCACGCCGCCCGTCAGTGCCGCGGTCCACACATGCAGGCCGTGGTACATGCCGATGATAGGCAGCGCCAGGCCAGTCCCGATGACGGTCAAAAAGCCTATCACGTAGGCGATGGAGCGCTCGGCCATGAAGCGGCGGAAGATGAACATGCCGGCCAGTGTGAGCGCGCTCGAAATGAGCGAGAGCACCGCGAGGAACTGCTGGTCGAAGCCGAGCGCGTCGATCATCCACCAGGTCACGCCCGGTCCAGGCGACGGTATTGCGCGGTAGACGAAGATGACGACCGCGGTGCCGATCAGCGTAGCGCGCGCCGCAGGCTCCAGCGCCCGGGTGAGCTTCGCAATCAGGAGAGCGATGATTGCGAACGAACCCGCGAAAATGAACTCCTGGCTGTAGCTGAGCGGGCTCAGGCCCATGCTCACGGTGAACACCACAAAGGCGAGGCTGCCACCCAGGATCCACCAGTTGGGTGCCGGGCGTTCGTCGGGTTCCGTCACGAGCCGCTCCGCCTCTGCGCGGTTCTTTCCTTGCGCAACCAGCTCGCGGATACGGCGAACCTTCAGCACCGAATGGATCGCCACGCCCAGCACCGAGATCGCCGGTATCGCAAGCGCCATCAGGTAGACGTCGCGGTAAATGCGCACCTTGTCCGTCTCCGGCAGCGCGTGCACGCCGGAAAACAAATAAAGATTGATAACCGCCACCAGCACCAGTCCCCCGATGATCGCCACGCGCCCCAGCGTCTGCATCGTGGTGTTCATGAGCTTGCGGGTGGCGGGGTCGACCGGCCGCCCCTCGCGATCCACGCGGGGCACCGCCTCCACCGTCATCGCATCAGCCACCACGTCCTGGATCACGTAGCCGATGGGCGCGAGCAACACGCTCACCACGTACCACGCCCCCGCCGGCACGATCGCGGTCATCGCTTCGCGTTCACCGATCAGGAACACCATGATGGTGAGGCTCGCGGCGATGAGCCCCGCGCCCAGAAAAACCAGCCACGCTTTCCAGCGCCAGATCAGGTCCACCAGGTGCCCGATCGGCATCTTGAGCGCCCAGGGTATGCCGCCCCAGAAGCCGAGCGCCGCGAGAAACTCCGCGGAGAGGCCCAAGTAGTCCTTGACGAAGAAGGTGCCGACGATCCCGGTAAGCCCGGAAATGCCCGCCGCCATGTAGACCATGAGCGGCGGGAGATAGGAGAAACGCATTTCCCGCCCCAGCGCGAGGATATTGACGTCGATCCAGCGGGAAATGCCAGCTAGCATGGATTACCGAAGGCGTAAATCACGCCGGTCTGCTCCTGCCGCCTGCGCCGGAAAGCAGGCGGCGCGAAGCGGTGTTTCATCTGCGTGGCGCAGACGGCGGAGCTGGCCCGGATGTGTCAGTGCGCGGGCGTGGACTCGACCGCAGGTTCGATTTCGGGCGCCAACATCGTGCCGGCCTGCTCGTCGGGGTCCTTTGCCCCATCTGTTTCCGGAAGCTGCTCCACCGGGCCGGCGCTCTCGACCAGCGCGCCCAGCTCTGCGAGCGGCGGCAATTCTTCCAGCGAGCGCAGGTTGAGATCGTCGAGGAAGCTCTTGGTCGTGGCGTAGAGCGCCGGCCGTCCCGGCACTTCACGATGCCCGACGACGTCGATCCAGCCACGCATTTCCAGCGTCCTGACGATATTGCTCGATACGGTAACGCCGCGGATGTTCTCGATGTCGCCGCGCGTCACCGGCTGCTTGTACGCGATGATGGCGAGCGTTTCCAGCACCGCGCGCGAATAGCGCGGCGGCTTCTGGGGGTTCAGGCGGTCGAGGAACTCCTGGTACTCGGGCCGCGCGCGGAATCGCCAGCCGGAAGCAACGTTGACCAGTTCGACGCCCTTGCCCTGCCAGTCTTCGCGCAATTCTTCAAGCACTTTGCGCAACGTCTCGTTGCCAAGCTCTTCGCAAAACAGCTTGCTGAGCTCGGGAAGCGTCAACGGCTCCTGGCTGGTCAGCAGGGCGGTTTCCAGAACCGTTTTGACGTGGGCGAGATCGCGATTGGATGCTTCTTCCATTTCCTGTTTCCGGTTTATTCAACAACGGCGAGGCGGCCGCTGCGCAACTTCACATAAATCGTCGCGTATGCCGCCTGCTGCGTGACTTCGATCAGATTTTCGCGCGCCAGCTCGAGGATGGCGAGAAAACTCACGATCAGCACCGCGAGGCCCTCTTCCGGCGCGAAGAGTTCGGCAAACTCGATGAATTTCGCATCCTGCAGGCGACGCAGAATGCGGCTCATGTGCGCACGTACCGACAGCTGCTCGCGCGTCACCGTGTGGTGGCGGTTGACTGCGGCGCGGTTGAGCAGCGCAAGCCAGGCCATGCGCAGGTCTTCGAGATCGACTTCAGGCAGGCGGCCGGTTGTCGCCTGCTCGAACAGCACCTGGATCAGCGCGAAATCGCGGCCCGCCTGCGGCAGTTCGTTCAGTTTTTGCGCCGCGAGCTTCATCCGCTCGTATTCGAGCAGCCGGCGCACGAGTTCGGCGCGCGGATCTTCCTCGCCGGCATCGGCGCCGGTGGGTCGTGGCAGCAGCATCCGCGACTTGATCTCGATCAGCATCGCGGCCATCAACAGGTATTCGGCGGCGAGTTCGAGCTGGCGCGAGCGCATCATCTCGACATACGTGAGGTACTGCTGCGTAAGCTGCGCCATCGGGATGTCGAGGACGCTGATGTTTTCCTTGCGGATCAGATACAGCAGAAGGTCGAGCGGCCCCTCGAATTGTTCGAGAAAAATCTCCAGCGCATCGGGAGGAATATAAAGGTCCTGCGGAAACTCGAGCAAAGGCTGGCCGTAGACCTTGGCGATCGGTGCAGCAGCGACGGGAGCGACCTCAGTCATGCAGGAACACCCATCGAAATTCGGGAGTTTCAGCGCAACGCGCAGGGAAAAGACCGCTGCCTGTCGATTGTAATTCTGCCATCGCCACATTTTACAGCGAAAACGTCAGGCTTGACGTTTTAACTGTAGCTGAGCCCCATCACCTCGCGCACGTCCCGCAGCGTCTCCTGCGCCAGCTTGCGCGCCTTTTCACAACCGTCGGCGACGATGCTTCTGACCAGTGTCGGGTCCTCGAGATACTGCTCGGCACGCTCGTGCATCGGTTTCTGCTCCGCGAGCACGGCGTCGATCACCGGCTGTTTGCACTCGAGGCAGCCGATACCGGCGCTTCTGCAGCCCTGCTGCACCCACTGCTTTTTGTGATCGTCGCTATACACGAGGTGCAGCTGCCATACCGGGCATTTTTCGGGATCGCCGGGATCGGAGCGCTTCACGCGCGCGGGATCGGTCGGCATGGTGCGGATTTTCCTGGCGACGCTGTCGGCGTCTTCCCTGAGCGAAATCGTGTTGTTGTACGACTTTGACATCTTCTGCCCGTCCAGCCCCGGCATCTTCGAGGCTTCGGTGAGCAGCGCCAGCGGCTCGGAGAGTATGACTTTGCCACCCCCTTCGATATAGCCGAACAGTCGCTCCCGGTCGCCCAGCGTGAGGTTCTGCGTCTCCTCCAGCAGTGCGCGCGCCGCCGCCAGCGCGGCGCCGTCTCCCTGCTCCAGATATTTCGTGCGCATCTGGCGATAGAGCCTGGCACGCCGCGCGCCGAGCTTTTTCACCGCGGCTTCCGCCTTGCCCTCGAAACCCGGCTCGCGGCCGAAAACGTGATTGAAGCGGCGCGCGATCTCCCGCGTGAATTCGATGTGCGGCACCTGGTCTTCGCCGACCGGGACCCGGTTGGCGCGGTAGATCAGGATGTCGGCGCTCTGCAACAGCGGGTAACCGAGGAAACCGTAAGTCGAGAGATCCTTGTCGGTAAGCCTGTCCTGCTGGTCCTTGTAGGTCGGCACGCGCTCCAGCCATCCGAGGGGCGTGATCATCGACAGCAGCAGATGCAGCTCGGCGTGCTCCGGCACACGCGACTGGATGAACAGCGTCGACTGCGCGGGATCGACGCCGGCGGCGAGCCAGTCGATCACCATGTCCCACACGTTTTGTCCGATGATCTCGGGCGTGGCGTAGTGCGTGGTCAGCGCGTGCCAGTCGGCGACGAAAAAGAAGCATTCGTACTCGTGCTGCAGCATGACCCAGTTCTTGAGCACGCCATGGTAATGCCCGAGATGCAGGCTCCCCGTGGGGCGCATGCCGGACAGAACGCGGTTGGTGAACACGTTGTTGTTGCCGCCCGGGAATTAGAGCACGTTCGCCAGCCTGAGCAGGTCGGTCATGGACACGCCCAATAAGCCGGCGATGAGAGACATCATGATGCCGATCAGCGGCCACATGATGATCCCGAGCGCGCCGGTGAACAGCAGCACGATCAGGATGACGAAGCCGTACGGTTCGATGCGCGCGACCTGATAAGCAAGGCGGTGCGGCAGCAAGCTCACCAGGATGCGGCCGCCGTCGAGCGGCGGCAGCGGCAGGAGGTTGAGCACCATGATGATCACGTTGAAGAAAACGCCGGCAGCACCCATCAGCGCTAGCGGCAGCGCGAAGTACTGACCGGACGACGCCAGGCCGATTTTCACGGTCAGCGCCCAGAACAATGCCATCAGCAGATTGCTGAACGGCCCGGCGGCCGCGACCCACAGCATGTCGCGCTTGGGATGGCGCAGGTTCGCGAAATTGACCGGCACCGGCTTCGCCCACCCGAACAGAATCCCGCCCCCGCCGAAAAGCTTCGATAGCGCGAGCAGCGCGAGCGGCAGCGCAACGGTTCCGATGGGATCGATGTGGCGCAGCGGATTGAGACTGACGCGGCCCTCGGCGTAGGCGGTCAGGTCGCCGAAGTACTTGGCGACGTAGCCGTGCGCGGCCTCGTGCAGCGTGATCGCGAAAACGACGGGCAGCGCGTAGATGGCAATGGTTTGGACGAGGTTTAGTTCCATCAGCAAAAGTGATGAGTTATGAGTGATGGGTGATGGGTAACAGCCATGGCCTGCTGAGTCCGTATGGAATTCTAACAGGTTGTCGCTTCATCCTTCTTCGCCTTCCCATTACTCATTACTCATCACCCATTGCTTTGCGCCGAAGGGCGCAATGCTCCCTTTCCCTACGCGCGTGATCACCGGCGCGTCGCCCGTGAGATTGACCACCGTCGTCGGCTCGATGCCGCACCAACCGCCGTCGAGGATCAGGTCCACCTGGTGCTCGAGGCGGTCGCGCATCTCCTCGGCGTCGTTGAGCGGCGCGTCGTCGCCGGGCAGCAGCAGCGTGGATGAGAGCAGCGGCTCGCCCAGTTCGGCGAGCAGCGCGCGCACCACCTTGTGGTCAGGCACGCGCAACCCGATGGTTTTGCGGCTCGGGTGCTGCAGCCGCTTCGGCACTTCACGCGTGGCCTGGAGGACGAAGGTATAGCTGCCCGGCGTGGCGGCCTTGAGCAGCCGGAACTGGCGGTTATCGACCTTGGCGTAGACAGCGATCTCCGCGAGGTCGCGGCATACCAGTGCGAAATGATGCCGCGCGTCGATCTGGCGGATGGCGCGGATGCGCTCGACTGCGGCCTTGTCGCCCAAATGACAGCCGAGCGCGTAGCAGGAATCGGTCGGATAGACGATGACGCCGCCGCCGCGCACAATCTCCGCCGCCTGCTTGATGAGCCGCGGCTGCGGATTGTCGGGATGAATGGTGAAGAACTGAGCCACGAAAAGCAACGCGGAATGATGATCGATGAACGCGGAACGGCAGAGCCTTCGAACGGGAGTTGCCAAGCCGTGTCATTCATCGCTCATCGTTCATCGTTCCTCGTTCAGAATTTTTCCCACACCGGTGTGCAGCCGGCGGGCAATTCGGGCAATTCACCCAGATCGCAGCGGCTTTCTCCGGGCCCGTGGAAATCCGAGCCCGCCGATGCGAACAGGCCAAAGCGCCGCGCATGGTGTGCCCAAGTGACGAATTGATCGGCGGTGTGACTGCCGGTGACGACTTCGACTGCGGCGCCGCCCAATTCGGCGAAGTTCGCGAGCAGCGCGTCACGTTGCCGGTCGTCAAGCTTGTAACGCCCGGGGTGGGCAAGCACCGCGATGCCGCCGCTCGCCTTGATCCAGTGCAGCGCCTGCTCGAGGCTCGCCCACTGGTGCGGCACATAGCCGGGCTTGCCGGTCGCGAGATATTTCCTGAATACCGTCTGCACGTCGCGCGCATGCCCGCGCTCGACCAGAAAACGCGCAAAGTGGGTGCGGCTGACGAGGTCCGGATTGGCCGCGTAGGAACGCGCGCCCGCCAGACTGTCATCGATCCCCGCTTGCTCGAGCTCGGATGCGATACGTGCGGCGCGCTGCCCGCGCCCGCTGCGGATTTGCTCCAGACCCGCGGTGAGTTCGGCGTTCTCGGGATCGATATGCAGGCCGACAACATGCAGCGTCTGGCCGCCCCACGTCACCGAAATCTCAACACCATCGATAAACGTGATGCCTACCTGCGCGGCACGCGTGCGCGCCTCGTGCAGACCGCTGACTTCATCGTGATCCGTCAGCGCTAACGCGCGCACCCCGCGCTCGCGGGCGCGCGCCACCAGCTCGGCTGGCGTCAGCAGCCCGTCCGAACGCGTCGAGTGGCTATGCAGGTCGACGTTCGGCATCGAACAAAAATGAGATAAGAATCATGATGCTATGCCAAACAAGCCCCGGCATCATACCAAAAGCACAGCGGGTCACGAGAAGTGTTTCAGGCGTTGGCTCTACCGCATTGCGGGCAACCCGCCGGCGGCCGGAAAACGCAAGCTTCAAGCGGCTGAGTTACGCGCGCTTCCCGTGCAGGCGGCTCTGCGCCGGCACATGCTGCGCCAGAAACTCCATCTGGTCGGCGAGAATGCGGCGATTGGTGAGAATCAGGTATTCAGCGCGATTCGGCACGTACGGCAGGTACACGAGCTCCATGTCCGCTTTTTCCGGCGTGCGGTCGCTTTTTTTCTCGTTGCACGAGCGGCATGCGGTCACCACGTTCATCCACATGTCCCTCCCGCCGCGCGAAAATGGCACCACGTGATCGCGCGTCAGCCGGGAAATCGGGAACATGCCGGCGCAGTAAGCGCAGATCTGGCGGTCGCGATGGAACAGTTCGCGATTGTTGAGCGGCGGCACCTGGCTGAACGCCTTCATCGCCATCGCCTTGCCCTTGATCGCGATAATGCTCGCCGCGGTAATGCTCGAGCGCTCACCAGTGATGCGATTGAGTCCCCCGTACACGGTAAACGCGCGTTCGCCGAGGCTCCAGGCGACCTGGTCCTTCGCGTAGTAATAGCACGCGTGCTGCCAGCTGATCCAGCGATGCGGCACGCCGTGCGTGTCGAGCGTCAGGATCAGCGGGAATGCCCCGCGCGGCGCCATTTCCCGGTTAACAATGTGCACAGTGTCCAACAAATGTTTCCTCTCGTCGCGTCGTCGACAAGGCCAAAAAATCCGTACTCCAGCAATTTACCACGTTTTTGAATCTTTGGTGGTTTTTCCCCCATGGTTGGCCTGCTGCAGCGCATCGCGGTATAATATTATTTTGTGAATTACGAAGCCTGCTTATTCAATCGCACCGCTGTCCGTTGCCGGCATCCGCGATGACCGTCGTAACGGGTCCAACTGCCCGGCAGCGGGCCGAGCACCGCTCTCCAGGATGTCTTTCGCTTCACTAAACCTGCTTCCCGAATTGCTGCAGGCGGTCGCCGACCGGGGCTATACCAAGCCAACGCCGATCCAGCGCAAGGCCATCCCCGCCATACTCGAGCGGCGCGATATCATGGGGTGTGCCCAGACCGGCACCGGCAAGACCGCCGGCTTCACGCTCCCCTTGCTGCAACTGCTCGCGCCGAGAGCCAATACCAGCCATTCCCCCGCGCGCCATCCGGTGCTGGCGCTGGTCCTGACGCCGACACGCGAGCTCGCCGCGCAGGTTGAGGAATCCGTGCGTGCATACGGCAAGCACCTGGCGCTGCGCACGACCGTCGTCTACGGCGGCGTCGACATGGACCCCCAGACCAAGGCGCTGCGCGCCGGGGTCGAGATCCTGGTGGCGACACCGGGGCGGCTGCTCGATCACGTGCAGCAGAAGAGCGTCAACCTGTCACGCGTGGAAATCCTCGTGCTCGACGAGGCCGACCGCATGCTCGACATGGGCTTTCTGCCCGACATCAAGCGCATCCTCGCGCTGCTGCCGTCGCAGCGCCAGAACCTGCTGTTTTCCGCCACCTTCTCCGACGAGATCAAGCGGCTCGCCGCGCAACTGCTGCGCAGCCCGACGCTGATCGAGGTCGCGCGCCGCAACGCGCCGGCAGAACTGGTCTCCCACCAGGTCTATGAAATCGCCGTCCCGAGAAAGCGCGCGCTGCTCGCCCACCTCATCCGCACCCACAACATTGCGCAGGTGCTGGTGTTCGTGCGCATGAAACGCGACGCCAACCGCCTGGCGCGCGAACTCGTGCGCGACGGCATCAACGCCACCGCCATCCACAGCGACCGCACGCAGGGCGAGCGCGAGCAGGCGCTGGCGGATTTCAAGGAAAACAAAACCACCGCGCTGGTGGCGACCGACATCGCGGCACGCGGACTCGACATCGTGGAATTGCCGTTCGTGATCAACTACGAGCTGCCCCACTCGCCCGAAGATTACCTGCACCGCATCGGCCGCACCGGGCGCGCCGGCCTGCCGGGCGAGGCGATCTCGCTGGTCAGCCCCGATGAGATGAAATATCTCGCTGACATCGAAAAGCTGCTCAAACGCGCCCTTCCACGGCAGGCCGCCGAGGGGTTCGATCGCGGCGGCCCGGACCGGCCGCATCGGACGCGCGACGGCCACGAAACCCGCGCGCCCCGCGAGAACCGCGGCCGCGGGGGCCGGGAGCGTGAAACCCGAGAGCACCGGGAGTACCGCCCGCCGCGCACCGCTTCGCTCCCCAGGAGCACGGTCGACGCCTCGGGATTCGATTTCTCGAAACCGTACGAACCCGCGGCATCCGCTCCTTCTGCCGAGCCATCCGCGTCGCGCACGCTGCCGTTGCGCGGCCGCACGCACCGCCCCACGGCCGCCCTGCTCGGCGGCTCCCGCTCCGGCGACAAAGACAAGAAATGACCGGCGGGCCACCGCCCCGCTTCGGGTAAGCGATGGAAGCGCTCTCCCTGCCGGAGCTGCTGTTCTTCTGCCTTATCGTCGTCCTTTCCTATGCCATCCGCGGCAGCGCGGGCTTCGGCGGAGTCACCGTGCCGCTGCTCGCGCTGATCCTGTCGCTCAAGATTATCGTGCCGGTGGTGACGGTCCTCGGTTTAATCTCCTCCTTCGTCATCCTCAAGAGTGATTATCGCTACATCGTATGGCGCGACCTCTGGAAGATCATGCCCTGGTCCGTTTTCGGCATTGCGCTCGGGCTTTACTTTTTCAAAACGCTGGACGCGCGCACGCTGGCGCAGGCATTAGGCGCTTTCGTGCTCGCCTACGGCGCCTATTCGCTGTGGGCTACCACGCGTCCCGGCCTCGCGCTGCGGCTGCCGATGCGGGCGGTCACGCCGGCCGCCGGAACCCTGGCCGGTTTCGTGGGCACCATATTCGGGGCGATGGCGGGCGTGTTCTTCGCGCTTTATCTCGACCTGCTCAGATTCGCCAAGCACGAGTTCCGGGCGACAGTGGCCGCAATCCTGTTCGGCATGGGCGTGTTCCGCGGGGCCGGTTACATCGCGGTCGGCGCTTTCGGTCACGACGCGCTGCTTGCCTGTGCCGCAGCGCTGCCGATGATGGCGATCGGCATCTTCATCGGCAACCGCATCCACGCCAATCTCGATCCGCTCATGTTCAAGCGCTTCATCGCGATTGTGCTCATCGTGAGCGGCGTGCCGCTTCTCTTGCGTTGAGCCTTATGATGATCCCCTCCCCCTCAGGGGGAGGGCCAGGGTGGGGGTGGGTTGTATAATCGGCCGCTTAGTTAGCCACCGATCGAAAGCCGTCATGACCACACCTGAACGAGTTTCGGCACAGCAACTCAAATCCATGCTGCACGACGGCGGCGAGATCGCGCTCCTCGACGTGCGCGAAGCCGGCCAGTTCGGCGAATCGCACCTGCTCTTCGCAACGCCGCTCCCCTATAGCCGGCTCGAGCTCGACATCGGCACGCTCGTGCCGCGCCAGTCGGTGCGCATCGTGTTGTGCGACGACGGCGAACTGGGCGTCGCCGAACTCGCGGCGCAGCGCCTTCAGGCGATCGGGTATACGGACGTTGCCTTGCTCGACGGCGGCACGAAGAACTGGGCCGCGGCGGGCTACGCGCTTTTCAAGGGCGTCAACGTGCCGAGCAAACTGTTTGGCGAGCTCGTCGAGCACGCCTATCACACGCCGCGCGTGACGGCACGGGAACTCGTGCGCATGAAGGAATCCGGCGAGGACTTCATCCTCCTCGACGGCCGGCCGGTGAACGAGCACCACAAAATGACCATCCCCGGCAGCACCTGCTGCCCGAATGCGGAACTGCCGTACCGCATCGGCAGCATGGTTGAGAATCCCAAGACCAGGATCGTGGTCAATTGCGCCGGGCGCACGCGCTCCATCCTCGGCGCGCAGACGCTCATCAACTTCGGCATCCCGAACCCGGTCTATGCGCTGGAGAACGGCACGCAAGGCTGGCTGCTCTCCGACCTCCAGCTCGAGCACGGTTCAGCACGCAAGTATCCGGACAAGATCGATGAGTCCACGCTGCCCGCGCAGCAGGCGTCCGCGAAGAAGCTCATGGAGCGCTTCGGCATCAAGAGCGTCGCGGCGAAAGACGTGGAAGCCTGGCTCCGCGATTCCAACCGCTCGACGTATCTCATCGACGTGCGCACGCCGGAAGAGTTCAAGGCCGGCTCGATCCCCGGCGCGGCGCATGCGCCCGGCGGCCAGCTCATCCAGGCGACCGATCAATGGGTCGGTGTGCGCAACGCGCGCATCGTGCTGATCGACAATGAGGCCGTGCGTGCTCCGGTCGTCGCGAGCTGGTTGAAACAATTGGGCTGCGATGTCTACGTGCTCGAAGGCGGCATCACATCGGGACTCCAGGGACCACAAGCGGCCAGGCCCGCCCTGCCGACGCTTGCGGCAATCTCAGTCGTGGACTTGAAACACGCGCTCGATGCGCGCACCTCCACCGCGTTCGACCTGGCCGCGAGCATGAATTTCCGCAAAGCGCACATCCCCGGTAGCCGCTGGAGCATCCGCTCGCGCCTCATTGCAGCCTCGCGCAGCACCAAAGGCACGATCGTGCTGGTGGCGGACGATGCGGACATCGCGCGGCTGGCGGCAGTCGATCTGCTCGAAGCGGGAATCACGGAGGTGCGCTTACTTGACGGCGGCCTTGCCGCGTGGACAAGGGCTGGCCACGCAACCGTAGCCACACCGGATGTGCCGCCGAACGCCGAATGCATCGATTACCTCTTCTTCGTGCACGACCGCCACGCCGGCAACCGCGAAGCGATGAAGCAATATCTCGCCTGGGAAACCGGCCTCATGGCCCAGCTCGACGAGCAGGACCAGGCGGCGTTCCATGTCGTTCCCTCCCCTGCTCAGCTCGCTGAACTGGCCATCACCGGGAAGGACGTGGCCGATGCGGTGGAATGGGCGCGCCGGGGCGGCGGCGCGGCGGAGAAGCGCAAGTAATCGGGCGCTGCGCGCGTGGCAACCCTGAAGCCGCCGCGTGTCGTGCTCGACACCAATGTCGCGCTGTCCGCGCTGGTGTTCGGGGGCGAGACCCCGCGCGCCCTGCGCGACGCGTGGCACAGCGGGCGCTGCGAGCCCTTGCTCTCGTCAGCCACTGCGGCTGAACTGATCCGCGTGCTGGCCTACCCCAAATTCAAGCTGACGGCTGCGGAGCAGGAAAACTTGCTGGCTGATTACCTGCCCTTCTGTACCATCGTGCGCATGCCGGCGAAGCTGCCCAAAACCCCGGCGTGCCGCGATCCATTCGACCGGCCATTTCTCGAACTCGCCCTCGCCGGAAAAGCGCAATACTTGATCGCTGGCGATGGCGATTTGCACAGCCTTGCAGGCGGGTTCGGCTGTCCGATCGTCACCGTGGCAACCTTTTTCGAATCATTGCATCCGATTGGCGAAAGAAAATGACAGGCGATAAAAGCTCCTTGCGCGCCATTTAAAGTGGCGCGATAATGAAACGCGCCACATAAACGGCTTTTTTGTGGCGCAATATTGCATAGCGCGCCACAACGAGGAGACCATGCCCAAGCTCGTCCCGCCACGCGAACTCGATGCCGTGCTACGAGCGGTTGCCGGCTTTCCCGAAGGGGTCTCTATCGAGGACGTTAAAAGTACGCTTGGTATTGAGTTGCCGCGGCGCACCTTGCAGCGTCGTCTGGCGCAGCTCGTCGAGCAGAAGCGCCTGATCGTTACGGGTCGTGGCCGGGGCAGCCGCTATACGATATCTCCGACTGGGGTTGAGGTACACGTGCCGCCCGGCGAAATCACGATCAAAGGGTACCCACCGCGAGTTGAAATCTACATCCCCATCTCCCCCGAGGGAGAGGTTATCAAACAAGCAGTCCGCGAACCGATACAGAACCGCCGTCCGGTCGGATACAACCGGGCTTTCCTCGACGCGTACCGCCCCAACGATACCTTTTACCTCGCGCAGGAAATCCGGCAGCGACTTCTTGATCTGGGGTGCTCGCCGGGTGCCGAGCGCCCGGCCGGAACCTACGCGCGACAGATATTCAGCCGATTGCTGATCGACCTGTCTTGGAACTCCAGTCGTCTGGAGGGCAATACCTATTCGCTGCTTGAAACGGAGCGGTTGCTGGAACTGGGCGAGACGACCGAAGGCAAGGATGCGCAGGAAGCGCAAATGATTCTGAACCACAAGGCCGCGATCGAGCTATTGGTCGAGCAGGCCGCTGAGGTCAGTTTCAATCGCTACACCATTCTCAACCTGCATGCCTTGCTGTCGGACAACCTGCTCACCGATCCGCAGGCCTGCGGACGCCTGCGCGCCATTCCGGTAGGGATCGATGGCACGGTATACTACCCGTTGGAAGTTCCGCAATTGATTGACGAGTGCTTCCGGCAGATTCTCGACACGGCTAGCGCGATCCAGGACCCTTTCGAGCAGGCATTTTTCGCCATGGTTCACCTGCCCTATCTGCAGCCGTTCGAAGATGTGAACAAACGCGTTTCCCGGCTCGCCGCAAATCTGCCGTTCATCCGCCAGAACCTGTGTCCATTGTCATTCGTGGACGTCCCGGAGCGCGCCTATGTCGACGGTATTCTCGGCGTGTACGAACTAAATCGCATCGAGTTGCTGCGCGACGTGTTTGTCTGGGCTTATGAGCGTTCTTGCGCGCGCTATTCGGCGGTGCGCCGATCGCTGGGAGATCCGGACCCGTTCCGCCTGCGCTACCGCACATTGGTAGCCCATATCGTCGCTGAGGTCGTTCGTGGCGGCATGAACAAGAAAAACGCCGCCGCCTTCATCAAGCGACGCGCCGCCGAGGATGTATCGCAGGAGGATCGAGCGCGTTTCATCGAGGTGGTGGAAACGGAGGTCATGGGTCTCCACGAGGGGAACATCGCTCGCTACCGCTTGCGGCCGTCGGAATACCAGACTTGGCGGGCGACGTGGCGCTGACGTGAAGTGATACGATGACCAAGCCCGGCGACCACAACACCGTCCAGGCCCGCACGTGCTCTCGGGGTCACACGTGCTCTCGGGGTCAGGCCTTTACCTTGTAGCGCGGGCAACGCTCTGTTGTCTTGCCACCGGGTGATGAAACAGGATGCGACTTCCTGAAATCGCCTTTCATCCAGTCGAACCGGATCCGTGCGGGTGTGAGCTGTCGGCCGGCGCAGGTGGCCTCGCCCGCAGCAGTCCCAGACTCTGGAACCGCAGGAACAATTCGCGGCAGGCCCAGGCATCCGTGGCGGCGTAGGTAATCTGCGCCGCGGACAGGTGCGGCGCGGCCCAGTTTGAGGTGCGGGCGCCCTTGGGAATCCGGAACCCGAGGAAAATCCCGGTGAGATTGCGCACGCCGGTCTGGTGGAGGCCGCCGCGACGTGCGACAACACCCAGATCGAGCACATTCTTCGCCGTGAACGGAAACAGCAGCTTGAGCCGACGCAGATCGTGCGCCAGCGCCACACCGGCCTTGACGATGCGCGGTTCCGCCAAAAGCTCGGCGAGAACCGGGAAAACATCCAGGCGGCGAAACTGAAACAAATACACCGCACGGGCCGTGGCCGCCTGGACCAGGCACGGCAGATGGCTCTCGCCTTTCCTGAACGAGGGCCGCGTCTCCGTATCGAGTCCGACGACGCTTTCCTGCCGGATGTCCGCCAGTGCATGCTCCAGGTCCTGCGGCGTTGCCACCAGGCACACCTTGCCCTCATACCGGCGGATGGGCAGGTTCGCCATTTCCTCCCTGGAAATCGAGCGAACAATTTCGTTTTGCAACACAACCGGGGCCGCAGGATTCATCAAGCCGTACAGGTTAGCGCTTTTTCGCAAGTATCAGGGATTGCTAACGCAGGACTCGCGACAATGTTGGAAAACCGGAAGCAATCCGCGACAGGCGACGTTTTTCTCCGAATAAAACGGGACGAACCTTAATGGCATTACCTTAAGGCAGATTGAACGGAATGATGGCCCAACACGCACTGTCATTCCCGAGAAGTCGGGAATCCATAGGATGGTTCACGCAAGATGATGCGCCGTATGGGTTCCCGTTTTCACGGGAACGACACATCTTCTGAGCCGTGATCGTGCGCACATTTCAGCTTAAGGTAGTGACATTGGGGACAAACCTTGTTACGTCGGGCGGCGTGGCTTCGCGCTATCATTGGCCATGCTGAAGCGGCTCATTCTCCTGGTTTGCTTGCCCATACTGGCAAATTGCGCGGGCGGTGGAACGGCACCTCCAAGACCGGCGGGCACGCTCTTCCATCCGTCGCAGCTCGCCAAGACGGACATCGACCGGGTCGCGGAAGCTCACCAGCGCGAGATTTTTCTGAACCTCAGGCTGCTCGCCGAAAAGCTCTACCGGCGCAATCCGCGAGAGCTGAAGAAGAGCGGCAAGATGAGCATCGGGGCGGGCGTGGCGCGGATCTTCGAGGGGCGGCACGAGTGGAAGTTCGTCGAACTGCGGAGCACGCGCGGCGCGCAAGCGATCCATCTGGCTTTCCGCGAGGATTACCGGGGTGACCGGGTGCTGGCCTTCGTCGCCGGGGTTGGAAGCATGATTCAGACCGCCTTCAACGACAAGACCGAGTTCTTCGCGCTGGACGACCTCGATCCGCAGGGGCTTTACAACGCCGCCCGCAACGTGGAAATCGCGGTGTGGAAGCTCTCCAGCGCCCGCGCTCCCCAAGGGGAACTGTTCCTGCTTTCCAACGAGGGTGGTGGACCGGTCCAGAACCTCAGCTTCGAACGGGAGTTCGGCAAGGTCATCAGCAGCCTGGATGTGTTATCGAAGATCGTGGCCGACAAGGAGAACCGTACGGTCATCAAGGTGATCCAAAGCCTCGCGACGGCGGTGTTTCTCCCCGTCAGGTAGCGCATACCGAAGGTTTGCTCCCGACCTGGGCCGCGGTGCGTCTCCCATTACCACGCCAGCAAGCGCGTGGTCGCTGCGGAATGCTTCGTTATCGGGTGACTTTCACCCTGCGGCGGAGCGCAACGACCGCCGCAGGGTGAGAACAGCTTCTATCTAGTTGGCCTGCAGCTTGAGGTCGCGCACGACCTTGCCCCATTTAGCCAATTCGAGGCGGAGGAAATCGCCGAAGGCTTTCGGATCGGTGGCCACAATGTCCGTTCCGGCCCGCTGAAACGCGTTCCGCACTTCCGCCGTCTGCATCAGCTTGCTGATTTCCCCGTGCAGGCGCTTGATGGCGGCCACCGGGGTCCCCTGCGGCGCGAGGAATCCCGTCCACAACGACGCATCGTAGCCCGGCAACGTTTCCGCGATGGCAGGAATGTCCGGCAGTTCCGGAGAGCGCTTGGCTGTCGTCACCGCGATGATGCGCAACTGGCCCGCCTTGTGGTGGTTGATGATGCTCGAGAGGCCGAGACAGCCGATCTTGACCTGTCCGCCCAGCAGATCGCTCCGCACCGGGCCGCTGCCCTTGTAGGGGACGTGCACGATATTGATGCCCGCCATGTTGACGAACAGCGCCTGGAACAAGTGCATTGCGCCGCCCTGGCCCGAGGAAGCGTAGTTGTGCTTGCCGGGCTCCTTCTTCGCAAGCGCGATCAGGTCCTTCACCGACCTCACGTTGAGCGAGGGATGAACGACCAGGCCGTAGGGTTGGCTGGCAATCTGCATGATCGGCGTGAAGTCCTTCTGCACATTGTACGGGACGCTCTTGTACAAGTTCGGAACAATCGCGTACGGCGTACCGGCTCCAAGCAACGTATATCCGTCGGCATTCGACTTTGCCACGATCTCCGTTCCGATCATGCTGCCGGCGCCCGTGCGATTGTCGATCACCACCTGCTGGCCGAGCACGTCCGGCAGCTTCGACGCGACGATGCGTATGAGCACGTCAGTCGAACCGCCCGCGCCGAACGGAATAACCACGCGGATCGGCTTGGTTGGATAGGACTGCGCCAACGCCGCGCCCGCCGCGACCTGCGATGCGATCGCCGCCAGCAAAAGGAAACGCCGGAATTGCAGACTTGTTCTCATGGTCCTCCTCATTTATGGTTGTACCGCACGGGAATATTACCAAGCAACCGGGTCACGCAAAAGCCGCAAAAGAAAATGCCGCTCCGGCATCGCCGCAACGGCGTTTTATTGGAAGCCATCCCAAACTTAGTTGATCTGCGCGCCGGTCTCCTTGACCACTTTCGCCCACTTCTGGCGTTCGGACTTGAGGAAGGCTTCCCATTCCCGCGGCCCCCGATAGGCGACATCGGTGCCTACTTTGCGGAACTGCTGTTCGAGATCGCCGCTCTTGGCCAGTCTTGCAACTTCGCTATTGAGCCGGGCCACCACGTCCGCGGGCAGTCCTTTCGGACCCAGCAGGCCCAGCCACAAAGTGGCCTCGTAACCCTTTACGCCGGCCTCGGCAATCGTCGGCACGTTCGGCAACTCGGGCGAGCGCTTGACCCCGGTCACCCCGAGCGCGCGCAGGCGCCCGTCCTTAATGTTTTGCACAACACTGGCAATGCCCGGAACGCCGACCATGATCTGCCCGCCCACCAGATCCGCCCGGGCCTGGCCGCTGCCTTTGTACGGAACGTGGTTCATGTTGATCCCGGCCATGCTGATGAACAACGCCGTGAACAGGTGTTGCGAGCTGCCGTTGCCCGAAGACGCGTAATCGATCTGGCCGGGCTTGGACTTGGCCATGGCAATGAGTTCCTTCACCGACTTGACGGGCAGCGAGGGATGAACGACCAGTATGTTAGGCGCGTCCCCGAACTGCAGTACCGGGGTGAAGTCTCCGGTGGCGTCGTACTTCAATGTCTTGTAGATCGCGGCACCGATGAGATGCGTATTGGAAATCATCAGCAGCGTGTAGCCGTCCGCAGGCGCCTTGGAGACGATCTCGGCGCCTATCGTGCTGCCCGCACCGGGGCGGTTGTCGACGATGACCTGCTGCCCGAGACTTTCGGACAGTCTGGACATCAGGACGCGCCCCGGCACATCGGCGGCGCCGCCGGGGGAAAACGGCACGATCATGCGCACCGGCCGCACCGGATAGTTCTGCGCACCGGACGGGAAAATAGCAAGACCCACGACTCCGACCAACAACCCGCATGCCCGGCGCAGTAATGCGTTCATTTGCAGCTTCCTCCTCGATTTTTATCAGGATTGCCCAGCAGCCTGTCGGACTTGACAGTCCGTACAGGCTGCTAACAGCAAAACCGGCTGACACTTCAAAAAAAACCAGCCGAAGCGGTCGAATTTGCGGAAAAGTGCGGGTAAATTCGCATGTCTGTTATCCTCTCCCGCAATTCTCCTGGCGCCGGTTTTGCATTAGGAGTTTGTCGGGGCTAAGTTCGACAAACTCCTAACGGACGGAAATAATAGCAGAATTCAATCTGAGAGCCGCGCGGACCGGATTGGTTCCCGCGTCCACCTTGGCGTTGATCAAGCCCCACTAATGCCGAGATCACCCTGCAGAGGCGTCATGCTGGTAATCAAAGGACTCTCCAAATCGTACGGCGGCGCTCGACCGCGCGAGGTGCTGCGCGGCATCGAGCTCGATCTCGCCGCCGGCGAATACGTCGCCATCATGGGTGAGTCGGGTGTGGGCAAATCCACCCTCCTCAATCTGATCGCCGGGCTGGATGTGCCCGATCGCGGCACGGTCGCGCTTCATGGTGTCGAAATGAGCGCTCTTGACGATGCCGAACGCACGCTGCTGCGGCGCGAACGCATCGGCTTCGTATTTCAGGCTTTCCATCTGCTGCCGCACCTTACCGTCGCGCAAAACGTCGCGCTCCCGCTGTCGCTGAACGGCGTGCCATCGGCGCAGATCGCGGAGCGAGTCGGCGCCATGCTGGCGGCCGTCGGGCTCGCTTCAGCGGCCGGCGCTTATCCTCGTGAACTCTCCGGCGGCGAGCTGCAGCGGGTAGCGATCGCCCGCGCATTAGTGCACCGGCCGCTGCTGCTGCTCGCTGACGAGCCCACGGGCAATGTCGATCCCGAAACCGCGGTTCAAGTTCTGGCTTTGCTGCGCGAGCAGGTGAAGCGCGAAAGCGGCGCCGGCATTCTTGTCACCCACTCGGCAGCCGCTGCGGCGACCGCCGACCGCATTCTTGCTCTCACCTCCGAGGGATTGCACCCAGTCACAAAATAAATCTATTCACCATTCACTATTCACCATTCACCGTTCCGCAATGACTGCAATCACGCGTTCTCTCGGGGGCGGGCGTTTCCTGCTGACTTACGCGCTCATCCTTGGCCCATTTCGGGAGAACCCGGGACGAACCGCGCTTGCGCTCGGCGCGATCGCGCTGGGCGTCGCACTGGGCGTCGCAGTCCATCTCATAAACGCCAGTGCGGTGAACGAGTTCGAACTGGCGGCCCGGCATCTTGCCGGGGAAGCCGATCTGGTGGTACGCGGTCCCCGCGCCGGTTTCGAAGAACCGCTTTATCCCCGCCTGGCGCGGATGCCGCAGGTTGAAGCGGCCAACCCGGCCGTCGAAGCGGAAGTGCAGCTCGCCGGCCGCCAGGACACGCTCAAGATCGTCGGCTTCGACCCCTTGCGCGCAGCGCAGGTGCAACCCGCGCTGCTACCCGAGCGCTCCGGCATGGTGACGGAACTGTTCGACGCCGACGCCGTGCTGTTGAGCCCCGTTGCGGCGGAATGGCTCGGGTTGAAGTCCGGTGACGAACTCCGCCTTTACGTCGGCACGGGCACGGTCGCGCTCAGGGTCATCGGTCTCCTGCCGCACGGGGCATACCGCCAGCGTCTCGCTATCATGGATATCGCCGCGGCTCAATGGCGGCTGGCGCGTCTCGGGCGTCTCAATCGCATCGACCTGAAGCTCAAGCCCGGCGTCGATGTCGCAAGCTTCCGCCGTGAATTGCAGCGCACCCTGCCGGCCGGCGTGCACGCCATTACGCCTGAAACGGAAGCCGGGCGCACTGCGAGTCTGTCGCGCGCCTATCGCCTGAATCTCGACATGCTGGCGATGATTGCGCTTTTCACCGGCGCTTTTCTCGTATTCTCGTCCCAAGTCCTTGCGCTCCTGCGCCGCCGCTCCCAAATCGCGCTGCTGCGCGTGATCGGCGTGACGCGCGCCGCACTTGCATTGCAGCTCATTGCCGAGGGCGCGGTGGTCGGAGCGCTGGGCGGCGCTGCCGGGGTGCTTCTCGGTTACATGCTGGCGCACTTTGCCGTAACGCTCGCAGGCGTCGATCTTGGCGCGGGCTATTTTCGTGCGGTCGCTGCGAGTCTCGACGCCGAACCGCAGGCTCTCGCCCTGTTTTTCGCGCTCGGCATACTGTTCGCGATGCTTGGCGCAGCCGCGCCGGCATGGGAAGCCGCTCGCCGGCCCCCTGCACAAGCGCTGCGCGCGGGCGATGAGGAAGAAGGCCTCCGGAAACTTCGCAGCACCGGATGGGGCATTGCGGCGATCGCAGCCGGTTTGGGGCTCGCATTGCTGCCGGCGATCAACGGATTGCCGATTGCAGGTTACGTCGCGATCGGGTTGATCCTGCTGGGCAGCGTGCTTGTCATGCCGCACCTTGCCGCCGCATGTCTCAAGCGCCTGCCGCTGCCCTCGCGCGCTCCGGCAGCCATCGCGGTGGCTCAACTCAAAGCCACGCCTCGCCAGGCGGCGATCAGCATTGCGGCGATCGTCATCAGCATGAGCCTCATGGTCTCGATGCTCATCATGGTAAGTTCATTCCGTGTCTCGCTCGAAGCCTGGCTTGAACGGATGCTTCCCGCCGACCTCTATTTGCGCGCCGCGCGGAGCGGCGAGACAGGCTTTCTCACCCCGGGCGAGCAGGCGCGCATTGCCGCTACGCCGGGACTCGATAAGGTCGAATTCCTGCGCAGCCAGAATCTGCTGCTCAATCCCGAGCGCCCGCCGCTGACGCTGCTGGCGCGACCCATCGAGGCCGCGGCGGCGGACAAAGTACTGCCGCTTAAGGCACCCCCGCTGGTGCCGCGCGCGGATGAGCCGCCGCCGGTGTGGATCTCCGAAGTGGCAGCCGATCTGTATGCGTGGCGCACGGGCGATCGGGTGCGGCTGCCGATCGGAGATACGTCGCTGTTCTACACGGTCGCCGGCGTGTGGCGCGACTATGCGCGGCAGAACGGCGCCATCGTAATCGACCGCAAGCTCTACATTCAACTCACCGGCGATCGCCTCGCCAATGACGCCGCCCTGTGGCTCGCCACGGGCACCACCGTCGCCGCAGCGCAGCGCGCCCTGCGCGAGCGTCTCAGCGATACCGAGGGCATTGAAATCGCCACCACGCGAGAAGTGCGCGCCGTATCGCTTGCGATATTCGACCGCACGTTCGCGATTACCTATGCGCTCGAGGTCGCGGCCGTTGCCATCGGTCTTTTGGGGGTGAGCATGAGCTTTGGCGCCCAGGCCCTTGCCCGGCGGCGCGAATTCGGTGTGCTGCGCCACATCGGCATGACGCGCCGCGAAATCGCCGTCATGCTCGGCTCAGAAGGTGCGATCGTCACCGCTTTCGGCGCCGCTTTCGGCCTGGCCGCCGGATGGATCGTGAGCCTCATACTGGTCCACGTCGTCAACCGTCAGTCCTTCCACTGGAGCATGGAACTTCATGTGCCGTGGCTGCCGCTCGCGGGGTTCGCGGCGCTGGTCGTTGTCGCCGCGGTCGCAACCGCGATCTGGAGTGGCCGCGCGGCGATGGATAGTGATGTCGTTCGCGCAGTGCGGGAAGATTGGTAACTTCGGTGAGCGGTGAACAGTGAACGGTAAGCTGAAAAATCCCACTTTGAGCAGACGACGTACGCTGACTCTGCTTGGCGGATTGCTCGTCGCACCGAAAGCTTTTGCACAGGCCGCCGCTCACCGCTTACCGCTTACGTCTTTCGCGCCGGTCGTGCCAGGTTACCGCCTGCGTTTTCCGCACGATGAAGGCAGTCATCCCGATTTCCGCCTCGAGTGGTGGTACATCACCGGCTGGCTGAATGACGCCGCGGCGCGGCCACTCGGCTTTCAGATCACGTTCTTCCGCGCGCGGCCTGAGTTGAAACACGACAACCCGAGCGCATTCACGCCGCGCCAGATCATGATTGCCCACGCTGCGATCAGTGACCCGTTGCACGGCAGGTTGATCCATGCGCAGCGCGCGGCGCGCGCCGGCTTTGAGCTGGCCGGCGCGGACGAAGGCCGCACGCGGGTGTGGATAGACCATTGGTCGCTCGAACAGCGCGACGGCACTTATCGCGCGCAGTTGCCGGCACAGGAATTTCAGCTTGACTTCACGTTTGCCCCGACGCAACCGCCCCTGCTCCAGGGCGAGTACGGCTTGAGCCGCAAAGGTCCTGCGCCGGAATCCGCGAGTTACTACTACAGCCTGCCCCACCTCGAAGTGACCGGCACGCTCGCGCGTAGAGGCAAACCGCAAACCGTCACCGGCAGCGCCTGGCTCGACCACGAATGGTCATCGAGCTACCTGGCCAAAGAAGCCGTGGGCTGGGACTGGATCGGCGTCAATCTCGACGACGGCGGCGCGCTGATGGCGTTCCGCATGCGCGATAAAAACGGCGGAAGCTTCTGGGCCGGCGGCGCTCTGCGCCGCGCCGATGGCAGCAGCAGGATATTCTCATTTTCTGAAGTGCAGTTTACCCCCCGCCGTGAATGGCGTTCGGCGCGCACCGGAACGAGCTATCCGGTATCGTGGCTCGTGAGAGCGGGAGATCGTGAGGTCGTAATCGAACCGCTATTCGACGACCAGGAACACGACACCCGCAATTCGACGGGAGCAATCTACTGGGAAGGCGCGGCACACGCCCTGGTTGACGGCAAGCCGGCAGGACGCGGCTATCTGGAACTCACCGGCTACTGGCGTCCGCTGAGATTCTAGACCGAAGTTTTGGGTAACGACATCGGAGCGGCCGCCATGCTATGCTGCCCCCAAAAAAGCCGGCTCCGCCTCTCAATAAAGGCCGGCTTGTTCCGTTATAGCTGGAAGGCTCTGACAAAGGGGGAATGTGCCGGGTGACGCTCACCCGTCCGGCCATTATCATTTACCAATTCGCACCCGATCCAGTTCTGCCTGATCCAGGTATGCAGCGAAAATTCGCCAATATCGTCAGCCGCGTGTCGACAGCGTATGTCGTGCTGGCAATCAGCGTCGTTCTGTCTGTCGCTGCCGCCTATTTGGCGGCAAGCATGGTAGAACGCGAGGCCAGGCTGAAATTCGAAGGCGCCATCAGAGACTCGCCGGACGCCATCGAATGGCGGATCCGCGCTTATTCCGACGTCCTGCTCGGAATCAGGGGAATGTATATCGCGGCGAATTCCGTGAGCCGGGCGGAATTCCGGAGCTATATCAACAGCCTTGATCTGAACCGCCGTTATCCGGGCATCCAGGTCATTCACTACAGTCAGCGCATCCCTGCCGCGCAGAAGCAGGCACTTGAAGCGCTGGTGCGCAATGACACCAGCGTTGATCCCCGTGGTTATCCGAACTTTACGGTGAAACCTCCGGGAGACAGGCCGGAGTACGTCGTCGTGCAATATGTCGAGCCGATGGCCGGAAACGAGGCGGCGCTCGGACTCGATCTCGGCGGCGATGCGGTGCGTCTGGCGGCGCTCGAGCGCACGCGCGATTCCGGCCAGCTCACGGCGTCCGGCATCATCGCGCTGGCGCTCGATCCGAACAAACACCCGGGTTTCGCGATGCGCGTGCCGCTCTATCGAAAAGGCATGCCGCGCGCCACGGTGACGCAGCGCCGCGAAGCTTTTACCGGCATGGTGAGCGCATCGTTCGTCGTGATCGACCTGATGCGCGGGGTATTTGGCGAGCAATTCCTGCAGAAAGTCCACGTGCGCATCCACGACGCGGGATTCCTGGACGCTCCGCAGGGATTGCAGCCGCCCTCCAAGGACAACCTGATGTTCGACAGCGACCGCCTGTTCCGGGCGCTGTCGCCGCAACAGACCTCAACCGAAGGCGGCCTGTCCGGTCTGACCAGCACGGCAGCCCTCGACGTGGGCGGGCGCCGATGGAATCTGTATTTCAGCGCGCGGGAGGGATTCATCGCGCCCTCCGAACGCTGGTTGCCGTTGGCCGCTCTGCTCGGCGGGGGCATCATCAGCTTGCTGCTGTTCGGCCTCATACGCTCGCTCGCCACATCCGGCAGCCGAGCGATCGAGTTGGCCAATCGCATTACCGAAGATCTGCGCAAAAGCGAGGCGAGTCTCGCCGAAGCGCAGCGCATGACCCAGCAGTTGATCGAGTCGCTGCCGAACCCGATATTCTTCAAAAACACCGACGGCCGCTACCTCGGGGTAAACAAGGCATGGGAAACCTACTTCAACACCCCGCGCCAGGCATTCCTGGGCAAGACGGTACACGACCTCTACCCCGCCAACCCGGAGGTCGCGGATCGGCTGCAGGCAATGGATCAGGTGCTGTGGGACCGGCCCGGATCCCAGATGTACGAAACGTCGATCACGACCCCCGACGGCCAGCGCCATGACACCATTTACTACAAGGCCACTTTCACCCGCGCCGACGGCAGCGTCGCGGGATTGATCGGCACCATCATCGACATCACCGAGCGCAAGGAGCTGGAACGGCGTTTCCGCGAGACCTTCGACCAGGCCGCGGTCGGCATCGTCCACACCTCCCTCGATGGCAAGTACCTCCAGGTCAACCAGAAGTTCTGCGAGATGCTGGGATACAGCGAGTCCGAGATGGTGGGGCGCGCGGCGGCCGATTTCACGCACCCCGAAGACCATGACAAAGGCGGGCAGTCCCGGCAATTGATCTGGGAGGGCAAGCTCAACAAGTTCGCGGAAGAAAAACGCTATCTCCGCAAAGACGGGAGCGTGCTCTGGACCAACCGCACGGTGTCGCTGGCGCGCGACGCTTCCGGCAAGCCGATGTATTTCATCCGGGTGATCGAGGACATCGGCGAGCGCAAGGAGATCGAGGAACGTTACCGCGCGACCTTCGACAATGCGCCGATCGGAATCATGCACACCGCGGTTGGCGACTACCGGATACTGCGCGCGAACCGCAAGCTCTCCGAGATGCTCGGATACACGCAGGACGAGTTGCTCGGTATGACCAGCACCGACATCGTGCATCCTGATTACCGGTTCTCGGACAGGTCCAAGTACAACGAACCAATGCTGAGCAACGGGTTACAGTCGTTCACCTCCGAGCGGAAATTCGTTCGCAAGGACGGATCATCGTTCTGGGTCAACCGCACCGTGTCGCTGGTGAGGGATGCGGCCGGCGAGCCGCTCTACTTCATCCGCATCATCGAGGACATCAGCGAGCGCAAGCAGGCGGAAGCGCGCCAAGCGATGGAGCATGCCGTGACTCGCGTACTCGCCGACGCCGAGACCCTGGCCGAGGCGATTCCCAAGATCATCCAGACCATCTGCGAAACGATGGGGTGGCACTGCGGCGCGCGCTGGCGGTGGGACAAAGAGACCGGGCTGCTGCGGTGCGTCGAATGCTGGGGGATCGACACGCCCGAAATCCGCGAGTTCATGGCGGAAAATTCGAAACGGATCGTGAATCCGGCGTCGATGCCGGGCCGGGGACTGGTGCGGCGCGTCTATAACACGGGCCAGCCCGTATGGATCGCCGACATCTCGGAGGAAAAGGGTTTAAACCGTGCGCCCCTGGTAATCAAGGCCGGACTGCACGGTGCCTTCGGTTTTCCCCTGCTGCTCGGCGCCGAGGTGCTCGGAGTGATGGAGTTCTTTCACCGCGACGTGCGTGAGCTCGACGACATGCTGATTCAGATCGCGCAGTCGGTCGGCAACCAGATCGGCCAGTTCATGGCGCGCAGGCAGGCGGAGGAGCGCGTCCGCCATCTCGCGCACTATGACGAGATCACCGGCTTGCCCAACCGCAACATGTTCAACCAGCGCCTGAGCCATGCGATCGACCAGTCAAAGCGCCACGGGCGCCGCCTTGCCGTACTGTTCATCGATCTGGACCGATTCAAGGTGATCAACGACACCCTCGGACACGATGCGGGGGACGAACTGCTGCGCGATGTGGCGAAGCGGCTCGAGGAGAACTTGCGCGCAACCGACACCGTGGCCCGCCTGGGCGGCGACGAGTTCGTCGTGTTGATCGAAGAGGTACCCGATCCGCTTTACGTCGGCAGCCTCGCCCAGAAGCTGATCGCGGCGCTGAACACGGGTTTCATGCTGTCGGAAAAGGAATATCACATTTCCGCGAGCATCGGCGTCAGCGCTTATCCGGACGACGGCGACGACTCGCAGACGCTGCTCAAGAATGCCGACATCGCGATGTACCGCGCCAAGGACCAGGGCCGAAACACGTTCCAGTTCTACGCGGCGCAGATGAACGTCCACTCGGTCGAGCGGCTGGCGCTGGAGTCGGGATTGCGTCGTGCGCTGGAACGCGACGAACTCGTGGTCCACTACCAGCCCAAGGTCGATGTGCGCAGCGGCGGCATGACCGGCGTGGAAGCGCTGGTACGCTGGCAGCATCCCGAACGCGGGCCGCTGGCGCCGGAAAAATTCATTCCGCTTGCCGAGGAGACCGGGCTGATCGTGCCGATCGGAGAATGGGTGCTCAGAACCGCGTGCGCGCAGACCCGCGCCTGGCATGGCAAATGGCTCCCTCCGCTGCGGGTCGCGGTCAATCTCTCGCCACGCCAATTCGAGCGCGGCGATCTGCCGCGGGAAATGATGCGAATACTTCGCGACACCGGCCTCAACCCGGCGCATCTTGAACTCGAGGTCACGGAGAGCACGGTGATGCACAACCCTGAGCGTGCGGCGGCGATCCTCGGGCAGCTCAAGGCCATGGGGGTGAGCATCGCGATCGACGACTTCGGCACCGGCTACTCGTCCCTCGCCTATCTCAAGCGCTTCCCCATCGACAGCGTGAAGATCGACCGCTCGTTTATCGCGGGTCTTCCGGGCGATGCCGATGACGCCGCCATCACCCGCGGTGTCATCGCCATGGCGCACAGCCTGCGCCTCAACGTGATCGCGGAAGGGGTTGAAACGCCCGAGCAGTCAGAATTCCTGCGCCAGCACGGCTGCGACGAAATGCAGGGTAACTACGTGAGTCCCCCGCTGCCGGAACAGCGCTTCATGGCCCTGCTGCAGGACAGTAGCGCCACGGATCGCACCATCCCCTGAGTGTCGCAGGCAGTCGTTGGAATGCCGGAGCACCGGCCCGAACCACGCCCTTCGCTCTGCGATAGCCACGGTGCGCGCGGCGCGATTCGTTACGCGTTGGCGGCAGCGGCGGCGCGTGCCCCCGCCACCTTCTCGAACAGGATCGCCCCCTTCTTCGCGTCCACGCGCACGGCGTCCTTGGGACCGAACTGGCCTTCGAGAATCGCCTTGGCGAGCGGGTTCTCGAGCTTCTGCTGGATCGCGCGCTTGAGCGGCCGCGCACCATAGACCGGATCGAAGCCGGCGGCGGCAAGCTCCTTCAGCGCCGCGTCGCTCACCTCCAGCCCGATCTCCATGCCCGCGAGCCGTTTCTCGAGTTCGCCGAGCTGGATCCTGGCGATGGACTTGATGTGCTTCTCGTCGAGCGCGTGGAACACGACGATCTCGTCGATGCGGTTGACGAATTCGGGGCGAAAATGCGCTTTCACTTCGCCCAGCACCGCGAGCTTGATCACCTGGTAGTCGTCGCCCGCCATCTGCTGGATCATCTGCGAACCCAGATTCGAGGTCATCACCACCACCGTGTTCTTGAAGTCCACGGTGCGGCCCTGCCCGTCGGTCATGCGGCCGTCATCGAGCACCTGCAGGAGCACGTTGAACACGTCGGGGTGCGCCTTCTCGATCTCGTCGAGCAAAATCACCGAATACGGCTTGCGGCGCACGGCTTCCGTGAGATGGCCGCCCTCTTCGTAGCCGACATAGCCGGGCGGCGCGCCGATCAGCCGCGCCACCGAATGCTTCTCCATGAATTCCGACATGTCGATGCGGATAAGGTGATCTTCCGAATCGAACAGGAAGGAAGCCAGGGCCTTGCACAGTTCCGTCTTGCCCACGCCGGTCGGTCCCAGGAACAGGAACGAGCCGTAGGGTCGTTTGGGATCGGACAGCCCCGCGCGCGAACGACGGATGGCGTCCGACACCAGTCTCACCGCCTCATCCTGACCGACGACGCGCTGGTGCAGGCGGTCTTCCATCAGGAGCAGCTTCTCGCGCTCGCCCTGCATCATCTTGGACACGGGAATCCCAGTCGCGCGTGAGACGACCTCGGCGATTTCTTCCGCGCCGACCTGGGTGCGCAGCAGCTTGTGCCTGACGTGTCCGTCTCCCGCCTTTTCCGCTTGCTTGAGCTGCGCCTCGAGCTGCGGCAGCTTGCCGTACTGCAGTTCCGCGACCTTGTCGAGTTTGCCTTCACGCTGCAGCTTGACGATGTCGGCGCGGATGCGATCGATTTCTTCCTTGATGTGCGCGCTGCCCTGCACCTGGGCCTTCTCCGCCTTCCAGATCTCGTCGAGGTCGGCGTACTCGCGCTCGAGCGTCTCGATCTCGTCTTCCAGCAGCTTGAGGCGCTTCTGCGACGCCTCGTCCTTCTCCTTCTTCATGGCTTCGCGCTCGATCTTGAGCTGGATCAGCCGCCGGTCGAGCTTGTCCATCTCCTCGGGCTTGGAGTCGATTTCCATCTTGATGCGCGATGCCGCCTCGTCGATCAAGTCGATCGCCTTGTCGGGCAGGAAGCGGTCGGTTACATAACGATGCGAGAGCTCGGCCGCCGCGACGATCGCGGGGTCCGTAATATCGACGCCGTGGTGCACTTCATATTTTTCCTGCAGGCCGCGCAGGATCGCGATGGTGGCTTCCACCGACGGCTCGTCGACCAGCACCTTCTGGAAGCGGCGCTCGAGCGCGGCGTCCTTCTCGACGTACTTGCGGTATTCGTCGAGGGTCGTGGCGCCCACGCAGTGCAGTTCGCCGCGCGCCAGCGCCGGTTTCAGCATGTTGCCGGCGTCGATCGCGCCCTCGGCCTTGCCGGCGCCGACCATGGTGTGCAGCTCATCGATGAAGACGATGGTCTGGCCCGCGTCCTGGGCGATCTCCTTGAGCACCGATTTGAGCCGCTCCTCGAACTCGCCGCGGTACTTGGCGCCGGCGAGCATGGCGGCCAGGTCGAGCGAGAGCACGCGCTTTCCTTTGAGCGTCTCCGGCACTTCACCGTTGACGATGCGCTGAGCCAGGCCCTCGACAATCGCAGTCTTGCCCACGCCCGGCTCGCCGATCAGCACCGGGTTGTTCTTGGTGCGCCGTTGCAGGATCTGGATCACGCGGCGAATCTCATCGTCGCGCCCGATCACCGGGTCGAGTTTGCCGGCGCGCGCGCGTTCGGTAAGGTCGAGCGTGTATTTCTTGAGCGCCTCGCGGCTGCCTTCCGCTTCGGGATTCTGCACGGTCTCCCCGCCGCGCACCGCCTGGATCGCTTTCTCCAGCGCTTCGCGACCGCCGCCTTGCTGCTTCAGGAGTTTTCCGGTCTCGCCTTTGTCGTTGGTCAACGCCAGCAGAAAGAGCTCGGATGCGATGAACTGGTCGCCGCGCTTCTGCGCTTCCTTGTCGGTGAGGTTGAGCAGGTTGGATAGTTCGCGCGAGACGTTGACCTCGCCCCCCGCACCCTCGACCTTGGGCAGGCGCTCGATGCTGCTTTTCACCGCGCCGCGCAGTCCCTGCACATTGACGCCGGCGCGCGACAGCAGGGAGGCCGTGCCGCTGTCTTGTTGATTGATCAGGGCGTAGAGCAGATGCTGAGGCTCGATGTACGGGTTGTCGTTGCCGACCGCCAGGCTCTGGGCATCGGCGAAAGCCTGCTGGAACCTGGTCGTGAATTTATCGAAGCGCATAAGGTTCAGCAGCCTGTCGGACTTGACAGTCTACAGGCTGCTAACAGCAAAACCGGCGGACAGTTCAATAAGCCCCCAGCCGATAGAGTCGAACATGAAGCAAAGCTACGGTGAATTCGCATGTCTGTCATCCTCTCTTGCGGTTTTTCTGGCGCCGGTTTTGCATTAGGAGTTTGTCGGGGCTAAGTCCGACAAACTCCTACCTTATAAAAGATATTGGGGACCGATACCCATTTTCAAGTGCCGGTTTTTCATGTCTTTATGCGCCTCTCATGCTGTTGGGGACGGCCGCTCCTATGGCGCGCGCGACGAATGACGTAAAATCAGTCCTCGGGCATCGGCAAAGGTCTGTCATGCGTGCAAAGCGTAAAGCCAACGTGAAACCGCGCGGAACGTCCTCGCAATCATGGCGGCGGCTGATGCGGAACATCAAATGAGCGCGGCTTGCACCGATGCCTGAACCCGACACGGGCCTGCGCCGCACGCCGTTGTGGAAGGAAATCACCATCATCCTGGTGATCAAGGCGGTGGCCCTGTACCTGATCTGGCTCGCTTTTTTCTCCCACCCCGTCGTCAAGCACCTTGACGCAGGCGCCGTCGCCGGCTCGCTGCTCAAACCCGCCCCACAACCTGCGCAACCACCCTCGTTACAGGAGCCCGGCAATGCTGCCCGACCTGGAACTCGTTGATGTCTCGCGTCTGCAATTCGCGGTCACCGCGATGTACCACTTCCTGTTCGTGCCGCTCACGCTCGGACTGTCGTGGATTCTGGTGATCATGGAATCGGTCTACGTGATGACCGGGCAGCATGTCTACAAAGACATGACGCAGTTCTGGGGCAAGCTCTTCGGCATCGGCCTCGCGCTGGCCTTCGGCATCATCAACGTAATGTGGCTGGAGGCCTCGTACGCATTCGGCGAACTCGATGAACACAAAGTCAAACAGCGCTTCAAGGAACGCAGCGAAGATCGTGCCGGTGAAAATTAAAGCACTGGTTTTCGACGCTTACGGCACGCTGTTCGACGTCCACTCGGTCGTCGCGCTGCGCGACAGGCTCTATCCCGGGAAAGGCGCGGCGCTAATTTGCATCATTTGCTGCAACGCTGCATTAATAAAATGGAAGCACCCATTGAAAAATTTTATTCGGCACGCACGGGGCATGCCGAATGAATACTTGACTTCCTGCTAGGGCCGACTAAAACTATGGCTGCTTGCGTTCCCGCTCTTTGCGGGTCGCAATATTCGGCTGCGATTTTGGCCGGATAGCAAAGAATAAAAAGCAGCGCGCAGGAACGCGCATCGCCCGGATTCCAACGTTGCAAATAGGGAGGAGCACATGGTCTACACTCAAAAAAGCCCTTGGATGCTGATCATCGGCCTCATCATGGTGGCCTACGCCTACTGCGTGCAAAGCGGCGTGCTGGAGCCGGTGATCAAGTACCTCAACACCGGGCGCTACGCCGGCGAAATGCAGATTCTCGGTTACGCCTTTGGCGGCGTGGCGATCCTGGTCGGCCTGTGGCAACTGCTCGCCGCGCCCAAGGAAGGCCACACCGACTACTACCTGTCCACCGTTGCCGGCGTGATGTTCATCATGCTCGTGGCCTTCATCGTCAAGTGGGGGCTCGACCCGCAGATGGCGAAATGGGGCCGCGAGGCGCAGGCCGCGCTCGGTTTCAATTTCGCGAGCGTCATGAATTTGAACTACGTGGTGATGGGCATACTCGCCGGCATCATCATCGTCAACGTATTCAAGGTGCCAGACTGGGCCGAGAACGGCGTGCGGCTGTCGCGGCTCGGTCTGAAAACCGGAGTGATTTTGCTGGGCACCCTCTACAGCCTGGCCGAGCTTGCCCAGCTCGGCAAACTATCGGTGGTGCTGATCGGCGTGTTCGTGCTCGGCTCGGTCTGGCTGGTGCTGCTGATTGGCGTGCGGCGCAACCTGCCCAATTCGATGACCGGAGTGCTGTCCTCGGGTGTCGGCGTTTGCGGAGTTTCAGCGGCGGTGGCCGCGGCGCCGGTGGTCCAGGCCAAGTCGCTGGAAATCGCCTATACCATTGGGACCATTCTGCTGTTCGGCGTGCTGTGCATGTTCATCTTCCCCATAGTCGGCAAGTCGCTCGGCATGGGCTACATTCAGTTCGGCGCGTGGGCCGGCACCGGCATTCTGAATTCCGCGCAGGTCGCCGGCGCCGCCCTCGCCTTTCAGCCTACGGGCATCGAAACGCTCAAGGTGGCCGAGATCTTCAACATCACCCGCGTGCTGTTCCTGCCGGTCATCGTGGTGTGGCTTGCGATCTGGTACGTGCGCCGGGAAGAGGCCGCCGCGCGCCACGTGGAAAAGGTTGACGTAACGGCGGTTATCGTCAGCAAGTTCCCGGTGTTCGTGCTGGGCTTCATCCTGATGTTCGCCCTGTCTTCGACCGGCATTTTCGCGCCGGCCCGCCACTATCAGGGCGCCTACTTCGACAACAGCGACAAAGTGATGATGAAGAAGGAGCGGGACGGCAAAGTCACCAGCCGGCTGTTGACCGACAAGGACATCGCCGCACTCAAGGCGGAAGCGGACAAGATGAAGCGCGACGACCACAAGGCCGCCTTGCAGCGTCTGATCGACAACAAGAAGGTCATGTCGATCGAAGATGACGATACGCTGCGCGGCGTGGTCAACGCCAAGATCCTGTCCAAAGAGGGTGCGGCGGTCCTGACAAAAGCTCACCGCGCGGTGCGCCACACCGCGGCCAAGATCGCCAAATTCCGCGATCTGATCGCCTGGTTCTTTACCTTCGGGTTGGTCGGCCTCGGCATGCAGATCACCGCGGCTTCGATCCGGCAGGCCGGCGGACAGCCGCTGGTGATCGGTTCGATTGTCGGGATCATCAAGGCGGTGGGCTCCCTGATCGTAGTGTGGCTGCTGGTCCACGAAACCATTTGAAGGAGGAAGACACATGAGCGAAGAAAGCAAATTCGACCGCGGATCGGCACTCACCATCTTCAAGAACGATCGCGCCGAGGATTTTGTGGCCCTCGGCCTGGCGCTCGCCATCGCCGTGCTGGTCCTGCTGTTCGTTTAGCCTGTTTCGGGAATGCCCCCGATGATCGCCCGCCGGTGATCATCGGGGTTTTTTTGTCCACCGTCCCATGCTGGAGCCCAAACGCATCCTGCTCGCGAGCCACGGCACGCCGGGAGCGCGCGCCGCGGATCGCACCGCCTTGACGCTGTGCCGATCTGGCAGCGCGCTGTTTCATCTGGTGGTGGTCCCGGATTTCTGGAAAGGCATGATGGGCGATGACTGGCTCAACAACGTGTCGACCCGCGACGTGTACGCCAAGTACGTCGAGGCAGAGCTCGCCAGGGAAATCGATTTGCATCTGAATTCCCTTGAACAAGATATGCGCGAGAAGGCGATTCGCTATGAGTCGAAGGTCGTATTGGGCAAGCCCGCCGAGTGCCTGATCGAATATGCGCAGAAGATCGGGCCCGATCTGGTGGTGATCGGATCGCCGCGTCCCAAAGGCAGCCCCGGTCTGCGCTCGCGCATGAAAATCGAAAAACTCGTCGCCGAACTGAAGGCGCCTTTACTGATAGTTCCCTATCCCGCATGACCCGGGATGAGGCGCCGGCGACCGCTGCCGATGCGGCGTGGGTCAAGATCGAGACCCCCCTCGGCGCCGTCGCGCTCGCCGAATTTTGTCGCGACATCGAGCGCCTCTACCGCATCAACCCCTATCTCGAATTCAAGTCATGGCAGCCGCTGCCGGCCGGCCGTTACCGCGCTCGACTCAGGAATCTCAGCATCGGCCGCGAGATCGATCTGGACATGTCGGTGCAACAGGAATCGGTGCACGAATTCGCGGTGCATTACACGCGCGGCATCAAGAACTGCACTCGTTTCACCATCTCTTCCGCGCCGGGCGGCAGCACGCTTTTGATCGTGGACGATTACAGCGGCGCCACGCCGGACCAGAACACGGACGAAGTCGACCGCAGCCTCCACGCGTGGGGAGTTGCGCTGCGCGAGTATCTGGATCGTGAACAACGGTGGGGATGGTGCGCGCCCTGGCGCTGGTACATGCGCCGGGTATGGGTGCCGATGAAGCCCGCCGCGCGGCGCATCACCTTCATCATCCTGCTGGTGACGCTCGCCGAGATCGCGCTGTTTGCGCTGGTGATGGCGATTTACTGGGCCGAGCATTTCTCCGGATAATTCACCAGACGAACCCGCGGTTCAGCGGGAAGCCGCACGGATGCGCGGTCAAGCGGCGGCGCTCGCCGCTGCCGGCTTGACCACCCCGCGCGACCCCACCGCGGGATAGGGATAAAGCATATTGAGCGCGATGCTCTGGTTGGCCGTCTGCACGACGCGCACGTGCTCGCGCCGCAATTCTCGCGCGTGGCGACAGCCGCACGAGTGCGCGATCATGTCGATTTCCTTGTTCATGTTGCGGCAGTAGTTGGCCACGCGCAGGTACTTTTCCTCGACCGCCAAGCCACGCTGCAGCCGCTTGTTGTGGGTGGTGACGCCGGTCGGACAGGTGTTGGTATGGCAACGCAAGGCCTGAATGCATCCGAGGGCGAACATGAAGCCGCGCGCGGTGTTGACGAAATCCGCGCCCACGCACAGCGCCCACGCCGCCCGGGCGGAAGTCACGAGCTTGCCGGCCGCGATCACGCGGATGCGATTCTTGAGATCCGACTGCAACAGCGAGTCGATGACGCGCGGCAGCCCTTCCGCGATCGGCAGCGCCATGTGATCCATCAGCGTTTGCGGCGCGGCCCCGCTGCCCCCCTCCGCGCCGTCGATGGCAAGGAAATCCGGGGCGTATTCCCGGCCCCGCCGCAGCACCGTGTCGCACAATTCGTTGATGAAGTCCCAGCCACCGATCGCGGTTTTCACGCCGACCGGCCGGCCGGTGAGGTCGCGGATGTAAGCGATCCGGTCGAGCAGATCATCGACGTTGGCGATATCGCGGTGCCGGTTGGGGCTGATCGAATCCTGGCCGGCCGGGATGCCGCGGATGCGCGCGATTTCCTCGGTCACCTTGCCGCCCGGCAGCACCCCGCCCTTGCCGGGCTTGGCGCCCTGCGACAGCTTGATCTCGAACGCCTTCACCACCTTTGCCAGTTCCTGCGCTTTCTCCGGCGAAAAGCTGCCGTCGAGATTGCGGATCCCGTACTTGGCGGTGCCGATCTGCATGATAATGTCGCAGCCGCCTTCGAGGTGATAAGGCGACAAACCGCCCTCGCCGGTGTCCATCCAGCAGCCGGCCGCCGCCGCCCCGCGCGACAGCGCGCGCACCGCCGGCGCCGAGATGGCGCCAAAGCTCATGCCGCTGATATTGACGATGGACTTGGCCTCGAACGGATGCGTGCAGTAGCCATCGCCGATGGCGAGCGCCGGCGTCGGCAGCCGATCTTCCTCCAGCACCGGATACGGGTGATTCACGAAAAGGATCGAGCCCGGCTCGCGCAGATCGTTGGTCGAGCCGAAACCGATGATGCCGCCTTCGTTCTTGGCTTCCTTGTAGACCCAGACGCGGGTGGCGCGGTTGAACGGCATCTCGGCCCGATCCCCGGCGAAGAAATACTGCCGGAAATACTCGCCGAGGTTTTCGAAGAAAAAACGCAGCCGCCCGATGACCGGGAAGTTACGCAGGACGGTGTGCTTCTTCTGGGTGACGTCGTGGATGATGAGGATGATCAGCGCGCCGATCAGCACGAAACCGAGGACGGTGCCGATGCCATAGGACACAACGCTCAACATGCCATCCATGCCACCCCCTTTAGCGTTAAAATTGTCGCTCAAATATAGAGTAAATCAGTGGATTTGGCATCTGAAATCGAGCGCAATGTCGGCGCCGCCCTGGCTGAGGATATGGGCAGCGGAGACCTGACGGCGCTCCTTATCCCCGCGGACGCGATCGCGCGCGCAACAATCGTATGTCGCACGGATGCGGTGCTGTGCGGCCAGGCGTGGCTCGAAGCGTGTTTTCGAAGGCTCGATGCGCGCGCCACCGTCTCGTGGTTGGTGGCTGAGGGCACGCGGATCGCCCCCGGCACCCGAATCTGCGAGATCCGGGGACAGGCGCGCGCATTATTGACTGCTGAGCGCACAGCCCTCAACTTTCTCCAAACCCTGTCCGCGGTGGCGACCGTGACGCGGCGATACGTCGAGGCCGTGAAGGGAACCCGGGCAGCGATCGTCGATACGCGCAAAACGTTGCCGGGGCTGCGGCTCGCGCAAAAGCACGCGGTCAGAACGGGCGGTGGCGTCAACCACCGCCTGGGGCTTTACGATGGAATACTGATCAAGGAAAACCACATCGCCGCGGTGGGCAGTGCCACCGCGGCGATCAACGCAGCACGCAAGATCGCGCCTCCCGGGGTATGGATTCAGGTCGAGGTCGAAACGCTGGAGCAGCTAAAGGAGGTCCTCGCCGCCGGTGCGAACATGGTCCTGCTCGACAACATGGATCTCGATACGATGCGTGCGGCAGTGAAGATCACCGCCGGACGGGCCCAACTCGAAGCATCCGGCGGAATCACTCTGGACAATGTGCGCGCGATCGCTGAAACGGGGGTCGACCGCATCTCGGTCGGCAGCCTCACCAAGGATATCAAGGCCGTCGATCTTTCGATGCGCTTTCAGTAAACCTTAGCCGACAACCTCGCTATGGGTTATTGTATATGACCTCAATGCATGGACCGCAAGCCGGCTCCGGGAAACATTGAATCACCGGAATCGGCTTTCGCTTGGAGTACATGGAACGCGACGACGATCTGACCGGCGCTGAAACAGCCGCGCCTGCGCACGGCGGCTACAAGATCCCGGCGCTGCGTGCGCTGTCCGAGATCACTGCCAGCCTGAGCACCGACAGTGACCTGGAAGACTTGCTCGAGCGGTTTCTCAGCACCATGGTCAGGCTGGCCGGAGCCATCGGCGGCGCGGTGCGCGTGGTGACCCCTGACGGCGCGCACCTGCGGCTGGTCGGCGCCATCGGCCTGCCGCAGGAAGTGATCGAGCGCGAGCAATACGTTCCGCTCGAGTGCGGCATCTGCGGCCAGGCCGCGCGCACTCATTCCATTGAATCCGCAGAGACCTCCGTGTGCAGGGAAAGTACCGCGCTTGCGTATTTCGGAGAGGCCTGCAGCCGCGTCATCGCCATTCCATTGCGCAACAAAGGCAGGGTCATGGGCGTGTATAACCTGTTTCTGTCCGAAGACAAGCCGGTAGCGGAGGACATCGCGCTGCTGTTCAGCTCGATCAGCGAACACCTCGGCATGGCGCTCGAAAACGCCCGGCTCACGCGTGAAAACACCCGCATCACGCTGATGAACGAACGCCAGATGCTGGCCAACGAAATCCATGACTCGCTGGCGCAAACGCTGGCCTATATGAAGATGCGGCTGGCGTTCCTCAACGATGCCATCCAGACCGGCGACGATCCGCTGGCCAAAAAATATCTGAGCGACGTGGATGATGCGATGGAATCGGCCTATTTGCGGCTGCGCGAGCTGCTGACCCAGTTCCGCCACCGCATGGATCCGCGCGGCTTGATACCGGCGCTCCAGGACGTGATCGACAATTTCTCCGGGCGGACCGGGATCAAGGTTGAATTCGCGAACCTGGCGCCGGACATGAACCTCACGCCCGACCAGGAAGTTCAGGTGTTCCATATCGTGCAGGAGGCGCTGGCCAACGTCTCGAAGCATGCACGGGCACGGCACGTGCGCATCATCGTGGCGATGGCGGCCGACCGCTACCTCGTGACGATGGAGGACGACGGCATCGGCCTGAGCGGGACCGGGCAAACCGGGATCGGCATGCATTTCGGGATGAATATCATGCGCGAACGCGCCGAGCGGCTCGGCGGCGCCGTCGAGGTTGTCAGCCGCGCCGGTGAAGGCACTCGGCTCGAGCTGAGATTCCCCGCGGCGGGCCAGCGCAGGACGAAAAAAGCATGACGCAGCCGATCCGTGTGGTTCTGGTCGATGACCATACGCTGTTCCGCAAGGGCCTGGCCGAGTTGCTGGAGCGCGACGGCATCATCAAGGTCGTGGGCATCACGGGCAACGCCGACGAAGCGCGGCGGCTGCTGAAGGAGCAGAAACCCGACGTCGCTATCGTCGACCTGCACATGCCGCTGATCGACGGCGCGTCGCTGTTGAAGCAGTTGCGCGAGGAGGGAATCACCGTCCCCACCCTGCTGTTGACGGTAAGCAACGCCGAGGAAGACCTCGCCAACGCGCTGCGCGCGGGCGCTCGCGGTTACCTGCTCAAGGACATGGAGCCGGACGAAGTGGTGGATGCAGTGCAGCGCGCCGCGCGCGGTGAGACCGTGGTGGCGCCGGCGATGACCGCGAAATTGGTCAATCTGATCGACGGCAAGCGCGACAGCGCCGACTCGCTGCTGAACCAGCTCACGCAGCGTGAACGTGAAATCCTGTCGCATCTCGCGCAAGGCAAGAGCAACAAGACGATCGCGCGCGCGCTCAACATCAGCCACGACACAGTCAAGATGCACGTCAGGCACATCCTCAGCAAGCTCAATCTCTCTTCGCGCGTGGAAGCCGCGGTGTTCGCCGTCGAGCGCAGGCTCACCGCATCCCGCACGCATTCAGGTAACTGACCCGCCGCCGGATCCCTTCACGCGCCACGTCCAGAAAACGCGGGCGCGCGGGCGCCGCTGACAAACCGTCAATGCCAGCGTCGGTCATATGCCCTTCCCGCAGTTCAAGGTGAACTTGCATCAAGCTCCTGTCCAGCGTAACGTATGAATCGAGAAAGGGATGACGGGCTATGACAAAGGTATTAGCGGGTGTCGGGTCGGCGGGTGTCAACTAAATTGTCATCTAATCTGTCATCCAATTCGTCGTCTATCGTTTCACCTAATTTTAAGTTGCCAAATACTCAGCCAGCCGAGAGAGTCATCCGCAAGTCGCAAATCGGCAGGTGCGGGGAATTGTTTGTTCAGTTTGCCCTCCTCACGCGCGGAATCGAATCGGCACCAATGACGACTGATACCGGAGTGGACCTCGTGGCTTATGCGCCGAAGATTGCGCGTCCACTATCGATTCAGGTGAAAACTAATCTGAAGGCTAAGCCAGGTGGAGGAAAAGGGAAGGCAGCGCTGGATTGGTGGATTCCTGAGAATACACCTGCTCAGTTGGTTGCGCTGGTCGATCTGGCTTCGATGAAGATTTGGATATTGCTGAGGGAAGAATTAGGCACTCTTGCCCAACAGAAGTCGAGCGGCCGCTTCCACCTATATATGTACACGGATCCAACGCACAAGCCGAAGAAGCAAGGTCGGTTGGCTCATATCTATGAGTTCGAACGCTATCTATTGGAGAACCGAGCTCATGACGTATTTAGCAGTGGCTCCGCTGGTTTAGACAGAAAAAGTGCCTTCGTTAAGTGGTGAACTGCGGTGCAAGAGTTTTCCACGGCGGCGCGCATGCGGTGCCTT
>Ga0156176_1247_pt2 | contig 54770 bp, 53 predicted proteins | sample RifCSPlowO2_12_FD_107829 | JGI IMG/M metagenome (GOLD analysis project Ga0156176, IMG submission 107829) | Betaproteobacteria bacterium RIFCSPLOWO2_12_FULL_62_58
TTCCTTGAGCAGCAGCGCGGTTTCGAGCACGTCACTCACGCCGTCGGTCCTGGAGATGATGTAGTTCGGCAGCGCCTGCGCACCGTAGCGCCGGTGTATGGCCGCGGCCGTCTCGAAGATCCGGAGTTCCGCGGCGGTTTCGGCGCTGTATTCGAAATGAGGTGATTTCAGCGGCCGTGGCGTTGCGATGTCGTGCAACAGCAGGGAAACCCGCTCGGCTTCCGGCAACTCGGCATAGTCGTGGCGGCCCGCGCCGCGCGCGTAGAGCTCGGCGATCACCTGTTCGTGTACGCCGCTGTGCTGGCGCATGTCGAGCGCGCACAGGTGAAAACCGAATACCTCGGCGGCGCGCCGCAGGTGGCGCAGCCGTCCGCGGGCGATGCGCTCGCCGCCGTTGCGCACGAGCGAATCGATGATGATATCGAGGTCGCGCGTGAACTCCGCGCAATCGGCATAGGGCAGCGCCGCGCCGACCGGCTGGGGCCCTGCGGCGTGCTGATCGAGCCGCTGCGCGGTGGCGGCGAGCCGGCTGTAGACGCCGATCAGCGCGCGCCGGTACGGCTCGTCCCGGCGGTGCTCGGAATGATCGGGCGAGGCCTGCGCCAACTGCTCGAGTTCCGAGCTGACGCCGACCAGGCGCCGGGCCATGCTGAGTTCGGCGCCGAGTTGATGCACTTCGCCGAGATGGAAATCGAGGGCCAGCGTCGACTGGCGCCGTGCGGCGTGCAGCATGACCTCGTGCGTGACGTAGGGATTGCCGTCGCGGTCGCCGCCGATCCAGTTGCCGATGCGCAGCAGGGCGGGCAGGTGTAAGCCCGGGTCGCCAAGATGGCCCGCGACGAGGTCCTCGATTTCCGCGTAGAGGCGGGGCACTTCGCGCAGAAAGGTGTAACGGTAATAGGCGAGGCCGTTCTCGATTTCGTCGTTCACGGTGAGCCGTGTCGTGCGCAGGATGCGCGTCTGCCACAGCGTGAGGATCACGCGCCGCAGCGATTCTTCGTTGTCGCGCTGCTCGGCGGGCGTCAGGGCCGAGCGGTCGCGCTGCGCCAGCAGCCGCGCCACTTCCATCTGGCAGTCGAGAGTGCTTTTGCGCTGTACCTCGGTGGGGTGCGCGGTCAGCACCGGCGCGATCAGCGCGCGGCCGAAAAAAGCGGTCAGCCGGGGCGTCGCGACGCCGGCCTGTTGGAGGCGCTCCAGCGCGAGGGCGACGCTGCCTTCCTGCGGCGGCGAGCCGGCAAGCTGGTGCGCGCGGCGGCGGCGATTATGGTGCAGGTCCTCGGCGATATTAGCCAGCTGCGAAAAGAAACTGAACGCGCGCACCACGGAAATCGCGGTGTCGTGATCGAGCGCGCCGAGTATCGCCTCCAGCTCCTGTTTCGCGCGCAGGTCGCCCTCGCGGTGAAAACGCACCGCGGTCCGGCGGATGTTCTCGACCAACCGGAAGCGCTCGCCCCCTTCCTGCTCCTGCAGCGTGTCGCCGAGCAACCGCCCGAGCAGACGGATGTCCTCGCGCAGCGGCAGATCTTTGTCGCCGACGATATCGGGCTCTGCAGGCGGACCGCTTGCTCGTGCCACGGTCGTGAATCCGCCTCCTCTTTTGCAAATTTACCGGCGCCGGTTTTGCATCAGGAGTTTGTCGGGGCTAAGTCCGACAAACTCCTAGCCAGTGCATCACCCGTTCCACTTGTCGGGGAGCAGCTTCGCGATCGGCTCGGCAATTTCGTAAACGCTGGATATCGCCAGGTCGGGACCGAACGGCACGTTCTCTTTTGCGGCACGGCGCCTGAGCTTTTCCTCGTGAAGGTCCATGACGTCCTTCGGAAACGGCATCAGACCCGGATCGAGGATGCGCAAGTAACCATCGGCGTCGCGCGCCGGCATCACGCGGCTCTTGCAGAATCGGTTGGGCGACCATGGAATGTCGAGCACGCCGGCTGCGAACGCGCGGACCGTGCCGACCGCGACATCGCCGTCGCCCATTTCCAAGACCTTGTCGACGACAGGCCGCACTTCACGCCGGATCAGTTCTTTCTCCTGCTCGTATTCGGCGAGCCCGTCGAGCCGGATGTTGCGCGCGAGATAAATCGCCATGCGCGTCATTCTCAAGCCCTCGGCGTTCGCCTGCGGGGTCGGGATGCCGAACGCTTCGTGGGTGCTCTTGGTGGTGACGCTCGCGGCGCCGCTGATGCCGGCGAGCGTGCCGCCGTAGCTGATGATGGCCGCGCACTGGGCGTCGTCCTGCGGCCACGCGCCCATCCAGTGCAGGAGCGTCACCGAGGTGAACACGTCGGCATAGCCCTTCCTGGCGAGATATTCACGGCACAACTCGCCGCAGGTTGCGACCGCCGCCGCGTCCTGGATGAGATGCAGTGTTTCGCCCATCTCGAGACCGTAGTTTTTCACGCCCTGGGCGGCGGCCAGCAGGCAGTCGAGCACGCAGGTGATGATCGCGATCGACGGGGGAATATTGGTGCCGGTGAGAAAGCCGGGCTGGCGGCGGTGCAAATCGATTCCGCGCTCGTGGTACATCGCGGCGAGCCGGTCGAGATACTGATAGTTGCGGATGCCTTCCTCGATCGAGAGTTCCTTGATGTACGAGGTGGTGTAGGCGATGCCCGAGCCGAGATAACCGGAGTAGCCGCCGGCGAAGCCGATCTCGCCGGTCAGCTTGGGCATGGAAGTGCCGGTCAGCAGGATGCCCGGTTTGTCGATGGCCTCGATCAATTGCTGCGCGCGCGCCACGCCGTAGTTTACGAGCGGATACCCGTTCAGCACCGAGCGTCCCGCTTTTTCGGATTCCTCTATGCCTTGCTGGGCGAGGCGCCAATGCTCGTTGCGTGTATAGCTGTCGGTGGTGGTGGGGATGATGTCGGCGAGTCCTTCCTTGTCGAGCGTCACCATCAGGTCGCGGTGCATCTCGAAGGTGCCGACGCCGCCGCGCGGCTGCGTCAGGCAACGCTGCTCGGCCACGGCCCTGCGCATCACCCAGCCGAGCTGTTTGTGACACGGTAGCGAACGGTGCAGCTCGACCGCGGCTTCGAAATCGACGTCCGCGCCGGTCGGCCAGCGCGCGAGGTTTTCGCGCCGCTGGGCGTGGAATACGTCCTCGGGGATGCGGCTTTCCGAAAGGGAAAGTCGCGTCGCGTCAGAGGTGACGGGCGCATTCATCGGAGTTCTCCTGATCGAGCGGCTCAAGATGCGACAGCGCGAGCTCGAGCGCGACTTGCGGCTCGACCGTGCCGAGCAAACCGCAAGCATAAAGCAGGTAGTGGCGATCGAGCAAAAGCCGTGGTTTTTTTGGCCGCAGCGACAGCGGCTCGGCGGGGTCGGCGAGCACCATGGCCAGCACGGCTCGCGGCTCACGGCTTCCGACCACCGCTCCGCCGGTGCCGATCACTGCCGCGACGCTGGACAGGTCCTTGCCATGCTGCACCATGACCGGCCCGCTGACGGTATATACCATTTCCACGGTGCCGCAGTGACGGCGCGCGGCAAGCTTGACCGCCGCGCGCGCCAGCGCCTGGTCGAGCGCGATTTCCTCGGCAGTTTGCGGCAGGCATTCCACGTCGTGCGCGATTCTCGCTAGCAGCGCTGCCACGCGCGCCGTATCGATACGGGCGTCTGCAGCGATATGTTCGACACTGGCGGCTTCGACGATGGCGGCGGCGTTGTGACGCATGCCGAGATCGCCTTCGACCGTGCGCTTGACGCGCGGCTCGGGCAGTCCCTGCGGGATGACGCCGGGCACGGAAGGCTCCACGCTCGCAACCGAGTGCACGTCGGTGGTGGCGCCGCCGGGATCGACGACCAGCAGCGGGCCCAGGCCGCCGCAGCCATTCACGCCATCGGCGAGCAGTTTTGCGCCTTCGAGCACCGAGTCGAACATGTCTCGCGCGCGATCTATGCCTTTGGCGTGGACGATGCGGTCGATGAATACCTGGCGAATTGCGGCGCGCGCCGGCTCGATGTTGAGCAGGTTGAATTCGGGCATCACGTTTTCGGCGACGATCGCGGTCTTGCCGGCGAGCAGCGCGCGCGCCTCGTCGGCCGCAGCGCGGTTGCCGGCATAGACGATGGGGCAGGCGAGCGCGCTCTTGCCGAGCGCCGCGGCGTTATGCAGCACGACTTCGCTGTTGCCGCCGTCCGTGCCGCCGGCGAGCAGCACAATATCGGGTGCGAGCGCGCTCAATTTCTCGATGTCGGTCTTAGTTAGGCGGTAGGCGAACGTGCCAACCAGTTTCGCTCCGGCGCCGAGCGCGGCCTGACGTGCGGCCTCGGCGGTGAGCTCGCGCACCAAGCCGATGGTCACCATGCGCAAGCCTCCCGCGGCGCTGCTCGAAGCGAGGCGGTACCTGAATTGCGGAAGCGCGCCGATGCGCTGCTCGAGATCGGCGAGTGCCGCCTTCATGCCGATGGTGATGTCGGTCGCGATCGTCGACGGCCCCTGGCCCGAGCCGAAGATGCGGCGGCGACCGAGGTCGATCGCCCGCAGCTTGGTGTAGGTGCTGCCGAAATCGATGAGAAGCGCTGCGTTCATCGGCGGTTTCAATTAGTCTTTCGCGCGGCGCAGGCCTTGCTCGCGCGCGGCGAAATCGCGTTCGAGCCATTCGATCACGGTCTCGATGCGCAGGCCCGGGGGCGCTGCGCGATCGAATCCCATATCGAGGAAGATCTTCTCCACCACCGGCCAGGGATGTTTGCCGACAATCAGGTTGCCGCCGACGTAGAGCAGGATGTCATCGAGCCCGGCCTCGATGCACAGGGCGCGAAAGCCGCGGCAGTCGAGCTCACCCTGGCCGTAGAGCGACGATACCAGGATCGCATTGGCGCTGGTCTCGACCGCGGCCTTGATGAAATCGGCGGCCGGTGTCAGGGCGCCGAGTGCCACCACCTTGTAGCCGGCCTTCTCCAGCGCCATCGACAGAATGCGGTTGCCGACGATATGGGTGTCGGAGCCGATGACGCCCGTAATCAGGGTTTTCTGCCGTTCGCTCACCGGGCTCTGCCTACTCCGGCACCTTGAGCAGCAGTTTGCCCTTGGTGTTCCTGGCTTCGAGATAGGCGTGTGCCGCTGACGCCTCGGCAAGTGGAAATTCGTGGTCGATCGTGACTGCAAGCTGGCCCGCGCTGTAAGCGGCGAAAAGATCGGCCGCCCGTCCGTGCAGCTCCTCCGCGGTAGCGAGGTAATCGGCGAGATGCGGTCGCGTGAAATAGACCGATCCCGCCTCGGCAAGCGCGAGCGGTTCGACCGATTGCACCAGGCCCGAGGCGCCGCCGTAGTTCACGCACAGCCCGCGGCGCTTGAGACTGCGGATGCTGCGTGAAATGGTGTCTTTTCCGATCGCATCGTAGACCACGTCGACGCCTTTGCCACCGGTGATTGTCATGACTGCCTCACGAAAGTCGGTCTCGCGGTAGAGGATCACCTGATCCGCGCCGCGACTTTTCGCGATCGCGGCCTTCTCGGTGTTGCCGGCAGTGGCGATCACGGTTGCGCCGCGCAGTCTGGCGAGTTGCACCAGCAGCTGGCCGACGCCACCGGCGGCGGCGTGCACGAGACAGGTGTGGCCGGGGCCGAGCGCGAACACCGAATGGCTCAGATAATGCGCGGTAAATCCCTGCAGCACGAGCGCGGTCGCCACGGGTAGGGGCACGTTGTCCGGAACCCTGACGAGCTTCCACGCGGGAACCGCCGCGTACTGCGCATAGCTGCCGCGCACGATGCAGTAGGCGACGCGGTCGCCGACCTTGAGATCGGTTACGCCGTCGCCGAGCGCGGCGATTGTACCCCCGCCTTCCATCCCGATCGTCATCGGCAGCGGCGTCTGGTAGGTGTGCGAGCGCGCGTAATGGCCGCTGCGCATGTAAACGTCGATGAAGTTGATGCCCGCATACTCGAGCTTGACCAGCGCTTCGCCCGCTGCGGGTTTTGGTTCCGGCATGTCCATGAGCTTGAGCTGCTCGGGGCCGCCGAATTGCGCGATGGCGATTGCTTTCATATCTTGGTGACAGTCATGGTCTGGCGCGGCTCGCAGACCACGGAATCGACGAGGTATTGCTCGATGGTGCCGGCGTCAAGCTGCGGCGAGAAATCCGGTTCGAGCCACAGCGCGCCGTCGCGGAAAGCCAGCCCCTTCGTGAGAAGAGGGGCTCGGGCCTTTAGAAAACCGTTCATTTCCCCGGCGTTGTCGATATGCTTTGCCGCGATGCAACCTTCCATCCAGCAGCCGAGGTCGCACGCCACCCCATTGCCGAGCACCGGGCGCATGCCGAGCGCCCGGATGCGGTCGATCGCCTGCGCGAGCGCTTCCAGCGTGCCGAGCTTCATCAGCTTCACCTTGATGTAGGCGGCGGCCCCGAGCGCTGCCGCTTTTTCGATGTCGGCGACGCCATAGATCGACTCATCGAGCATGAGCGGCACCGGCGACATTCCGGCGACGGCGAGGTGGGATTCCCAGTCGCCTGCCGCGCAGGGCTGCTCGAAGAGCTCAATGTCGCGCGGGTCGAGCGCGCTTGCGAAGGCTATGCCTTGCCCGGCGCTGTAACCCTGATTGGCATCGATGCGGATCGCGGCGCGCCCCTTCACGACTTTCTGCACGGCGCTGATCACGCGCGAGTCTGCGGCGGCATCGAAACCGACCTTGACCTTGATGGTACGGTAGCCCGCAGCGAGCAATTGCTCGAATTCGCCGTGTATCGCATCCTCGTCGGTGGCGTGAAGCAGCCCGACGAGGGGTATCGCCGTTGCGCGCGGCACGATCAGGTGCGGGCTGCCCTCCAGCATCTCAAGCGCCGTGCCGAACGCCGTCGCGGTGAACGGATAATGCTCGCCCAGCTGCGGTAACGTGCCGCGCATCGAGCGGCCGTCACCCGCGGCCGTTTCGCTCGCGAACTGGATGGCCGCGCGCCAGCTGTCATCGATGGTCTCGTCGGTGTAGCCGGTGAGATAGGTCGCTTCGCCGAGGCCGGTGCGTCCGCGCTCGTCGCGCGCTTCAATCAGTACCGTGTCAAACGCATGAATTGGGCCGAACGACAGCCGATATGGCGTCGTCAACGGCACGCGCAGGCGGTGGAGCATGATGTGCTCGATCTTCATGATTGGGCAAAGGTAAGGCAAAGCTTGCGACTGCGTTCCTATAATAAGGCACGTGCACCGTTTTCGCGCCCGTAATCAGGTTGAACAACTCCCCCGCCATGTGCGGTGCGCTGCCGGGGCCGCCTGAGCCGAAAGTGAGCTGGCCGGGCCGGGCTTTTGCGAGCGCGATGAGTTCCTTCACCGACTTCACGGGCACTGACGGACGCACGACCAACAGCAACGGTGAAGATGTAACGAGCGTGATCGGGGCGAAATCGCGAATCGGGTCGTAAGCGATTTTGCCGTAAAGACTCGGCGCTACTGCCGGCTGGTCTGCGGCGCAATGAGCAGCGTGTAGCCATCCGGTGGGGACTTCGCCACGAGCTCGGCGCCGATCATGCCGCTCGCCCCGGGGCGGTTGTCGATCACGAACGAGCCCCCCAGGGTTTCCGTGAGTTTCTGGCCGACGATGCGCGCCGCGACGTCGGTCGTGCCGCCCGCGGTGAACCCGACCACGAGGCGCACCGGCTTCGCCGGATAATCCTGCGCTGCGGCGGCGGCGAGGGCCATCGCAATCAAAACCGCCAAGAATCGTGTCAACATCATTGCATCCTCTTTTAGCGCCCATTGAACTGCGGTTCTCGTTTTTCTCGAAAGGCGCGCACTGCCTCCTGATGATCCTCGCTGGTTCGCACCACGGGCATGTTGGAAGCCACAAGGTCGAGGGCAGTTCGTAAATCGGTGCTGAGTCCCTGATAGACCACACGTTTTATGAGACGAATGGCGAGCGGCGCGCTTTTCGCGACACGTTCGGCAAATTCGTATGTTTTGGCCATGAGCTGATCGTCCGGGAAAACTTTGTTCACCAGACCGATACGCTCAGCGGTGTACGCATCGATGTACTCGGAGGTCCAGAACATCTCCAGCGCGCGGGCTGTGCCGACCAGGCGCGGCAGAAAGTAGGCGCCGCCTGCGCCGGGTATCAGTCCCATCAGCGCGTAGGTTTCCGCAAACCGCGCACTTTCTGCCGCAAAACGGATATCGCACATCATCGCAACGTCAAGCCCACCGCCGGCAGCGAAGCCATTCAGCGCTGCGATAACCGGCTTGTCGATCTCATCGAGCTTGCGGGGGAGGCGTTGAGTGTTTTCCCTGATTCTTTTGCTGATGTTGGCCGGGGTGTTGGCAGCCATGTCGCCGAATTTTGCGACGTCCCCTCCGCTGGTGAATGCGCGGCCCTTGCCTGTAATGACGATCACGTTGACGGCATCGCTTGTCCGGCATTCCTCGAGTGCGTCTACCCAGGCATCGAGCATCTCGTCGTTGAACGCGTTGAGCTTTTCCGGCCGATTGAGGGTGATGGTGGCAATCTTGCTGCTGACATCAAAAATGATATGTTCAGACATGACGGAAAGTTGCTCCAGTCGGCGAGTCACTTCACCCGCAGCGCGTTTGCGTTTCCCAATCTCGGGGGATTGTCACCGGCTTGAAGCGTTTCACCTAGCCTCGGTCCCAAGACTGCCAGCATGGCCTCCTGCATGCTCACATCAATATAGCGACCGATGCCAGTTCGAACTGCGTCTGGCAGTGCACACACGATGGCGAAGGCAGCATACATGCCCGCGACGACGTCACATAGGGGGGCGCCGATCATTAGCGGTTCCTGCCCGTCATAGCCAGTGACGCTCATAACGCCAGACACAGCCTGAATAACAGGGTCCAGCGCCAGACGATTGCGATAGGGGCCTGTTTGTCCAAAGCCGGATATTGAACAATAGATGACCCGAGGATTTTTTTTCCGCACTACCTCCCATCCGATACCGAGCTTATCGACCGTTCCCGGCGCAAAATTTTCTATGACTACGTCAGCCTTTGCGGCAAGATCCTGTCCGATCAACCGCTCTTCTGGATCTTTCAGGTTTAGCGTAATACTTCGTTTTGAGCGGTTATTTGCGTTGAAGTAGTCTTCGTGTTGTGGCGAGCGCCCTTTGTATTTGCGCCCACGCAGGTCATCGCCAATGATGGGTTCCTCCAGCTTGACTACGTCTGCACCCATATCTGCGAGCATGGTAGTCGCATGCGGTCCGGCAACCACGCGCGTAAGGTCCAGCACGCGAACGTTCTCAAGTAATCCCTTCTGCATTAATCGCTCCTCGCTATTGTCGTAGCCCATCGTCTATTCCAGTACATATTTCTTCCCTGACAATTTGTTTCATCTATGCCTAAAGATCGCTCGTTAAAAACGAGGCATTAGCGGTGTCGGCAAAGTACCAACTGATTAGCTGCAACAGTTTGCGATTGCTGACGAAGTCGGTTATTCGTCGGCATCACCATTGCCAAAGCGGCGGACAAAAACCGCGATGGCACAATCACCTACTCGTGCCTGAGTGAACGTCGGGCAGCTTGCCAAAGCTGTCAATTGCCTCTAATCTCTGCCGCTTTGGTGACCTGATGCCATTTAGCAATTTCAAGTTTGATTTGCTGCCGGAAATCCGAAGGTGAACTACCGATTGGCTCAACCATCCTGATCGCCAGCCGTTCTTGAACCGCTTTCTGTTTGAGAGCATTCGAAAATTGTTGATGGAGGTGCAGGATAATCCTTTCGGGAGTCCTAGCAGGCGCTAGAAGACCGAACCATCCGTTCACCTCATAATCAGGTAGTCCAGCCTCAATCATCGTGGGAATTTCCAAGGCCATTTTGCTCCGTGTACGGCTTGTCACGGCCAGCGGGCGCAGTCGCCCCGCTTTAATTTGCACGAACGCTGATGCCAACGTAACGATGTAAAGCTGCGTCTCTCCCGCCATTAATCCAATGATGGCGGGACCACCACCCTTATAAGGAATGTGTTCCATGGGCATTCCTGACATGATCCGGAACAACTCTGACGCCATATGGCCCATGGACCCTGCGCCTGAACTTGCGTAGTTCAGTCGTGGACGCGCCCTCTTACCGTATTCGATCAGTTCTTCTACGCTTTGTGCGGAATGGGATTGATTCACCAAGCGTATCCGAAACGCTAGGCCCAAAGACACGCGCCACAAAATCAGTGGCACCGCTGGCAGCGGAAGCCACTATCAGCCGGATAGGACGAGACGGATAATCACTCGCATAGGCGAAGCTGCTGATAGTTAAAGCGATAACGACCGAGAAAAAAGTAGATACTTTCATTGAGGCATGCTCCTCTAGTTTTAAGATTCTCAGCTCTTGCTGTAGTTATTAATAGCCAACGGCCCGTGTAATTCACCTCGCCGCGAGAGCCAGGGGCTCGGGCGATACCGTGGATCGCCGGTTCGAATTTGCGCGGCGTTCAATATTAAGAGTATTCGCTGTACTCCGATATGATCGGCGAAACCAAATGAACCCTTCGGATAGCCAAGTCCATATCGAGCAGCTTTCTCAATATCTTCCGGGGATGCAAACCCGGATTGCGCGATCCAGCAGCCGATGTTCACGATCATTGCGACTATGCGTTGAGCAACGAAACCGGGACTGTCCTGGATGACTGTCGTGGGCACACCGTCAGCCGACAGCAAGCCCGCCGCCTCGAGAACCGTCTCCTTGCTGGTCGCTGGTGTTACCATACAAGTGCGGCGTTTAGCGAATCCGAAAAGAGCGTCGATCGCCACTGTGCGCTGTGCGTCGAGCTTTTGATTCAACACCGACGTGGTGGCATCTTCTCCGATCGGTGTGACCATGCACAGCGCGCTTGCGCTCGGTTGCGCACCCGTCTCCAGCTTGGCCCCGAGCGACTCCAAGAGTTCCTTCAGCGCTTGAGCGCATGCGGGCTCCACTGGGCTCACCCAAACTGAGCGGGGACGATTGGTGGGAATAGCCTTGGGCTCTTCGGTGCTAACGGTTTTACCGTCCTGATACTGGAAGAAACCTCTGCCGGACTTGCGTCCGAGCAATCCCGCTATGACGCGTTGCCTGATCATCGCTGACGGACGGAAGTAAGGCTCCTGGTAGAACCCTTCATAAACTGATTCCATGGCGCGATGCACGATGTCGGCGCCGTTGTTGTCGATCAGCTGGAACGGCCCCATCGGAAATCCGACCACGTCGCGCATGATGCTATCGACATCCGCGAACGTGGAGACGCCTTCCTCGACAATGTGCGCCGCTTCGAGGGTGAAGCCGCGACCGATGTTGCCCGCGAGAAATCCAGGGAAGTCCGTGCACCGCACAGGCTCGCGCCCCATGCGTCTGCCGAGGATTGTCAGTGCGTCGCCCACCGTTGGTTCCGTAAGCGCTCCGTCAATGATTTCAACCAGCTTCATCAGCGGAACGGGATTGAAAAAATGCGTGCCGGCAATCCGCTGCGGCCGCTTGCAATTCGCGGCGATGCTGGTGATCGGAATTGCAGATGTGTTCGAGGCGAGAATGCAATCGTCGCCGACGATGGTCTCGATCCTGCAGAAGACATCCTGTTTTACTTCCAGGTCTTCGGCTACGGCCTCAATGACGACGTGACAGGCCGAAAAGTCCTGCAGGTTTTCGACCGCACGCACGCGGCCGATGGCCTCGTTCGCCTGCGAAGCCGGTATCGTCCCTTTCTCGGCGGCGCGATTGAGCATTTTGGCGATGAACTGACAGGCGTCTGCGATCGCCTCGGGTCTTGCGTCGGTCAGCAGCACCTGGATTCCGCCTGCCGCCGCGACCTGCGCAATGCCCCTTCCCATGGTTCCTGCACCTACGACACCCAGCACTAAGTCCTGCCGCGACGCGTCGATCATTGTTTTCCCCAGTAATGCACGTTGGCTCGCGTCATACGCCGAGTATTGCGGTGGCATGTCCGGAGAGGACACCGCCAATCCCGTGCACGAGAGCGCGGCGGGCGTCCGGCACCTGGCGAGCGGCTGCTTCTTTCCGTAGCTGCTGCACCGCTTCGATGATGAGATAGATGCCGAACATGCCCGGATGACAATAGCGGAGCCCGCCGCCGGACGTATTCACCGGCGCCTTGCTGCCGGGACCGATACCGCGGTCGACAAGCGCGCCGCCTTCACCTTTCTTGCAAAAGCCGAGATCTTCCAGTCCGATAATCACGTTGATCGTGAATGCGTCATAGATCTGAACGACGTCGATATCCTTGGGGCCCAGGCCCGCCATTTCGTATGCGTCGCGCCCGGATGCGACCGCAGCGGTTGTGGTGTAGCTTTGCATGGCGGCGCCGTAGCGGTGGCTGTGACTTTCGCCCGCGCCCAGTACGTAAACCGGCTTTTTCTTGAGCTTCCTGGCGCGTTCCTTCGTCGTCACGACGACCGCGCCGCCGCCGTTGGTGATCAGGCAGCAATCGAGCTTGCGCAGAGGATCGCTGACGAGCGGCGATTTGCAGACGTCTTCGATGGTGACGGGCTCCGGTTTGAGCGCCGAGGGGTTGAGCGCAGCCCATTGGCTTGCCGTGACCGTAACTTTCGCAAGTTGCTCGCGCGTGGTGCCGAACTCGTGCATGTGCCGTTGAGCGGCCAGAGCGTAAGCTGAAATGGGATGCTGGAATCCGTACGGAATCTCGTAGGGAAGGTTGTCGGCACCGGTTACGAGCTTTCCGCCGTCGCTACGTTGCGTACTCCCATACGCGATCACCGCCACTTCGCACCGTCCCGTAGCGATCGCGCCGAGTGCATGGCCGAGGTGAGATACGAAGGAGCAGCCTCCGAGGTTGGTTGAGTCGGTATAGCGAGGCTGAATTCCGAGTTGTTCCGCCAGCGTGACGGAGGACATCCAGAAATAGGGCGTCACTGCGAACACACCATCGACGTCGCGGATGGTGAGACCGGCATCGTCGAGCGCGCGGCGAGTGGCCAAAGCCATGATCTCTGCGACGGAGTAGGACGTGTCCCAACCGACTTCGGCGGCCGAGACTCCGACGATCGCCGCTTCTCCGGAAAGTGACGATTGCATAGTTACTTTCCTCCTGCTACGAGCTTGAATAGCGGAACACTCACGTTATCGCCAAGCGTGTCGAAAACAACAGTCACCGGCGCGTCGATCGCAACGGTATCGATGTCGCAGTCGATGATATTGGTCATCAGGAGAGGACCTTCCTCCAACGCGACCATCGCGAGAACGTAAGGCACCTTGGTCTTGAAATACTTGTGGCCGCTTTGCCGCACGACAGTGAAGGTGTGAATCACACCTTTGCCGCTGCAGGTGATCCACTCGAACTTGTCGGCGCTGCAGTGCGGGCAATAGAGGCGCGGATACCAATGCGCTTTCCCGCAAGCCTGACATTTCGGGAGCGAGAGCTTTCCCGTTTGTCCTGAAGCCCAGTATTGCTTGCCGGCTCCGCGAGTGTCCGGGAGCGGTCTCGTTGGTGTTTCTTCCATTGCCTCTTCCTTTTTACGAATTCTTCCGCCGTGTGCTTTTCGCAATTAGCGCAAGGCCTTGTGCGAATAGCGTCTGCTCGGGGAATGTCCGGGGTTGCTGAGACTTCAGGTTGCTTTAATAATTATACTCATTATAATGAGACTTCAGGTTACTTTAGTAATTATACTCATTATAATGACTAATCAGATCGAGTCAATCGCGCGGATGCCGGCGCTGGCGAAGTTCCGGAAAAAGAGAGCTTCACTTCCATTGATTAGCCGAACAGAAACAATCGATCCCTCGATATTTTCTTCCGACCGCCCGCTTTATCAGGCGGTGCGGGATCAGATCATCAAGGGTTTGGTGGCGGGTGAATGGAAACCCCAGGAGGCACTCCCGAGCGAAGCGCGTCTCGCCGAACGTTTCGGCGTGAGTATTCCCACGATTAGGGCTGCAATAGCGGAGCTCGCCGCCGTCAAGGTTCTCATGCGCAAGCAAGGCAAGGGAACTTACGTTGCCTCACACGACCACCACAACGTTTACCGGTTCTTCCACATGGTGCCGGATTTCGGTCCGAAGACGCCGCCCCGATTCACGCTGCTGTCGTTCGCCAGGTCGACCGCGCCGGCAGATATCGCGCAAGTGCTTCATCTCCCCTCGGCGAGGGGAGGGGCGCGCGTGTTCGAGTTTTCGATACTGCTTGGAATCAACGACATTCCAGTGATGGTCTCCCAGATCACCGTGTCGCCAGCGCATTTCCCCGGTTTGTCGGAAAAAGTGATCCGCGAAGGCGGGGACACTGTATATGGCATCTACCAGGCTAAATTCGGGGTCACGGTCACGAGGACGGTGGATCAGTTGCGGGCCGTGCTCGCCAGTGCTTTTGTCGCACGGCATCTCGAATTGAAGCGAGGTCAACCTGTTCTGCAAATTCGGCGAGTGGGGTACACGTTCAACGATTTGCTGGTAGAGGTGCGGGTGAGCCACGCAAGAACGGATCACTATCATTTCCTGCTTCAACAAGGTCATGCGGCCTGAGAAGGATCACGAGCGCGATATGGAAATCATGGTGGCGGAAGCACCTGTTGCCGATTTCCGGCGTGCCGCAGTGGATTTGCACAAACTGCTGGAGCCTTCCGCGATCGCGGTGATCGGCGCGTCGGAAGATACGAAAAAAGTCGGCGGTGAAATCGTCGCGAATCTGAAGCTCGGAGGTTTTACGGGGCAGGTATTCCCGGTCAATCCCAGGTCCAGAGAGATTTGCAACTACCCGTGCTTTTCCAGCGTGCTGGATATTCCCGTGGCCGCGGAGCTTGCGGTCGTCGCGGTGAATGCGCCGCAAGTGCCTGCGGTGATTCGGCAATGTGGAGAGGCGGGTATTCCTTTGGCAGTGGTGCTCAGCTCGGGCTTCAGCGAGGCTGGAAAGCCCGGGGCAGTGCTGCAGGACGAATTGAATCGAGCAATTGCGGAAAGTGGCGTGCGCGTCGTCGGGCCTAATTGCATAGGCCTCATGAATGTCGGGCGGCGCATGTTTTGCGGGTTCGGCCCCGGCTTTCGAAACTACGCGCTCGCGACCGGACCGGTCGCAATGGTTACGCAAAGCGGCGGGTTCGGATTCAGCGTGGTGGGTTTATGCAATCACCAGAATCTCAGATTCTCCAAAATCATATCGACGGGGAATGAGTGCGATGTGTCGACGGCGGACATCATCGATCACATCCTGGATGACGACGAAATCAGGGTCATCGTCGCCTACATAGAGGGCGTCAAAGATGGTCGGCGGCTGCTCGAGGTTGGCGAGAAGGCTCTAGAGCGCGGCAAGCCCATCTTGTGCTGGAAGGTCGGAAACTCCAACGTCGCGCGCGCGGCGGTCGCGTCTCACACGGCGAATCTCAGCGCGCCATACGAACTTTTCAAGGCCGCGTTTGCGAGTTCGGGGTTTATCGAAATCCGCGAGATCGAGGACCTCGTCGATGTTGCACGCGGTTTTCTTGGAGGAAAAATCCCGAAAGGGCGCCGGGTCGCGGTCGTAACGACGTCTGGAGGCTCGGGCGTGCTGATGGCCGACCGTTGCGACGAAGCGCAGCTGACCTTGCCTCCACCGACCCCCTCGCTGCTCGATCGGATCAGCGCCATGCTGCCGCCGCACTCTGCCGTGGCGAACCCCATCGACCTGACGGCGCAAGTGGGGAATGACGCGGGGCGTTTCAACCGGGTGGTGAAGGTGTTTGCCGAAGATCCGGCGTACGACCAGGTATTGGTGAGGTACGGCGCCGTGCAAAGTCCCAATGCCCCTGCCTGGGCGGAGGAGCTTGCTTCGATTGCACGGAATACAGAAAAGCCGCTTCTGGTTGCTTGGAGCCGCGTGCCGGACCGCTCTTCGCAAGCGCTGATCATCCTCGAGAAAAACAGCATTCCCTGGTTCGTCACGCCGGGAAGAGCAGTGACGGCGGCGGGCGCGCTGGCCGATTTTTCATCGCGACGTCAGGTGCTTTCCCGCTCGCGCCGTGCTGAGAGCACTGCGTTCAAGAAAATTCATCTCAACCTTCCCCCGGCGGCAGGGTCCCTTGGCGAGGGTGCATCGAAGCGCATTGTGCGGGCCTACGGGATCCCGACCGTCGAAGAGAAACTCCTCAGCCTGGCGGAAATCGGCGAATTAAAGAAAAGCCCGTTTCAGTTCCCGGTGGTGATGAAAGTGGAATCGCCGCACATTCCGCACAAGACGGAGGCGGGGGCCGTCATCACCGGCATTCGCTCGTTGAGCGAGCTCAAAAAGGGCGCACAAAAAATCGTTGCGTCGGCGCAGGAGTACCGCAGCGATGCTGCGATCGAAGGCGTCCTGCTCCAGCAAACGTGCTTGGGCACCGAGCTGATTCTGGGCGCTTTCGTGGACGAGTGTTTTGGGCCGGTCGTCGTCCTGGGGCTGGGAGGGATTTACGCAGAGATCCTGAAAGATGTGACCCGGCGATTTGCTCCGATTTCGGAAACATCGGCCCGCGATATGATCCTCGAGCTCAAGGCAGCGCCGATTTTCAAGGGCTATCGACGCATGCCGCCGCTCGATATCGACGCCTTGGCCGTCGCCATCTCGCGACTGAGTTACTTGATCGTCCACCATGGAAGCCGGATCAGGGAAATCGACATTAATCCGCTATTCGTGGGTTCCGCAGGCAATGGTGTCGTAGCAGCCGACGCGCTGGTTATCTTGAACGCGGCCAGTGCCCCAGGCGCGCATCGGATGGATTGACGAGGGGCGGGTCAACCATGCTTTTCGATAATACGGATTTCTCATCGCTCGAGCTCCCAAAGCACGTCTCCGAGTTGAGACGCGAGGTTCGCGACTTTCTGGACGACGAGCGGAGACAGGGCAGTTTTCGCGTCCATCTCGGGCACGGGGAATTCGACGCGGAATTCAGTAGGAAAATAGGGTCGCGCGGCTGGATCGGCATTACCTGGCCCAGGAAATACGGCGGCCATGAAGGCTCTTATCTCGAGCGCTTCGTCGTAACCGAGGAATTGCTGGCTGCCGCGGCACCGGTAGCAGCCCATTGGGTGGCGGACCGGCAGAGCGGTCCTAGCCTGCTGCGCTGGGGAACCGATGCGCAGCGTCAGAAATATCTACCCGTTATTGCAAAAGGCGAATGCTATTTTGCGATCGGCATGAGCGAGCCCAATTCTGGTTCAGATCTTGCCTCGGTGCGAACGCGGGCCGAAAAAGTCCCGGACGGCTGGAAGCTCACGGGGCAGAAGGTGTGGAGCAGCTGGGCGCACCGGGCGCACGCGATGTTCGTCCTGTGCCGTACGTCACCACTCGGGGAGAAGAAACACGAGGGGTTGAGTCAGTTCATCGTGGACCTGCCCTCGCCGGGCATCACCATTCGACCGATCCGTTTCCTCAACAACGAGCACCATTTCAACGAAGTGTTTTTCGATGAAGCCTTCGTACCGGACGAAATGGTGCTCGGAGAAATCGGCCAAGGTTGGCGGCAAGTCACTTCCGAGCTCGCTCTCGAAAGAAGCGGCCCGGAAAGATATATGAACACACTGCCGCTGTTATTGGCCGTCATCGATCGGCTGAAAACATCGCCCGACCGCATGGCGAGAGTGATGATCGGCACTCTGCTCGCACGCTTTGCCAGTATTAGGACGATGTCGCTGGCCATCGCAACGCAGTTTTCCAGGGAGACGACGCCGAACCTCGCGACGGAGGCCGCGTTGGTCAAGGACATCGGCACGCATTTCGAGCGCGAGGTAACGGAAGCCGTAAAGATGTTATTCGAGGTGACACCCGCAGCCGATTCGGATGACGAGTTCGAACGACTGCTTGGCGAGGCGACCATCTTTGCGCCCATCTCGACGATTCGCGGAGGCACGACGCAGATTCTTCGCGGCATCGTGGCGAAGCGACTCGAAGGAGCCGTATGAACGACAGCGCGCTTCTGCAGGACGCGGTGAGTCGCGTCTTTCTCGATTTTTACGAGAATGACCGTCTGAACAAGGCGCGGCGGGACGGGTGGTGCGCTGAGCTGTGGGCGGCCCTCGAAGAGACCGGAATGACCCTGATATCCGTGCCCGAATCTGCCGGCGGCTCCGGAGGGAGCGTCGTAGAAGCGGCCGAGGTAATCAGGCTCGGAGGAAAGTATTGCGCTTCTGTGCCGCTTGCCGAAACAGCGCTGCTTGCAGGATGGGCTCTTGCCGGAGCCGGCATAGCCCTGCCTTCAGGACCGCTCGCATTCGGAATAGTCGGACGGCCAAATCAGGTCGAACTCCACCGCCGTGAGGGCGCCTGGCGGTTTTCAGGGAGCATGGACCATGTCCCGTGGGCCCGTAATGCATCCGCGATTGTACTGGTTATAGGCAGCGACGCGGACTCGAAAGTGATCTGTGCCCCCGCCTCCACGTACCAGGTGGAGCGTCATGCCAACCTGGCAGGCGAGGCGAGAGACCGCATCGTTTTTTACGAAGCAAAGCTGGAGGACGCGTACGTACGCGCTACTGCATCGATTACCGCTGACAGGGCACTGCAGCGCGGTGCATTGGCGCGAGCGGTGCAGATGTCGGGCGCTCTGGATCGGATACTCGAGATGACGACCCAGTATGCGAAGCAAAGAGCGCAATTCGGCAGACCCATCATCAAATTCCAAGCCGTGCAGCAGGAATTAGCTCGGCTCGCCGGAGAAGCCGCCATCGCCAAAGCGAGCGCCATGGCTGCCGCAGCCTCCGTCATGGCGGATTACAGAGCCAACACCGCTGTGGCGTTCGCAAAGATCAAGGCCGGTGAAGCCGCGCAGGCCGGAGCATCGATCGCGCATCAGCTGCACGGCGCGATCGGCGTTACGGACGAATATCTTTTGCACCACAGCACGCTTCGACTATGGGCGTGGCGGTCGGAGTATGGCAGCGAGGCGTATTGGGCCGACAGGCTCGGCGAGTATGCGTTGAGTCGCGGCGCCGCGACGGTGTGGGACGAGATAACTGGATCGGTCGGTGATCAGAAATAAGTCGACCTCTATTGCACAAAGTGGTGAGCGCGGAGATTGCAAGTAAGTTTAAGTTCTCTAGTGCGTCATAAACCTAGAACCAAAGGAGGAGGTATGTTACTTCGTGATTATGGCATCGGGAGGATCGCATTGTTTCTTCTGGGTGTTATTGCCTTTTCTCTGCCGGCAATCGGCGCCGACTGGAGGCCTGAAACAAGTGTGGAGATTGTGATTCCATCGGGCCCTGGTAGCGGACTTGATAAGACAGGGCGTACTGTCCAAGGCCTCATTCAGGCCAATAAGTTACTCGAGGTGACAAGTGCCGTCGTCAATAAACCAGGCGGCGGAGGAACGCTAGCCTATCTTTACATCAACCAATATCCCAGCAATGGACACTATTTGTCTATCACATCGCCAGGGGTTATCACAAACAAAATATTAGGGGCTAGCACGATTGATTTTCGGGAGCTTACCCCGATTGCTCAGTTGTTCGATGAAAACATCGCTTTCATGGTTCTGCCTGACTCCAAAGTCAAGGACGTGAAGACGCTGGTCGCCCTGCTCAAGAAAGACCCGACTTCGGTCTTGTTCGGCATTGCAACGGCACTTGGTGGGGCGAATCATATTGCCACTGCGTCGGCACTCAAGGATGCAGGGGTGGATATCAAGCGGTTGCGAAATGTTGTGTTCAAGTCGGGTGGCGAAGTGACTATTGGCCTTTTGGGCGGGCACGTTGATATTGTTCCGATTTCGGCGCCTGTTGCAGTGCTGCAGATACAAGCGGGGAAAGTTCGAGTGATTGCGGTGTCTTCGGCCAACAGGCTTACCGGCGCGCTAGCCAATGTCCCAACTTGGCGAGAACAGGGGATTGATTCAACCTACTCGACCTGGCGCGGTGTCGTGGGGCCAAAGGGGCTGACGAAATCGAAAATTGCCTATTGGGATGGCTTATTTGCAAAACTTGCGTCTCTTGAAGACTGGAAGAAGGAGATCGAAACAAATCTCTGGGTGGCAAATTATCTGAACAGTGAGCAAAGCAAGAACTTCCTTGAGCAACAGCACAAGGAGCATTACGCAATCCTTCACGATCTAGGAATGGCCAAGTGATTGTTTGGGCGACCGGGTTGTCGCCGAAGTATCTTTTGCTGGAGCAGCCGCGGCCTCAAGTGGCTCTGATTCGCTTAAATCGGCCTGATGCCCGCAATGCATTAAGTATTGCAGTCCGGCGAGAAATTGCAGCTTTCGTCCAACAGGCTGATCGATGCACCGCGATTCGCGCAATTGTTCTTGCAGGCAACGCTCAGTGCTTTGCGTCAGGCGGAGACATTAAGGAGAACTCCACCTTGGGGCCCGTGGACGTAATATACCGGGGCTGGGAGAAAAGGGATTTATGGACTACGGTGGCCAGATGCCGAAAGCCTCTTATTGCGGCAGTTCGGGGATACGCACTTGGCGGTGGCGCGGAGTTAATGATGCTGGCCGATATTATCGTGGCGTCCGAAGAGGCCCGCATTGGGCAACCAGAAGTCACCGTTGGCATTATGCCTGGAAGCGGCGGTACGCAGCGCCTTCCGAAAGCCGTCGGAAAATTCATGGCGATGAAGATGCTGCTGACGGGCCGCTGGATCAGCGGTCTAGAGGCTTCACGTATCGGCTTGGTAAGCGAAGCGGTCGACGATGCGCAGGTCGAAACCCGGGCGATCGAAATCGCCAGATCGATTGCCGACAACGCGCCGCTCGCAACCAGCTTCGCGAAAGAGGCCATCCTCATTGCGGACGACAGTGCGCTTGAAGTAGGCCTCGCATTCGAGCACAAGTCCTTTCTTTCGTTGACTGCTACCGACGACTTCAAGGCAGGCGTCAGCGCGTTCCTGGACAAGAAAAAACCGCAATTCAGCGGACGATAAATCGTCACATAACAGCTCAAGAAGGAGTTCCATGCTTAAGCTCAAACATTGTTTCTTGTTCGTATGCGCCGGTGTCGTCTTTGGGATTCTGCAGCAAAGTGGCGCCCTTGCTCAGGACGCCTTTCCCTCTAAGCCGGTTCGCTTTATAGCCCCTTTTTCTGCTGGGGGCCCTACTGACCTTCTTGCGCGGGTAATCGGGCAGAAACTAAACGAGCTGTGGGGCCAGCCTGTGGTGGTGGAAAACCGCCCGGGCGCAGGTGGCAATATCGGCGCTGAAGTCGTAGCGAAGGCGGTCCCAGACGGGCACACCCTCCTGGTTTCGGCCAGTAGTGTGGCTATCAACCCTAGCATCTATTCAAAGATGCCCTTCGATACAGCTAAAGATCTGGCACCGATCGGTCTGGCCGGTGTCGTGCCGAATGTCCTGGTCGTACACCCGTCAGTGCCGGTAACGAATGTACGGGAGCTCATCTCTTTCGCGCACAAGAATCCGCGCGCTCTTCAATATGGTTCAGGCGGTAGCGGCACGGGCTCTCATCTCATTGGGGAGCTTTTTCAACACATGACCGAGACGCAGTTGGTCCACATTCCATATAAGGGCGGCTCTCAGTACGCCATGGCGTTGCTTACGGGAGAAGTGGCAGTTGCATTCAGTAACATGGTTTCAGCGCTGCCGCATGTTCGGACGGGAAAAATCAAAGCGCTCGGGGTTACTAGCTCCTCTCGCAGCGAGTTCTTGCCGAAAGTGCCCACTATCGCTGAATCAGGTGTGCCGGGGTTCGAGGCCGATTCGTGGTATGGTGTCTTCACGACCGGCCGGACGCCGCAGGAAACAGTGAGAACGCTGAACGAAGCCCTGTTGAAGACCCTGGACATGCAGGACGTTCGCGAGCGATTACATTCGCTAGGTGTTATACCGAAAAAAATGACGTCGCAGGAATTTGCCGCTTTTGTGGCTTCGGAAATGAAGAAGTGGGGCGACGTGGTGAGGATTTCGAAGGCTAAGGTGGAGTAGTGTCATGTTCGACGTGACGCGCGCCATGGTGACAAACATGATCCGGCGTCGGACTACGTGGACGAGCGGGGAAGGGGAGCTGATATGGGTTGTGCAGCAGGCAAACACTCGCGGCGATGAGTGAGCAAGACGGACCGCTCGCGGGCTATCGTGTACTTGAGCTAAGCTCGACCATCGCCGGCCCGTATTGCGGCAGGATGTTCGCCGACTTCGGCGCCGAAGTGATCAAGGTCGAGCCGGCCGAAGGCGACGTGGTGCGCGCCGTAGGCAAGCGGTTCAACGGCAAATCGCTTTACGCCGCGAGCATACTGCGCAACAAAGCGCTCATCGCGCTCGATCTGCGCCGCGCCCAGGCGCAGGACCTGGTGCGCAAGCTGGCTGCGAAGTGCGATTTCGTGGTCGAAAACTTCAGACCCGGCGCGCTGGAGAAATGGGGGCTCAGCTACGAAGCGCTCAGCCGCGACAATTCGGCTCTTATCATGGTTCGCATCAGCGGCTACGGGCAGAGTGGGCCGTACAGCGCGCGGCCCGGCTACGGCATCATCTGCGAGGCAGTCGGGGGGTTGCGCCACTTGACGGGCGATCCCGACCGGCCGCCGGCTCGGGTGGCCGTCTCGCTTACGGATTACATTACGGGACTATATGCCTTTTCCGGTGCGATGATGGCGCTCGTGCACAGGCTTAAAACCGGCCAGGGCCAGGTGATCGACACAGCGCTGTACGAGAGCGCATTCAGCTTTACCGAACAGCACATCGCGGCGTACGAGAAGCTCGGCGCGGTGGCAAACCGCCTCGGCTCCGCAACCGGCACCGCGCCGAACAACTTGTACCGTACGCGTGATGGGCAATACATCCATATCGCTGCGAATGGTCCGGCGATATTCCGGCGCTTGGCGCAATTGATGGAGCGGCCGGACCTGGTCGAGGATGCGCGTTTCAGCACCGTGCTTGCGCGTGCCGAACACCACGACGACATGGATGCGCAGGTTGCCGAGTGGGTCGTGCGACACGATCTTGCGCCGCTCGAGCAAATGCTGAACGAAGCTGAGGTTCCGGCCACGCGCATTTTCACGATCGCGGACATCTACCGCGACCCGCACTACAAGGCGCGCGGCGCACTGGTCGAAGTCCCGGACGACGATCTGGGTTCGGTCACGCTCGCCGCGCCGGTGCCCCGTCTTTCGCGTACGCCTGGGCGCATACGCAAGAGCGGCGGCCGCATCGGCCAGGACACGCGGCGTGTGCTCGCCGAGCTCGCGGGACTATCGGCTGACGAGATTGCGCGACTCGAACGCGCCGGCGTTATCTGTTGCGACAAAGGCAGGGCATGAGCTGGAAACCCGAGGTGGACGAAATCCACCAGCGCTACCGCTGGGCAGAGGAGCTTGGTGGCTCGGATGCCGTAGCGAAACATCATGCGCACGGCCGGTTCACGGTGCGCGAGCGCATCGCAGCACTGGTCGACGCGGGCTCGTTCCAGGAAATCGGCAAGCTCGCCGGCCACGCGAAGTACGAGCACGGAAAAGTGACCAACGTCATGCCGGCCCCTTACGTGATGGGGCTGGGAAAGATCGACGGTCGGCTAGTGGCCATCGGGGGCGAAGACTTCACTGTGCGCGGCGGCACCGCGACCGGCAGCGAGCGTCGCAAGGGCGGGCGCGGCGGCTTTGTCGAAGACCTTGCGTACGAATTCCGCGTGCCGCTCGTCAATCTCATCGACGGGGCTGGCGGCAGCGTCGATTCGGTGCGCAAGCGCGGCTACACCACGTTTCCCGGCTCCGGCCTCAAGGGTTTCGAGCGCTCGGTGGAGTTGCTTGCGCGCGTGCCGGTCGTGTGCGCCGTGATGGGCGCTGCGGCCGGCGGTCCCGCCGCGCGCGCCGTGCTGTCACATTTCTCCGTCATGGTGCGCGGCTCGAGCCAGATATTCGCCGCCGGGCCTCCGGTCGTCGAGCGCGCCTTCGGTAAACCGGTCGATCGCGAGCAACTCGGCGGAGCGAAAACCGCGGTGGACACCGCGGGCACTATCGACAGCGCGGTCGAATCGGAAGCCGAGGCCTGTGCGTTGATCAAGCGTTTTTTGAGCTATCTGCCGCAGAACGTGTGGAGCCTGCCGCCGGTCGTTGACTGCGACGACCCACCCGAACGGCGCGAGGAGGCGCTGCTCGATATCGTGCCGCGCGACCGGCGCAAAGCGTACAACATGCGCCAGCTGATCACGCTGGTCGTCGATTGCGGTTCGCCTTTCGAGCTTCAACCGACTTACGGGCGTGGACTGATTACGATGCTGGCGCGCCTTGCCGGCAAAGTGGTGGGGATCGTCGCAAACAATCCGATGGCTGGCGGCATCATGGACGTCAACGCCGCGCGCAAGCAGACGCATTTCATCGACCTATGTGACACGTTTCACATACCGCTCATTTTCTTCGTCGACGTGCCGGGCGTGATGATAGGCGATCAGGCGGAATCGGCGGGCATTCTGCGCGAAGGCATGCGCGCGGCGATGGCGGGAATGCAGGCCACCGTCCCGATACTCACGCTGGTGATCCGGCGCTGCTACGGCATGGCGGGAATGGCCACGCGCGATCGCGACGGTCTTGATTTCAAGATCGCCTGGCCATCGGCCGAATGGGGCTCGCTGCCGATCGAAGGAGGCGTTACCGCCGCCTATCGGCGCGAGATCGAGGCGGCCGGCGATCGCGACGAGAAAATCCGCGAGCTCGAAGCGGAGCTGAAATCGCTCGCCTCGCCTTTGCGCACCGCAGAGGCGTTTGCGGTAGAAGACGTGATCGACCCGCGCGAGACCCGCCCTTATTTGTGCGGACTCGTCGAGGCGATGCAGGAGCGGCTTGCGACCGACCTCGGCATGAAACCGCGGTACGGCGTACGCCCGTAACAACGCGAACTTTGCCCGCGCGGCAGATAGCGCAGCGAATGTACTCTGGGCGCCCGCTAACTGCGTCGTTTCATCATGCGCAGCGGATTGTAGGTGAGCACCGTCTCGCCATTCTGGTTGACGACGCGATTCATCGTGCGCACCAGACCGCTGCCGCCTTTCGATGTCGCACGCGCTTCGATCACCTCGCCTTCGACGTGGATGGTGTCGCCGACGAAAGTGGGGCCTTTCACGTCGATGGTGGCGTTGAAGAATGCCAGCCCCGTGCCTTGCATGAGGGGCACCACCAGCCCCTCACTCAGTGCGTAGACCATCATGGCCGGTACGACGCGGCCGTTGATCACCGAGCCTGTTTTCAGATACTCCGTGTCGGTGAACAGAACTTCGGTGAAGCCGGTGGCGTTCACGAAATTGATCAGGTCCGCCTCGGTAATGGTGCGGCCGAAGGTGCGAAACTTATGGCCGAGGGGAAGCTCCTCGAAGTAAAGACCGTGGCCGAGCGGTAGGATGTCAGCGTCCATGCTTTGCCTTTCTCTTGTTGAGCGGTCAGGATTTGCGGGGCAGCTGGTCGGCATATCGGAGGTGTTCATGCCGACGAGAGACCGGTTCTCGAGTAGCATGCTCGTTCCGTTCGAGCGCGTAATATATTGCATGATCCGCAATGCGGCAACTATGGAGGAGAGGAACGTGAATAACATCATGACGAGATGGGCCGGCGTGCTGACAACGGGTATGCTGCTGTCTGTGCCGCTTTCCGCGTTGGCGCAATCGGCCTGGAAGCCCGAGAAAAATGTCGAGATCGTGATCGGCGCCGGCGCCGGTGCGGCGGCAGATCGCACCGCGCGCGCGGTCCAGAAGATCATCGAGGACCGGAAGCTCGTGCCGGTCACCAGCAGTGTCATCAACAAGCCCGGCGCCGGCTATTCCTTGTCGTGGATCTATCTCAACCAGCACCCCGGCGACGGTCATTATCTCGCCATCACCACGCTGGCGCTGCTCACCAACGCAATAACCGGCGTCAATCCGCTTACCTACACTGACGTTACGCCGATCGCGCAGCTCTTCACGGACTACGTCGTAGTGGCAGTGCGCGCCGATTCGCCGCTCAAGACGGGCCGGGACCTGGTCGAGCGCCTCAAAGCCGATCCATCCGCGCTTTCGATCGCGCTCGCGGCAAGCCTGGGCAATCAGAACCACATCGCCACCGCGCTCGCCCTCAAAGCCGGCGGGGTCGACGTGAAGAAGCTCAAGATCGTCGTGTTGAACTCTTCCGCAATTTCCGTCACCACGCTGCTCGGCGGGCACGTCAATGCCGTCGCTGCGACGGTCACCAACGTGCTTGCGCAGATGCAGGCGGGCAAGCTTCGCGTGCTCGCGGTGTCGTCGCCGCAACGCCTGACCGGCGAGCTTGCGAGCATCCCGACCTGGAAGGAGCAAGGCTACGACGCGGTGTTTGGCAACTGGCGCGGCGTGATCGGCCCGAAAGGCATAAGCGCGGCGCAGGTCACCTATTGGGAAGATGTGTTTGCGAAGGTGGTTGCTACCGAGGAGTGGAAAGAAGCCATGGCGAAGAACTTCTGGAGCGATTTCTATCTAAACAGCCGCGACAGCCGCAGATTCCTCGAACAGGAGAGCAGGCAGTTGAAAGCTCTACTCACCGATCTGGGCCTGGTGAAGTAGTGCTGCGCTTCCTCTAGAACCGGCCTCTGTGGTGAAGATCGCGAATGCGAAAGTAGAGTGATTGCGCTGGCCTCCGAAGGCGGTTCCGAACGCGCTCCTCGCTGACGAATAACTCTGCCGGGCGTTTGATGCCAATCGATTGCCAGACACTACTCAACTGGGACATTCCCGAGGTTACGCAGACGATCACCCAGAAGGACACCGTGCTCTATGCGCTTGGAATCGGAGTGGGTTCGGATCCTTCTGATTCACAACAGCTGAGATTTGTATACGAAGCTGACCTAGAGACGCTGCCGATGATGGCGGTGACTCTTTGTTATCCTGGCCAATGGCACTCGGCGCCAGGAACAGGGATTGTAAGCTCACACGTCGTGCAGGGCTCGCAATCCTTCGTCATCCATAGTCCGTTGCCAACGCAGTGTACGGTACGCGGAAAGACAAGGATTACGGGAGTCTACGACAAGGGTGTTGGGAGAGGGGCTATCGTAACAACTGAGTGCGTTGTATCCGACGTTGGACGCGGGAACGTACTGTGCACCATTGGCTCAACTCATTTTTGCCGCGCTAATGGCGGTTTTGGTGGACCTAGTGGCCCTCCCTTGTCGCTAATTCAAATGCCGCCCCGGCACCCAGATGTTTCCTGCGAGTTAGAAACATTACCGCAAATGGGATTGATTTATCGACTTTCGGGCGACTACAACCCTCTACATGCAGATCCGGAATACGCGAGGCGCGCGGGTTTTAAGCGACCAATCTTACATGGGCGATGCATTTTTGGTGTAGTGGGACACGCGATCATCAAGTCCCTTTGTGACTATAGAGCAACCCTATTGAGGTCCATGAGAGCGCGATTTGTCTCGTCTGTTTACCCTGGGGAAGTCATCTGCACTGAGATGTGGCGAGAGAAAGAGTGTGTTTTCTTTCGAGCTGTAGTGCGGGGTCGCAACGTGGTTGTTCTGGATCATGGAGTGGCAGAAATCGGTTGATTGTAATTTTGTGAACGAAATCCCAGTCAATCGGTTATAGCTTTACGCGGCCTAACCAGACTCGCCATGGAGCCCGAAGAGGAGAATGGTCGTCTTCGTCACTTGGGGAAATCGTCGTGAGACGAACAAGTGAATTGTCGGTCTGGAGGATTGATTGATGGTGAGACTCGCCGATCTCCCGGAGTGGGAACGTGACCACATGCTGAACAAGATTCCGAACCTCCCCAGGTTCGGAATCAACGCATGGGTGGCCGGCCGGCCCTTGGCGAAACGCCGCGTGGCCATCGTTACTACGGCGGGTTTGCATTTGCGTGGCGACCGCCCGTTCGGACAAGGCGATGCCAGAAGCGCCTATCGTGTCATTCCGGGCAATGCCAGTGCGGCCGATATCGTGATGAGCCAGTTCTCCACCAACTTCGACCGCAGCGGGTTTCAGCAGGACCTGAACATCGCGTTTCCCATCGACCGCCTGAGGGAGCTGGCAGGCGACGGGATCATCGGCTCGGTAGCCGACTTCCACTATTCGTTCATGGGTGCGGGTTCCCCGGTCAATCGCATGGAGCCGAAAGCCCGGGAAGTGGCCGGGCTGCTGAAAAAGGACAAGGTAGACGCCGTGCTATTGACGCCGGTGTGACCAAACTGCACGTGCGCAGTTTGCGCACTATCACTCTATATCGAGGATGAGGGCATATCCACCGTCAATATCAGTCTGGTGCGGGAGCACGCGGAAGCGATCCAGCCTCCCCGCACACTCTGGGTGCCGTTCCCGCTCGGCCGGCCGCTGGGCGTTCCCAATGATCCGGCCTTTCAGCGCCGGGTCGTCATTTCAGCGTTGAGGCTGCTGGAACGTCCGTCAGGTCCGGTGCTCGAGGACTTTCCTGAGGACGTGCCGCCCATCGCCGAAGACGAGAGCCAGGAAGGCATGGCATGCCCGATCAGTTTTGCCCCTGACATGGCCAAAGCCACGCTGGCGGAGAAGGTGGCAGCCGAGATTTCCCAGCTGCGTGCTTGGCACGACCTTTCCGTGAAGAACCGGGGGAGAACCGCCACGGGCGTGGCTGGGGCCGCTCTCGAGGACTTGGTCGGGTTCATCGCTGCGTGGGCGGGGGGCAAGCCCAGGACGAATTTCAGGGACGACATTTTGCCGATCGATGCCTTGAGGCTCGCCTGCGATGAGCTGAAGACGTTCTATTCCGAGGCGGTCTTGGCGCAACCGGGAACGCACTCGATCGAGAGCATACAGGACTGGTTCTGGGGACAGACCGCAGCGGGGAAGCTGCTGTTCGATCTTCATGCCGCGACGTTGAAGAGCAGCGACAAGCTTGAGAAGTTTTTTGCCGATAACAATCTGGTGCCGCGCAGGATCCGGCACACGATCGGAAAGAAGGAAAATTGACAAAAGGCATTGTGCAGGTCGCGGAGTAGCTATGCGAGGAGCACCTTGAGAAGCGCTTGCGGCAGATGAAAAGGATCCGACGATGGACGAAGCCATACGCTCAGAGCACATAATCGTGTATAGAAATGAATTGGTCGTCAGCAATACAGCAATCAGAAATCAATATAGCGTTTGATGAGCGCCTCCGCACAGCATCATGATCTCGAGTTGCCGTCGCCGTGGGTGTGCCGCTTCGCGCCGCTGATCCGGGCGGGCGGCAAGGTGCTCGATGTCGCCTGCGGCGGCGGCCGGCACGCGCGCTGGTTAGCCGCGCGCGGGCATCCGGTGGACGCCGTCGACCGCGATCCGGTGGCGCTGGCGGAGCTTGCCGCGATACCCGGCATCACGACCCGGTGCGCCGACATCGAGGCCGGCCCCTGGCCGTACACCGGGCAGGCATTCGCCGGCATCGTCGTCGTCAGCTACCTGCACCGGCCGCTGTTTCCGCACCTGCTCGCCGCACTCCTGCCCGGCGGCGTGCTGATCTACGAAACCTTCGCTGCGGGCAACGAGCGCTGTGGCCGACCGGCCAGCCCGGATTTCCTGCTCCGACCCGGCGAGCTGCTGGAGGTGGTGCGCGGGCGGTTGCGGGTTCTCGCCTATGAGGACTTGTTCGTGACCGACCCCAAGCCGGCATTCGTGCAGCGGATCTGCGGACTAAAAGCCGGGGATGCGTCGCTGCCATGAATTTTTTGTCGCGATTCAACCGTTCGATGGTTACTTGCGTTAAGCATTGTAAGAATTTTGTAAATAGTCGCGACATATACTCGAACCACGCCATTAACGGCTATGGACGCTCCGACCACATCATCTGCCGGACCTCAGCCCGAAGAATATGGGGTAGAGGTGCTGTGCGCGAGCTGGAACCCGGTCGCAGCCGCCGTGGCCGAGCCGATCGGACTGGCCTGCCGCGAGTGGCTGGCCGACCTCACTGCGCTCGACGTCGACGCCTTCTTAAAGCAGTTCTACCGCTGCCAGCGCAGCTGACACCGGGGCCGCAGGCCGACTTGGCGCTGCGGGCGCCCGGCCGCCTGTGCCCCTAGGAGTTTGTCGGACTTAGGCCGGACAAACTCCTAATGCAACCAATCCCACGGGGCATGGTCACAACGCTATCCCCGCACCGCCTGAATCAGGTAAAATGGTGTGATTTATACGGGGCCAGAACGCGGCCCTTTTTCACGGGAAATCCTATAGATGGCAACGCTGCAGGGCAGCCTGGTCGCGATCGTTACGCCGATGGGGGAAGACGGCGGACTCGATTTCGACGCTTTTCGAAAACTGATCGATTGGCACCTCAAGGAAGGCACCGACGGCATCGTCGTGGTCGGCACCACGGGCGAGTCGCCAACAGTGGATTTCGACGAACACCACGTGTTGATCAAGACCGCGGTCGAGCACGCGGCGGGGCGCATTCCGGTCATTGCGGGCACTGGCGCCAACTCGACGCGCGAGGCGATCGAACTCGCCGCCTACGCCAAGCAGGTCGGCGCCGACATGAGCCTGTCGGTCGTGCCGTACTACAACAAGCCGACCCAGGAAGGGCTATACCGTCACTTCAAGGCGATCGCCGAGGCGGTCGACATCCCGCAGATTCTCTACAACGTTCCCGGCCGCACCGTCGCCGACTTGCAAAACGATACCACGCTGCGCCTGGCGCAGGTCCCGAATATCGTGGGCATCAAGGATGCGACCGCCAACCTCGAGCGCGGTAGCGACCTGCTGCGCCGCAAGCCGCAGGATTTCCTGGTATTCAGCGGCGACGACGCAACTGGGCTCGCGCTCATGCTGCTCGGCGGTTACGGTGTCGTCTCGGTCACCGCCAACGCGGCGCCGCGGCTGATGCACGAGATGTGCGCGGCTGCGCTGGCCGGCGACATCACGCGGGCGCGCGAGATCAACAACCGGCTGCTGGGGTTGCATCGCCACTTGTTCTGCGAAGCGAATCCGATTCCGGTCAAATGGGCCGTGCAGCAGATGGGGCTCATCGAAGGGGGCATACGGCTGCCGCTCACGCCGCTTTCCCCGGGGTTTCATGATCAGGTGCGCGATGCGATGCGGCAGGCGGGGATTGCCGCATGACGTGGCTGTCGCGGCTCGACTCAACAGAGGACCGTATGCAACCGCTTGGATTAGTTCGCATTCTGGGGTGCGCGGTCGCAACGCTGGCCCTGATTTCCTGCGGTTCCTTTGAGCTTCCTTCGAAGAAGATCGATTACAAGTCGGCAGGCAAGCTGCCGCCACTCGAGGTTCCACCGGATCTGACACGGCCAAGCGGTGACGATCGTTTCACCGTGCCCGACGTTAACCCGAAGAGTTCCGCAACCTATTCGGCCTACAGCAAGGACCGGTCGGGTCAGCCGCAGGCGGCTTCCAGTAGCGTGCTGCCGCAGCAGAGAGATGCGCGCATCGAGCGCAGCGGCACCCAGCGCTGGCTGGTGGTAAAGGGGGAACCCGCGGCGATGTGGCCGGTAGTCAAGGATTTCTGGCAGGAAACCGGCTTCATCATCAATCTTGAAATTCCCGAGGCGGGCGTCATGGAGACGGACTGGGCTGAGAACCGTGCCAGAATTCCAGACGGGATCATTCGCAATACATTGGGCAAGCTGCTCGACGCCGTCTACTCGACTTCGGAGCGCGACAAGTTCCGCACGCGGCTTGAGCGCGGAAGCGAAACGGGTACCACCGAAGTCTATATCAGCCACCGCGGCATGGAAGAGATCTACACCTCGGCTGCCCAGGATCAGACCAGGTGGCAGCCGCGCCCGCCCAATCCCGAACTCGAAGCGGAGATGCTGCGACGGCTGATGGTGCGTTTTGGCGTCCAGGAAGAGCGCGCCAAGGCGCAGTTGGTTGCGACCGGTTCCGCAGTGCCGCGCGCGACGCTCTCGCGCGGCCAGGGGACGTTGTCGCTGAACGAGCAGTTCGACCGCGCGTGGCGGCGCGTGGGACTTGCGCTCGACCGCGTCGGCTTCACCGTCGAGGACCGCGACCGCTCCAAAGGCTTGTATTTCGTGCGTTATATCGATCCCGAGATCGACAACAAGACAGCCGAGAACAAGGGATGGCTGTCCAAATTGAAATTCTGGGGCAGCAGCGACAAGCCGAAGACCGAACAGTTCCGGGTCCTGGTCAAGGACGCCGAATCGGGCGCGGAGATCAACGTGCTCAACAAGGATGGCGTGCGCGAGCAGTCCGAGACAGCCAATCGCATCCTTTCGCTGCTCTACGAGCAGCTCAAGTAACAGACAGGCGAGAGGCGAGAGGTGAGAGGAGTGAAACCCGCAGCTCCAACCTCTTCGCTCTGTTTTCCGCCTCTCTCCTCTCTCCTTTCTCCTCTCCTGCCGTGATGCGCTTCGCATCATTGGGCAGCGGCAGCCAGGGCAATGCTCTGGTTCTCGAAGTCGGAACCACGCGGCTGCTGCTCGACTGCGGCTTCGGTGTCAGCGAAACAGCCACCCGTTTGGCGCGGCTGGGGCTGGAACCCGACGACCTTGACGCCGTCGTTGTCACTCACGAGCACGATGACCACATCGGCGGGGTGGCGCGACTTGCGCGCAAACACGACCTCCCTGTCTATCTTACCCATGGCACATTGACGGCGCTCGACGGCGAACGCTCGGCGATCGCCGAAATCACCGTCATCGACAGCCACACCGCTTTCGCAATCGGCGACATCGAGGTGTGGCCCTACCCGGTGCCGCACGATGCGCGCGAGCCGGCACAATTCGTGTTCGGCGACGGAGCAAGCCGGCTCGGCGTGCTCACCGACGCCGGTTCGTCGACACCCCACATCGAAGCCATACTCTCGGGACTTGACGCGCTGGTGCTCGAATGCAACCACGATCTCGACCTGCTCATGAGCGGCGGTTACCCGCCGTCGCTCAAGCGGCGCATCGCCAGCCGTTTCGGGCATCTCGATAACCGGACCGCGGCGCAACTGCTGGTGAGTATCGATTGCAGCCGGCTGCAACATCTGATCGCCGCGCACCTTTCGCGGCAGAACAACACGCCGGAACTCGCGCGCGCGGCGGTGGCGCAGGCGCTCAACTGCACGCCGGAGTGGATCGGCGTCGCCAGTCAGGACGAGGGATTTGGATGGCGGGAGATTTAATGCGGGTGATGAGTGATGGGTAAAGAGTAATGGGCAGGAACAACGAGCATTGGTCGCTTGTCGCCCATCACCCATTACTCATATCTCATAACGAAAAAAGCCGGCCAACAGGCCGGCTTTTTTTGTACTGCCGAGAAATTACTTCTTCTCGTCTTTCTTCATTTCATCTTTCTTCATTTCGCCAGCCGGAGCAGCGGGCGCAGCCTCACCAGCCGGTTTGGCAGCCTCGCCAGCCGGAGCGGGTGCCGGGGCCGGCGCAGGTGCCGGAGCCGCGGCGGGCGCCGGAGCGGGTGCAGGAGCGGCTTTCGGGGCGGGCGCCGGAGCGGGTTTTTCACCGCAGGCGTTCAAACCCAGACCAAGTGCAAGCAAAGAAGCGAGGAGGAGCGAGCGTTTCATGTTTTTTCCTTAGACAAAAAAGAGAGTTATCACCAAATAACAGCCGGTCGGCGGGAGACCGACCAAACCTTAACGACCGAGTCGATCCAGCCGTTGACTAGAGGATCAATAACGGACAAACCCGGTATCCCCTTTGCGACAATTATAAACGATATCCGAGCTATCTTACAGCCCGCTTACATTGGCCGAGACCGCGGGGCCTGAGGCTTCCCGGATTTCATCGAAGCGGTCGATGAGCTGCTGCGCCCCGAGAACATCGTTGGTGCCTTGGGCGGCGCGCAGGTGGTCGTAGTGGAAGCGGTGCACGTAGTGGGATGCGTCGAATATGACAAATGGGTCGTAAACGTGCTTGGCGGGGCGCAGGGTTTCGCGGATGCTGACGGCGTAGCTGAATTGCTGCAGCAGCAGCAACATCCGCGGGCAGACGCGTTCGAGCGTGTCCACTTCGTGCAGCACGATCAGCAGGCGGTTCAGCCGGCTGGCGAGCAGGAACTGCCGCAGCAGCTCAAAGCGTTGCGGCGAGTTATAGGCGCGGCTCAAGGACTTGTCAAAAACGCGGATCACGCTCTGGGTCTGCGGGATCAGGCTGTCGATCACCGCCTCGTATTCGCGCATGCCCTCAAAGCGACGGTATTCGGCGTTGGGAAGATTGCCGGGTTGTTCCATCGTTCACCCGTTCACTCACTCACTCACTCGTTCGCGCGTGTCAAGTTCAATATAGCCTGCGCGGTACCATTGGTAAAGCCAGTGCGCGGCTTCGGCGTCGAGCGCAAGCGGGGCCGCAATCCGGCGGCGGTCGGCGAGCCTCGCCAGCAGGGGCGTGGCCGCCCGGCCGACTTGGCACCGCTCGCCGTTGATGAAAACCTGGCGGCCGCGGAACAGCATCTGCGTTTTCAGGTCGAGCTGCAGGCCGAGCCGCGCGGCGCGGCGCGCGAACGCGGCGGCCGTGAGCGGCCGCGCCGGGGGCGTGAAGAAAACGTGCGGCTTGGGCTCGGTCAGATATTGTCCGAGAAACCGCAGAATATCGCTGGCGCGCCAGTCGATTTGGCCCAGCATGCGCCGGACCTTTTGCAGCATGCCGCCCCCGATGCGGGCCGGGTGGTGCTGCACCTGAAGCTCGGGATCGCGGTAGATGCCCTTGAGCGCAAGTTCGTCCTGCAGAAATTCCAGGAAGCGCGCGCCAAGTTCCTGGGCACCCGGTGCGCGGAATCCGACCGAGGCGGTCAGACAGTGGTCGATTGCGATGCCGTCATGGGCGATGCGCGGCGGCAGATACAACATGTCGCCCGGAGCGAGCAGCCACTCACGCTCAGGGTGAAAATCACGCAGCACCTTGATCGGCGCATTCTCTATCAGCGCAAGATCCCGCTGGCTGCTGATGCGCCAGCGACGCGTGCCGGCGAGTTGCAGCAGGAACACATCGTAGCTGTCAAAATGCGGGCCAACGCCGCCACCCGGAGGCGCGTAACTCACCATCACGTCATCAAGCCGCGCATAGGGGATGAAGGCGAATTCAAGCAGCAACGCCTGCGCCGCCGGCAGCATCTGATTGATCCCCTGCACCAGCAGTGTCCAGCCGCGGGCCGGCAGCCGCGCCAATTCCCGTTTCGAGAAAGGGCCGTGCGCCACCTGCCACCGGTTGCGGGTCCGCGAGACGATCCGCGACTGCACGTCGTCCCGGGCTGCAAGCGCAAACAGCGCATCGCGAGTCACCAGCTTTGCGTAGTGCGGCAGCGCCCGGCGGGCGAGCAGCGGCTTCTTTTGCCAGTGACGGCGCAGAAATGCCCGGACGGAAAGGCCGACGAGGATTTTTTGCGTCATGGCGGGCGATTATAGCGCGCGGGAAATCGCCGACCTCGACGGCGCTTGACCGCGGCCCGCACTATTCACAAAATTCGGATAGAATCGAACCGAGGAGCGAAATGGATTTGTCTATGCTGCAAACGGGTCAGCCTGCGCCGGTTTTCGACCTTCCCGACGCCGACATGAACATGGTGAGTCTTGCGAGCTTCAAGAATCACCGCCATGTCGTGCTGTACTTCTATCCCAGGGACGACAGGCCAGGCTGCACCATGGAGGCGATCGACTTCACCGATCTCGAGGGCGAGTTCAATCAACTCAAGACCGTGGTGCTCGGCGTCAGCATGGACGATTGCCTCGCTCACGGTTCGTTCCGGGACAAGCACGGCCTGTGCGTGCAGCTGCTTGCCGACGTCGACGGCGAGGTGTGCCGCCGCTACGGCGTGCTGCACGAAAAAGAAGTAGAGGGCAAACGGAAAACCGGCATCATGCGTTCGACCTTCATCATCGACCGCAAAGGCGTGCTCAAGCACGCGCTCTATGGCGTGAACCCGCGGGGCCACGCCGTCGAGGTGCTTGGCCTGGTGAAGGGGATCGCCAAATGCAAATAGCCAAGAACGTGGTGGTGGCGCTGCACTATGAACTGTTTGATGTCGATGGCAACCTGATCGAAAAAACAGATACGCCGATCGAATATCTGCACGGCGGCTACGACGGCATCTTCCTGCTGGTCGAGCAGGCCCTCGATAGCAAGAGCGTCGGTGACGCCTGCCGCATCAGACTCGCGCCGGACGACGCGTTCGGCGAGTACGACGCCGAGTTGGTGCACGTCGAGCCACGCAGCAAATTTCCCGGCAACCTCGAAGTCGGCATGCAGTTCGAGGGTCGAACCGATGATTCCGACGAAGTGCTGGTTTACACCGTGACCGATATTGCCGAAGACAAGGTGGTCGTCGACGGCAACCATCCTCTGGCGGGGCAGACGCTGGACTTTTCCTGCACCGTGGCCGACGTGCGGACTGCTACCGCCAAAGAGATCCAGCACGGTCACGTGCATGATGGGCATGGGCACCATCATTGAGATAACGATGAACGAGGAACGCGAAACGATGAAGTAAACCTCCTGCTTCATTCTCTTGTTCATCACTCATCATTCATCGTTCATCGTTTCTCTCAGCTTCCCGGCGTCACTTCAAACTTCACGTTTCCCGCGTTCTCGCGCACCCTTACCCGCACCCAGTTCACGCTCGGGCTGCCGAATACCTCGATGCGGATGAAGTTGGCGAGCGGACGGCGCGTGTCCGGGTGCAGGAGCGGGCGGTCGACGCGGAAACGGTGGGTGTCACCGTGGATCAACACCACTTCACCGGGGAAATCCGTGGTTTCGCCGACCAGCGTCTCGAGCAACGGCACATAACCGTGTCGCCGCGCGCCCGCCGCCGCCCATGGATTGGCCTGCATCAGCAGCACTACACCGGCGAGTTGTTGCTCGCGCGCGAGGCGGAACGATTGCCTGATCCAGTCGCGCACGGCCGCATCGCGGGCGCGGAATTCCGCGCGGTCGCGCGTGAAGTTGTTGTCGCCACCCGGCACATTAAGCGTCGCGAACAGGATGCCGCCGTGCACCCAGCGTGCGTGTTCCCGGTAAGGATGCGCTCTCTTCGCCTCCGTTTGGCGCGCTAATGCGAGGCGGCGCTGGCCGAGGCTCGCGGCCTCCGCAAAGAACAACTCACGCAATTTCCGCAGGCGCTCCAGGGGACGGTAGCCGCCGGCCGCGTTCCGCCAACAGTCGGTCCAGTCATTGTCGCCGGGAACGAAAACGAACGGGTGGCGCGACAGCTCGAACCATTGCTTGCGCTGCAGAAACACTTCGTCGCTGCAGGCGCTGTGCCCATTCTTGAAATCGCCGACGTGTACCACGAATGCGAGCGGCTCGCGGTTGAGTTCGGCCATCATGGCGATAAAGCCCGTTTCTTCCTCCGCCGTATAGGGCGTATCGCCGAGCGCGGCGAAGGTGAAATCGGCGGCGAAAACGCTGCAACACAATGCGGTCCATAGCGCCGCGCCGCCGATTAACCTAAAAATCATTTCAATGAAACCGCAGATAAACGCGGATATACGCAGATAAGATCAATCAGGAAGACCAGTCATCCGCTTTACATTGCCAAGCGAGGACTCAAACGAAATAAGGGCCTCAACTAGTTTGGGCGACTCTCTGGCAATCCATCCTTTGATTGTAATCCGTCGATGGGAGGACGGACTGAAATCGAGATAGAACGAGATCATTAGAGTGCGGTGGAGAAAACCGGGTAAGAAGTATTGCGAAGTTATTGTATGTTAAAGATTGTGGATTTGGTTTTCATCGGCTAATGGGTGCGTTTATCTGCGGCTGATCCTGTCTTTCAATCATCCAGTTGTCGGCGCAGGCGGTAGAGGAGATCGAGCGCCTCCTTCGGGCTCAACGCATCGGGGTTGGTGTCGCGCAGCAACCGCATCGCTGCGTGATCTTCGACCGCGGTTGCGTCCGGCGCAGCGGAAGCCGTGGCGGCGAACAGGTCACGCTGCGGTCCCGGAGTCAATCCGTGTTCCTCCAGGAGCGCGAGATTCCTGCGCGCCGCGCGGATCACGGCCGCCGGCACGCCGGCAAGCTGAGCGACCTGCAGGCCGTAGCTCTGGTTGGCCGGACCTTCTTCGACGCTGTGCAGGAACACGATGCGATCCTTGTGCTCGACCGCGTCGAGATGGACGTTGACGACCTGACGGAATTCCTCCGCCAGCCGCGTAAGCTCGAAGTAGTGCGTGGCAAACAGTGTCAGGCTCTTGTTTTTCTCGACCAGGTGGCGCGCGATCGCCCACGCCAGCGCCAGCCCGTCGAACGTGGAAGTGCCGCGTCCGATTTCATCCATCAGCACCAGGCTCTCGGCTGTAGCGTGATGCAGGATGTAGGCGGCCTCGGTCATTTCCACCATGAAGGTCGAGCGCCCGCCGGCAAGATCGTCGGCGGCGCCGATGCGGGTGTAGATCTGGTCGATCGGACCGAGGCGCGCGCGCTTGGCCGGCACGAACGAGCCGCAGCAGGCGAGCAGCGCGATCAGCGCGACCTGGCGCATGTAAGTGGATTTGCCGCCCATGTTGGGGCCGGTGACCAGCAGCATCTGGCGCGCGCTCGAGAGCTGCGCATCGTTGGCGATGAAATGCTCGACCTGGCCTTCCACCACGGGGTGTCTGCCGGCTTCGACCTCGATCAGCGGCTCATCGGCGAACTCGGGGCTCGCCCAATCGAGCACCGCAGCGCGTTCGGCGAAGGTCGCCAACATGTCGAGTTCGGCGAGCGCAGCGGCTGCGCGCTGCAATTGAGGGATGTGCGCCGCGAGATCGTCAAGCAGCTTCTCGTAGAGGAATTTCTCGCGCGCGAGCGCCCGCTCCTGAGCGGAAAGTGCCTTGTCTTCAAACGTTTTCAATTCGGGCGTAATGTAGCGCTCGGCATTTTTCAGCGTTTGGCGGCGGCGGTAGTCGTCCGGTACCCTGTCGGCCTGGGCGCGCGTGACCTCGATGTAAAAACCGTGCACCCGGTTGTATTCGACCTTGAGATTGGGAATCCCGGTGCGGCTTTTTTCCCGCGCCTCGAGTTCCATCAGGAACGCCCCGCAGTTCGTCTGAATCGCGCGCAGCTCGTCAAGCTCGGCATCAAAGCCGTCGGCGATCACGCCGCCTTCGCGCAGCACCGCCGCCGGCTCCGGCCTGATCGCCGCCGAGAGCAGCGCGGTGAGGTCGTCCTGCGGCGCGAGCGCGGCAGCAAGTGCGGCAAGCCGCGGAGTAAGTGCCGTGGCAACGACGGCGGTAAGTTCCGGAAGACTTGCGAGCGTATCGCGCAGTCCGGACAGATCGCGCGGGCGCGCCGACTTCAGTGCGATGCGCGCGGTGATGCGCTCGACATCGACGCAAGTTCTGAGGATCTCGTGCAGCGCCGAATAAATGCCGCGGCCAGTATCGCCCATAACCGCCGCGACCGCGGCGAGCCGCAATTCCAGCACTTCGCGGTCGCGCAGCGGATGATGCAGGGCGTGGCGCAGCAGCCGGCTGCCCATGCCGGTGGCGCAGGTGTCGAGCAGCGAGAGCAGCGTCGGCGCCGCTTCGCCGCGGATCGTCTCGGAAATTTCAAGGTTGCGGCGGGTGGCCGGGTCCATGCGCACGAAGGCGCGTTCCTGCTCCACCGTGAGCGACTTGACGTGCACGATCGTCGTGCCCTGCGTTGATCTTGCGTACTCGAGGAGTGCGCCGGCGGCGGCGACCGCAGAGGTCAGGCCGGCGGCGCCAAATCCCGACAGATCCAGCGTTTCGAACTGTCTGCACAAATTACGGCGCGCGGCGTCGAAATCAAAATACCATGGCGGCAACCGCTTGACGGCGGCATCGCCGTTGGCGAGCTGCGGCAATTCCGCCGCATCGGCGACCAATATCTCTGAAGGGCGCAGCCGTTCGAGTTCATTGGCGAGGTCCGCGACGACAATTTCCATCACAGCGAACCGGCCAGAGGCGAGCGACAGCCAGGCGAGTCCCACCGTGGCGCGGTGGACGTGGAGCGCGAGCAGCAGATTGTCGCGCTTGTCGTCGAGCAGCGCCGAATCGGTGAGCGTGCCGGGTGTGACGATGCGCGTGACCTGGCGCTCGACCGGGCCTTTGGACGTGTTGGGATCGCCGATCTGCTCGCAGATCGCGACGGATTCGCCGAGCCTGACGAGCTTCGCGAGGTACTGATCGACCGCGTGGTATGGCACGCCGGCCATCCTGATCGCTTCGCCGGCGGAGGCGCCGCGCGTGGTCAGCGTGATGTCGAGCAAGCGCGCGGCGCGCTCGGCGTCGTCGTAGAACATCTCGTAGAAATCCCCCATCCGGTAGAACAGCAGCATGTCCGGATGCTGCGCCTTGATGCGCAGGTACTGCTGCATCATCGGGGTGTGTCGGGAAATTTCGGGCGCGCCAGGTCCCTTGTCCGACTTTTCGTTTTGCGGTATAACTCCCTGTTGTTCCAAGAGAAATAAGCCTTAGATCGTGGTTCTTCTGTTCAAGATTGGGCAAGTCTTTGCAAGTCCTTGCCCGCCAATTCAGTGTAGGTGCCGGTATAGATCGACCTTTCGAGAGGATGCATGGCGCGCAAACCTACACTGAAAACCCCGCAGCCTCTGACCGCCGCGATTATCGCGTACATGAAGCCGGGCGAGGAGCGCGGTGACGCGCAGTGTGCCGGATTGCGCGTGCGCTGTCTGGCTTCAGGGCAGAAGGTCTTCTTCTATCGCTACCGCGCCCGCGATGGCGCGCTGCGGGAGATCAGACTGGGCCAAGTCGGACCGCTGACGCTCGCCAAGGCGCGTGACGCCGCTTTAAGGAAGCGGCTGGAGCGGGACCAGGGTAAAGACCCTCAGCTCGAAAAGCGAAAGCAGAAAGTGGAGGCGACGCGCGAGCGGGTCGCGCAGCGCCAGGCGGCCTATACGCTCGAGGATCTGGTCAACGAATATATCGAGGAAGCGCTCAAGGGCCAGAAGCGCGGCGCCGAGAGCGCCCGGATACTGCGGCAGGACCTGCTGCCAGTGCTTGGCCACCGGCCGGCGCTGCAGATCACGCGGCGCGAGCTGCAGGACGAGGTAATCCGGCCGAGGATGGCGAAGGCGCCGCGGGTGGCGACGCAGCTCCTGTCCCGGATCAGGTGCGCCTACGCTCACGCGATTGAGCAGGGACGGCTGCCCGATGATTTCATCTCCCCGACGATCGGCATCAAAGGGGCGCCGCAGGTGCGCAGGCGGCGTGCTCTGACGGACGCCGAGCTCGCGACCCTCATGAAGTGGCTGCCCCACAGCCCCTACAGCCGCACCGTGCGCGAGGCGCTGTCGCTGGTGCTGCTCACCGGCTGCCGTTCAGGAGAGGTGATTGCCGCGCTCTGGCGCGACATAGATCTTGAGCGCGGCGTGTGGACGATCCGCGAGACGAAGAACGGCGATGGATGGGTCCAAAGGTGTCCTAAAAGTCCCCTTGAATACCTGGAGGGGGGATATGAGACTGATGTGTTTTCTCGGCCTTTGCCTGTTAGTTTTTGCGCCGACCCAAGACGCTCACGGGCAAGATGACCAGCGCCACGAAATCATAAGTAAGAAGAAGATATTTTCGGCCTATTTTAAGGGCGCCACGGCGGATGTCGGAGCGATCAACTTTGCAAGAGACCCAGCGGAAGTTGAAACGGCATCAGTGAGGCTGGTTCAGAAAACGGACTATACCTTCAACCTCCTGCAGCAGAATCAGTTGCTGGACATGAAGCTGCAAGCCTACAAGCATAGCTGGCTCGATCTAAAACCTGACCTCTCGAAAAATCCCACCGACCCGATGACGCGTGCAAAGTTTCAAGTGTTCTTCAAGAATTTCGCCTCAGCCACCGATGGAACCAATTGCACCTTCGTTGTAAGCGCATCACAAGGTGAGGGGGCATTGGTAATGTACGCGAAGGCACAGGATGTGGACACGGGAAGGCAATATAGGGAATTGGGTATGGTCGTAGTTACTCTCGATCGTCGATCTTCCTTAACCACTGGCTGGTCGCGCGCACCGGCGAAGAGGTAGTGAGCGGCGGGTCGAAGTACCGTCCTAGCACGCCGCGCGCCGCGGATTCAGCAAGCCAGCGAGAAACCGCATAGGCATCGTGCTGATCCGTCGTGCGCTTCTCGCGCGGATAGCGATTGCGAAAGATGGACGGATAGACTTCGGCGATCACCGCCTTGCCTTCGGCTGGCGTCCAGCCGTCGAACGGCCGGATGTGCACGCGCCCGCCCACGGCTTCGCGGATGCGCTTGAGCCATGGAATACCCGCGTGCGTGGACTTCGCGACTTGGCCTTGCACGTCAAAGTGGAACACGCTCCTTGCCGAGGAAGTCCAACGCTCGCACAGCCGGAATTCTGTTGCACGGCCCGTGCGCGCGCCCGGCGGTGGTCCGCCCCTTCGCGCGAGCGCGCCGTCGCGCACGAAATCCACATAGACGTGATCTCCATCCGTCGGCCAGTAATGAATAAAGTTGTCCAGGAACTGCGGCCATGACTTCAACCTGTGCCGCTTGAAGTAGCCGACGGGAAATGAGAAGCCATGATCGATGCCGGCGACGTTGCGCACACCCTTACGGGCGAGATCCATCAGGTAGGCGGCGATCTCGGCGGGCGTCCAGTTGCACGGCATATTGTTGTTCGACGGTGCGGGCGAAAACTGCCGTTCAGGACTGCCCACCGGGCTTCGCGGCATACACCTGCAGCTCCTTGAGGCGGCACGTGGGCGTGCGCGCGCCGGAGTAGTCGATGCCGATGAAAAGATCGAATTCGCTGCTCACGCCTGTGCTTGCTCGTTCACAAGTGGTGAACCATCGGGCAGGGTGAGACGGAATTGCACGCGCGAGCGCTCAAGCGCGCTAGTGCGCTTGACGGCCTCGATGAGCGCATTCACGTCCGCATAGTCGAAAGCACCGGTCCATTGCTGCATAAGCGAGAGGGCGCGAATGAGGCCGCTGGGATTATCCTGGCGCGACAACTGCCGTTGGCAGTCCACGTACTCTTCATGAAATAGCGTCGGAATGATGATGCGCGCCTCGCCCACGCGTGAAAGCTCGGCATTCATCACTAACCGGGACATCCGGCCGTTTCCATCATTGAATGGGTGAACCTCCGTCACGAGGAACGAGTAATAGATCGCGCGGGCCAGGCCTTCAGGAATGCTTCGCGCCAGCAGCGAGCCCTCGATGAGGGTGCCCCTCACCATGTGTGGAACGACAAACCAGGTTCCACCCGCCCGGTTTGGTTCGAGCTTGAACTCACCAGGACTGCTTTCGGAACGCTTTTCGAGCATTTGCGCGTGACGCCTCGCGAGTTCCTCGGGAAAATCCGCGCCAAACGGAGGAACCGTATCGCGGCCGGGAGACTGTAGCGCCAGCCGGAAGACGCCAAGTATGTCGTGGGAGTCTTTCGGCCGCCGTTCGATGATGCGTCCTTCAAGCGCGATATCGCGTGCCTCCTCGATTTCAAACTCGGTGCCTTCCATGTAGTTGGAGAAATAGGCTTCGAGGAACGCAAAATGGGAACGCGCCGGCTCGTTTCCCGCAACTGCGGGACGACGGGCGAGTACGATCGCCCGAAGCTTCGCGGCGAGCACCTCGAAGCGCGCCATCCGCTCCGTGTCAACGGGCGTGCCTTTTGCCACGAGCTTGCCTTCTTTCGTCTTGAGGATGCCGTCGGCGTGGGTTGCCAGCAGCGCGCCGATGAGCTTGTCGAGCTTCCTGAATTGGTCCTTGAAGCCCAAAGGTTCCACGAGCGCTCTCGCGTCGTCGCGGATTCGGTTGAGTCCGGCCTCACCGTTCGCGTGCAATATCTTGATGAGCAGCTCTTCGATAGCCTTTGCACCTGCGGACTTGCCGCGGGTCCCCCGCTCGGGAGACAGGTTCTCCAGGAGATGGCGCGGACGAGATGCGAAGTAAAGCTTGCCGTCTCCGAGCGGCATGTCGCCGGGGAGCGGTCCCGCTCCTTTGACCAGAACCGCCTGCACGCCCGGCAGAGTAATCTTTCGATTGAAGTTGGTAGGGTGGCTGAGGTACACAACGCCATCTTTCGTGAGTCCCCCGGCGTAGGCGCTGCGGTACGACACAACCGCTCCGGGAGCAAGGGCGCCGACTATGCGAAACCAATTGCGGCGCACAACTGCTTTCTGCGTTCCCGGATCTTTCTCGCGGAGATAGATGCCTTCAGCAATGCGGGTCAGTTCGCCTTCCTTGGCTCGGCGCTGAATAGCCCGCGTTTCGGCTCCCGATTCGTTGCCTCGGGTGATGAAAACCTCGTCTTGTCGGGTGGTAGCTAAATTTGCCAAGGCGGCCCCCTGGTTTGTCGTCTATCCGCTATTGTAATACATATATTGTCGTCCATGTGCTAATTAATGTGGCGCCTGTGTCGGCATGCCGCTATGTAGCGGGATTCCACAGCACAAATTGTCGTCTATACCATGATTTATATGGCTATTTTGTCGCTATACCGCTAAAACTCACGGCTCGTTGGACTTGGATATTGAAAAGAAACAACTCGTCGTAGTGTGGCTACGACAACTCAGGTTTTTTCAAATGCAAGGGAATGCCCAGCTCGTTCGGCTATTCAGCCAATTCAATAGGAAATCACCCCCTCGTTTTCCTACTGCCCTGCGCCGCGGCTGCGCCTACGCTATGGCTGTGGGACTTCGCAAAAACGTGACGATCGGCCTTTCGCCGGAGGAATGCCTGCGCGTCCAGGGCGCAGCTGCGGTTGCGGGGGTGCCGGTGGTGACCTACCTCAAATGGCTCTTGCGAGGAGGGGCGGCGGTAGATGGTATGGGCGGGCATACGACCGCAGTTCTTGAGCGCTTGGACGCAATCAGCGTCGCGATCGCGAGGCTTTCGAGCTTGCCGGAAGGCCGAGCGGTTTTACGTCAACCACATCGTGCTCGCGGAGTCGGTCTGGGTGCTGCATAGCGTTTATCGTTATCGCAAACCCGATTTGTTGCGGTTCCTTAACGATGTCCTGGGCAATGCCAGCCTCGTGATCGAAAACGAGTCGGAGGTGGAGTCGGCGTTATATCTTTATCAGCAGGAGGCTGCCGACTTTGCCGATTGCCTGATTGCCGCAAAGAATTTCGCGGCAGGCTGCGAAGCGACGGTCGCATTCGACGAGATCGCTGCCCGGATTCACGGATAGTGCCTGTTCTCGTACGCCTCGACGAGCGTGACCGGCACGTCCAGGCGTTCGCCCTCGGGCGTATCGCGTTCCGCCGCCATCAGCGCCTCGATCTCCTTCAGCGCGGAGCGGTAATCCGCTTTGGTCTCGATAGGCATTGCTTCAGTAGTGGTAGCGTGCCTGCGCGATGTACAGCGTGCCCGCCTCGACGCGATAGACCAGGCGGTGCTCGTCGCTGATGCGGCGGGACCAGTAACCCTGCCATTCGTGTTTCAGCGCCTCTGGCTTGCCCACGCCCGCAAAGGGACTGCGACGAATGTCGGCGATCAGGGCCTCGATGCGCGCAAGCACGTTCGGGTTGCGCTTGCGCCACCACGCGAGGTCCTCCTTTGCCTGCGTGGTGTAGTAGGGCTCACCGGCGACGGGTGCGGCGGGGCCGGTGCGCGGCTGCGCTGCGGGCGATTTCTTTTTCGATTTCCTCATGAGCGGCGCGCAGGCGCGAAGCGTTCTTGGGACTGCGGAACAGATGGGCCGTCGCTTCCAGCGCCGAGTACTCCTCCGCCGACAACAACACGGCGGGCTTGCCGCGCTGCCGCACGATCAGGAGCGGCGTGCGATCCTCGTTCACTTTGTCGAGCGCCTTGGCGAGCTCGTTGCGCAGGCGGGAATAGGTGATGGTGTCGGGCATGGATATGTCCAATGTATTGGACAATTCTATCCGAAGAACGGCGGCGCCGCCATCCTTCCTCCTCCGTTACAGTCGTGCGACGCGCTCCAGCATCTCCCGCTCGGGCCAGTGCACCACGCGGCCGGCCATTGCCGGACGTTCGTTGAGATGGCGCGAGGCCAGGACCGGGTCGAGATCGAGCACGTTGCCGATGCGCATCAGCATCCCGTCAGGTCCCGGCGCGCGATGGTCATGGGCCCAAGCACCGAGCGATCTGTGGCGGTGTCGAAGCGCGGCGCCCCGAAAGCGAGTTCGATCTTTTTCAGCACCGCTTCTCTTGCCCCGCCGGTTGCGAGCGAGGCGAGAAACAGCTCGCGGTGCCAGCGTCCGAGTTCCTTGAACTGCGGCGCGCGCAGCCCCGGCAGGAACAGGCAGTAGCGCGTCGCGTCGTGGCAGAACAGGAGGCACTGTCGGCGATCGATCTGGTAGAGGTTTGCGTGCCAGCTTCCCAGCGGTCCCGCTTCCTCGAGCCGCTCGCTTGATACTTCCCGAAGACGTGCGGCGAGCTTGCGGGTGCAGTGAACGATCAAAGTGGTCCTATCTGTGCTGGATGTTTGCCTGTTATTTTAGGCGTTAAGACGTTTATAGCCTACTTAACTGGGCAGTTATAGGAATAAGAGGTTGACGTATGTGCCGAATTTACCCTAATATATTAGGCACTATTTAACTTAGCGCCTAATATTATGGGCATAAAGAAAACTCTCCCCACCGCGGCTACCGAGCGCATCAAGGAGCTTGGCCACCGCCTGCGACTGGCCAGGACTCGCCGCGGCATGACGATCGCCGAGGTTGCGGCCAAGGCCGGCATCAATCGCAACACGCTCAACGCGCTCGAACTTGGCAAGCCCGGTGTTGCGATCGGAGCCTACGTCACCGTTCTGTGGGCGCTGGGCTTGGACAAAACGCTGGACGGCGTCGCTCACCCCGACGCCGATACCCACGGCAAGACGCTGGAGGCGTCACGCCGGCCCGCACGCGTTCGCAAATCGCAGAAGTCGAAGAACGAATATGACTTCTGAGCGCCAGGCATACGTCTACGTTCAACTGCCCGGCACGCTCGACACCGTGCCGGCGGCCTTGTTGAAGGTCGAAAAACTGCGCGACGGAACATTCGTCGGCCGCTTCCGATACGGCGACCGTTATCTGGAGCGCAAGGATGCGGTCGAGTTCGATCCTTTTCAACTCCCGCTTGGCAACACCGTCTACGAATTCACCAAGCTGAAGGGAATTCCCGGCGCGGTGCGCGACGCTGGACCCGATGCCTGGGGGCGGCGCGTGATCGAGCACAAGCTGCAACGCAGCCCTGGCGACCTGGAGGAGATCGATTACCTGCTGAACGGACCGCAGGATGGCGCCGGCTATTTGAGCTTCGGCACCAGGGTGGAGCCTCCGACACCGAAGCGCCCATATAACCGCACGCATCAACTCGCGGAACTGGTCGCCGCTGCGGAAGCGATCGAAGAAGGAAAACGCGTCCCCGAGCACATCCTGGAGCGGCTCGAGCCCGGCACATCAATGGGCGGCGCACGGCCCAAGGCCACCATCGAGGACGACAATCGCTTGTGGGTCGGCAAGTTTCCGGAAAAAACGGACCGCTGCAACCTTCAGCGCGTGGAGTACGCGACTCTTGAGCTTGCGCGCCGTTGCGGCATCGCTGTTTGCAATTCACGCCTGCAAGCGGTCGGGGGACACGACGTGCTCATGGTGGAGCGTTTCGACCGCGAACACACGGAAGGCGGTTATCTCCGCTTCGGGCTCGTCAGCGGGCTCACCATGCTGGATTCCGACGAGAACTATCTGGACCGGGAACGCTGGTCTTATCCCTTGCTCGCCGATCAGCTCCGCCGCTGGTCGGATAAGCCCGACGAAGATCGCATCGAGCTATTCCGGCGCATCATCTTCAACGCCGCCGTCACCAACAACGATGACCATCCCCGCAACCACGCGGTGCTTCGCACCGGACGCGGATGGCGCCTGACGCCGGCGTACGACCTGGTGCCTGCGCCCCTGGTCAGCCTCGAACGCCGGGATCTCGCGATGACGATCGGCACCTACGGCCGCACGGCAAGTATCTACAACCTGCTTTCCCAATGCGAGCGGTTCGGGCTCACAATAGAGGCGGCAAAGAAGGAGATCGAGAAGGTGGTGACAACGGTCCGAGCCTGGCAGGACCATTTCCTCGCGTGCGGTGTATCCGCAAAGGATGTCGAGTACATGGCCCAGGCATTCCTGCCCGAGTGTTTTTTCTTCGAAAAGCCGCTGGAAGGGTAACTGGCTGGTGGCCTCTGAATAAACCATGCTTTTTGCTATGGAAAAGGCGCCTCTAAGCGCTCAAATGAGGCCTCTGTCACCGACATATCTCGGCGGACCAAATAATTGCCGTGGTCCGACCCGGAATTCCGGCGATGACCATCACCTGCCGGCTGATATACAGCCCCCTGGCGGGGCCTGGTTACTTTCTTTGCTCCCCCAAAGAAAGTAACCAAAGAAAGGAGTTCCCCGGGTCGCCGAGGAAAATCGGGGACTGACCTGCCGTTCGGGTCTGTCCCTGATTTTCCTTTCCCCTGCGCTGCTCGACCAAGCCGGCGGTCTGCGCAACTCGCGAACCATCTGCGCCCATACACACAGACCAGATCGACATTGCCATCGCTACTCGGACGACATTCCAGCTCGCACAGTGCTCGACCGAAACCCCGGCTTGGTCTGCGCTGCTCGGCGGCTCGCAGGGGCCCCAAGATCAAAAACCGTAATTCACGGCCTTAGGCGAACAGTTTTCTGTTCCGTATTAGTGGTCCCTGAAGTAGTTTTGCCGATTTGGTATGCTGCCGTACTAGTGATAGAGATGTCCGCCGTGGACACTAGCTGACGCACAGGTGTCCATATCGGATTATCCCGAACGTGACTTGCGGACCAAGCCGAGATTATTATGCAAAAGACAGGCTGGGTTTCTCAACATACGAGAGGGAATCAAGAGCTTCTTCCTCGTTCTTGTATTCCTCCTCGTGGTTGTAGTGGGTATATGGCAGGAATCTATTTGCTCCGTCGTAGCAATAGCAAAAGCGGGTTATCCACCATCGATGGTAAATATCCTCATAGGAAATGGCCCCGTGAACTACGAGAAGTTCTTTATCTGGGTCATAAGGCGCATGGGGATCGAATTTCATGTCCCCATGAAGATGAACCCAAACGCCATATTTTTGGGTGGGGGCGAGCATTTGTCGGGGCGCGGGATACTCGCGGCCCTCATATACCCTGTCGAAATCAGCCCCCATCGTCGTCATCATACCGTTGATGCGAACCGTCATGTTCGTGGCGGGAGTATGACCAAAGTTCTTTACTCTAATCCGTGGCCGGTGAGGGTGGTCATCCTGAATTTGTCGACGATCCGCAGGATCAGTGGCATTAGCTTTCCAACGAAAATAAATATCATCCAACGCAATGTAAGCCCGAAGTTCCTTTCTGGCCTTATCCCTGCCGTCGATAAACAGGGCCAACGTGAAAACGCCAATGACAATCGTGAAAAGAGCGATAACGGTTCCGTTGTTTCTATCCAGCCAATGCCAAGCGCAGCCGACATGCCTACGGATCGGGACGAAGAACAGGGCCGGACGTTCATTAAGGGGCTGGTTCTCATAGTTTTGCTGTGGTTTGTCTATGCATTCCTGCATCGTCTCTGAGCCGTATATGAAAAAGATGACTGCCGAGATTACTAGGAATCCCCATATTTGCGACCGCCATTTTTTGATGAAACTTAACATACCTTTATCGCTGCGCCGAAAATGTCCGCGTTCTCGCGGTTGTTGTGTCTGAACTCGAACTCATTGACATAAAGCTGGAGATACTTTTTGCTGACCTTGCGGAATGTGCCGACGATGCCGCGCTTAATCATAGACCAGAATCCCTCGATAGTTTGAGTATGAATTGCGCCTATAACATACTCTCCGCCGCTATGATTGACCATGCCATGCGGGAACTCTTGTCCAAGGTAGCGGTAGCCTACCATCGACGTCGATCCTGCAACCGATGCCCTTTGCTGGCATCTGAGCAACATGACTGATACCGAATCCCGGCAACGGGAAACGTCAAGGTCGAATAAAATAACTCCATGTTGCCTCGCTCACTCTCCCACGACCGAGCCACCGCATACGCACGATCGGGGTTATTTAAGGGGCTGACCGCCTTTTCCGAGCTAGAGCGGCGCATCGAGCAACTCCCAACCGAGCAGGAGCGTGGCGACGCCTTCGAGGTCTTTGTCGAGGCACATCTCAACACAGATGAGACCGCGCAGGCTGATGAAGTCTGGGTTGTTGGCAAGGTTCCCTCAGAAATCCGACGCAAGCTGAACCTCCCTGCCAGCGACTACGGCTATGACGGAGTTTTTCGGACGAGGCTTGGCGAATTGGTTCCCTACCAAGCCAAGTTCCGCACGGGCCGTACCGCCTTGCCTTACCGTGAGCTATCAACGTTCTTCGGCATCACCGAGAAAGCTGAACGTCGCGTTGTCATTACCAATTCAGTAGGGATCGCGGAGGTCGCCAAGTCGCGCACGAACTTCAATGCAACGCGAGGCACCGACTTTGACCGACTGGATGCCGCACAGCTTGCCCTGATCGCAGCGTGGATCGAGGGCATCACCCCTCCACCCCGAATAAGGGAGCCACGACCCCACCAGCGGGCCGCGTTGACCGATATTGCAAGTGAACTCGCCGCCCATGATCGTGCGACCGTCGTGATGGCTTGCGGCACCGGGAAAACGCTAGTGGCGCTTTGGGCTGCGGAACAGGCGCAGGCAAGGCGCGTCTTGGTGCTCGTGCCGTCGCTTAACCTTGTCCGGCAGACGCTACACGAGTGGGCCAAGTGGACGAATTGGGGCGAGCGTTTTCGTTATTTGTGTGTCTGCTCTGACCCGAAGGTTTCAGCGGGGTTAGACGAGATCGAGATCCGGCCTGAAGACGCGGACTTTCCCGTTCGAACGGACCCTGCCATCGTCAGGCAATTCCTCGATGCCGGTGATAGTGCCGTGTCTGTCGTGTTTTGCACCTACCACTCTGCACCTGTGGTTGGCGAGGCGGTAAGGGGTATTCAACCCTTCGACCTCGGAATCTTTGATGAGGCCCACAAGACCACGGGTCGGGAGGGCACCCGCTACGGTTTTGCGCTAAAGGACAAGAACCTGCCGATCCGCAAGCGGTTGTTTCTCACCGCCACCCCGCGTCACTACGACATTGGTAAGCGTAATAAGGAAGGCGATTTTGCGGTTGTTTCCATGGACGACGCGGCGATCTACGGGCGCGTGGCGCATCGCCTGACCTTTGCCCGGGCTGCGGAGCAGAAGATCATTGTTCCGTACAAAGTCGTGATCTCGGTCGTAGATAGCGACATGTTCGACAACGCACTTCTCGACCAGTCCGAAGTGGCAATCAAGGGTGATCCGGTTCGGGCGAAGTGGGTCGCGCACCAGATTGCCCTCAAACGTGCCGTCGAGGAACACGATGTCAAGCGGATTATCACGTTTCACTCAAGCATCAGGGCTGCGGTCGCGTTCGTCTCCGATGACTCAGAGGGCATCGGGTTCCATCTACCCAATTTCCAGCGGTTTCACGTTTCTGGCGTACAGCCCACCGCAGAACGTGACGAGCATATGGGCGAGTTTGCACGGGTCCAGCGAGGGGTTATCACCAATGCACGATGCCTGACCGAGGGTGTGGATGTGCCGTCGGTAGATATGGTCGCGTTTATGAACCCTCGGCGTAGCCGGGTGGACATCGTCCAAGCGGTTGGTCGCGCCATGCGGACTTCGGGCGAGGACAAGACTTGCGGCTATGTGCTTATCCCGCTATTCCTCGAATTGCGGCAGGGCGAGACCCTCACCGAGGCCCTTGAGCGAAGTGATTTCGATGAGATTGCTCAGGTTCTCAACGCTATGCGCGACAACGACGATGAGTTAAGCGACATCATCCAAGCACTAAGCCTTGAGAGAGGCAGAACCGGCGGGGTTGATGAATCCCGCATACGTGGCAAGGTTGAAGTGTTGGGGCCGCAAATCCAGTTGAGCGAGCTCGCCGCCTCGATACGCACCCTACTTGTCAACGAACTCGGCATCACTTGGGATGAGCGGTATGGACAGTTGATTGCATACAAGCAGACCCATGGCGACTGCAATGTGCCGGCTAAATGGAAGGACAATCCTGAGCTGGGAATTTGGTGCAGCACTCAAAGGAGTGCATACAAGAGTAACAATCTCTCTCAAGATCGCGTCACACGGCTAAAGGAACTCGGCTTTGTGTGGAATCAATTTGCCTTGGCATGGGAAGAGATGTTTGCCGTATTGGTTGCATACAAGCGGACCCATGGCGACTGTGATGTGCCGCTGAGATGGAAAGACAATCCACAGCTGGGACGTTGGTGCAACCAACAGAGGAGCATATTCGGGAGTAACAATCTCTCCCAAGATCACGTTACACGCCTAGAGCAACTCGGCTTCGCGTGGAATCCACTTGAAGTTGCGTGGGAGGAAATGTTTGCCGCGTTGGTTGCATACAAGCAGACCCATGGCGACTGCAATGTGCCGAATAGATGGAAGGACAATCCGAAGCTTGGAAGTTGGTGCAACACTCAAAGACTGTCTTACAAGAAGGGCAAGCTTCCCCTCGACCACATCAAGCGGCTCCAAGAACTTGGTTTTGTCTGGGATCGAATTGCCGTCGCATGGGAGGAAATGTTTGCCGCGTTGGTTGCATACAAGCAGACCCATGGCGACTGCAATGTGCCGAAGGGATGGAAGGACAATCCTGCGCTGGCAACTTGGTGCAACAGGCAGAGGGTCATATTTAAGAACAACAAACTCTCTCCCGACCGCGTCACACGGCTAAAGGAACTTGGCTTTGTGTGGGATCCACATGAAGTTGCATGGGAGGAGATGTTTGCGGCATTGGCTGCATACAAGCATGCCCTTGGCGACTGCAATGTGCCGAATAGATGGACGGACAATCCTGAGCTTGGACGTTGGTGCGGCAACCAGAGGAACATATTTAAGAGTAACAAGCTCCCTCAAGATCGCGTCACACGGCTAAAGGAACTTGGCTTTGTGTGGGATCCACTTGAAGTTGCATGGGAGGAAATGTTTGCCGCGTTGGTTGCATACAAGCAGACCCATGGCGACTGCAATGTGCCGAATAGATGGAAGGATAATCCTGAGCTTGGAGGTTGGTGCGGCAAGCAGAGGCAAGCATACAAGGATAAAACACTCTCTCCCGACCGCGTCACACGGTTAAAGGAACTCGGTTTTGAGTGGGATCTATTTGAAGTTGCATGGGAGGAGATGTTTGCCGCGTTGGTTGCATACAAGCAGACCCATGGCGACTGCAATGTGCCGCAAAACTGGGCAGACAATCCTGAGCTTGGAGGTTGGTGCGGCAAGCAGAGGCAAGCATACAAGGGTAAAACACTCTCTCCCGACCGCGTCACACGGTTAAAGGAACTCGGTTTTGAGTGGGATCTATTTGAAGTTGCATGGGAGGAGATGTTTGCCGCATTGGTTGCATACAAGCAGACCCACGGCGACTGTGATGTGCCGACAAAATGGAAGGACAATCCTAAGCTTGGCGGTTGGTGCCAGACGCAGAGGACGGTTTATAAGAACAACAAACTGTCTACCGACCGTGTCAAACGGCTGGAGCGACTCGGGTTTGTGTGGGATCGGCTCTCGGTCGCTTGGGAGGAAACTTGGGAGGAGATGTTTGCCGCGCTATCCGCCTACAAACAGACCCATGGTAACTGCAATGTCCCCCGGGGATGGAAGGACAATCCTAAGCTTGAAGGTTGGTGCCGCACTCAAAGAAGTATTTACAACAAGGGCAAGCTTTCCCCAGACCGCGTCAGGCGGCTCGATGCAATTGGATTTTTTGGGAAGCCAAGGACCTTGGCGAAGGTTAACGTGAATGGTTGACTGATGCGCCCCCAAGGGATTTGCCGCTTTATGGGGTGCAGGCTGAGGCGAAAGCTGCAAGACGAGGACTGTGGGCCGATCCTGGGCCTGTGCCGCCGTGGGAGTGCAGGCGGGGGCACTCGCGATGAGCTAATCAAATGGATTCTAAAACGAAGCAGCCCGAGAGCTGAACAAAGTGGTATAGACGCGTAGCGATCAAGTCCAACCGCCCAAGGAACGAAGGGGCGGCGTCTCCAAGATCCCGTCAAGCGCAACGGCGCGGAGACTCGTACTAACTACTGATTGCCCGTCTATCTGAAAGCGGTTGAACTGATGAGCCCCTATTTTGCCACGGTGCGCGAAGGAGGGTCGACGCGTGTGCGACAATGTTGCGACGTTTATCTGCCCGATCATGCAACACTGGTTTTTCAAGGTGCTCTTTTGCTGCTCGCTTGCAGCGTGCACGCCGCAAGCCGGCCTGCTGATGTCGCTACTGCCGGACGGCACCGTGCCGATTCTGTTAAGCAACCTCGAGCGCGTGGATGACAACAACCGGCGGCGCCTTGAGGATTTCGAGCGGCGCGGGGACTGGATCGGGCTGGCGCGCTTCGCCGAGGAAAATATTGCCAGGGACAAGTCCAACGCCGACTGGTGGCTGGTGGCGGGGTATGCCCACTCCCGGCTCGGGCAGCATCAGCGCGCAACGGAATTTTACGGCGAAGCGGTGCGCCTCGCGCCGGAGGAGGCCACGGGCTGGAACCTGCTGGCCCAGTCGTACCGCGCAACCGGGCAGCCGCAGCGCGCGATCGGCACACTCAATCACGCGTTAGTCGCGGTCCGCGATGTACCGCAGACCTTCTATCTTCTGGGTGAGAGTTACGGCGACATCGGCCGCTTTGACCTTGCCAGCGTCGCGTATCAGGAGGCGTTGAAGATCGACAGCGGTTTCGCCGAGGCGTGGTTCGGGATGGGGCGTGCCTACGTCCGGCTCGGACGATCGGCGGAAGCCGGCGAAGTCGTGACGGTCCTCGAGCGGCTGAACCCGCGGTTGGCGACGGAGCTTGCGGCCGCGCTATCCCAGCGCAAATGACCGATTTATGCGGCACCGCATGACGCGCCCCGCAACGTCGGGCAGGCTCTTAGAGCATGTAACGAAATGACTCACCCCCACCCTAACCCTCCCCCTGGGCCATGGGGAGGGAATATCATTTTGTTACGTGCTCTTAGTTGCACTGTGTTATAAACCAAGGTATTATCGCGGCATCTTCACGTGATCTTGGAGGTGCTCCATGGGACGCAGCCTGGAATCGC